>Ga0181538_10000219_pt1 | contig 66216 bp, 55 predicted proteins | sample PEATcosm2014_Bin_40_FD_119773 | JGI IMG/M metagenome (GOLD analysis project Ga0181538, IMG submission 119773) | Peatland microbial communities from MTU Mesocosm Facility, Houghton, MI, USA - PEATcosm2014_Bin23_30_metaG | ecosystem: Environmental > Terrestrial > Soil > Wetlands > Peat | place...
AAAAATAAGCGGGCTTGCCGCAAAAAGTGTGTCACCACAAATTCTCTAAAACGACAACTCGCTCTTGTGTTTTCAGTCACTTGCGGACGCTGAGGCTCGAAAACCCGCAAACATGCGCTAGCGGATGATGCCCTTGCGAACAGCGTACAGGATAACTTCCGGGACGCTGCGTAAGCTCAATTTTTGCATGAGCTTGGCGCGGTGCGTCTCGACCGTGTAGACGCTCAGGTTGAGCAGATTGGCGATTTCCTTGCTGGATTTGCCCTCAGCCACCAGTTGCAGGATTTCGCGCTCGCGGGGCGAAAGCAGCTCGTAGGAATCCTCGCCGCCGGTGCGCTCCAGCCGGCGCATGTAGTCTTCGAGCAGTACCTGGCCGACCGCGGGACTGAAGAACGACTTCCCGGCAGTGGCGGCGCGGATGGCGCGCGCCAGGTCGGCTTCGGCGGAATCCTTGAGCAGGTAGGCCTTGGCTCCCGCTTTCAAAGCCCGGAGCACGTACCCTTCGTCGGAGTGCATACTGAGCATGACCACTTGCGTATCCGGCAGCGTGGCGCGAATCTGGCGGCACGCCTCGATGCCATTCAAGCTCGGCATGCCGATATCCATGACCACTACGTCCGGTTTCAGTTTCTCGGCCATGGCCACAGCTTCACGCCCGTCACTGGCCTCTCCGACAACCGTGAGGTCGGGTTGGGCATCCACCACCATGCGCAGGCCCGCGCGAATCAGGGTGTGGTCGTCGGCCAGCAGGACGCTGGTTTTCTTCACGCGTTACCCCCGGGAATGGGAAGTTCCGCCGTCACGGTTGCGCCCTTTCCCGGCTGCGATTCCACCCGCAACGTTCCGCCCAGACGCTTCACCCGTTCCTCCATTCCCAAGATGCCCATTCCGCGGGAATGCGAAGGATCGAAGCCGCGGCCGTCATCGGCAACCCGCACCACGATGGATTCGGCTACCCGCTCCACCACCACTTTCGCGTTCCTGGCGCCGGAGTGGCGCACCGCGTTGGTCAGAGCTTCCTGAACCAGCCGGTAGATGTAAATCTTGTATTCATCGGGCAGGTCTTCGGGGACGCTCTCCGATTCCACGGAGACTTCCATCTCGCTGCGCCGGGATACTTCCCTCCCTTGCCATTCCAGGGCCGCCGCCAACCCCAGGTCGTCCAGCATGGAAGGTCGGAGCAACAGCGCGATATTTCTGACGGATTGGAAGGTGCGCTCGGCCACCGATTTCAGGTTGTCCAGTTGCGCCTTCACTTCGGGGTGGTCGCCGGAGAGCGTGGTCGAGAGCCGGCCGATATCCACCAGAAGGGCTCCCAGTGTTTGTCCGACCTCGTCATGCAGTTCGCGGGAGATGGCGCGCCGTTCGGTCTCCTGTGCGTCCACCAGGCGCGCCGAGAGTTGCTCGAGCGCGTGCCGGCTTCGCGCCAGCTCGACGTAGCGGGCGCGAGTCTGCCGATCGAGCCGCGCGATGTATGCCATGCTACCCAGCACCAACAGCAGGCCGCTTCCGAATCCGATGGCGAGCACCCGGGACAGGCTTCCCTGCAAATTCGCAAACTGGGTCACGAGCCCGCGATCGGCCTGCTGGAGCCGCTCTCCGTTCCACACCTGGAGTTTCCCGGACCAGTCCAGGATCTGTTTCTGAACGGGCACGAGGTGCTCGGCAAGCATGTTTTCCGCCTGGCGCCGGCGCTCCGCGGGCCGGGCCGCGAGGATCGTAACGTAAAGAGTCCGCTGTTGCGAAAAGATGCCCCGCATGCCGTTCAGCAACGCGTCCTCCTCGGAGTCCCGGACGCTGGGGTAGCGGTCGAAACCGGCGTCGATTTCGAGGGTGAGTTGATCCAGGAGGCGGCGAGCCTCGGCCTCCCGGTCGGCGGCGGTCTGCGCCACGAATTGCTGCACGGCCTGGTCGTAGTTCTGTATGGAGAGCCAAAGTCCGGAGAGCGCGCGGGTACGCTCCGCCAGCGCGCGAGTGGCCGCCAGTTCCTGAGTGCGCATTTGCGCGAGAAAGCGGACCACCAAAACGCCGGACACAAGCAACAGCGTCAACAGCAATACGGAAACCGAGAGGAACAACCAGCGCAGCCGGCTGGAGGGCGGAGTGGGTTCCCTCCATGCGCGCGTATCCACGCTCTCAGTCAGTGTCGCCATAGCGTCGGAAGGGGAACAACTTCATTATCCCTCCCGGGTTCGCGCCAACTCAAACCTCTGGCAGTTTGAGTACGCGTGATGGTGTATACTGGCAGGCGCCCGAAAGGAGATCCCATGGCTTCTGCTCATACACCGATCGTTCAGCCGGATGACGGACGTTCCCTCGTCCTCGAGATCTTGAATGCCGCGAAAACCAGCATCGACCTGACCATTTACGAGATCACTGATTCGCAGATTATGCTCGCCCTGGCGGCCGCGCAGAAGAGAAAGGTAGCCGTGCGCGTGCTCTACAACTGGCACTCCTTCACTGCCCGGATGCAGCAAACCGATATTACCCCGGCTATAACTCAGCTCACCAAAGCGGGCATCCAGTGCCGGCAGGCGCCCGCGGCCTTCGAAGTGACGCACGAGAAGGCGTTCGTCGTGGATGGCACGACAGCCATTGTTATGTCGTTCAACCTGACCAAGGACTACTTTGGCGGCACGCGGGATTTCGGCATCGTCACCACCGTACCGGCCGAGGTGGCTGAGATTGCGGCCGTATTCGAAGCCGATTGGAACAACCAGCCGGCGACGCCCAAGGTCGGCTCGCTGGTGTGGAGTCCGGTGAACTCGCGTTCCAAACTCACCGCGCTGGTCAATGGGGCCACCAAGAGTCTCGATGTCTATTGCGAGGAAATAGAAGATCCCGGAACGCTCGGAGCGATGGTCGCGGCGGCCAAGCGCGGCGTAAAGGTGCGACTGGTGGCGGCTGTGTTATCCGGCGAAGGCAAGGTCAACGGCAACGCGCGGGGGATCGCGTACCTGACCTCTGGTGGCGTGGGCGCCGTGTGCAAGTCGTTTCTTTACATCCACGCCAAGATGATACTGGCAGACATGGGACAGGCAGCGGCCCGGGCCTACATTGGCTCGGAGAATTTCTCCTGTGTGTCGCTCGGGGACAACCGCGAGTGCGGCATTTTGGTATCGGAGCCTGCTATTCTGCAACGGATCGAGTCCACGTACAACTCGGACTGGAAGCAGCCCGATGTGGCGACGCCTCCGGATAATTCCCCTCTCACAGCCTGCCCAGGGAATCCCGCCGCGCGCACTGAGGTGCGGACTGCGGTGCGGGCGTTCCAGGCCCGGCAGGTCCATCGTGGCGCCTCTGGTTTCGGTGCGTGAAACGAGTGGAGTCCATGGTCCTGATTGTAGCGGGGCAGATTAAGGCCCGAAACCCGCTGAAAACAAAATGGCTTGATTCCGGCGCCGCTCTCCCCGGCGTTTTGCGGTTCAAACCACCCTGAGCCATGACCAAAGGCCTTGCGAAGAGCCAAGCAATGCCGTTACCCTTTAACATCGGGAAGATCGGCGCCCGGTGGCCGGACGAGCGCGCCACACAGGAACAGGAGAACGTAATGAACGAAGACAAACTCACACAAACGTACCAGATGGCGAAAGAGCGATATGCGAGCCTCGGAGTGGATGCGGAGGCCGCCCTGAAGGCGCTCGAAGCCATTCCCATCTCCCTGCACTGCTGGCAGGGGGACGATGTGGGCGGTTTCGAGACCGTGGGCGCGCTACTGACGGGCGGAGGCATTCAGGCCACCGGCAACTATCCGGGCAAGGCGCGGACGATTGCCGAGCTGCGCAGCGATATCGAGAAAGCGCTCAGCCTGATTCCCGGGAGCCACCGGCTGAACCTGCACGCCTGTTACCTGGACAACGGCGGCAAATTCGTCGATCGCGACCAGATCGAGCCGGCGCATTTCCAGAGTTGGATCGACTGGGCCAAGCGCAACCACCTGGGGCTGGACTTCAATCCCACGTATTTTTCCCATCCCAAGGCGGCCGATGGCTTTACGCTCAGCCACCAGGATAAAGCCATCCGCGATTTTTGGATTCGTCACAGCATCTTGTGCCGCAAGATTGGCGCGGAAATGGGGAGACAGTTGGGCACGCCCACCGTGACCAACGTGTGGATTCCGGATGGATACAAGGACATTCCGGTGGATCGCACCGGACCTCGGGAGCGCCTGACGGATTCTCTGGACCAGATGTTCGCGGAAGCCATCGATCCGAAGATCCACCTGGATGCGGTGGAAGCCAAACTGTTCGGGATCGGCGCCGAAAGCTACACCACGGGATCGCATGAATTCTATTTGGCGTATGCGGTGTCGCGCCAAAAAGTGCTGACCTTGGACGCCGGGCACTTCCATCCGACGGAAGTCATATCGGAAAAGCTCTCCACGGTGCTGATGTTCTGCCCGGGGCTTCTGCTGCACGTCAGCCGTCCGGTTCGTTGGGACAGCGACCACGTGGTGATTCTGGACGACGAGCTTCAGAACATCGCGAAAGAGTTGGTGCGCAGCGGCCGATTGCACGACAAGATCCACGTGGGGCTGGACTACTTCGATGCCAGTATCAATCGTGTAGCGGCCTGGGTGATCGGCGCGCGAAACATGGTGAAGGCGCTGTTGATCGCACTGCTGGAACCCACGAAGACGCTGAAGCGGGCCGAACTCGACGGGGACTTCACCGGCCGGCTGGCGATGCTGGAGGAGCAGAAGAGCCTGCCCTGGACGGCGGTGTGGGATTACTATTGCGCGAAGAAAGGGGTGCCTGTGGGCGGGGGCTGGTTGGATGAAGTCAGGTCGTACGAAAAGCAGGTAATGTCCAAGCGCTGACAGGGGCGGTGATCCCGCCCGTCAGGCCAGTTCCTGTAAGGCGACTTCCACGGCCGCGTAAGGCGAGATGGATGGGATTTGGACGTCCACTCCGGTGTTCTCGGGCTCCAGTTTGAGTGCCGCTGGGGTTTCCGAACCCAGGGTCCACATCCGCGCCGCGCGGTACTGCTGTGGGAACCACACCGTCACCTGGTTGACCGAGAAGCGCGTGGAGTTGGCAAAGTTGGTGATCTGCAGCAGCGCGGACGCTCCGCCCGGCGCGGCGGTGTGCGCGGAGAGGAACGCCGAGAGGTTGAAGAAGCGGGACAGATCATTGACGCGGCTGAGCAGCACGTGGATATCCCGCGCCACCATGTAGGGGTCAGGGGCCTGGTCCTTGCACACGGCAAGCTTGCCTGCTCCGAGTTTTCGGAGATCCAATCGGGGGTGCGCCGCTCCGGTCGGCGTGCCACCTTCTCCCTTCCAGCTTTGGCTCACCAGAAGCGCGCCACCCTGCCGGGCGAAGTCGAGCAGCCTCTTACGCGCAGCCGGCTCGGGCATGGCATCGTCGACCGAGATCAGCGCCTTGTAGCCAGTCAGCGGCGCCGTGGCCAGTTTGGATTTCTGGATGATCCGGAACGGGACATTGCTTCGCACCATCAAATTCAGAGTTTCGGTGCCGATAGTCTCATTGGCGCCCGAGAAATCCGAAATAACCCCCACCAGGCCCAACGGGGAGTTAGTCTCCCATGGGCTGTGTTTCACAAAGAAGGCCAGCGCGCCGGCGATCGCGTTCCAGGTCTCCATGCCGCTCTGCTCTTTCTGAGCGAGACTCGCCCGCAGAGCATCGTCGAGAGACACAATCCAGCGCCCGCAGAAGGACTGCGAATCCGCAATCGCACGCCGGTAGGCGTCCGCCAGGATCACATTGCCGCCCCCTGGTGGATCGAACAGCAGCCAAGGGGTCTTGGAGGGAGCATATGCTTTCGCCAGCCGAAGGAACCAGCCGTTGGAGTCGATCCACGGTTCGGCGGTGGGCCCCGCCGCCTGCAAGTCCGCTCCACGCCGCCAGTCTTGCGAGTTCAGCCCCGGGGAAGCGATTCCCGGCCATTCATTGCCTTTGGCCACCAGCACCGGAGACGAGGAATTCCAGGGTAAGTGCGGGCGAGCCGCCAGAGGAAGGATAGGCAGGCCGGCATTGGGGACCTCGCCTTCCATGATCACGGCCGCCAATCCTGCCTCCCGCGCGCTCCCGACAGCCGCCGCCTGGTTGCCTTCGCCTTCCACCAGCCCCACGAAGGAAAGCCCGGCGGTCTTGCCCCGATCCAGCAGAGGCGCGAGAGCTTTCTGCTGTTCCACGTCGGCCGGAAGCCCTGCCGCCCAGTTCACCACCAGGCAGTTTAAGGGCGTGCCGCGCAGAATCTCCAGTAGGGACGGGTCGAGCCAGCGCTGGAGGACCTCTTTGGACCTGGCGGTGAAACCCTCCTTCTTCTCGCGCTGGCTGATGTCCAGCGGACCGGCCAACCAGCGCATGGGAATCCAGGTGGACAAGGCCGCCACTTCAATTGTCCCTCCCCATGGGCGGTCCGTCGGGTGGTCCACCCGGTTCTCCACCTCGCTGTCCGCCTCTGCGCCCGCCAAAGCCGTTGAAGCCGGCCGGCCGCTTCTCGCGCAAAGTCTTGAAATCGAACGCGACTTCCTGGATCGATCGGCCGACCACCTCAATCTGGCTTAGATCGCAGGTTCCGACGCCGAGCTGTTCGGCCAGCCGCAGTTTGTTGTCGCACCGGAAAAACGGTATGGTACCCTTCTGCCCCATGGGATTGTAATTCATGGCAGCCAAAGTCACGGCGGAGGTGTTCACCACGTTCGTGCCGGCAACGATCCAGTTGGGTCTGACAAACGTGAGGCTTGGATTGGGGGTCTGCCCGCCGGACATGCTGGTGACGCCGTCGGTGATCGCCAGGTGTACGGGCCTGGCCGCCACCAGGTCGGCGATGGCTCGAGGCACGCGATAGCCGTCATCGCGCGGGCTTTTCGGATCGAGCTCGGCTGGGGCTCCAAAAGCGGGCTGCATGGCGCCCATGTGAATGACGCGGATGCGGTCGATTCCGGCGGCCAGATCGTTGTCCTCCCACTTGCCTGCAAAATTCCCGTAGGCCAGTAGCGGCGTCAATCCGAACTGGTTCTTCATGACGGTGCTGACGCCCGTAGTCCCGTGGTCTTTGCATTTGGCGATAGAGACAAAAACGTCGCAGTCCACGTAAGAGTGATTCAAGTCGTACGCGGGGAATAGAAGACCACCGTTGGGCACGCTGAGCCGGGACAGATTCTTGGCTGAACCCAGGTAGTTGGTGTTCTCGAATTCCACAATCGGGGCGGACCTGATGAAGTCCTGGACATTCCAATTCGCCTCGAGGAAGTATTCCTCGAAAGGCGTTGTCCATGGGATGGGGGCGCATTCCACCAGCCGCACGCGTCGCACGCCGGCCTTGGTCATGAGGCTCATGACGGCGCAGATAAGGTTGGGATGAGGCCAATGCGATTCGCCCAGGGGATAGTACCCCAGCCGCACCGTCGAGCCGCCATTGAAGTTGAGCTTGATGGCGACCGTCTTCCCTTTGACCAGCTTTCCCAAGCCGCCCAACTGGTCGAACATGCCTTCCAGCACCGGAAGCAATTCCGAAGGCTGGTAGCTGGTGCATTTTCCGATGGCCACCGGCGCGGTGGGGGCCGGCACGTTGCCGCGCGCCGGACGGCCCATGAACATTCCGGCCGCTGCGGCGCCGAGGCTGCCTACAGCTTCCCTTCTAGTGATGCCGCTTTGCATTGACTCCCTCCTCTTACGATGCTGCCGGAACCTTCAAACGGCTAATACTATCCGGGATTCCAATTCCGGACGCCCGGGTAATATTCTTCAAGGATACACCAACTGCCAGCATATCGAGGCCATGGGCACCGGACGGGTAATGGCGGCGCGCGGTTGCGGCCGCCTTCCCGTTTAGAGAGTCATCCCCAACACCTGGAATCAGTTGAAATCGAGTTTGGTCTTGGAACCGCCCAACTCGATGGCGTTGAGGTGCTGAGCGTTGCCTTGCGTGGTGCTCTCAACCGCTGTCTCGTCGTACTTCTTATCGACGTTCTCGATCTTGACGGGCGCGGTGACGCTCTTGTTATTGTCCACGTTGGTGATAACGGCGTTGGACCCTTCGACCTTCAACCTGTATTCGCCCGTCGGCAGTTGCGCGTTGCCCACCATGGTGGGGCCGGTAAAGGCGATGTCATAGGACTTGGCGCTCGCGATGGGCAGAATCGACATAGCCAGCACTCCAAGCAAAAGTAGCGATTTCTTTGTCACGTTTTTCCCTCCTGTCACAAAGACGATTCTGAAGAAACGCGGGTTACTGCTGCCTGGAGGGTAGACACAATCAGCCCATCGCGAATCTCATGGCGAATGGGTCTGCGCTTGTGCCGGCGTGACCGCGGACCCCTGGGGAATATCGTAAACGTACAAGGAGTGGTCGACGACGGCCGCCGGCGGGGTGCTCCGGAGCCACTGGCCGGCGTTACTCCCGATCTTCTCGGCCAGTGCGGGAATGCGCGCCACGTGATGGGCGCTGAATACGTACAGGCCTGGCTTCGGATTCCCCACCAGATCCGGCATCTTGATTTCCTTTTGGGACACACCGTAGCCTTCGGGTGGAAAGTACCCGTGGTAGGCCAGATGAATGGTTCTCCCTTTGGCATGCTGGTCCATCCAGGCTTTCAGTTCTTTCAGTCCCTGTCCCCAATCGACATTGCTGTCATCGAGCCACAAGGTCCCGCACCGGCTGCCTCCGTCGAGTCCGATCTGCCGAGGGTCTCGAAGCAGACAGGCCGTCTCATTGAAGTAGGACAGATGGTCGGGATAGATTCCGGCTGCCGCTACCACGATCCATGCGCAGAGAGCCGCAGCCAGCCAGCGCCCGCCCCGGGACCGGCTCCGGATCAGCGCGTCCAGCCCCACTCCCCCGGTCAGGAAAGCAAACGGCAAAGCTGGGATAATGTACCGGATTCCTATGTCGTCGGCTGCCATGGTGTATCCGGCGAACAAGACGGCCGGCGGAAGCAAAAGGAAAAGTTTCCGCAGAACCGTAATGGTCTTGCTCCGCAGCAGCACCACGAGCCCCAGAGCGGCCAGCAGAATACTCGCTACAGGCTCCTTCAACAGGTAAACGACGGCAAAGTAGCTGAGGAACCGGTGCTCCACTTGACCAGCCATGAACGCCAGGTAGGTCGGATTGTGATCGGCGTTGACCCGACGCATGCCGGCCACATACAGAAAGGGGTCGCTCGAGAAGAAGTAAATAGCTTGAATGACCACCGCCGCCACCAGGCACATAGCCAGGAACGCGCCGGCGGCTACCGCCAATTGCCGGAGCTGCCTGGAGCGCTGCGGAGCCGGCTCCGGCGCACGCTCGGCTCTTTTCGCGCGGCCACTCGCCGTCTGGCTTCTCTTGCGCTTCTTGCCGCTGCCCGAGGGCCTAGGACTGTTGGGCCCAATCTGGGGCTCGCCGAGGGACGCACGAAGACGCTCCGGAACCGGTTCGGGAGGCCACCGGACGGCAGCCAGCAGCAGCACCGCGCCGACCGGCAGCAGGAGGATGGCCGAAAACTTCGTTCCCAGGACTGCGCCCAGCGCGAGACCACACAGCAGCAGGCGCTTCAGGCTCGGATGCTGCACATAGCTCCACAGCGCCATCAGGAACAGCACCGTGAAAGCCGCTAAGCCGGCATCCGTCGTGACCAGGTATGAGTGCGCCAGCACGGTGGGGTCCAGCGCATACAGAAACAGCGCGCCCAGCGCCGCCGTCGGGCCCACCATTTCCCGCCCCCAGGCGTACAGCAGGATCCCCAGCAGAGCCGCGAGAAGTATAAAGGGGAGCCTCGACCAGAACATCACCTTGTCCGGGCCATTGGCGGCGATGATGGCATTCCCAATGGACCATTCCAGCGCGACCGGGCTGCCGCCGATCAACTGCCGCGCGTCGTCGCTCTTCGGCCAGCGGACGCCCGCCAGCAGCAGCGAAAGCGCGCTCATCTCCTTGAGAAGAGGCGGATGCTGAGGGTTGGCGCGAAACACGCCGGTTGCGAGGTAGGAAAGCCCAGCGGCGATGTGCGCCGGCTCATCGTACACCGGACTCTTGATCCGGCTGGCAAAGAAACTTTGCAGCAGAAACGCGGTGATCAGCGCGCCGGCCGATAGCCAATAGCCCCACGCCGTGCGATTGGCTGGAAACATCAAGGCACATCGTAGCACGGTCGCCGATCAGATGAGGCGATCTGCGTTAGCTTCTTCGGATGCCGCATGAAACCCGGTATTCGCGGCGGGCACTCCGGCGTACACTGCAATCGTCAACAGCACTTCCTTCAAGTCGGCCATCTCCAATTCCGCTGCGAGGCCCGTTCTAAGATGGAGGCGGAATTCCTCCCAGCGCCCGAGCGCCGCGGTAATTGCCAGTACCAGAAGCCGCCTGACCCCCGGATCCAGGCCCGGCTTCGTCCATACCGCCCCCCACGCGTACCGCGTGATCAACTCTTGAAACTCGCGCGTGAATTCTGTCGTGCGCGCGACCGCGTCATCCACGTGCGCGTCGCCGAGCACCGAGCGGCGGACTGCGAACCCCGCTTCGAGCGTGTCGTCCGATCCCTTGGGCAGCAGAAAATCGAACAGGGCAGCGGTAAAGGAAGACGGCCGCTCTACGTTGGAAAGATGCGCCGCGGCCAGCCGCACCGCGCGCGCCCCGGGGATGCCGCCGGCCAGCACGTCTCCGTGCCCGGTCCAGGGAGTCGAGAGATCCTGGTCGCCGGCGATCACCAGCACCGGTACCTGGATGCCGGCCAGCGTCGGCCGCTGATCCATATCGCGGACGGCCGCGCAGCATCCCGCGTAGCCCACCGGACTGGTTGCCAGGAGCGCGGTGCGAATCGACTCGACTGCCGCGCTACCCGAAGACAACACGCGCGCGGAGAAGAACCGTTGCATTACCGGCTCTTCGATCGCGCTCATGCCTCGCTCCAGCACGGCCGCCCTCCGGACTTCGAACAGACCGGGGTCGGCCATCCTGGGCGATGTGTTCGCCAGGACCATCCGCTCGATGCGGTCGCCCGCGTTCGCGCCCAGCCACTGCCCGATCATTCCGCCGAGCGACAATCCGCAATACGCGAAGCGGGCAACCCCCGCGGCATCGGCCACGGCGAGCACATCGCGCCCCAACTGAGCGATGGTGTAATCGCCTGCCGGTGCGTCGGAAGCGCCGTGGCCGCGCAGATCCAGCCGCAGCACCCGGAATCGGCGCAGCAATGCCGGCATCTGCGGACTCCACATCCCGTGGTCCGTGCCTAACGAATGCGCCAGCACCAGCAGCGGCCCATTTGGTGCACCTTCCAGCCGGTAGTAGATGCGGCACCCCTCGGAAACGGCGAACGGCATGCTTACTCCTTTTCTTCCAGGAGGCGAACCCGGAAAGCTTCGGCGCTGCCCAGATAGTCCTCGGGTTCGCGCAGGCCGGGCAAGTCGGGCGGCGAGCCGGATTTGCGAACGCTCTCCTCTACCACCCTGTGGGCCGCGTCGCGTCCCATTTCGCGCGCCAGCAGCATCATCGCCTTTTCGGCGAATATGGCCCCGTGTGTCGCTTCCATGTTCCGCTGCATCCGCGCGGCATCCACCGTGAGTCCTTCGGCAACCTCCGCCATCGACTCCAGCGCCACGCCCGCCGATTGTACTATCGCCTGCACGGTGGACCATTCGGCTTGCCAGCCACCCAGCCCGCGCTCGTGCTCCTGGAGCATACCTGTGAGGAAATTCGCTACCAGGCCGGGAGTCCGGCGCGCCGCAGCGATTGCCAACATGCAAGCCGTGGGATTGCGTTTGTGCGGCATGGTGGAAGATCCGCCTCTTCCGTCCCCACCGGGCTCGGCGGCTTCGCCCACTTCGAACTGCATCAGCAGCGCGATATCGAGCGCCATCTTGCCCAAGCTCCCAGTATAGATACCCAGGGCCGCCATCAGAGCCGCCAGCCGGTCGCGATGCCCGTGCCAGGGAGCGTCCGGACACTTCAGGCTGATCTCTTCCGCGAGCGCCTGGCTGACGGCAACGCCGCGGTCTCCCAGGGCGGCCAGGGTTCCGCTGGCGCCTCCGAATTGCAGGTATGCGGACTCCTCGAAGCGGCTCGCCACTCGCGTCCACCCGCGCCGCACTGCGCCCAGCCAGCCCGCCGCTTTGAGCCCGAAAGTGACCGGCGGCGCCGGTTGCAACAAAGTGCGTCCCAGCATCACGGTGTTGGCGTGCTCATTGGAAATGCGGCGCAGCCCGCGCAGTACGCGCTGGTGATCCGCTTCCAGCACGCGGCGGCACTGTCCCAGCAGCAGCACGAGCGCGGTATCGGTGACATCCTGGCTGGTGGCGCCCCAATGCACGAAACCCGCTGCCGCGGCGTCCCGCGCTCGGACTTTTTCGGTGAGCATGCGAACCAGCGGAATTGCCGGCGTCCCGGCCCGCAGGGATTGGCGCACCAGACCGGCGACATCGAACCCATCGGGCACCGCCGCCGCGCCGATGGCCTCTGCGGCCGATGCGGGAATCACGCCCACGCGCGCTTCCGCCCGCGCCAGCGCCGCTTCGAAATCGAGCATGTACCGCAGAACGGCTCCATCGGAGAAGACCGCCGACAAGTCTTCCGTGGCCGCCAGGCTCTCCATCAATCGTGTGAACATGAATTGATCTTACACGTCGAAGAAAACCGTTTCCGCTTCGCCCTGGAGACGGATTTCGATGGACCACGCGTTGGGCCGCCCGGCGACCGGCCGCGCCAGCAGCGTGCTGCGCCGGTCCTTGGGCACGAGCGCCAGCACCGGATCGTGCGCATTCGCCGCTTCACCCTCGAAATACACGCGGGTGTAGAGTTGTTTGAGCAACCCGCGCGCGAACACAATCACGTTGATGTGCGGGGCTTGACCGTCGACCGGCCCGGGCTTGACGGTCTCGAAGATGCATTCGCCGTTGGGATCGGTCTCCAGCCGGCCGAAGCCGCGGAAGTTCGGGTCAAGCCCGTGCGTGTACCGCCCCCGCGCGTCCGCCTGCCAGAGTTCGATCATCGAATCGCCCGGTGTCGGCGCGCCATCGCCATCCACCACGCGCAACGCGAGCGAAATGCGATCGCCCTCCGCGCCTTCCCCCGCCAGCACGCCCAGACGGGCGTCGGGAGTGAGCGCGAAATTGAAGAAAGGCCCGACCGTTTGCGAAGCACTCGGGATCAGGCTCATTTCCCGCCCTCCTCGAAATATGTGGCCCGCCGGCCCCTGAGGACGACGTCAAAGCGATAGCCCAACGCCCATTCCGGTTCGGTCAGCGAGAGGTCGAACTGCGAAACCAGCCGCGTTCGCGCGTCCGCATCGGGAATCGATTGCAGGATGGGGTCCAGCGGGATCAGCGGATCGTTCGGGAAGTACATTTGGGTGACCAACCGCGTCACAAATGCGGACCCGAAAAGCGAAAAGTGAATGTGGGCCGGGCGCCACGCGTTGTGATGATTGCGCCAGGGGTATGCGCCCGGCTTGATGGAGACGAAGCGGTAGCTGCCGGCGTCATCCGTGACGGCCCGTCCGGCGCCCAGAAAGTTCGGGTCGATCGGCGCCGGGTGATTGTCGCGGGTGTGCCGGTAACGGCCCCCCGCGTTCGCCTGCCACACTTCGACCAGCGCATTCGGCACGCCCCTGCCGTCTTCGTCCAGCACCCGCCCGGCGACGATGATGCGCTCGCCCTGCGGAGCCTCCGCGAAATGGAGGGTAAGGTCGTTGTCCGTCGGGCCGATGGGATTGTGGCCGTAAACCGGACCGGTCAGCTCGCTGAGCGTATGCGGCAACTGGATCAACGGCTGCGACGGTGCGCGCCGGATTGTGGCCCGATACCCCTCATATAGATATTCCGGCTGGCTGCCGGGCTTGGTTCTCGGATATTCGTTCATTCGCTTCCACCTGCCGCACCGTGTGCCCGCGCGGTTCGCGCATGCAAATCGCGCAACACTTCCAATTCCGCTTCGGATGGCGGATCGGTCTCCGGCACCGTATCCGCGAAACGCACTTCCCAACCGGTGTTCCCTTTGACCTGCTCGCGCGTAATTCCGGGGTGAAGGCTGGTTACCACCAGTTCGCAAGTTTCCGCCTCCGGACGCATGATGCACAAGTCCGTCACCAATAATGTCGGCCCTTTGGTGCGGATGCCGAGCACGCGGCGTTCGCGGCCGGTGCGCCCGTGGCCGAGGCTGGTCAGAAAATCCAGATGCTTCACGAAGCTGCGGGCCCCGTGGCGCATCACGATGAAGATCTGCCCGCATGCGGTGGCGATCTCCGTTGCGCCCCCGCTGCCGGGCAGGCGAACCTTGGGCCTGGCGTAGTCTCCGATCACCGTGCTGTTGAGATTGGCGAAACGATCCACCTGCGCTCCGCTCAAGAAACCCACCGTAACCCGCCCGCCTTGCAGCCAGTACCGGAATATTTCCGGTACTGGAACCGTGGTCAACGCCGTCTCGCACAACTCGCCGTCGCCGATCGAAAGCGGCAGCACGTCCGGCCGGGTCGCCAGCGTTCCCGATTCGTAGATCAGGCAGATGCGCGGCGCATGGGTCAGGCGCGCCAGGTTGCACGCCGCCGATGGGAGCCCGATGCCGACGAAGCAGATATCGTCATTGCACAGCGCCCGCGCCGCCGCTACCGTCATCATTTCCACCGGCGTGTAGGTCATCGCATCACGTTCTTCCGCATCCACGCCAGGAAGCTCTCCCGTTCGCGCGCAATCTCGTCCCAGGCGAGGTAGAAGGCATTATCCCGCGAGTAGTAGCCGTGGGCGTAAGAGGGGCGCGCTCCCTGTGGCGCAAGCACCACCGCGCTCACCGTCCACGCCGGCAGAACCACGGCAGTGGAGCTCGACGGGCCGAACTCATCCACCACTTCCTCCACCGTCGCCACCGCGCGCCGCGCCGCCAGCACCGCCTCCTTCTGCACGCCCACGATTCCCTCGATCAGCACATTGCCTTCGCGATCCGCCCGCTGCGCGTGGATGATGGTAACGTCCGGCCGTATGGCGGGCACGCATGCCAGCTCTTCTCCCGTGAACGGGCAGGGAACGAATCGAATATTCCCGTTGACGCCGGGAAGATCGCTGCCCCGGTATCCGCGGAAAAACGCGCACGGCATGCCGGCCGCTCCGGCTTCATAGGCGTTCGCCATAGCGGCATGACTGTGCTCCACAATTTCCAGCGGGGCCGGCCAGCCGCGCTCCACGGCGTCGCGAAAACGGTGGAGCGAACCCACACCCGGATTCCCGCCCCACGAAAACACCAGCTTGCGAGCCGTGCCCATGCCTATCATCTGGTCGTAGATCAGGTCGGGCGTCATGCGGATGAGTGTCAGATCGCGGCGGCCTTGCCGGATGATCTCATGTCCTGCGGCAAAGGGAATCAAGTGCGTGAATCCTTCGAGCGCAACTTGATCGCCGTCATTCACGTGATGTTCGACCGCGTCGTTCAGGCTCAGGAATTCCATGATGCGCGAATATCGCCCTGAAGTGCGATATTCGCATATAATGAACAAAACGTCAAGTGCGCCCACTTGTGCGATAATCGGCTAGTGTCGGAATTTGCCCAGTTTGAAGGCGATCCGGACTTCGTCCTCTCTCTCGCGCGGGGCCTCGCGGTTATCGAAGCCTTTCAAGACCGTCCCGACGGGGTCACGGTCGGCGATCTCGCCGCACGAACGCAACTCTCCCGAGCGGCGGTGCGAAGGCTGCTGATTACCCTCGAACTTCTGGGGTATGCCAGCCACAACGGCCCCATCTATCGGCTAGGCAGCCGCGTATTGAGGCTGGGTTTTTCGTTCCTCTCCTCCCACTCGCTCCCCGCGCTGGCCCTTCCTATTCTGGAAGAAATCAGCTCGATCATTAATGAATCCAGTTCCCTAAGCGTCCTGGAAGGCGATGAGATTGTTTACCTGGCAAGGTCCGCAACCAGGCGGGTGATGTCCGTTGGCCTCTCCGTCGGCAGCCGGCTTCCGGCGTACTGCACCTCGATGGGCCGGGTGCTCCTGTCCGGCCTTAGCGAGCTGGAACTGACTGCGTACCTGGACCGCGTCGTCCTGGGTGCTCACACACCGAAGACCATCACCGCCAAATCGGCCCTCGCCGCGGAGCTTCAGCGCGTGCGCCAGGATGGCTATGCCCTGGTGGACGAAGAACTCGAAATCGGGCTGCGTTCGCTGGCCGTGCCGGTAGTGACGCGAACCGGCCGTGTGGTGGCGGCCATGAATACGGGCGTGCATACTTCACGTGCGACTTTGGAGGAGATGGCGCAGCGTTTTCTCCCGGCGTTAAGGAATGGAGCGCTTGCGTTGGGCCGTGCGCTCGGGTAGGGCTTGACAATTGTTGGGCGTTTATCGTACAAATGAGCGATAAGCGCACATGGAATCCGCTTTCATCTGCGATGCGCTACGCACACCCTTCGGCCGCTATGGCGGTTCGCTGGCTGCCATTCGTCCCGATGACTTGGCCGCTATCCCGCTGCGCGCACTTCTGGCACGCAATCCCAGCCTCGACCCCGCGTCACTTGACGATGTGATTCTCGGCTGCGCCAATCAGGCTGGCGAGGACAATCGCAATATCGCGCGGATGGCCCTGCTGCTAGTTGGAATTCCGCCGGAAGTTCCCGGGACCACGGTGAACCGTCTCTGCGGATCTGGTATGGACGCCGTCGCAATCGCGGCGCGCGCGATCCGCACTGGTGAGGCGGCGGTGGCGATGGCCGGCGGTGTCGAAAGCATGTCGCGGGCGCCCTTGGTCCTCTCCAAGCCGGACGCTCTCTGGGCGCGCTCTCAGAAACTCGAGGACACCACGCTGGGATGGCGCTTCGTGAATCCGCTGATGCGCGAGCGCTATGGTGTCGATTCCATGGCGGAGACGGCCGAAAATGTCGCGGCGGAGTGTGGCGTATCGCGTTCCCACCAAGACGATTTCGCGTTTTGCAGTCAGCAGCGATGCGCGGCGGCAGTTGCGGCCGGCCGGTTCGACCAGGAGATCACGCCGGTTTCCGTTCCCAAGAAGGGCGAGGTGAACCGGGACGAACACCCACGGCCAGACGCCACTCGGGAGGCGCTGGCGCAACTGCGGCCAGTGACCAGCGCCGCCGGCACCGTCACGGCTGGAAACGCCTCGGGGATCAACGATGGTGCCGTGGCGCTGCTGCTCGCCTCGGAATCCGCCGCTGCCCGGCACGGCCTCACGCCTCGCGCGCGGATTGTGGGAAGCGCGGTTGCAGGGGTGGCTCCTCGGGTGATGGGATTAGGACCGATTCCGGCGGTGCGCAAACTGCTCGACCGCACCGGCCTCAGACTGGACCAGATGGACGTCGTGGAACTCAACGAGGCGTTTGCCGCGCAGGCGCTGGCTGTGCTCCGTAACCTGGGGCTGCCGGATGATGCGGCCCACGTGAACCCCAACGGAGGCGCCATCGCGATTGGGCATCCGCTCGGCGCGAGTGGGGCGCGCCTTCTCGCGACCGCCGTGTATCAATTGCACCGGATGGGCGGACGCTATGCGTTGTGTACCATGTGCATCGGGGTAGGACAAGGCATCGCCATGATGATAGAACGCGTTTGATTCGAGGTTCTTATGATCGAATTCCGCCCTGCCGCAGACCCTGCCGCCCGCAAACTTCGCACCCAAGTCGGCATCGTCGGGGCCGGGCCAGCCGGCCTGATCCTCTCGGTCCTGCTCCATCTGGAAGGCGTCGATTCCGTGATCGTCGAAGCGCAGACCCGCAAACATGCCGAAGAGCGAGTTCGCGCGGGCGTACTGGAGCAAGGCACGGTGGATCTGCTCACCCAGGCGGGCGTCGGCGAGCGTTTGCGGCGCGAAGGCTTGGTGCATCACGGCATCGAACTGTGCTTCGCGCGCCGCGGGCATCGCATCGATATGCACGCTCTCACCGGCCGCGCGATCACGGTATACGCCCAGCACGAGGTCGCGAAGGATCTGATTGCCGCGCGGCTCCAGGCCGGCGGCCAGATCCTGTTCGAAGCCGGCCAGGTCGAGATCCACGATTTCGACGGCGAGTCGCCGCGCATTGCGTTTCAGCACGCGGGTGAGAACTACGAACTGGCCTGCGATTTCATCGGCGGCTGCGACGGTTTTCACGGAATCTGCCGGCCTTCGATTCCGGCCGGAGCCCTGCGTTTCTACGAAAAGGCGTATCCGTTCGGCTGGCTCGGCATCCTGGCCGCGGCGGCTCCTGTAAATCGCGAGCTGATCTATGCCAACCATGAGCGCGGCTTCGCCTTGGTCAGCATGCGCACCCCTCAGATCACCCGCGCGTACCTGCAGTGCTTGCCGGACGAAGATCTCGCCGGCTGGCCGGATGAGCGCATCTGGGAGGAATTCGATCGACGCCTGGAGACCGGGGAAGGTTTCCGGCTGAATCGCGGCCCGATCCTTCAAAAAGGCGTGACGGCGATGCGCAGTTTTGTGACCGAGCCCATGCAATTCGGGCGTCTATTCCTGGCTGGAGATGCCGCGCACATTGTGCCGCCTACCGGCGCCAAAGGGCTGAACTTGGCCGCCGCCGACGTATACGTTCTTTCCCGGGCCATCGCTGCCTGGTATCGTTCCGGCGCAACCGAACTGCTGGAACGGTATTCGGAGACTTGCCTCCGGCGGGTTTGGCGGGCGCAGCATTTTTCCGCCTGGATGACCTCGATGTTGCACCGATTCGAAGGCGACGACGGCTTCGACTACCACCGCCAACTGGCCGAACTGGACCAGGTGACCACCTCGCGCGCCGCCGCCACCTTACTCGCCGAGAATTACACCGGGCTGCCCTTCGATCTTCCTGGAGAACGCCGGTGACCCGCACGTTTCGCGCCGACCCACGATGAATCCACTGGTCACCTACACGAACTACGACGGCATCGCCGTAATCGCAGTCGATAATCCGCCGGTCAATGCTCTCAGCGCCGGCGTGGCGGAAGGCCTCGAAGCCTGCCTGGACCGCGCTGCTGCCGATCCCCAAGTCCGCGCTATCGTGGTGGCCGGTGCAGGCCGCACCTTTATCGCCGGCACCGATATCGCCGTCCTGCGGGAGATGGCGTGGGGCCAAGGTCCCGGCGCCCCGGCGCTCCACGATCTGCTCGCCAAGATCGAGGACATGGCCAAGCCGGTCGTGATGGCGATCCACGGGACCGCGCTGGGCGGCGGACTGGAACTGGCGATGGCGGGGCACTATCGGGTCGCGGCACCATCCGCACAACTGGGTCAACCCGAGGTCAACCTGGGAATCATCCCGGGCGCCGAAGGTACCGAGCGGCTGCCCCGCCTGGTGGGAATCGAAAAGGCCATCGACATGTGCGTCACCGGCAAGCCTCTGGGCACCGCCGAGGCGCTCGCGGCAGGGTTGATCGATGCGGTAGTGGAAGACGACCTGCTTGCGGGCGCGGTGGCGTTTGCGCGCCAGGCCACGGCCAACGTCAAGACCCGCGACCGGCAGGACCGCCTGGGAACTCCCGAGACCAATGGCCCACTATACGCGGCTGGCCGGCAGTTGGCCGCGAGAATCCGGCGCAGCCAGCAGGCGCCGCTGCGCGCCGTGGAAGCGCTTGAGGCCGCCGCTACCCTGCCGTTTGATGAAGGCTGCCGCCGCGAGCGCGAGATTTTCGCGGAATGCGTGGTCTCCGATCAGGCGAAATCTCTCCTGTATGCGTTTTTCGCGGAGCGCGCCGTGGCCAAGGTGCCGGGCGTGGACCAAGGCACTGCGGCGTACCCGGTGGCGCGCATCGGCATCCTCGGCGCGGGCACCATGGGCGCGGGCATTGCGATGGCCTGTGCCAATGCCGCTATCCCAGTGCTGCTCAAAGAGGCCACCGCGGAAGCGCTCGAAGCCGGCATGGCCAACATTCGCAAGAACTACCAGACCAGCGTCAAGCGCGGGCGATTCACCTTGGAGGAGGTGGAGCGGAAACTGGCGCTGATCCATCCGCAACTCGACTGGGCCGGCTTCGATTCCGTGGACCTCACGCTCGAAGCCGTCTACGAGAACATGGCTCTGAAAAAGCAGGTTCTGGCCGAGCTTGACTCTCTTGTCCGGCCGGGATGCATGATCGCCACTAACACCTCCACTCTGAGCATCGATGAGTTGGCCTCCGTAACCTCGCGGCCGGAATTCGTCATCGGCCTACACTTCTTCAGCCCGGCGAACATCATGCGCCTGCTGGAGATCGTGCGCGGGAAATCGACGGCGCCGGAAGTTATCTCCACCGCCATGGCATTGGCGAAACAACTGAAGAAAGTGGGCGTGCTGGTAGGCAACTGCCCGGGCTTCGTGGGCAATCGCATGTTCTTCCCTTATATGTACGAGACGCAGTTCCTGGCGGAAGACGGCGCCACTCCGGAACAGGTGGACCGCGCGCTCACCGATTTTGGCATGGCCATGGGCATGTTCGCGGTGGATGACCTGGCTGGGATAGACGTGGCCTGGCGGGTGCGGCAGGAACTCGGCCACTTCACCGAGCCTGGCGTGCGCAAACCGCTGGTCGAAGACTGGCTCTACGCCATGGGCCGCTACGGGCAGAAGACCGGCAAGGGTTGGTATACCTATGGCGAAGACCGGAAGCCGCGTACCGATCCGGAGGTGCTCGCCCTGATCGAACAGGCGTCCCGTGAGGCCGGCATCGTGCGCCGAACCATCGATGGCCGGGAAATTGTGGAGCGTTCCGTCTATGCGCTCATCAACGAAGGCGCCCGCGTCCTGGAGGAGGGCTTCGCCTTGCGCGCTTCCGACATTGACGTGATCTATGTCAACGGATACGGATTCCCCGCCTGGCGCGGAGGGCCGATGTTCTTCGCCGATCTGACCGGCCTCGATCGGGTTCTGGCCACTATCGAGCGGTTCCACCGCGAGTTCGGGCCGAGATGGCGGCCCGCGCCCTTGCTCCAGCAACTCGCCAGGGAAGGGGGCACTTTCGGCAAGTGGGAGCGCCGGGTGTGACCCATGGCGTCTAAACCCGCTCGACAGGTTCGCAAAGTTAACGTGCTTGGCGCGGAGGCTGTCTTCGCACAAGGGAGGGATGGGATCATCTATGTCCGGTCGCCACGCCCGCTGGGGCCTTACCCCGTTAAACTCACCGAGCGCCTGGAGCATTGGGCCGCGCACGTGCCGGACCGCACTTTCCTGGCGCAGCGCGATCCCACCGGTGCATGGCGCTCGGTCACTTACGCCGAATCCCTGCGCCTTGTCCGCGCCATCGCGCAGGCGTTGCTCGACCGCCGCCTGCAGGCCGAGAGGCCGGTGGCGATCCTCTCCGGCAACAGTATCGAACACGCCCTGATGGCGTTGGCCTGCATGTATGCCGGTGTGCCCTACGCTCCCATTGCCCCCTCCTACTCGCTCGCCTCTGCCGAACTCACCACGCTTCGATACCTCTGGGACCGGTTGGAACCCGCCCTGGTGTTTGCGGCCGATGGCGCAGCCTTCGAACGTCCGCTATCCGGAGTCCTCGATGCGCGCACCGAACTCGTGACGCTTACGCCGCCCATGTCCCTGCGGGCCACCCGGTTCGAAGAACTAGCGGCCGTGCCGGCCTCCGCCGCGGTGGACGAGGCGCATTCCCGAGTTACGGCGGACACCATCGCCAAAATCCTGTTTACATCCGGCTCGACGGGCAAGCCAAAGGGCATCGTCACCACCCAGCGAATGCTCTGCTCCAACCAGCAAATGTTGCGCGTTCTAATGGGGTTTCTGGCCGAAGAGCCACCGGTGCTCTGCGACTGGCTGCCCTGGAACCATACGTTTGGGGGCAGCCACAACTTCGGCATCGTTCTCTATAACGGGGGCACGCTGTATATCGACGAAGGCAAGCCGACGTCCTCGGGATTCGCCGCAACCATCGCCAATCTTCGGGAGATCGCCACCACGGCGTATTTCAACGTTCCCAAGGGGTTCGAGATGCTGGTGCCCGAACTCCGCCGCGACGAAGCATTTCGCCGCCACTTCTTCAGCCGCCTGCAGATCCTTTTTTATGCTGCCGCCGGCCTCAAGCAGGAGGTATGGGACGAGTTGCAGGATCTCGCCGTGGATGCCTGCGGCGAAGAAATCCTCATCATGGCGGGTCTGGGCGCCACGGAGAGTGCGCCCATGGCGCTTTCCACCGGCGTGGAAGGTGCGTCCGCGGGCTGCGTCGGTCTTCCCGTCCCCGGGGTTGAACTTAAGATCGCGCCCGTGGAAACCAAACTGGAAGCCCGGCTCCGGGGTCCGAACATCATGACCGCTTTTTGGCGCGATCCACAACTGACTGCGGCGGCATTCGACGAAGAGGGTTTTTACAAGCTTGGAGACGCGCTGCTCTTTGCCGATCCCGAGGATCCCCTGAAGGGTTTTCTCTTCGATGGCCGCATCGCGGAGGATTTCAAGCTCTCCACCGGAACCTGGGTCAGCGTAGGACCGCTGCGCGCCAGGTTTCTCTCCTGGTTCGACGGCGTCGTGCAGGACGTGGTAATCGCTGCGCCGGACCGCGACTACGTATCCGCCTTGATCTTCCCTCTGCCCGGCGCAACCACTGCCGCCATCCGCGCGCTGCTCGAAAGCTTCGCTCGCCAGGGCACCGGCATTTCCACCCGGGTGCAGCGCGTCCTGCTGCTCCACGAACCGCCCTCCATGGACGCCGGGGAATACACCGATAAGGGCACCATCAGCCAGAAAGCAGTCCTGCGCAACCGGGCGGATTTGGTGGAAGAACTCTACGCCGGGTCGCCGCGGGTCATCGAGATCGACTTATGAACTTCGCTCAACTCAAAGCCATTGACGTTCACGTGCACATCGAACCCGGCGAAACCGGTTCCGCGGCCGATTCGGCGGCCAAAAAATACTTCGGGGATAGCGGCGCGGCGCGCGACCGCAACGCCCTGGCCGACTACTACCGGTCGCGCAACATCGGCTGCGTGGTCTTCCCGGTGGACGAGCGCCTGACGGGGCGTCCGCAGGTATCGAACGACTCGGTCGCCGAATTCGCCGCCGCCAACTCCGATATCGCCATCGCTTTCGCCAGCATCGATCCCACGCGCGGACCGGAGGCCGTCCGCGAGGCCCGCCGTCTGGTCTCCTCCGGTGGCATCAAAGGCCTGAAGCTTCATCCGCCCTTGCAGCAGTTTTTTCCCAACGATCGGATCGCCTACCCGCTATACGAGGTTTTCGCCGAAGCCCGCCTGCCGGTGGTCTTTCACACCGGTCATAGCGGCATCGGCACGAATATGCCGGGCGGCGGCGGCGTCCGCTTGAAATACGGCAACCCCATGCACATCGACGATATCGCCGTGGACTTCCCGGACCTGCCGATCATCATGGCCCACCCTTCGTTCCCCTGGCAGGACGAGGCCATCTCCATCTGCCTGCACAAACCGGCGGTGTACATCGATCTCTCCGGCTGGTCGCCGAAGTACTTCTCTCCGACGCTGGTGCAATACGCCAACACGCTGTTAAAGACCAAGGTGCTCTTCGGATCGGACTATCCTCTCATCACGCCCGACCGCTGGCTGGCCGACTTCGAAAAGATCGCCATCCGCGACGAGGTGCGCCCGCTGATCCTGAGGGAAAACGCGATCCGTCTGCTCGGATGAAGTGAGGTACGCATGGCGGAGGAAGAGGGATTCGAACCCCCGAACGAGTTTCCCCGTTAACGGTTTTCAAGACCGCCGCCTTCAACCGCTCGGCCATTCCTCCGCTACCCCATTATAGCGGGCGGCCCATGGTGCAGGATTTCCGCGGATTTGATAAAACATATAGAGCAGAGGATGTTTTGGCCTGTCGAAAGGCTGTGGATGTTTTGTGGAGGGCTGCGGAAATCGGCACGCATCGGCTCATTCCAAAGCGGTTTGAGCGTGCACAGACATCTGCGGCTTCGAGTGTTCTATGTGTTGACCGGCGAGCGCGCCGGAGTTTAGGCTAAGGTTCACGCCATGTCAGCGTCCAGTGCGGTTGAAAAAGGTCTTCCCACCAATGTAGACGCCGAGCGATTCGTGCTCGGATCGATCCTGCTCGACGACACTCTTTACGTCGAAGCCGCCGGCACGCTCGAGGCGGACGACTTCAGCCTGGAGAAGCACCGGCGCATCTTCAAGCGCATGGGCGAGCTGCAGGAGCGCCGCGAAAAAATCGACCGCATCACCGTGGCCAACGAGCTCATGAAGTTCAATGAGCTGGAAGCCTGCGACGGCTTGAGCTACCTGGTGGAGCTGGACGACGGGCTGCCGCAGATTCCGAATCTCGACAGCTACATACGGATCGTCAAGGACAAAGCCGTGCTGCGGCGCATCATCTTCACTGCGCAGCACATGATGAACCGGGCGCTGATGGGCGAGGAGGAGCCGGACGAGATCCTGGCCGGCGCCGAGGAGACCCTGCTCAAGCTGGGCGAGGCGCGGATGAAGTCCGGGCTGCTCAACGCCGGCCAGATCCTCGAGGATTACGAAGGCGGCATCAACGCTTTTCTGGACCCCGGCAAGCGCATCAAGGGGATCGGCACGGGGTTCGCCAAGTTCGATGAATTGACGGGCGGGCTGCACGGCGGAGACCTGGTCATCGTGGCGGGGCGGCCTTCCATGGGGAAGACCGCGCTGGCGCTCAACATCGCGCAGCACGTGGCGCTCAAGAACAAACAGACGGTGGCGATCTTCTCGCTCGAAATGTCGAAGGAGTCGCTGTTGACGCGCATGCTCTGCTCGGCGGCGCGCGTGGACAGCCAGAAGTTCCGCGCGGGGTATCTCAACCAGGAGGAACGGCGCAAGCTCAACCACGCGCTGCACGAGCTGGTGCAGGCGCCCCTCTACATCGACGACACCGCCGGAGCGCACCTGATGGACATGCACGCCAAGCTGCGGCGCTTGCAAACCGAGCGGCATCACCTGGGGCTGGTGATCGTGGACTACCTCCAGTTGATGACCGCGGGCGGGCGCTTCGAGAACCGCAACCAGGAAGTCAGCGCGCTGTCCCGAGGCATGAAGATGCTGGCCAAGGAGCTGGATGCTCCCGTGATGGTGCTGTCGCAATTGAGCCGCGCGGTGGAGAATCGCCAGGGCGATCACCGGCCGCAACTGAGCGACCTGCGCGAATCCGGCTCCATCGAACAGGATGCGGACGTGGTGGCTTTCGTGTTCCGCGAAGAGGTTTACAAACCGAAGGACGAGAACCTGCGGGGCTTGGCCGAGCTGATCGTCGGCAAGCAGCGCAACGGGCCGGTGGGAACCGTCAACCTGGTCTTTCTGCACGCGCAGACGAAGTTCGAGAACCGGGCGGAGGACACGGGAGAGATGGCGGAGGAGTAGCGTTACCGCGTCACGTACAACTCCGCCATTGCGAACCCCACGTTCCGGATCTGATCGCGGAGCGCGCTGTAGCGCACGGCGTCGGCGGCGGTGCGAAGGAGTTCGATTTCGGCGGGGGTGAACGGGCGGAGGTAGCGGTCGGCGCGGTCGCGGTAGGAGTAGCCGTGATAGGCCGGGCCGGGGTGCCCTCTGGGCCCGCCGGCTACTTCCATCAGCAGGTCCCAGAAAGTCTTCCTCTGAAACAAAGATTTGCGCGCCGCGGCCTCGCGCGGGATCTCGATGGCGTGGCGGCCGCCGCGCAGGATGGCGCGGATGCAGCCGGCGGCGGCAAAGGGCCGGGACGGGTCGGCGTCGGGAAAAGTCGCCAGCAGCTCGCGGAGGCTTTCGAGATCGGCATCCCAGGCCGCCCAGCGGAACCGGGAAGCGCCGCTCACCAGCGTGCCGCGCAGCAGGATCTCGCGGATGCGCGACTCATCCTTTCCGGCGACGCCGAGCAGGTGCTCGACCAGTTCGCGCACGGGAAGCTCCTGGAGCACCACGGGCGTGATGGAGATGGCCCCGGCAACTTCGGAGCTGAGTTTCACCCGGACCGTCTGGGGCAACGCCATGGTTTGATTTCACGCTAGCATAAGTCCGTGACCACACCAGCGGGCGAGCTGCTGGCCGGGGAGATCCGGCGCAACGGGCCGGTGACCTTCCGGCGCTTCATGGAGGTGGCGCTCTACCACTCCGAACACGGCTACTATCGCCGTGCCCAGAGGGCACCCAGCGATCCCTTCGGCAAACACGGCGACTTCTTCACGGCGGAGCAGATCCAGCCGGTCTTCGGCATTCTGATGGCGGCTCGTATCCGGCAGCTCTATCGGGAAATGGGCGAACCGCGGGAGTTCACGGTGGTGGAGCTGGGCGCGGGACGCCGGGAAATGGCCGAGGCGTTTTCGGAGTGGGTGTACATCCCGGTGGACCTGGATGCCGGCAGTCTGCCGGAGAAGTTTTGCGGCGTGGTGTTCTCGAACGAATTCTTCGATGCGCTGCCGGTGGAGGTGGCGGTGTATCGAGACTGCGCATTCCTGGAGCAACGCGTGGCGTTCGAAGATGGGCGGTTCCGATGGCAGACAGCCGGCGAAGTCCGTGAAGAAGTGGCGGATTACCTGCGCCGCTGGTTCCCTCCGCCGGAAGAAGGCCGCTGGTACGAGGCCAACCTCGAGGCGCTCGGCTGGATGGAGCGAATCGGGCGCGCGCTCGAATCCGGTTACGCGTTGACCATCGATTACGGTTACACGCGCGCGGAATCCGTGCGGTTCCCGGCTGGAACGTTGATGGGATACCGAAGGCACATGGCGCGTGAGGATGTGCTCGAGGATCCCGGGGAGAGGGACATCACGGCGCACGTCAACTTCGCGGCGCTCGAAGAATGCGGCGCCGCTTGCGGCCTGCGAAGGGAGCGCTTCGAGACGCTGGCGCGGACGCTCATCGCTGCCGGAGAGGCCGACCAGTTCGCCGCCGCCTTGAGCTGCGGGCCCAGAGGGCACCCCACCGAGGAATTGCGGCGGCGCATGCAGCTCAAGACGCTGCTGTTCGGGATGGGGGAGACGTACCGGGTGTTGTTGCAGCGGCGGGAGCGCGCGGGAGAACCAGAAGAGAAAAGCCTGAAATAATGAAAAAGGCCCCGGAAACCGGGGCCTTCGGAGTAAAACCTGTTTGCATGCCCTTCTTCAGGGCGCGCCCTAGCTACTTCTTTTTCTTCGGAGCAGCCTTTTTCTTCGCGGGGGCTTTCTTCGTTGCGCTCTTCATCGATTGATCTCCCTAAACATCAAATTTTGCGATCCAAAAAAAATCGCAATGTGATTCATATATAAGGTTGTTCGCGATGAAAGTCAAGAGAAAAATGCATTCGCGTCGTCTTTCGTCGTCTTTTGGGTTGCAACGCGCCCCTCATCGCCGCGAGGAACGCGCCGCAATCGAGCGCGATCGATGCGGCGCAGCTAAACAACCGGCTGATAGCGCTGCCGCGCGAACAGCGCTTCGGCCTCGGGCCGCGTCAGCGCCCAGATCCCGTAGATCCCCAGCGCCGTTCCGATGGGGACGCTCAGCAGGTCGAGGGCGGAGATCACGATCATGAAGATGCGGGACCATGGCGCGAGTCTGACGAGGCCGATGCCGCCGATGAGACCGGGCAGCGAGATGACGCCGATCACCACGAAAAGGATGGTGCCGATGCCGCCGAGAATGGGGACCGCGATGGCCGCGTCGCGGGCGCTGGTGGAATCGGAGAGGCTGACCACGCTGGCGATGCTGCCGAACAGCAGCAAGAAAAAGACCGCCGCGAGTATTCCGAGCGATCCGAACACGATGTGCAGGGTGCCGAGTATTTTCACGTGCGATTCCATGAGTCCTCCAGATCGAAAACAAGTATAGCGTTGTTCCCCCTCCTTCGGCGTTACAATGGCGGAGCGTGACCAAATACCTTCGCTATCGTTCCGTGGCCGGCGTGGCCTACGGCATTCTCGACGGTGACGCCGTTCGCGAGATTCACGGCGGCCTCTTCGGCAGCCACGCCGAAACCGGCGCCATTCACAAACTCTCCGACGTGAAGTTGTTGGCTCCCTGCCAGCCGGGCAAGATCATGGGCGTGGGCCTGAATTACCGGAGCCACCTTGGCGGCCGCCCGCAGCCTGGGCATCCGGAAATGTTCTACAAGCCGGTGACGGCGCTCCAGGACCCCGATGAGCCCATCGCCATCCCCAACGGCGCCACCGACGTTCATTACGAGGGCGAACTGGTGGTGGTGATCGGCAAGCCGGTGAAGAACGCAACGCCCGAGGCGGCGCGCGCGGCCATCTTCGGCGTCACCTGCGGCAACGACGTCAGCGAGCGCAACTGGCAGCACGGCGAGCAGAAGGACTTGCAGTGGTGGCGGGCCAAGGGGTCGGACACTTTCGCGCCCCTGGGACCGGCCGTCGCCACCGGCCTGGATTACGGCAACCTGCTGCTCCAGACGCGGCTCAACGGCGAGGTGGTACAGAGGCAGTACACCTCAGACCTGATCTTCGATTGCCCGAGCATCGTGAGCTGGGTCAGCGGCTGGGTCACGCTCATGCCCGGCGATATCATCTACACGGGAACTCCGGGGGCCACCCGCAAATTATCGCCGGGCGATCTGGTGGAAGTGGAGATCGAGGGGATCGGCGTATTGCGCAACCCGGTGGTGTGAACCTCTGGTTCAGCTTATCGTTCCCAATGCACTCGTAATGTCCCCACGGAAACAGGGCCCCGGTCGCGATTGTAGGCCGGGTTGACCACGTGCTGGTAATCCAAAGTAAACGTCCACTCCGGGATCGCGTGCCAAGCGTAGTAGGCCTCCGTAATCGACTCGGGTGCGTAGTTCAGCCTTCCGTCGCCGATGATAAATCCCATGCCGCCGGCGGCCAGGAAGCAGCGATCGTCTCCGCTGAGATAATTGCGGACCGCCGCCACGCCGATGTTGTCGCCGGTGCGCTTCCAGAGCCGGCCCTCGAAGGAGGTTCCCGCGCTGACCGAGCGGTCGATCTGGGTGAAGGCCCAGGCCTCGGTTTTGCCATCGCTCCAGCCGTAGCGCGCGAACAGCCCGATATCGCGCGTGATCTCCTGCTCCGCGTTCCAGCCGAAACCGTACTTCTTGGTGCCCGGGCGGCGCGTGGCGGCAAGATCGGTAGTCCCGTCCGGGAGCATCGCGTCGCGGAGGGTGCCGGCTCGCTCGCGATTCTCGAATCCCAAAACGCGCAGCGCGCCCGCGTGCCCCATCGGTTTGTAGCGCTTCTCCCACTCCACCGCCTCGCCGCGGTTCTTCGCCAGGCGGGTATCGAAGGTCGGGCCATTGGCTTCGGTCGGTTCCATCACGGTGGCGGCGCGCAGCGACCAACTGCGCATGGTCAGCTCCTGCATGGAGCCGATGGTGTACCCGCGGGTATCGGCCGGATAGTCCCAGGCCCCGTTGGACATCAGCGACCAGTTCATGAACTGGCGGCGCGGATCGTGGCTGTAGGCATTGTTATCGAAGAAGTCGGTGAGGGCAAACTTGCCGGTGATCATGGTGAAACGGCTCACGGGCAGTGTTCCGGCCAGCTGATTCGGGCCGCCTTCCACCATCTCGGTTTCGGAACTGAGCGCCCACGTGTTCTTCACGTAGCCGCGCGCCGGGTACAGCTTCGGCGTGGCTTCCGCTACGCGCGGGATCTCGCCGTTGGTGAAGCCGGCGATTCCGGTGACGTCGCCGAAACCCTTGCCGCCGGCGATCTCCGGGTTGAACACCAGCTCGGTCCAGGAGTTGACGCGGTACGCCAAGAAAACCGTCGCGGTGAGGGACACCCGGCTCTCGGGATGCGAAGGAAGGCTGTTTTCTCCCTCGTACAGGGAAGGAAAGGATCCATGGTGCTGCCCGATGGAGGTGGCCTGGAAATGGATATCCCACCGCTCGGCGGAGGGGTCATCACCGGTGTTCTGGGCCTGGGCGGGGAGCCAGGCGGACAGAGCACCGGCGATCGGCAAAATGAGTAGATGGTTCCCGAGCATGTCTCTCTCCTTCGGGCACACGTGTAGTGTGTGGCATAAGGTTCGTCTTTTTTTTTTGCCGTTGGGCCAGCGCCCTCGGGGTTACCCGCGATGGCCGAACAGGCCAGCCATGTTCATCACGTGGTAGAAGACCAGCAACATCATCAGGATCAAGTACGCGCGCAAGCTCACCAGCGAAATGCGGACACTCGTGGTCATGGCCATGGGGCCGAGGCTCTCGGTGTCCACCTTTTCCTCCGGCAAGTCGTCGAGCGGGTGAATCACCACGAAATGGTTGGTCAATTCGTTCGTCTCCATCGGATTCAGCATCGTGGCCATGTTCGTTTCTCCTCTTCGCTACGCTCCCTTACGCGGGGAACAGGTTGGGGGCCGCAACCTGCGCGGCCAAAATCAAGGACAGAGCGAACAGGACGATGATGATGGTCCAGTTCACCCAGTTGTTCCAGGGCTTGTTCGAGTACTCGCCCAGCAGTTCTTTGTCGTTGAGCAGCAGTTGCAGGAAGATGATGGCGGAAGGCAGCATCACTCCCGCGAGCACCTGCACGCCCAGAATGATCAGTTGCAGCGGCGCGCGCGGAATCAGCACCAGCCCGGCGGCGGCGGCCACGCACACTGCGTAGACCACATAGAAGCCCGGCGCTTTGCGCACAGGAAGTTGCAGGCTGTGCGGCCAGCCGCGCACTTCGCCGTAGGCCCACGCGCTCGACAGCGAGATGGCCGTGGTTCCCAGGACGGCCGCGTTAATCATCAACAGCAGAATGGCGTTCTTGAAGAACCCATTGGTGAAGCTGCCGATATCCACGGCCATCTGCGCCGGGTCCGTAAACGCAAACCCGTGCATGCTCGAAGCGTTGCCGGCGATCATCATGCATCCCGCCGCGGTGATGGTGACGCAGGCGCCCAGAAACGTATCCAGCCGCGCCCACTTCACGTCCGAAAAGCGCAGGCGCTTGTCGGCGATGCAGCTCTGCTGGAAGAAAAGCTGCCAGGGCGCGATGGTGGTTCCCACGATGGCGATCACCAGGAACATGAGCTCCGGCGTCAACCCTCCGGCGGGCATCGAAGGCGCCAGAGACCCGCTCACGATCTGCCCCATGGGCGGCCGCAGCCCATACGCCAGCGCGAACCAGACCAGGTCCAGGAGGCACAGCAGAACCACCGTGCGTTCCCACCGGCGATAGCTTCCGGTCACCGCGATCAGAATCAGGGCCGCCGCGGCCAGCGGCACGCCGAAGCGCGGGTCCACCCCCATTTTGTTCAGTGCCAGGTCGATCGCGGCGAATTCGGTCACCAGGGTAAGGAAGTTCACCAGTTCCAGATCGACGAGCGAAAACAGGCCCCACCACTTCCCGAAGCGCTGATAGATCATCGCGGCGTGGCCCTTGCCGGTGGCAATTCCCAGCCGCACCACCATTTCCTGTATGAAGTATGTAATCGGTAATAAGAGCAGAACCACCCACAACAGATGAGTCCCGTATTGCGCCCCAGCCTGGCTGTACGTCGATACCGCGCCGGCGTCGTTGTCCGCCACCATCACGATGAGGCCGGGGCCGACCACCATAAGGAAGGTGAGCAGATCGCGCGTCCATTTGGATTTCACTACCCGCCCGCGGACCGGCATGACTTCCGTCTCCAAGCCGGACGCGGGCGCGCCGATTGCCCGGTTGCTCATCGAAGCATCTCCTTTCCGCCCCGCGCAAACAGTACGAGGGCCGTTACGGTTTTCGGCGGTCTCGACGGCCGAAAGCCGGCAATTGAAGCGCTACTAGAGATGTCGAAGGGGAAAGCCGCTCCGCCCTGGGAGCCGGAGCGTTCGCCTTCAGCCCTCCGCGTTCACCACCCAAATACTTGTGGAAGAAGCGGCGGCCGAGGCGATAGCGGAAAGACTATCGGATTACCGCCGGAACCTCCACGCCGTATCCTCCGGGGCGCTTGCTTGGCCCGGAGGCCTATCGTCGTTTGGTCCCATATACCTTTCTGGAGACGAGTTCGAAGCTTACGAGGGAAACAAAAAAGCCATTTCCCCCGCAGCGGAAGAAATGGCCAACTATCGCAGAACGATTGCTGACGGATTCCCCCACTGGCCCAAGCTTCAGCACCGCACGCCGTGAGAGATCCGATGACCTCAGCCACATTAGAGAAACCCTTAACCCGGGAATCCCTGGTCCACCCTGACGAACATCTTTCGACGCCGGAGGGCAGTGGCTTGTATGCCGCGCGGACGCCTCGCCTGCCGAGGATCCATGCAAATCAGGTGGATTGGCCCCAACTGCAAACCATATCCATCCATTTCCAAAATACCGCGCACCTTTTGGTGGTGTCAAGAAAAAAACGAACCGACATCGAGCAAATGAATCGGTTTTAATGGCGCGCTACGAGGCGGAGCTGGCGGAGGGCGATCCGGCCGAACCGCGAGGCCGGCCTTGACAACACGCAAATCTAAATATAGTCTAATGGTGGTTGCGGAGGGTAAAGCCGCGCGGCTCGACGCCCGCCTGCGCACGTTGCCGAAGTTTCCATTCCAAAAAAGGAGGACCGTAATGAGTCTGGCCGAAAAGCAATGCGTGCCGTGCCGGGGTGGCGTCCCGCCGCTCAAAGGCGAGGAATTGCAGAGAATGCAAGCGCAGGTGACTGGCTGGCAGGTGGTGAGCGGGCACCATCTGTCGAAAACTTATACATTCCCCGATTTCCAGACGGCCCTGCACTTTGTGAACCGCGTGGGTGCGATCGCCGAGGAGCAGGGGCACCATCCCGACCTCTACCTGTCGTGGGGAAAGGTGGAAGTCAAGACTTGGACCCACAAAATCGACGGCTTGACCGAAAGCGATTTTATTCTTGCCGCCAAAATCGATCGCCTGCATCAGAATGCGGTCACTGCGTAACGCCGTCGGCCTTCTTCAGATCCCTGTCGATCTTGCCGACGTAGTTGATGGTCTCGCGGTACGGCGGAACGCCCTGGAACTTGTCCACCGCGCCCGGCCCAGCGTTGTAAGCCGCCAGGGCATGCCACAGGCCGCCGTTGTACTTCTCCAGCAGGTCCCGCAGGTAGCGCGTGCCGGCATCCACATTCTGGGCGGGATCGCGCGGGTCGGCGCCCAGCGCTTGGGCCGTGGACGGCGTCAGTTGCATCAGCCCGATGGCTCCCTTGGGAGAAACCGCCTGCTCCTCAGAATTCGACTCGGTCGAGATCACGCTGCGCACTAACCGGCGCGGCAGGCCGTACTTGTCGGCGGCCGCATCGGCCAGTTGCGCCGGCGAAGGCGCCGGTTGCGCTGCCGGGGCGGGGGTGGCCGGCACGGGCGCCGGCGGCGCGTATTCCTCCGCTTCGAAGCCGCGCACGGCCGCCGCATCCATCTCGATATAGCCGCCCGCGTTGTAAAGCCGAACCTTGTCGCCGGAGGTCTCGTGCCGGTCGACGTGCAACCTGGAACCGCTGGCGAACACGGCATATTCGCCCGCGAAAGCTGTGCCGGTCACAAAACACAAAAATATTGCTGGAAGACACCGCATCTAGCCTGTACCATTATAAATGACGCATGTATACCCCCCGGCGTGGAGAGGCATGGTGAGGCGGGCTGGTTTTGCCGATCTGCTATGTTGGGGGTAGCTCCTCCTGTATGCCCTTTCATATTCAGCCAATTCGGGAATTTCTGGTGCGCCCCGCGTTGCCCGAATCCCTGTCGCGCCTGACCGAGCTGGCTCATAACCTGCTCTGGAGTTGGGAGCCGATCGTGCGCGCGCTCTTCCGCCGGCTCGATCCAGGCCTTTGGCGGGAGTGCGGCTACAACCCGGTCTTGATGCTCGGCCGTGTTTCCCAAGCTACGCTGGCAAAGGCAGGCGCCGATCCGCGCTACCTGGTCCTGTACCGCACGGCGTGTGACATTTACGATGCGCGCGTGCGCAAGGCTCCGCCGCCCGCCGACGGCCGGCTGGTCGCCTACTTTTCCGCCGAGTACGGTCTCACGGAGTGCTTGCCGGTCTACTCGGGCGGTCTCGGAATTCTGTCGGGCGATCATCTGAAGTCCTCGAGCGATCAGGATTATCCGCTCATCGCGCTTGGCCTGCTGTACCAGCAGGGCTTCTTCCGGCAATTCCTCAACCCCGACGGGTGGCAGCAGGAACGCTATCCCATGAACGACTTCTATACCTTACCGGTAGCGACTGTTAAGGACGCCGATGGCCGGGACCTGAAGGTCGCGGTCAAGCTGCCCACCGGCGAGGTCTGCATCCAGGTATGGAAGCTGGAGGTGGGCCGCATCACGCTCTATTTGCTGGATACCAACATCCCGGACAATGTCTTGCCGCAGGATCGCGACATCACGGATTCGCTTTACGGCGGCGATATCGATACGCGCATCCGCCAGGAAATCGTGCTGGGCATCGGCGGCATACGGGCGCTGAAGGCCATGGGGCTGAAACCCACCGTGTATCACATGAACGAGGGCCACTCCGCGTTTCTCGCCCTGGAGCAGGTGCGGGTGTTGATGCGCGACCGGAAACTGACCTTCGAAGAAGCCCTGGAAGCCGCGCGCGCCAGCAATGTTTTCACCACCCACACGCCGGTTCCCGCCGGAATCGATCTGTTCGACCCCGGCCTGATGTACTACTACTTTTCGGAGTATTGCGTCGAGGTGGGGATCGACTTTCAGCAGTTGATGGCGCTCGGCCGGCGCAACGTTTTCGACCGCGACGAGCGGTTCTCGATGGCCGTTCTGGCGTTGAACACCTCGGCTTACCGCAACGCCGTGAGCCGCCTGCACCGGCAGGTTTCGCAGGAGATGTTCCACGACCTCTGGCCGCAGTTGCCGTTGTGGGAAGTGCCGATCACTTCGATCACCAACGGAGTGCACCTGCCGAGCTGGCTGAACGGCGACTTGGCGTCGCTCTACGATCAGTACCTGCAACCCGACTGGCGCGACCGCTTCAATGACGCCACCATCTGGGAACAGGTGAAGGACATCCCCGACGAGGAACTGCTCGACGCTCACCGCCGGCACAAGCGCCACCTGATCAATTTCATTCGGACGCGCCAGAGCGCATCGGCGGTGCGGCGGCAGGCCTCCGCCGCGGAGGTGCACCGCGCGGCTGAGGTGCTGGATCCGAACGCTCTCACCATCGGGTTCGCGCGCCGCTTCGCGACCTACAAGCGCGCCACGCTGCTGTTCCGCGACGTCGAGCGGCTCAAGCGCATTCTGTTGGACAGGGACAAGCCGGTCCAGATTGTCATCGCCGGCAAGGCCCATCCCAAGGACCAGCCGGGGAAGACCTATATCCGCGAAATCGTGCAGCTCTCGCGCGATCCCGACCTCTGGAAACACGTGGTCTTCGTGGAAGACTACGACATGAAGGTGGGCCGGGAGATGGTGCAGGGCGTGGACTTGTGGCTCAACAATCCGCGGCGCGGCGAAGAGGCCTGCGGCACCAGCGGCATGAAGGCGGGCATGAACGGCGTTCTCAATTTGAGCATCCTGGACGGCTGGTTCGACGAAGCCTATGAGAACTCGGGCGGCTGGGCTATCGGCGAGCGGGAGCCGTATTCGGAGGACCAGGACGCGCTGCATGCCAGCGTCATCTACTACCTGCTCGAAAGCGAGATCGCCCCCATGTTCTATGAGCGCCGCGAGCAGGTCCCGCGCGAGTGGATGCGCCGCGTGAAGCAGTCGATCATGTACATCAGCCCGCATTTCGATTGCCGGCGCATGGTGCGGCAGTACATGACCGAATTGTACGAGCCGGCCCACACGTCGCACCTGCGCATCCTCAAGGCGGATTACAGCGTGGTGCGCGAAAGAGCGCGTTGGAACTCGCGCATTCGCGAGGTTTGGGATCGCGTGAAATTCGTGGAAGCGGGGCCCGGGCCGGCCGGTTCGGTAATCAGCGGCAAACCCGTTCCGGTGCGCGCGGCCATCGACCTGGCGGGCTTGAAACCCGGCGATGTGCGCGTGGAGGCCGTGCTCGGGCGCGTGGATAGCAATGGCCACCTGGAAGAGACCGAGGTGCTGGTGCTGCCCGCGGTCGAGCAGCAGGGCTCGGTTGCGGTATTTGCCAGGGACATCGTTCCCGAACGAACCGGCCGCCTGGGCTACGCGCTGCGCGTCAGCCCCAACCATTTTGACGATCCCATTACGCGGCCCTGCACCAGCCTGCTAAAGTGGAGTTCAGTAGGGTAAGGGCAGGGGCGGCAGGGGGCCTGGAGCGTCGGAGGGGACGGTAAGCGCTTCGGCCCTATCCAAGGAGAGTGAGTGAGGGGGGTGCAAAATGCTTCGATCCGTGGTACATATGTACTTGAAGCATTGGCGGGCCGCGAACCTGTTTGTGTCAGGGGCCGCGGCGTTCCCGCAGAACCCCTCCGGTAAATCCACGCTAACCGCGGTTGTCGGGAGTGCCGCGCGGCCGCGTGGGGATTGATCGGTATCTTAGGCGCCGGTTTTTCGAAGAAACGTTCTTTTGTCCCGCTAGTTACGGAGCAACTAATTCCCCATGGACAGCGATCGCAAGTACAGACAACCAGGGTACATGGATTCGGACCGCGATTCCAGAGGCTACGGCGGAGAGCGGCCCAAGCCCAGCGGGCCGCGTCCTCCCATCGACGTCACCGGCCCCCGCTTGCCGCGTCTCGTCCAGCATGTCGCCGCGGCCCGGTGTTTCAACTGCGCGACAACCCTTCCGCCCGACGTTGACTTCCGCGGCAACTGCCCCAAGTGCAACGCCGAGTTGCACTGCTGCAAGCAGTGTTCCTACTTTGAGCCATCCATGCGTTTCCAGTGCCTCAAGCCCATCCCGGTGCGCATCGCCGTGAAGGACAAAGCCAACGATTGCAATTCGTTTACGCCGCGGGTGACGGTGGCCCGCGAAGGCACCAACAACGTGCCGGCGGCGGCGCCCATCGATGTGGGCCCTCCCGCGCCGCGCAATCCCGAAGACGCCCGCAACGCCTTCGACAAGCTCTTCAAGAAGCTGTAGGTGCTGGCACCGCAGTTGACTCGGGATAGAAGGGTCTATTGCCATTCCGAGCGCCGGAGAGCGGAACGTGACATAATTATGGCATGAGCGTCCGAACCACGATCGATATTCCAGACGATCTCCATGCCGCGCTCCGGCAGCTTGCGGCGGCGGAGCGCACCTCGATTCGTTCGCTGATTACCGGAGCCATCGAGAGCAAGTTCCGGCCGCAGCCATCGCGGCCCGTGACGGGACCACTGGTGGGAAGGAAAGGTAAGCCCGCCCCTGGCAGTCCCGACAGGGAGAATCCGTACGACGTCCTATTTGCCTGATCTCAACGTGTGGCTGGCTTTGAGTTGGGCCAACCACATGCACTCCGATGCCGCCTGGACTTGGTTTTCCCGGCAGGAGGACGATCGCTTTTTCTTTTGCCGGTTCACGCAACTCGGGTTGTTGCGGCTGCTGGCGACATCCGCGGTGATGGGCAGGGATGTGCGGACCATCGGCGAAGCCTGGAAGGTGTACGACCGGTGGCTTGAGGATTCGCGAGTCGGAATCCGGCAGGAGTCGGTTGAACTCGATGGGGCCTTCCGTGCGGCAACCCGTTCGGTTTCCCGGCTGTCGTCGCCGAAAGCGCTTGGCGATTGCTATCTCCTTGCAGTCGGCAAGGTCGCAGACGCTACTCTCGTGACGTTTGATCGGGGTCTGGCATCCACGTGCCAGAAAGCCCGTCAGCCCGTAGCGCTGCTGGAACCACGCACCCTGGCCGGAGGCTGAAAGCGGATGCTGGCAGGCACACCCTTCCGTCTCAAAAAGGGCGGGAAACGGACGGCGCCAAGGACGCCGCACACACCATATGGCTTCGCGGCCTCGTTACAGCGCGTTTTTACTGGGGCCTTTTTGGGACGCCGCGGACTTTTGTGCTTCATCCCATTTTTGGGCCAGCATGTGACCTAATTCCCATGGCGCGTTACCTGTCCCGTCGCGTTCCTCGCCGAAAAATAACGCAACGGCAGGATGCCCGTCTAGCGTCGCTTCGTAGCTCGAAGGGGTGTCCAGCCGAACTATCACAATAACCTTCGGAACTCCGTCCGCGGTGACGAATGGAACAACGTTCACAAACCCGTCGCCGTCTGGCGTCTGGCCTGCGATAGCAATAGGCAAGCCGTTCATCCCAATAAGTTTGGTCATGTTCGCATTCTCGTAAACTCATCATACCGCTTGCAGTCTCAAAAGGGGTAGGTTTCGGGACAAACCCGGCGAGGCCTGAAATCAAGGCTCTCACCGTCTCAAAAGTCAGTCCCAAAATTGCGGCCAAATCGTGGTCGCCGCAGTCCTGGGGTTGCGGTCGGCGGCGTAGTGAAATCCCGTCCCAAAACCAGCACCGTTTTTGCTCACGCCCCGGAGTCCTCCGGTTCTGCGTGCTGGGACGTGTTGTCGCCGACCCGCCTCTACCCCCGCTTCTTCTGATAGCTCCGCGCCAGCTCCATATACACGCCCAGGTCGCGGTCCAGGTCCGACTGGGTTCCGTCGAAATAGAAGTTGCGAATGGGTATCCCGCCCAGGTCCCGGCTGACGCGCGGATAGATCGCCTCGCACACGATGCCGTTCATGCAGGTGAAGGGGCTGATGTCGATGATCCCCGCGGCGCCCTTCTTCGCCAGGTACACCGTCTTCCCCACGTTCAGCACCATCTCGCCAAAAGCGCCCTCGCGCGGCAGGTACGGGCGCGCGCATTCCAGGATCTCGTAGATGTCGGGTTCCTCGCGGCCCGCGAAATCTTCCTGGAACGGTTCCACCAGGACGTGCTCGTCCTGCTTCTGCACGCGCTTCCGCACCCACGCGCCCAGCGCTTCCAGCGTCCAGACGCGTCCCTCCAGCTTCAGCTTCCGGAAGTGCTCGGAATTGGTATACCAGATCCACTCGACCAGGTCGGAGATCCAAGCCTCCGCGCCGTACTCCTCGAGACACTCGACCAGGTTCTCGTTCGAGAACGTGTTCAAGCGGCAGAAAATCTCTCCCACAATTCCAATCAGCGGATGCCGGGGCCCAGCGGGCACCCCGCCGCGCCGCCCCGCCAGCTTGCGGAAACGGTCGCGGCTTCGAACCATGGAATCGCGCAGCGACTGAAGCTGCACCCCCGGCTCGACCGGGGTCTGCTCGAGGGTGCGGCACAGGTCGGCCAGCGATTCCGCGTAGACCGCTTCCGTGTCGCCGCGGCGCTCCTCATACGGACGGTGCATGAGCAACAGCTTTTGCAGCAGATCGGCGCACAGCAGCGCGCGCCAGCCCGTGCGCACGAACGGCTTGGCGAGCCCGCCGAGGCCTGCATAGGCGTTCTGACTGCTCGGCGAGAGGATCTCTACGGATCGGTATCCGTTGGCGTCCAGAATGTGGCGCAGGTAGGGTGCGTACTGGCCGAAACGGCAAGGGCCCTGGGCGGTCGGCATGAACAGCGCCACGCGCGCGGGGTCGGTTGCGGGCCGCTCCAGCACCTTCATGAAATCGCCCACCGTCACCTTGGCGGGGTAGCACTCGTCGCCCGAAGTGTAGCGCGCGCCCAACTCGCGCGTGCGGCTGTCGGAGGGCGGAGTAGGCTCGGCTTCCAGGCCGATGGCGCGAAAGGCCGAGGCGAACGCCTGCGCGCTGCCGTAAGCCATGGGCGGAATGTAAATGCGCTTGCCGCTTAGTGGATGCTCGCCCGCAGGGGCGGCTGGGTGCCCTCTGGGCACGCCGACGGTTGGTAGCATCGCAGAATCCCTTTGCTGTCGAGATACGCTTCGCAGCGCGTCATGTAGCCGGCGTCGTTGCCGTGCCCGTCGAATTGCAGGACCAGCAGCGGCGCGCCGGCGGCTTGGCGGGCAAAATGCTTGATGTAGGAATCGGGCCCGCACTTGAAGTTGGTGATGTAGACCACGTGCAGGTTGGGGTTCGTGGCCGCGAGGCGCGCCGCGTCCAGGATCTTCCGCCCCGAGGCCCAGAACATGTTGGCGTGCGTGTCCGCGACCGGCTCACGGCCGGTCACCAGGAAGTCCAGCGGAATGACGTTAGCGCCGTAGCGATGGCGCAGCTTGCGCGGGATGTCGCAATTCACACCGCGGTCGTAAATATTGTAGCTGCGTCCCACCACAACCAGCCCGGGCTCGCCGGTGGATTCCAGCGTGGCCAGCGCCCGCCGGCCGGCCGCCAGCAGCTTCTCCTGGAACTCGCGCTGCGCCGCGTAGGCCGCCTCCACCGCGCGGTCGCTCGAGCGCCGCGTCACCCCGATGCGCCGCATGGTCTCAGCCATCGCCTTTTTCACTTGCGCGGGGCCAAGCTGGAAATGCAGCGTCGGGATGAGGAACTTGTGCTGGTGCGGCGCCAGGGCCGGCGCGGACCGCAGCACCCACGGCAGCGTCTGGTTCCATGGGCAGTAGTGCGAGGGGCAGGATTCGCCTTCGCCCGCTTCGGCGTCCGCGATGTTGGGAACCAGGATGTAATCCGCGCCCGCCTCCGCCAGCGCCTGCACGTGGCCGTGGGCCACTTGCACCGGATAGCACGGCTGCGCCACCGCCATATCGATGCCCGCCGCCGAGATGCGCGGATCGGTCACCGGTGAGAGCATGGTCTCGATGCCCAGTTCCGTGAAGTAGCGCTTCCAGAACGGAAGCTGGTCCAGCAGCGACATGGCGCGCGGCAACCCGACGCGCAACCGCACCCGTTCTTTCCGAGCCGCGAACGTAAGAGAGCGGTCGCTGCCGCCTTCCAGCAACTGCTCCCTGTACGCGAACAAATCCTCGATCACCGGCTTGCGCCCCGTCAACGACGGCTTGCGGAACTTATCCGAGCACTTATCGCCCCAGTAGCTCTTCTGCCCCTCGATATCGAACTGCTTCATCTCGCAAAGGTTGGAGCAGGCCTTGCACACAAAATCGCGCGTGGCCAGGCGCAGGTTGTGCAGATCGTATCCGCGGAAACGGCTGGGGGCGCCCGTGGCCTGGTGCCACTGCCGCGCAATGAGCGCCATTCCGATGGCCCCCATCACGCCGTTGTACGGCGGCACGGTGATCTTCTTTCCCAGCAGGCTGGCAAACGCCGCGGTGACAGCGTCGTTATACGCCGTGCCGCCCTGGAAGTAAATCACCTTGCCGATCTTGCGGCCGCGCACCACGCGATTCAAATAATTCAGCGCAATGGAGTAGGACAGGCCCGCCACCAGGTTGGGCACGGTTTCGCCCTTGTGCAGCCAGCCGGTGACATCGCGCTCCATGAAGACCGTGCAGCGCTCGCCCAGGCGCGTAGGGCTGGCCGACGCCAGCGCCAGTTTCGCAAACTCGCCCTTGATGCTGATGCCCAGCTTCTCGGCCTGCTCCTCCAGGAACGAGCCGGTACCCGCCGCGCACGCTTCGTTCATCGCGAAATCCACCACCACGCCGTTTTCGATGGAGATGAACTTGGAATCCTGGCCGCCGATCTCGAAGATGGTGTCCACCGGTTCGCCGCCCAGCGTGTTGCTCACGTGTATGGCGCCGGTTTTGTGCGCGGTGATTTCGTCGTTCACCGCGTCCGCGCCCACGAACTCCGCGATCAACTCGCGCCCGGAGCCGGTGGTGCCCACGCCGCACACTTTCAGCCGGCTGCCCCAGATGCTCTCCACTTCCGCGAGGCCCTGCTGCACAGCCTCGATGGGACGCCCCGCGGTTCGCAGGTAGACATCGTGGATCACCGTGCCGGATCCGTCGATCACCGCTACGTTGGTGGAAACGGAGCCGATGTCGAGGCCCAAATACGCGGGGATGGGATCGCCATTGGGCGGCGCGTACACGCCCACGCGGTCGCGCAACTGCACCACGTTCTCAGTGGAAAGCGGCTGGGTGTCCTGCACCTTCTCTTCGGAATCGTGCTGGCGTAGCCGATGGATCTCCAGAATGGACCGCTTGCGCTGCTCCTCGGCTTCCAAAATGGCCGTGCCGATGGCTCCGCACCAGGCGTATTCCCCGGGCGTCAGCAAGTCGCCGGCGGAAAGAGAGAAGGCTTCGCGCAGGGCCCCAACGACGCCCGCGTTTTGCGAAACCGCGCCAATCAGCGCTACCGGCGCCTCCACCGGCCGCCCCTTCACGATGGAGCTCTTGAAGTTGCGCGCCACGGCATCGCACAGCCCGCGCAGGATCTCGGCCGGCGAGTAGCCCTTCTGCTGCGCGTGGATCATGTCGCTCTTGGCGAACACCGAGCAGCGCCCGGCGATGCGCGCCGCGCTCTTGGCCGTGCGGACGATCCCGCCGACTTCTTCGACCGAGTACTGCATGCGCAGCGCCTGCTGATCGAGGAACGACCCGGTACCCGCCGCGCACTCGCCCGAGCGGTCGTAGTCCACGATGCTGCCGCCCTCGAGCCGGATGTACTTCGAGCTTTCGCCGCCGATTTCGAACACCGTGCGCACCCGCGGATAGACCGCGCCCATCATGCGCGCGATGGCTTTGAACTCATTCTCGAAGAACAGGCCCAGCACTTTGGCGATGGTGCGGCTGCCCGAGCCGGTTACGCGTATGCCTTCCACCTGGGTCTCGGGAACGATTTCGTAGAACTCCTGCAACAGGTCGTAGGTGGATTGAATGGGGCTGCCGGCAATGCGCCGGTACTCGGAAAGGACCAGCGGCCGCGCGCCCATTTCCGTCATGCGGAACTGCGGGTGCGTGGCGCACAGGGCCTCCAGGATCGACCGATCCCCCGGATGGCCCAAGGCGGCCAGTTTGAGACTGATGGCCCCGATGTCCAGACCGATATTGATGCCCATTTCCAACCAGTTTCCAGCCGCTGCCGGCCAAATTCAAGCAAATCAGACCTGAATGGTCTATTATTGCACCGACGGGCGATCTGGAGGGTGCCAACGGGAGCGGGGCGGGGGCGATTCCTCAGCCAGCTTTGCGCGCCTCGAGCCAGCGCCGAAGGGACGCCTGAGTCTCGCCAGACCTCCGGCCTGCCAACAGGCTTTCCACGCTGATATCCTCGTCCAGGTCCGGCCAGTGGATCCCAACGCCGCCGCCAATGAGACGCCAATTAGCCCGCTCCGCCGGTGTCCCGTGCGCCAGACGCGGGAACCAGGCCAGCGGCACCGTAATTGTCCTGCCATCGGCAAGATCGACGATCAGCGCTTCGTCGCTCGCAGCCACGCCCTGAGCAACCGCGTCCCCTAGTTCAGTTCCCGAAGTACCCATGCCATGCCCTCACCAATAACGCCCCGTTTTCGCCAACGAGAGCCTCGATTCGCCGAATCTCCGTGCGCGCAAAACCATGGCTTCTCTCCAGGCGAACCGGATCGAGCCAGAACTTGGCCTCGGATTCCTCCCGTTCCACGTGAACATGGGGCGGTTCGTCTCGATCCGCCGAGTAGAAAAAGAACCGGTAAGGCCCGGATCGAAGAACTGTCGGCAACGCTTCCAGTGTACATGGTTCGTGGTAGCACCGACAGCCGATCTGCGGGGTGCCAACGGGAGCGCTTCAGCTACCCGCCGCGCCGCCCGGCCATCATTCCCACCGGGCATCGTTGACGATATCTCAGGTCCGACTTGCATTACAATCGGGGTGGACTTCGCGTGGCTCCTTCCCCCCTCCGATGGCGCATGATCTCGCTCGCCTTCTGGGCGACCGTCATCAACTATCTGGACCGCCAGACGCTCTCCGTCGCCGCGCCCGTGCTGCGGGAACAGTTCCACATGAGCAATGTGGATTACTCGCGCGTGGTCTTCGCGTTTCTGCTGGCCTATACCATCATGAACGGCGTCTCCGGCCCGCTCATCGACCGGCTGGGCACGCGCCTGGGCTATGGGCTGTGCGTCGCGTGGTGGTCCATTTCCGCCATGTTGCACGCATTCTCCCGAGGGGCTGTCAGTCTCGGCGTCTATCGGTTTCTACTGGGCATGGGCGAAGCGGGGAACTGGCCGGGCGGGGTAAAGGTGGTGGCGGAGTGGTTCCCCGAACGCGAGCGCGCGCTGGCCGCCGGATTATTCAATAGCGGTTCCGCCGTGGGAGCCATCCTGGCGCCGCCCATCGTGGCGTTCCTCTTGCTGCAGTGGGGCTGGCAGTCCGCCTTTCTGTTCGTCGGGACGGCGGGCCTGGTCTGGCTGGCGTTCTGGTCGCGGATCTACCGAACGCCTGCCGTGCCCGCGGGCGGGGCGAGTGTGCCGCTGGTTCCATTCGGAATCTTGCTCCGGTCGCGCTTCGTCTGGACTTTCACCATCTCGAAGATTTTCATGGACCCGGTCTGGTATTTCTACATTTTCTGGTTTCCAGAGTACCTGAAGCATGTGCGGAACTTCGACCTGGCCGCCATCGGCAAGTTCGCCTGGATTCCGTTCCTCGTCGCCGGTTTTGGCAACTTGTCAGGCGGGTGGCTCTCCGGCTTTCTCCTCAAGCGCGGCGTATCCCTGACCATCGCGCGCAAATCCGCGGTGACCTTCTTTGCGATCCTTATGACGAGCGCCATCCCCGCCGTGCTGGTGCGGGAGGCCTGGCTCTCTATCGCGTTTGTCTCGGTGGCGATGCTCGGCTATACGGGCAGCCTGGCCAACATGCTCACCGTGCCGGCGGACGTGTTTCCCGGCAACGCCGTCGCCTCGGTATTCGGATTGGCCAGCATGGGCGCCGGCTTTGGAGGCATGGTTTTCACCCTCATCACGGGGTGGGTGGTGGATCGCTACTCCTATACGCCGGTCTTCATCGGATTCGGCATCCTGCCGCTGGTGTGCGCTTCCATCCTGTGGGCATTCCTCGGTCCGCTGCGCCCGCAAAAGTTGGCGTGAGATGCGGGTTTCTCATGCGCGGAGCGCCTCGCCCTTGCGCTCCACCGCCTTGGGCCCCCAGGCGCCGGGCACGAAGAAATCCCGCCACCCCAGCTTGCACTCGTTCACCATGCGCAGCCCGTACTCGCAACGCCCCAGATCGTCTGGGGCCGTGTTATTCGTTCCGAAGCTGAAGTTGCACCCGGCTTCTTTCGCCATCCGGACGAACCCCGGGCTGGGCAGGCGATAGCGATTGTTGAGCTCGATGGCCACTCCGTTGCGCGCGGCGGCGCCGATGACCTGCATCATCCGTTTCTCGGTCCAGAGCCGGTCGTAATCTTTCGCGATCAGATCCGGCAGGAAGGTCGGGTTGGCGTAAATATCGATGGGCTCCCGCTCCAGAATCCCGAGCGTCCGTTCGACCAGCGTATCCATGAACTCCTGGACATCCGCGATGCTCCCTAATTCTTCGGGAATCCACAGGCGCAGGCGCCTTCCACGGTTGTCGGTCCACGTCATCGAGTCCGTGAAGGTATAGTCGAACAACGCCGCCGCCCGCCGCGAGAACATCTGCGTCCATTCGCGGCCCTCGCCCTGCATCGCTATGAACACGGGTTGGCCCTTGAGACTATCCACGAAAGTTCGGACAGCCTCGTCGTTCTCGGTGGGGAAACCCTTTCCGCAGTTCACCGCGATTCCATACTGGATGCCGTCTTTCCGCGATTTCGCCAGCGCCTGCTCCAGCGTCAGCCCGCCTTTCAAATGGACATGATAGTCCACCATGGGGATGTTGTCGGTGCCCATGGTGACGATTTGCCGGAACACGTCGTCCACCACGGGGGCGGCGCCAGGGGTGGGAAGATCGTCCGGCAGCGGCCGGACCCGCACGCTCCGAAACCGCGCCTTCGACCCGTCATTGTGGCACTCGAGCGCAAAGGTACCGCGGTCGAGGAAACGCTGCCGTTCGTCGCCCTCCGCCCCGACGGGCGGCGTCGGCTCGGTGTAATCCACCACCAACATCCCGTTGAGCCGCACCTGGATGTTCTTGCCTCGCACCGTCACATAGATCTTGAACCACTGGTCGTCGGCGATGAGTTGCTTGTAGATGTTGCGCAGGCCGTAGAGCGAACCGGTAAGCTTTCTCTCGCGGTAGGAGCCTTCGCCCGCCGCCGCGTTGTCGATCTGGACCTTAAAGCCTTTCAGCGGGAAGCCCGTCTCCTGGTACGTGGTGTGGAAGAGGATTCCCGAGTTGCAGCCGGGGCGCGCCAGCGCCTCCACTTCGAGTTCGAAGTTCCGGAAGTTGGCGCCGCGCACCGGGCCGGTATAGAACAAGTGCGACCTCGGCCCGTCGGCCACCAGTTCGCCGTTCACCGCTTTCCAGGAGCCTTTGTTTTCGCTCGGGCGCCATCCGTCCAGGTCGCGCCCGGTGAACAGCGCGACCCAACCTTGGTCCGCGGCCATGAGTCCCGCGGCCGCGGCCGCTCCCACAAACGTGCGCCGTGTCAAATCACAACTCCGCATAGATGCCCCTTGGTACACCGATTCGGGAAGAAGCTCTCAGCTATCAGCAATCAGCTATCAGCAATCAGCTATCAGCTACACCGGCGCGGGCTGATCGCTGAGAGCTGAACGCTGAAAGCTCCTTAGATCCTGCCGAACTTCGCCACCGCTTCCTTGATGGACCGGAACTTCTCAATGAAGGGGATCGTGCTGTGCTCCGTGTTGTCCAGATCCTGAGCTTTCTTGAGGACCTCGGCGGCGCGCGCGCGCGGCACCACGCACACGCCATCTTCGTCGGCGGTGATGATGTCTCCCGCACTCACCCGCATGCCCGCGCAGGTCACTGGAATGTTGACGCCGGCGAAACGGTAGTGAGTAACCGTGGTGGAAGGGACCACCCCGCGGCTGAAAACCGGGAATTGCAGCTTGCCGATCTGCGGCGTGTCGCGTATAGAGGCATCCACCACCGCTCCGGCCAAGCCGCGGAACTTCATGGCCGTGGCCATTAACCCGCCAATCCCTGCGTAATCCAACCCATCCTCGACCACCATCACGTAAACCGATCCCGGCGGCGCGGCGTCGATGGCGTCCAGCATCCCCTGGGTCGCCGACCCGCCCTCTTTGTTCTCCTCCTTCTTCATGAAGACGGTCACGGCGGGGCCCGCAAACTTGGTCTTGAACAGCGGCCGCATGTCGTGCGACATATACGAGCGCTGCCCGTACAATTGCTCCGTGGCATCCGCCACTGAGGCCACTTCCACCATGCGAAAGCCCTCGACGACAGGATCGCCGGAAGGTTGTGCCATCACCCAACCGGCGAGGACCAGTACAGGGAGGCCTGCCAGATAATATTTTCGACTCATATTTCAGATCCTTTCTACGAACTTCCCAAGCAGTGTGCGCTCGGGATTCACCGCCAGCCAAACCAGAGATCCCATCACGCCCAGGCCGGCGGCTACCAGGAACGCGGCCGGCCAGCCAAAGTGCGCGGCAATCAACGGAGTGAGCGAAGGGGCCACGACGCCGCCAAATTGCCCGAGCATATTCATGACGCCGGAAACGGTTCCGGCTGAAGGGCCGGCTATGTCGGCCGTCACCGACCAAAAGGTACTCTGGCAAAGATACAAGGCGCCGGCGCCCGCCGCCAGGACGATGCTTGCCAGCCGGGCGTCCGCTACCAGCGTCCCCAGCGCGATGAACAGCGCCGACAATCCCATACAAGCCACCGCAACCCCGCAGCGGCCCGCGCGTTTCCCATAGTGCTTCGTCAGGATGTCGCTGACCCAGCCGCCAAAGGGCGAGCAAACGGCCATCGCCATAAACGGAAGCATTCCGAAAAAGGCGCTCGACTTGAGATCCAGTCCGCGCACCGTGCTGAGGTAAATGAAGAACCAGGTTAAGAAGATGTTGGCGGAATAGCTGAAAGCGAAATAACTCAACGAGACCAGCAACACTTCTTTGCTCCCCAGAATCGTCCCCCATGGGACCGCCTTGGGCGCGTTGGGTCCAGTCGGGACATGCGGCAATCCGGACCGGATGTGTTCGGCCTCCTGCGCAGTCATCCAGGAATGTTGCTCGGGGCGGTCCCGCGCCACCAGGTACCAGACCAGGCCCGCCGCCAGCCCGATCACCGCGCAGACCCAGAAGGACCAGCGCCAGCCCCCGTGCAGCAAAAGATAGGTGATGAGAGGCGGCGCAGTTGCAGCGCCCGCGCCCACCCCGGCGAAGATCCATCCGTTAGCCACCCCGCGTTCCGCAGAAGGGATCCAGCTTGCCACCACCCGGTTGGAGGAGGGATAGATCGCGGCTACCCCCATGCCCAAAGAGAAGCGCAGTGCCATCAGAAGGGCCAGCGCGAAGGAGACGCCCGCGGGCGCCAGCGCCGTCAGGCCCAGGAACACGGCCCACCAGATGGTTGCCAGCGCCAGAACCCTCCGCGGCCCAAAACGGTCGGCCAGGCGGCCGGTGGGCGCCTGAAACAGAGCATACCCCAGCGTGAAGACGCTGAAGACCCAGCCAAGCTGGATCTGGCTCAGATGAAACTCCTTTATGATGGAGCTGCCGGCAACCGACATGTTGACGCGGTTCAAGTACCCGATGGCGCTGAGCACGAATAGCCATGCAATCAGAATCCACCGGGTCCGGCCGTGCGCGAGGTCGGGCATAGACTTCATATGATAGCGCGCGTTCTCAAAACCTTTTTCACTGCTTGATCACCGTGCCATCCCGGCGCCGAATCTCTCCCCAGCCGCCGTTCAGGTTGTCTCTTCCCGCGGTGAAGGGGAACTTGGAGGCCGCCTTCTCATCCACCTCGATGCCCCAGCCGGGCTTCTCGCTCACCCACAGGTAGCCGTCCTTCATCACCGGGCAGCCGTGGAAAATCTCCTGCGTGTGGTCGTTGAACGGCGAGTACTCCTGGATGCCGAAGTTGTGGCAGACCACGTCGAGCGTGACGTTCGCCATGTGGCCCACCGGGGAAACGTCGCCGGGACCGTGCCACGCGGTCTTGACGCCGAACATCTCGGCCAGAACGGCGATTTTGCGCGCCGGCGTGAATCCGCCCGTCTGGGAAAGGTGCACGCGGATGTAGTCGATCAGGCGTTCGGCAATCAGTGGAATCCACTCGTGCGGGCTGTTGAAGAGTTCGCCCATGGCGATGGGCGTGGCGCAATTCTGCCGGATCTGCCGGAAATAGCCGAGATCCTCCGGCGAGAGCGGGTCTTCCAGGAAGAACATCTTGAACTTCTCGGCATCCTTGCAGAACTGGACGGCCTGGTTGGGCGACACGCGCTCATGCATGTCGTGAAGCAGCTCCACCTCTTCGCCCAGTTCCTGCCGGCAGACTTCGAGAAGTTTCAGCGCGCGTCGGACGTAGACCGCCGGTTCGAAAACCGGTTGATTGTGCAGCGCATTGACCGCCGTTCCGCCGCGGCTTCCGGCGCCGTAGCCGGCCATTCCGGGAACGCCCACCTGGACGCGCACATTCCGGAACCCCTGCGCCATATAGCGCTTCGCCGCTTCGACCACGTCCTTATACTCGGGGCCATCCGCGTGGGCGTAGGTATCGGCGGCCTCCCGGCATTTGCCGCCCGCCAACTGATAAACCGGCATCCCCGCCTGCCGGCCCTTGATGTCCCAAAGCGCCATGTCGATGCCGCTGATGGCGTTGTTCAGCACTGGACCGTTCTTCCAGTACGAGCTGTCGTAGCAGGATTGCCAGATATCTTCGATCCGATCCGTGGCCTTGTTGAGGAGGAACGGTTTCAGGTACTTCTCCACCGCGGGCTTTACCAAGTCGGCCCGCTGCGTAAACGTGGCGCACCCGTATCCGTAAAGGCCGTCTTGGTCGGTGGTGACTTTGACTACCGTGAGCCGCACACCGGCGGGTTGGGATTCAATCACGCCGATATCTTTGATGCGAGGCGCGCCCATGCCGCGCGTGGCGCGGGCCACCGCCTCTTGCGCCTGTTGTTCGCCAGGGCTGACCAGGCCCAACAGCCCGGCAGCCCCCATGGATTGGAGCAGATTGCGACGTCGTAGGTTCATTACCGTCTCCTATTGATCGATGGGCCCGGTTTTCGGCTACTATAGCACCACGCTCTTCCCATCTGGATCATACCTTTAAGTAAGGTGCTACCATGGAATAGCTCGATTGGGCTATGCGAAGACGTATGGTAACCTCCGCCGTGGCCGAATCATCTTCTTAGGATGGAGGCAAAAATGCTAAAGGGCGCATCCCCAGGGTGGATTTTGTCGAGCCTGGGCAAGATGCTTGTGGTTTCCATGCTGTGGCAGGTGGCTGCCAGCGCGCAGGTGGCTGCCAGTGCGCAGGCTGGCAGTTGCTGGTTGCGCGACGGGGTTTCGCCGGCTAAATCCGTGGTTTACCTTCTCTGCGCACAGGGCGGTTTGATGGTCACCACCGACGGTGGAACGACCTGGTCCAACCGTAACACTGGCGGACAGGGGCATCTGCGGAATATTGAGTTCTCCGATGCGAACCACGGTTTTGCGGTCGGCGATGGGGGGCTGTTGGTTGCCACAGCCGATGGCGGCAAGACTTGGGAGGTCCGGAAAACGGGCACCACTGAGAACCTGACAGCCATTCAATTCGTCGGCCAATCGGGTTGGGTGACCGGGTACGACGGAGTCGTTCTTCACTCGGCGGACGGGGGCCTCACCTGGTCCTTACAGACCACCAATACCAAGGAGTCGCTCGAAAACCTCTTCTTCCTGGATGCGGAGCGAGGCTGGGTTGTGGGCTGGGCCGGCACTATCCTTCATACTACGGATGGCGGCAAGGCCTGGCAGCACGCGCGGACCGATGCGGCGCAGTGGTCGCTAATGTCGGTGTACTTCCGTGATGCGAACAACGGCTGGACCGTGGGATTCAGCGGGCAGATTATGCGCAGCCGCGACGGCGGGGTCACATGGACGGCGCAAACCAGCCCGGTGACATCGTCGCTCACTTCCGTTCTTTTCGATAGCTCGAATCGGGGATGGATCACGGCGGATGACACTCTTCTGACGAGCGAGGACGCGGGCGAAAGCTGGAAGAGCGTCAGCGTCGGCGTCGGCGAAAAGCTTTTCCTGTGCCAGCTTGTCAGCGTAGGCGGGTCGCCCTGGGCAATCGGTCAACTGGGCGTATTGAGGCAGGCCGGCCCCGGTTCGGCGTGGCAGAAGATCGAAAGCCTGGTTCCAGACGATCCTCTGAAAGATAACTATACCAGCAGCCTGTCGGCGTCCACCAAGCCGAATTGACGGCGCTTCCAGTTCGAGCCGGATCACTCACCGGTAGCGGTACAGGGTGAAGCGCTGGATGCTCTTCGTGCCCGGAGCCCAACAGCATCCCGACCTGTCCAGCATCAGGAAGTTTCCTTCATCGCTGTCGTCGCCGTTCAACCGGCGCCCGGGAACCCAGCGCCCGTTGACAAAGGTGCCTTCTTCCACCGTCGCAAAACCCGCCAGCGGCGGTCCCGGTGTGTTCGGAGAAACCTTGACGGTTACGCCGCTCCCGGCCGCGAAGTACTCGTCGGGGCCGGTCTCAATGAAGATTGCCGCCGCGGGAGGAGGCGGATCGGGCGGCGGTGGCACCCCAAACATTTTGGGCTGGCTATAGAACCCGACCTCCAGCGTGTAATTCCCCAGATGGATCTTCTGGGGCGGGTCGTTCGGGCCTCGCAGCAGGACAGCGGACATTGTCCCTTTGCCCTGGTGCTCGGCAATCAAGGGCGCCAATTGCGCGATCAGGTCGAAGCTGCCGATCAGATCGTTGTCGGGATGCGGTATCCTCGGGTCCTCGAGCCCCATAACCGTCCAACCGATGGCATCATGGCGCCCGAGGGCATAGAGCACTCTGGCCGCGCCATCCGCTCCGCCCATGTTCTCGGGTATGAAGAGCGGGTTCCCGGATTGGGTGTACTTGGCGCAGAACGCCACGAAATCCCTGTCGCTGTAAGCATCGGGCGAGAGCATGTCGATTTGCGGCCCCCCGGCTTTCCAGACGTCCATCACGAGGTCCCAAGGGCGGCCGCCGCTCGCTATGGGTTGGGTCCCCCTCCCAATTCCGTAAAGCGCCGCGTTCACGTACATCGGTATCGGGTATTCGGCTTTGCCCGCCTCAGCCACCCGGCCGATGTAGCGCGCATAGTTCCAGGCCATGAAGATTCCATCCGTCGCTGCGCCCTTGCCGAACACTTCTTCCCAGCTCCCGGAGGTTTTGAAGCCAGCCGCCTCCCACACCTGGCGAAACTCCGGGACCAGCGTGTCCTTGTGCTTCTGAAGGTAGTCCATCAATTCCTTCGGCACCGGCCCCGAGAAGGCCTGATTGGCCGCGGGCGAGCGGTCGCGGGTGTCCCCGTGCATTCCCACTTCGTTCTGCACCTGGATCATGATGACCGTGTTACGCTGGCCATCGATTTCGCGCACGTGCCGCATCAGGGCCGCAAAGGCGCGGGCATCGGCGTCCCGGTTGGCATCGCTAAGCGGACTGAGCAGTTCGATGCTCTTACCCCCTGTGATCTGGGCTCGCGGGAACCGCTCGAAGTCCCTCTTCACCCAGTCGGGCGGGTAGCTCGAGAGACTGTTCTTCCAGCTTGCGAACCACAAAAGAACGAGATGCAGGTTGTGACTGCGTGCGTCCCGGATGATGCCGTCCGGCACAGCGAAATCGAACTTGCCTTCCTCTGGCTCGATCTGGTTCCAGGCCACGGTTGCCAGGACGGTGTTGAGTTTTGCTTCGACGAGCTTGGACCATATTGGCTTCATGTACTCGACGCTGGTGGCGCTGTTGTTGGTCAATTCTCCCGACAAGACCAGGAATGGTTTGCCATCCACGATCAGTTGGGTGGCTGTCCCCTGCTTCCGCAAGTGGGGGATTTCCGAAGCAGCCGTGGTTGGCACCGGTCGGCTTTGGCCCTGAGCCGCGACCAGGCCGAGAGGGCACATGAGAGTGGCGCAAAACAAAGTTCGCAGTTTCATGGTTATCTCTTTCACTTGGCGTCCGATTCGTCAGTTATGTTCAGAGTGTAATCGCGCGCGAGGGCATACACCAGGCGCTCCAGCCAGATGTCCCGGTTACCCTGATACTCAACTTGGCCATTGGCGTACCATTTGAGCGACTCCAGGCTGAAAGAGTTCGACCCAACCGCGGGATCGTACTGGCTTCCACTGGAGCTGATCTCAACGCCCTGCTGGTCCAGCTTGATCAGGTAGCTGTAGGTCTCGCTGAATTCTTCGCCGCCCATACGGTGGGCGACTTCGATCTGGACGTTCATCCCCGGTGTCAACTCCGGCAGCTTCTTCAATGCTGCAACTGCGCGTTCGAGCGCCTTAGCTTTTTCCGGAGTTAGGCTGGGCCGCGCCGCCAGGGGCGCGAGTCTCCGGCCAACCTCCGCCAGGAAGGCCAGATCGCTGTCGAAGCGAAACCTATCCTCGAATTCATCCCCTTGGGGATCTTTCTTTTCATCTCCACCCAGGCCCGCATCGCCGGCTGAATCGTCGCTATTCATATGTTGTGGGTCCTTTCACCCAAAATTCCGCTTTTGGCATACCGACAAGCATCGATTGTACATCCTGAGGCACTCCCGCGGGCCAGGGAGGGGCTGAAACCACCTCCTCCGGGTCGTGCCGGGGCTCCCGAAAAAAAACCGCAACACGCAGTACCAAAGGATCGCGCGATGGTGTAGACTATTTAGGTGACGGGGGTCCGAAATGGGTATTCCCGTTCAGTTCACGGGCGCCGGCCATTACCGGCGGAGCAAGGGAGGCAGACGTGGCGATGAATCGACGTGGTTTTATCCAGGCAGCTTACGGGACGGCCGGGGCCGCCCTCATCACGACGCTAGGGAGACCTGAATGGCTCCATGGCGCAACCGCTCGGAAGGCGAGCGATGTCGTTTACCTGGGGCCGCAAAAGATCAAGGTGACTCGGATGGCGGTGGGCTTGGGCACCAACGCCGGCAACGTGCAGCGCGAATTGGGGCTCCAGGGCGCGGCCGACTACCTCAAATTTGCCTTTGACCAGGGGCAGTTCTTCTGGGATACGGCCGATGCCTACAAGACGCATTTCCACGTCAAGCAAGCCTTAAAAAGCATCCCGCGCGAGAAGGTGACGATTTCGACCAAGACCGATGTGCGCAACACGGCCGGCGACATGGCCGCCGACATGAGGGCCGCTCTGGACCGTTACCGGCAGGAACTGGGGACGGATTACATCGACCAGGTCCTGCTGCACGGGGCGCGCTCGGCCGACTGGCCGACGGAAATGAAGCCGGTGATGGACGTGCTTTCGGAAGCGAAAGAGAAAGGCATCATACGCACCCACGGTGCATCCATCCATTCGCTCGAGGCGCTCAAAACAGCCGCCAAGACGCCCTGGTGTGAGGTGCACCTGCAGTGCATCAATTTCGCCGGCGTGAGGATGGACGGCAAGTTGGATGACGTGGTAGCGGCGATGCGCCAGTCGAAAGCGGCCGGCAAAGGCGTTTGGGGCATGAAGATCCTCGGTGAGGGCCGCCTGCGGGACCGCATCGACGAAGCGCTGCGCTTCGCGGTGGGGCTGGATTGCCTGGATTGCTTCACCATTGGTGCGGCGAACCGCGACGAATTGGCCGACCTGATCCGGCGTATACCGCAGGTTTCCGTAGCATCCTGAGCTCTCGGCGAAATTCTATTCCTGGATGAAGAACAGGGATGCGACTGAAGGCAGAACCAGCCGCACGGTGGTAACCGGCTGGCCGTTAGCCTCCCCTTGCGTGAACTCGGCCGGTTCCTGCGCTCCCGTGTGAGGATTCCAGATTCTCAGCGTCTTGTGGCCTCGCAAGACAACCTTCGTGTTGATCGCCTTCGGTGACGAGTTGGCGAAAAAGTAGATATCGCGGCCGTCCTTCACCTTGTGGATGTAAGTCAGGGCGCCGTCATAGTCCGGACCCCGCTTGAGAATTCCCATGGGCTCCTGGACGTCCACATCGCGGACCGGCAGCGCCAACTTGAGCGCAAAGTCCAGCAGCCAGGGGTGGGGAGTCGGCAGGAAGATCGCCTTCCCGCCCGCCTTGTTCTGCTTGATGTAATACCAGAAGACGTAGAAGTTCAAGCGGTCCTGCGCGCGCCGGACATCGGCCTTCAGGGGAGCATCCGGGGAGACGCCGAAAACGTCGGCGATCGCCTGCCGCACCTCCCGATCCTTGCCGAACTCCGCGGATTTCGTGGGAAGCTGGGTGGTCGAGATCACCGTTCCGCCCTGGTCGTAGAACTCTTTGATCTTGGCCGCGGCGGCGGCGGAGAGAGTGTCCCCGGCGGGGACAATCAGCACGCTGTATTCCTCGCGGTTCTCACGGTTGTTCAGAATCAGCTTCTGCTTGTCGATGGTGCACCGGTTCACCAGGACTTCCGGGTGCAGGTAGGTGTAATCGACGCGAAGCCCGCGGTAGAGCGCCTCGCCCACGTCCTGGTAGTCGGTTCCCGGAGGCGCGAAACCGCCCTCGCGGGCATAAGCGGTCTCCATGATTTGCGGAGCCTCGTCGCCGGCGCCCAGCGGGAATGTCTGTCCGCCAACCTGATGGTAGGCTGCCTGGAGCGAAGCGATGGGATAGAGCACCGCGACATCCGCCACGTGCCTCCCATGCCCGAGCAGGTAGCTCAAGCGGCCAACGTAATCGTTCAGCTCGGCGCGCTTGGGCTGCATGGTCCGGGCCGGAATCTGGAAATTGATCCCCATGGCGAATTGGTCCATCGCCACTGAGAAAGCGATTTTTTCGTCCAGCACGCGGTACGCCGCGTAGGTCTCGGCGCGGCAAATCGGGTGGTCATAGTTGAAGGCTGCCGACGTCACGATTTTGTAGGAGACATTCGAGCGCCCCCACCACCAGATGTCGTCCACCGTGGGGAGGGTTTGGTACTCGAACACCTTCAACAGGTCCCCATTGAGCGGGGTCGGATTGAGAGGCTCCTCCTGGTCGAGATGTCCTCCAAATTGCAGGTGGTGGGCGGCGCACCAGTCGTTGAGCTTCTTGATGAAGTTCTGGTGAAATAGCTCGCCGCGGAACCCGAAGAGTGCGATACGCGCGGCGGCGGTTTGCGGACCGATGTCGTACCACAGCGCGGGGTAATACTTCATCGGTGAATAACCATATTTCTTCTGGAAACCGGCGTTGTAATCCGGCGTCCACATGCGGTCGGCATGGTGCATGGAAGGCTCGTCGTAAAAAGTCTGCGTGATGAGGTTGCCGAAGTAGCTTCCCAAGTTGTCCTGGTACTTCTGGTAGGTCATGGAGATAAAGGCACTCATGGCGGTCTCGTCCAGATAGTCGACCACGCGCGCTTTGCCTTCCGTCAGAAAAAAAGCCATGACCTTCCAGTTTCCTTTGGGAACCTGGCAGACGAGCCGATCCCCGGTCCTGTGGCCGCTGACGTCCACCAGATCGAACGTGTCGCGGTTCATCATCACGGCGCCCATGTAGATTCCCGTGGGAATCGCCAGTTCCGCGCGGGCCGGCCCGGTGACGTCCTTCTCGGTCATGTCCAGGCTCTTGGCGACGTACTGCGGGTGCTTCGAGTAGAACAGACCCGCCACCGTTCCGGTGGGAAACGCGTAGTCGTCGTACAGAACCACTTCGAGTCCCTGTTTCTTGGCCTCTTCGAGCGCAATCTTGTAAAACCGGAAATACTCGTCGCTGAGGAAGACGACGCCCTGATTGTTCTGCGGGCGCCGGAACATTTTCAGATAGGCCTCGGAAAGCCCCGTGGTGGGCCCGCCGCCGGCCTCAATGAAGAACCCGCCGTAATTCAGCCTGGCCATCTCCTGAATCCCTGAGATGACGCTGGCTTCATTCAGCGTGGACAGGTTGAAGTTCCACATGGCGTGGCCCCGGTACATGGCCGGAGGGGCCTTGAAGATGGCGGGGTCGAATGTGTTGCTTTGCGCCAGAAGCGCTGCCACCGGGAAAACGAACAGGGCCAATCGCCGTGAGGCGCAGATGGGCTGTAACATGGGATTTACCTCTTTGGTTTATCGTAAGTCTTCTCGGCATGGGGCTGAATGGGGCGCCTGATGAAAACGCGCTGGTTCATCGTCGTAGCGTGTATGGCTGTAGCGCCCTTGTGCCGGGCGGCTTCCGATCTTGAAACATTCGAGCGCAATGCCGCCCGCGCCAAGCAACTGGGCGCCACTCACGTCGTGATTACTGAGGACCTTCCCCCCGCGCTGTGGGAGATGGATGTGCCCGGCGACCCATACCCGGCGTGGTACATGTATCACCCGGGTTTACTGAAGATCTTTCCGCCGGCTGCCTTGGAGAAGTACGTTGACCAGGACTACGCGGAAAAAGTGGCGGCCCTGTTCCAGGCGCGCTGCGAGGTACTGCGGCGCCTTGGTTTGAAGGCCGCCTACACGGCCAACGAACCGCACGTGTTGCCGGAGGCGTTCTTTGCCGATCACCCCGATTTGCGCGGCCCGCGCGTGGACCATGCCAATCGCTCGCGCACCCCTCGCTTTGCGCCGTGCGTGGACCAGCCCGCCACGCTGGCGCTCTATCGGGAGGCCATGCAGAAACTGCTGAAGCGGCTGCCCGAAGTGGAGGTCTTTTCCTTCACTACCACCGACGCCGGTTCGGGCTTGTGCTGGACGCCGGCCCTTTATCCCGGCTTGAACGGGCCCACCTGGTGCCAGCGCCGCCCCATGGAAGATCGCGTCGCGGGCTTCCTCAACGCGCTGAACGATGCCGCTGTTCAGATGGGCCGGCAGATCACCGTGGACCTGGTCGAAATCACACCCCGCCAGTGGATGATTCCGACCTTCGACCATCCAGAGCTGATCGCGCGCAAGCTGCCCGCTGGGATGGCCGTAAATCATCTCGAAGGTCCCGACGGTCACCGCGTCGCGATACGGCGATTCGGCGGAGGCGCGGGCGAATTCGCGCCGGTGGTCGGGGTCCCGCGGCCCATCGCCGCGATACGCGCGTTGATGGCCGGCGGCCGTGCGCCCGGCGCCAAACTGGTGGTTTCCATCGGTGACGCCGTGGGCGCGGATTTCAATTTCAAGGTGCTCGAAGCATTCCGGAAGGACGGCCCCCGCAACGAAGTGGACCTGTGGACGACGCTTCACGACCTGGCCAGCCAGACCGCCGGCAAGGATAAGGCCGACGACCTGCTTTCCCTGTGGATGGCCACCGACGAAGCTGAACGCTACTTGGGGACGCTGAACTTCGGTCCCGTGCTGACCATGGGCGGAATTCTAGGCCGGTGGGTGAACCGCCCGCTGGTGCCGTTTCCGGAGAACCTGACGAAGGAAGAGAAGAGCTACTACCGCCCGTTCCTCTTCCAGGCCAAGGGCGAAGAGCAGGCTGACGACCTGGTGGATATTCAGGCCATGCGCATGTACGAAGGCTGGGGCGCGCGCCTTCTGGTCGAGAACATCATCGAGAAGGTGACCGGCAGCCTTAGCCGCGCCGAGGCCCTGGCCCTGCGCCTGCGCGTGGGTTCCAGTTCGCCGGGCGAGTGGGAGTTGCTGGGCCAGCGGCTGGCCGCGCTCCAGTGCCTGGTGCGCGGCGTCGACGATATTGTCGAGTATCAAGCGCAGCTCGACCGCGTGAAGGCCCTGGGAGTGAAGCCCGATCCCAACCCGGTGCTGGGCGCGCAGAGCGGCTGGGACCGCACCGACCTGATGCGCCTGGCGCGCAACGAAATCGACAACGCCATGCGCTTGCGGCAGTTGTTGCTGTCGGCCAAGGGGCCGTTGCTCGACCTGGCGCCGGCTCCCGCCGAGGAAACCATTCGCCGGCTGGGGCCCGATCTCCCCGCGCAGCTCAAGCGCAAGATGGACATCATGAACGCGCACTGGGAAGATTACAAGCGCCTCTTCACCACGCCGAATCCGTAGGATAGACTACCGGCTGCCTGCCGGCAGGTCAATCGCGTACACGTTGCCCCTGACCTCCGTGTACTCGAAGGCCATCTGCTCGGTCCCGGGGCGCCAGGTGGGACTCCGTACCACCGAGCCGAATGCCGTATAGTTCGTCACCTGTTTGGTCTCTCCCGTGATTCGGTCGATCCAATAGACGTTCCACACGCCGTCCGGACAAGCCGTATATGCGATACGGCGATTGTCTGAAGCGAATGAATACGCATAATGTACGCCCGGACCGGCCAGGATGGTTTGCTGGTGTCCGCCGTTCAAGTCCATTATCGAGATGGTGGTCCCTTCGCCTCGAAACAATTGATACTCAATCCATTGTCCATCCGGGGATATGAACGGGAAGCCGGCGCCTTCCCGGTCGAACGTGAGTTGGCGGGGCGCTCCGCCTGACAACGGAAGAATCCAAATATTCAAAGGCCTTCCGGAGTCGTAGACCATTTCCCTCAGGTCTGGCGTGAGGTGAGCGCGGGTGTGATACTCCTTTGACTCCAGCAGAACCTGTTGCGATCCGTCGGCAGGCTGGAACTTCCGGATCTGGAATCCTTCAGTCGTAATAAAGGAATACCAGATGGCGGTGCTGTCCGAAGTCCAGCCGGGCCCGTTCGCGAAACCCTGACCGGACACCACCGGCGTGGCATTCGAACCGTCGGCGTTCATCATCCACAAGTCTTGGGTGGCATTCTGCGGCTGAACCAGGTACGCCAGCCGCTTCCCGTCCGGCGAATAAACCGGCAGCTTCGCCCGCAGCACCACATCTTGATAGAGCGCCTTCGCCGGACTGCCTTCCGTGCCGTTTTGCCAGATCTGGCTGACGTTTCTCATGCGAGTGAAGAACAGCCGTTTGCCGTCCCGCGAAACCGAGATTCCGGCCGGGATGTCCTCCCCGGTTCGGTAAAGCGCCACCGCTGGCGCACTCCCGGCCAGCGGCACGGCATAGATGCCGAATCCGTCGATTGTCAGGGCGCCGAAATAAGCCATGCGGCCGTCGGGGCCGATCACCGGACTCACCTGATTCACCAAATTGCCCGTCGCGACCTGTTTCGATTCGCCGGAAGCCGGATCCACGGTCCAAAGCGTATTCCTGCTGGATCGAGCCCCCATTTGACCCATCGAGGTAAAGATCAGGTGCTTGCCATCCGGACTCCAACTCGGATCGGCGTGCTGCCCGGGAGGATTCCGCGCCGTGGTTACCTGGCGCAGATTCGACCCGTCGGCGCCTGCGGTGAAGATGGTGGATTCTCCGGGGCCCCCCCAATCGAACCATGCCAGGTCGTTGGGTTCGGTGGAACGGAAGGCAACCTGGCTTCCGTCGGGGGACCAGGCCGGTTTCGATCCAAACGGCGCAAGTTGGCGCGGCGTACCGGATCCGGAGGCGGAAATCACCCAGATTCCGTGGCGGGCAACCGAGTGGTAGGCGATCGTCTTGCCGTCCGGAGACCAGCTCGGTTCGATGTTCTGTTCGCCATCCGACGTAATCTGGTGCTCGCTTCCCCGTGGGTTAGCCGGACGGATGTAGACTTCAAAGCGTCCCGAACGGTCCGAGCTGAACGCGATCGACCTGCCGTCGGGGCTAAGCGATGCCCCCATCGAAAGACCCGGCGAAGTGGTCAACTGGATGGGCTGTAGGGATGATCCCGGAACCGCTCGACCGGGCGCCAGCCAGCCAAATCGCCACGCCGCCGCTCCGCCCGCGGCCAGCACCGCAACCGCTGCCGCAGCTAGAACCCAGCGCCGCCCACGCCGCGGCTTAGGCTCCGCCACATACCGCTTGCCGGATTCCGATTCCTCCTTCACTTCTTCGAGTGCCACGGCCAGGTCGGCCATGTGCTGAAACCTGCGGCCGGGTTCTTTGCGCAGGCAGCGCGCGATGATGCGCGCCAGTTCATCGGGCGTGTCTTCCCGGATTTCGCCAGGCGCCTGAGGCTCGTCGCGCAGAACCGAGGAAAGCGTCGAAAGCCGCGTGGTGCCTGCAAACGCGCGCTGCCCCGTAATCATCTCGTACAGCACCGCTCCGAAAGAGAAGATATCGGAGCGTTCATCGAGTGGTTTTCCTTCGGCCTGCTCGGGAGACATATAGGCTGCCGTGCCGACGATCGTTCCTTCCGCGGTCCGCTCGGCAGCGGCGAGGGTCTCGGTGGCGTCGGCCTCGCTTCCTCCGCGCTCCAGCAGCTTCGCCAAACCGAAATCCACCAGCTTGACGGCGCCTTGGCCCGTGATCATGATGTTGGATGGCTTCAGATCCCGGTGAACAATGCCCGCGGCGTGTGCCGCCGAGAGTGCGTCTGCGATTTGGGTGGCATAGCGCAGCGCCTCGCTTAACGGCAGGCCCTTGCGAGGGATCGTCTGGCCTAGCGTTTTGCCGGCCACGTACTCCATGGCGATAAACAGAACGCCATCGGCCTCGTTGATGTCGTATATGTGGACAATGTTGGGGTGATTGAGCGCGGAAGCCGCCTTGGCCTCCTGCACAAACCGCCGCTGGCGGTCCGGATTATTCACCGTCTCCGGCAGCAACACCTTCAGCGCAACCGGGCGGCCCAGGTGCTGGTCCCGCGCTTTGAATACGGAACCCATTCCTCCGTGGCCCAGCTCGTCCGTGATCTCGAAATGAGCGATCACTTTGCCGATCATCGTAGCCGTTAGCATATCCTGTTGTCTGGCCGGCCTGCAATCGGACGCAGGCAGCCAACGCAGGTCATTCGTGCCGCAGCGCAACGGCCGGATCGACGCGCAGGGCGCGGACGGCTGCCTGCGTTCGGCCGGGAACCGGCCGCCGGACGTCTGAGCGCGCTGCCGGGGGTTGAAGCGGCCTCGCCGGCGTGGGCGATGCCCCTGGACCCGTTTCTGGCTTTGAACCGCGGTATCCACCAGGGCCGCGAAATTCTGCGGCGTGCACGAGCCCATCCGTAATCCGTCCGTAGGTCGGGGGCGCCCTCTACAGGGCTTGCCTGGTAGATCTGCTTAGGTTGCGATACACCTCCTCTGAAATCACCTTCTATAATCCGTCCGTAAGCCTGCTGGGCTCGCCCTTTCCTACGCCGGTGCAGGCAAAACCAACACTTCCATCGCCTGTTTCCATTTCCAAAACCGGTTCCAGGTCCGGGCCAGCCGCCATACCGTCTGGCGGGCATGATGGATCAGCTTGCCCGGCTGCTGGAAAATCAAAAACCGTAGCCGCTTGGGTCGTGCCGTCTGCAGATCCGCAGGCAGGACCAGCCGCTTCATCGCGGTCAGTACGTTGTTTCGTCCGCGTCCCAGACCTCGACTCGGTCGTCCCCCACCTGGAACACCGTTTGGGGAGGATGGCCATCCAAGCGCGCGCGCACGGCGGCAGCCAGCAAGGGCAGGTTCTCTTTTAGGCGTGCCACCACCGGCAGTCCGGCCTCCCCGCTGGTGTGCAAGAAAGGAGCAGTCGAGTATTCCCCATCGGCCACCAGATAGTCGGCAAAACGAGGTCCCAAGTGGTCGATCACGCGCCGTAGCAAACGCTGTGCGGCGGCATATTCCATTCGTTCGGTGCAGTAGGCCAGGACATCATCTCCCAAGGGAGCTTGCAAGCCGAATCCAGCGCGTGCCGCGGAATGCACCAACCACTCCAGGCGCAAGAAACTGATCACGCGCAGGATCCGGCCGAGCACCATGGTGGAGACCAGGTCCGACGCGGAAATGTGTGGATGGGCGCGGCCATCACCGGGGTGCCGGAAATAGGATTTCAGGCCCAGAACATGATGGGCATAGTTCTGGATTTGACGAACATGCGGCCCCGTCAGCGGGGTGGCTGCTGTTTGCGCCACAAAACCAGCGGTTCGGCATTGGCGCTGAGGACCTCACGCAGAGCGTCCTGAAACTCACGGCCGGCGTAGACACGCCGCCGGACATCGTCGACCCACTGGTGAGGAATCCGCTCGACGCGATGCTTGCCTTGACTACTGCGAGCGCAACGCCGAGCGTATGCGCTACCCGGCTTTCCGTGCGCAAGGTCTCTTGGTCGGCTCCGGAGTCGTGGAAGCGGGTTGCAAGACCGTGATCGCCTCTCGTCTCAAATGCTCCGGCATGTTCTGGACCGTCCGCGGCGCCAACGCGATCGTCGCGCTGCGGTGCTCCTACCGCAACAGCCGATTCGAAGATTACTGGGAATCCCGCTCAAAACCGTCTGAGCGTCCACAATCTCGTCGCACGCCCCATTGGCGTTACCATAGGTCGGTAATGCGTGTTTCCCGGATTGCTCCGTTACTGCTGCCCCTCCTCGCGTGGTGCCAGCCCTCCGCGCCGCCGGAGGATCTGGAGGCGGTGGTGGCCACCGATCTCGGCACGTTCCGCTTCGAATTCGCCCCGGACAAGGCGCCCAAACATGTGCAGCAGTTCATCAGCCTGGCCCGCAAGGGGTATTACGACGGCAGCGCTTTCTTTCGCGTGGTAGCCAACGGCATCATCCAGGGTGGCGATCCGCTGCTCAAGGATTCTAAGACGTCGCGCAATCTCTGGGGTTCGGGCGGCCTCAATCTGCTGGCCGGCGAAACCAGCGGCCTGAAGCATGAGCGCGGCGTCGTTTCCGCCGTGCGAATTCCCAATAAGCCCGATAGCGATGGCGCACAGTTCTTCGTGTGCCTTTTTCCGCAGCCCGCGCTGGACGGCCAGTTCTCCGCCTTCGGACGGGTAACCGAGGGGATCGACGTGGTGGAGCGCATCTCCCAGGTACCGGTCGGCGCCGATGGCCTGGCGGAAGCGCCTGTCCGTATCCTCAGGGTGACCATCGAGAAGAAGAAGGCGGAGCCGTTCGTCACGGCCACGCTCGACGAAATGCGCAAGACCGTCACGCTCAAGACCACGCTCGGCTCCATCAAGGTCGAGATGGAACCGGATTGGGCGCCGAATCACGTGCGCAGTTTTCTCAGACTGGTGTCCACGGGTTGGTATAACGGCACGGCCTTTCACCGACTGGTCAAAGGTTTCGTGGTGCAGGGCGGCATGGGCAATACACGGACCGGCAATCCCGCTCACCCCGCCGACCGCTGGGTACGGCCCCTGAAGGCCGAGTTCCGCGATGACCTCAAACACGATCGCGGGATCGTCTCCATGGCACACGGCGACGATCCCGATTCCGCCGCCACCAGTTTCTTCCTGGTGCTCGGATCCGCTCCACACCTCGACGGCAAATACACGGCATTCGGCCGCGTGGTGGCAGGCATGGAAGTACTGGACGCCTTCGAAAAAGAGGAAGTGGACGGCGAGACGCCCAAGCGAAGGCTGGAACTAATCGAAGCCACGATCGACAACTGAGCAAGACTCCTCTTCGCCGCAGTGGGGAGGAAGGACCGGAGCGTGCCGCTGGCGCGGGTCTCAGCGGTAGCGGTACAGCGTCACGCGCTGGATGTCCTCACCCTTACTAGTGAAGTGTCCAAGAGGCACCACGCCCCCGGGCGGCCAACGCAATTCCAGGCAGTCCCCCTGGCTGGTGTCGTCGCCGGCCAGCCGCCGTCTCGGAACCCAGAGGCCGTCAACAAAAGTGCCTTCTTCCACGGTATCCAGTCCAGCCAGCGGGAGCCCCGGTGTGTTGGGTGAAAAGCCGATGCTTACGCCGAAGCCAGCCACGTAGTACTCGTCAGGCCCCGTCGCAATGAAAATGGCCCCTCCGAGGGTCGGGATTTCCGGTGGTGGTCCGTCGCGCCTGGCCGCTCGGGGCACGAAAAACGCACACTCCAGCGTGTAATTCCCCAATTGGATCTTCTTCGGCGGGTCCTTCGGTTGCAGCAGGACGGCGGACATTGTGCCTTTGCCTTGGTGTTCCACAATCAGGGGCGCCAATTGCGCGATCAGGCTGTAGCCGCTGATCAGATCCGTAGCGTTACCCACGAGCGCGTCAATGCCAGTTGGCGAAAAGGCGATTGCGTCGTGGCGTCCGAAGGCGTAGAGCACCCTGGCTGCGCCTTCCAGCCCAGGAACCGTCTCGTTTATAAACAGCGGGTTCCCGGATTGGGTGTACCGTGCGGTCATCACCTCGAAGTCGAAGCCGTAAACGTCGACCCCGAGGATATCGAGTTGCGGCGCACCGGCCCTCCAGATGTCCATCGCATCGGGCGTAGGGCCGCCGCTCTGTCCGCCTCTGACCGGCGCAGGCGCCGTCCCAAATCCGGACTGCGGGCAGTTGGTGATCATCGGGATGGGGTATTCGGCTTTGCCCGCCTCGATCACCCGGCCGACGTGGCGCGCAAAGTGCCAGGCCATGAAGATCTCCTCCGTCGGCCTGCCCTTGCCGAACACCTCTTCCCAAGTCCCGGACGTTTTGAAGCCGGCCGCTTCCCACACTTTGTGCAACTCCGGAATCAGGGTATCCTTGTGCTGCTGAAGATAGTCCATCAACTCCTTCGGCACCGGTCCATCGAAAGCCTTATTGGCAGCCGGCGAGCGGTCGCGGGTGTCCCCCTGTATTCCCACTTCGTTCTCGACCTGGATCGTGATGACCGTATGCTCGCGGCCGTCCACTGCCTTGATGTGCCGCATCATGGCCGCAAAGGCGTGAGCGTCGGCGTCCCGAGTGGCATCGCCGAGGGGGCTGAGCAGTTCGATGCTGCCTGTGAACGGGGCGCGCGTCTGCCCCGCTTGTGCTCCGAACACGGGCCAGGTGCCCCCTACTATCTGGACGCGCGGGAAGCGCTCGAAGTCCCTCTTCACCCAGCCGGGCGCGTAGCTGGACTGACCGTTCTTCCAGGTTGCGAACCATAGAAGCACGAGACGCAGGTGGTAACTCCGCGCATCCCGGATCACGCCGTCCAGCACGCTGAAGTCGAACTTCCCTTCCTGGGGTTCGATCTGAGCCCAGGAAACGCCCGTTAAGACGGTGTTGAGTTTTGCGGCGACGAGCTTGGGCCATGCCGGCTTCAGGAACTCGACGCTGGTGGCACTGTTGTTGTTCGCTTCTCCCGCCAAAGCCAGGAACGGCTTGCCGTCGACGATCAGTTGGGTGGCCGTACCCTGCTTCTGCAAGTGAGGGATTTGGGAAGCAGCAGCAGTTGGGGCCGGAGTGCTCTTGACCTGATCCGCGACCAGGGCGAGAGAGCACGCGAGAGTGGCACAAAACAAAGTTCGAAGTTTCATGATAATCTCCTGTCTAACGATAACGGAACGCGAAGCGGAACCTCAGCCTGACCGCGCGCGCCGCCCTGAAGCTGCCCGAGGGCTTCGTGATACATTCGTTAAGGCACACCATGTCGATTTAAAGAGACGGGCCCTTAGCTCAGCGGTTAGAGCAGCGGACTCATAATCCGTTGGTCGAAGGTTCAAATCCTTCAGGGCCCACCAATTCCCGTTCGCCCTACAGAATGTACCGGCTCAAATCCTGGTCCTTCACAATGTCGGCAAGCTGTTTGCGCACGTAGGCCGCGTCCACTTTGACTTTTTTCCAGCGCGCGTCAGAGGACCGTTAACTCGCCTTCCGCAGGACGTCCTCTACCGCCTCGGGGTGCTTCGCGATCACCGCCAGCAGCACGCGGGTGGGCGCGTCCGGGTGCGCCCGGCCCTGCTCCCAGTTTCTCAGCGTCGCCGGCGGCAGGCCGAATCTGGCCGCGAACTGCGCCTGGCTGAGTCCCATCTTCCGCCGGACCTGGCGAACATCCACCCGCGGCACGTGGACCAGCGTCACGCGAACGTCGTCGTTCTCTCCCTTGGTCCACGCGACCGCCTGCTTCAATCCCTCGATAATACTCTCGCCAACGGTCTGGCGCTTTCGCGCGCGCGTTGTCTTCTTCATTATCTGGACAGCGGAATTATCTGGAGTTGTCTACGCCAATGCCCCATGCAGACGGCCCCAGATCGCAGATCGCTCCAGATAATTCCGCTAATGGCTCGGCCGGCTGATCCGTCTAACGGC
>Ga0181538_10000220_pt1 | contig 65918 bp, 52 predicted proteins | sample PEATcosm2014_Bin_40_FD_119773 | JGI IMG/M metagenome (GOLD analysis project Ga0181538, IMG submission 119773) | Peatland microbial communities from MTU Mesocosm Facility, Houghton, MI, USA - PEATcosm2014_Bin23_30_metaG | ecosystem: Environmental > Terrestrial > Soil > Wetlands > Peat | place...
CTTCACCTGGTCCCTCACGGCACCCGGCGCAAGACTCGAGGTCAAGATGGTTCGCTACTCCTTTCTTGTGGGGCTCTTTCATCCCCGACTACACGCCGGTTTATCCCGACGCTTGCACTCCCTTGCGGTCGCGGCTCATTATTGGACCACGATCGTCGTTCCCGTGGGCGACATCGCGCCGCCCACCGATGCCTGAATCGCCACCGACCCGGTGGGCACGGTCGACGGAAGTTGAATCGCGATCTGGTACAAGCCTGCGCTGCCCGGCGCGAGGACCGCGGCGCTTACCGGCACTTGTGCGCCGCCGATGGTGATTACCGGCAAGGTCGCGGTGGCCGGCGCTCCAGTGATCACGATCCCTGCCGGCGTAGGGGGATTGGTCAGGCCGAAGCCGGTGGCCCACAGGATCAGCACATCGCCCGGATGCGCCGGCGCGCTCGATGTCCCCACCAGGCCGTAATCGGGGAAATGCGAGGCGATGGGGTCCGATGTGCCGGGATAGAGAAAGAACGCCGGGGACGCGGTCTCCAATTGTGCGTTGAAGGAGGCGCTGGTCTGGGAGTTGTTGGTGACCACGACCGCGACGTTTCCAGTGGCGGAATCGGTCGGTGCTTGCACGTTCAGTTGCGTGGGGCTGATGTAGTAGACGTATGCCGGTTTCCCGTCGATGGTGACGCTGGCGCCATCGAGCGCTTGCGGCAAATTGCCGTTGACGATTTCGCTCGCGGTCCATGTGCGGCCGGGACTCGTATTCGACAGGTTCGACCCGAGGATGGTCACCCAGGATCCGCTTTCGATGCCGGGTTGGAAGCTGGCGCCGTTGACGACGGCGGTCACGACGGGCGCTGTGCTGGGCGCGGAGATGGCGAGGGTGACGGTGACGGTCTGTGGGCTGCTGGCCGCGCCGGAAGCGGAGATTTTGATGTGTCCGGTATAAGTAGCGGGGGTGAGGCCGGCGGGCGAAATGGAGATGGAGAGGTTGGCGGCACCGGAGCCGGAGGCGGGAGAAACGGCGAGCCAGGAGGAATCGGAACTGGCGGACCAGTTGAGAGTGCCGGTACCGGAATTGGAGATGGCGACGGATTGCGCGAGGGACGCCGTACCTCCGGCGACGTAGGCGAACTGGAGTTGGGTTTTCGAGACGGCCAGTGCGGGTGACGGGGTGATGCCGTTCATGATCACCACCAGGTCGCCGGCGGGCAGCCCTTGCAGAACTTGTATCTCTGCTTCCAGGCTGTTTGCGGGAGCTGAAATCGCGGAACCCAGAAAACCGGCCGGCAGCGCGGCCATTGCCAGATCGGTTATGCCATCTGCGTTCCAATCGCCGGCCACCAAGCCAAACGGCCAAGGCCGGAGTCCCGAAGGGAAGGCCACAGGAACGCCGGCTTGGAACGTCCCGTCACCATTTCCGGCGCATATGGTCAGTTCGGTGCCTTCGTTGACCACATTCACTTCCAACAGGTCGACAGCGGTGGTTCCACGAAAGTGGCCTGCGATCATCCCGTCGACAGCCAGGGTTAATGGCTGCACGGGCAACTGAGTGAACGTACCGCCGCCGTTGCCGAGGAAAACGGCAACCTCCTCCTGTTTGTCGCTCTTCAGGGCCAGGATAATGTCGGGGATGCCGTCGCCGTTCGCATCCGCTAGCGTGCCCGTTAGGGTCGAGAAACCGGAGGGGAAACTCACGCTCGTGCCGGTTTGGAACGAACCCTGGCCGTTGCCCAGAAAGACCTGGAGTTGGGCCGTTCCGGATTTCACGGGACCGCCGCCCGCAACGGCGATATCCATGTTTCCGTCGCGGTTAAAATCGCCGGCTGCAATGAGGAGGGGTATCGACTGGGCTTGGCCTGCTGGAACGATCGGAGACATCCTGAATGTGCCGTCACCGTTGCCGAGCAGGAGATCGATCGAAAACGAGCTCGTGTCGAGGTTGGAGTCGATGAGACAAAGTACGAGATCAGGCACTCCGTCGTTGTTGAAGTCGGCAACCACGACGTCGTTTAGGAAACCCGCCACATCCAGATCTCCCTCGACAATGATGTTTGGGACAGTGGTCGAAATGGGCTTTCCGACCCTCCGAAGCCGAGTCCTGGAAGGACCCAGATGGTGTTCTGGAGAGCGCAGACGGCCAGCACGTCGGGAATGCCATCCCGATTGAAGTCACCCGCGGCGACGAACTCCACAAGGCAGCCCGGAAGCGAGTACGTGAAAGCGCCGGTAAAGTTGCCGCCGCCCTTGCCAAAATAAACCGAGACGCTGCCGGCCGCGGTGTTAGCCACAACCAGGTCGGGTATGCCATCGCCGTTGAAATCGCTCGAGGCGACGGCGGAGGGTCCGTTGCCGGCGGGGTAGGGCGTGCCGGGCAGGAAATTGAACGATTGTGCCAGGACAGGTGCCGATGCCGCCAGCAGCAGGCCGAGAACTCGCACGCTCCGCATCTATGAAGGAGGCGCGAAATGGGGCCCGAGCCCATCAGGGTCTGCTAGATTATTGATGATAGGACCCTTCCGGCTTGTCGGAAACAGAACAGACGGCGAACATCACCGGCCTGCTGCGGCGTTGGCAGGACGGAGACGCCCGCGCCTACGACCTGGTGATTGCCTGGGCTTACCAGCGAATGCTGGCCATCGCCGCGGGCTTCGTGGCACGGGAGAGACTGGCCACCGAGCCCGCCGCGCTGGTGCACGAAGCCTACCTGAGGCTGCGTAACCTCAATCGGATCGAGTGGCGCGACCGGAACCATTTCTTCTCCGTAGTGGCCATGGAACTGCGGCGGGTCCTCATCGATCAGGCTCGCAGGCGCATCGCGGACAAACGGGAGGGCGGCGGGCGGCGGGTTCCGATTGCGGAGGATCTGGCGTGGGTGGATGTGCAAGGCCAGGACATGCTGGATTTCGACCGGGCATTGAGCGAACTGGAATCCATGGACGCCGAAAAGGTCCGGCTGATCGAGCTGCGATACCTGATGGGCTGCACCGTGCCGGAGATTTCGGAAGTGAGCGGCCTTTCGGGCGCGACGGTGGAGCGGCACCTTCGCTTCGCGCGAAGCTGGCTGTACGACCGGCTGCACGCCGGGCTGAGCGGTGGCCTACAATAGCACCATGCCAACATCCGAGAATCCGGCCAATGGCCGCCGCGGCTTCCTGCGGCGCGTGCTGACGGCCACCGGCCTGGCGGCCGCCGCGCCCCAGTCGGCGCTTCCGCAGAATCGCGCGAGCAGCGCGCCATCGTCGCCGCTGCCCGCCTACGCGCGCGCGCAGACGTACAAATCGCTCAAGCAATCGAGCTACGACCGCACCGGCGGTAATGCCGACTCATGGCACATCGCTCCCGGCGGCGTGCAGGAGGTATTCCGCGCCGAGGGCCCGGGAATCATTTCCCACGTCTGGTTCACCATCGCTGCGCAGAGCGATATGCACCTCAAGGAACTCGTGCTGCGCGCCTGGTGGGATGACAATCCCAAGCCCAGCGTCGAGACTCCCATCGGCGATTTCTTCGGGCTCAATCTGGGTTCGTACTTCAATTACCAGTCGGAGTATCTGGCGTGTTCGCCCGGCAAGTCGCTCAACTGCTATTTCGCGATGCCGTACCGGCGGTCGGCGAAGCTCACCGTCACCAACGAGGGCAAGCGCAATGTGGGCGCGTTCTACTCCAATATCGATTACATGACGGTGGCCAGCCTTCCCGACGACGCGATGTATTTCCACGCGCAATATCGCCAGTCGGCGCCGTGCACGCCGATCACGACCGAGCCGAAACTCAATCTCGACGGGCGCAATAACTACGTCTACATGGAAGCGCGGGGGCGCGGCCATTTGATGGGCGTGACTCTCGGGGTGTTGGAAAACGCTCCCGGCTGGTGGGGCGAAGGCGACGACATGATTTTCGTCGACGACGAGACCAAGCCGCTGATCAACGGCACAGGTTCGGAGGATTACTTCCTGGGAAGCTGGGACTTCGGCGGGCGCGATGGCGCGACGCCATTCGGATATTCCATGTACGGCGCGCCGCTGATTGTGAATGCCGAGCGGACCGGCGGCCGCTACTGCTGTTATCGCTGGCACGGCGACAATCCCGTGACGTTCGAGCGCTACCTCAAGCACACCATGGAGCACGGGCACGCCGACGATCGCGGCGATAACTTTTTCTCCTGTGCGTACTGGTATCAATCGGCGCCGTTCACCGATTTCCCGGCGCTGCCACCGGTGGAAGCGCGCGTTCCGGTGGTGAAGACGGCATGAAACTGACACGACGCGAAGCCGCGGGCGCGCTCACCAGCGTATGGGGGCTGGCACAGGCGAGAGCGCAATCCGCGCCGTCCACGCCGCCCCGCGAAGTCCATGCCGTGTGGGCCGGCGGCGGCGACGCCGGAACGAGTGTCGATTCCGTCCGCGCCTTCGTGGCGCAGTTGAAACGCGCCAACATCCACAAAGTGGTGATGGGGGTCAAGGAAGGCGACGGCAGCGTTCTCTGGCACAGCCAGCGATTCCCGCAGCTCATTTCGCCGCGCTACCGGGATTTCGACCTGGTGGAGCACCTGGTGCGCGAGGCTCACGCCGAGGGAATCGAGGTGCACGCGTGGCTGATCGATTTCCACGAAGGGCAGAACGGCGCGGCCTATCGCGAACACCCCGAGTGGGCGCAACTGAACGCCGAAGGCAAGGCGACGAATTGCGAAAAGTTGTTCGATAGCGAGAAGCTGCCCAACAAGGCATACACCGCGGTCTGGATGTGTCCCGCGCGGCGGCCCGGATATACCGATCTATGGCTGCTGCCGCTCATCGAGGAACTGGCGGCGAATTATGCGATCGACGGCATTCATCACGATTACGTGCGCTACTCGGGCGATGTGGCGCCGGACAGTTACTGCTTCTGCGATTACTGCCTGAAGAACATACCGCGCCATGCGCTGCTTCATTGGGAGAGCGGCCCGGGCGAGCGGCAGCAGGTGGACATCGTGCGGCCGCGCCTGGAAGCCAATTGGGAAGCCACGCCCGACATGCTGCCGGCCGGATGGGATGGCATGAACCGCCGCGAGAAGACCGATTTCATCCTCAATGGCCGCACCATCGCCGGCGGTCCGCCGGACATGCGCTACTTTTTCTACGAGTATCGCGCCGACCAGATCTCGCGTTTCGTGCGCGAGGCCCACGAACGCTCGAAACACATCAATCCCAAGATCCAGATGACGGCCGCGGTGTTCAAGAATCCCATTCAGAGCGGGCGGTATCTGGGGCAGAAATGGTCGGACTGGAACGCGTGGATCGATGCCTACATGCCCATGAGTTATCGCAGTCACTTTCTGGGCGATTTCGATACTTACTGCGCGCACCTGACGGAGATTACCGCGCGCCAGATGGAATGGACGGGTCACGAACGGCCGCTCTACGCGGGCATTTTCACGTCGGACCTATATAAGGAGGAAGCGGGAACGAAGACTTATCCGCCCGCCAAGCTGGCGCGCGCGATTGAGGCGGCGCGCGCCGCCAAGCCCGACGGAATCGTGATTTTCTCGGCGGGCGCGCTACGGAATCAGGGGCTGTGGCCGCATTTGGAAGACGTTTTTAAGGGCGCTTAAGTAACCGCAATGCTGTTCACTTAACGGGTTGAGCGGGCCGGTAGCTTTTTCCGAGCAGCGTGTCTTCCGGCAAGAATTCCCAACGACGTGGAAACGTTGCTAAACGGCACGCGACCAGGATGGGCCTATTTCCTGAGGGCCATTTCGAGCCTCAGTTCGAGAACCAGCAGAGGCCGGATGCACGACTTACTCGTTGCGCAGAACAGTCATGGGATCTGTGCGAATCGCACGCCGCGCCGGCAACTGGATAGCCAGGAACGTCACCACCGCGACGGCCAGCCCGGCCTCGATCAGCGCCAGCGGGTCCGCCGGGTTTACCCGATAGAGGATCGCCGAGACGACCCGCGCTGCCGTTACCGCGACAGCCGTGCCAATCGCCGTCCCAATCGCCACCATCGAAAGGCCCTGCCGCAGGACCAGTTTTAGCACATCGGTCGGGCGTGCTCCCATCGCCATGCGCACGCCAATTTCGTGGGTGCGGCGACTGACCCCGTACGACACCACGCCATACAGCCCTACGCCCGAAAGAAAAACTCCCAGGACTGCAAGGATCCCCAACAAGCCCGCTGCGGCCTGCCAGAGGAAGAACGCCATGCCCATCTGCTGGCGCAGCGTGACCAGCGAAAACAGGGTAAAGCCCGGGAACTCCTCCCGGAACGTCTTACGGACTGAGCCGGCCATCGCCGCCGGATCGCCGACCGTCTCGATAAGCAGCGTTGGCTCGACGGGCGTGAAGAGGAAGAAAAAAGGCATTGGCTGTTCTATCAGCCATTGGTATTTGCCGGTCTCGACTACGCCGACGATGTGGCGGTCCTTGCCGTCTACCCGGAAAACCTGGCCGATGGCGCGGTCGGCGTCACCCCAGAAACGGCGCGCCATCTGCTCGTTCACGATGGTCGTTCCGGCGGAATCGGATTCTGTGAAATCGCGGCCACGAAGGATCGCCGTGCCCATCGCAGTGAAATATTCCGGGCCCACTGAATTGCCGGCGATCCCCACCGGCTCACTCGTAACACCCGAAATGGTGACCTGGTGCGCACCTCCGCCCGAACCGCTGAGCGGCGGATTCCCGACGGAACTGACCCGCCGCACTCCGGGAACCGCCCGTAACCTGCCGAGCATACCCTCGTAGTCGTATTTGATGTTGGGCCTCTCCCCGTTTGGCAGTATGGTAGCCAAGAGCACATGCCGGCCCACGTCGAAGCCTGGCCGAATGTGCTGCACTTGGAAGTAGCTCCCAACCAGCAGGCCGGTTCCGACCAGCAGGAATTGCGAACACGCGATCTGCGCAATAATCAGGGAGCCTCGGAACCATGACCGCGATTTGCCGCCAGGAGCCTCGACTTTGAGAACCGGCGCCAGATCCGGGCAGGAAACGCGCAGAGCGGGAAGCAGGCCCGCAGCCACCGTAGCAATCATCGCAAGGACAAGGCTGTAGACAAGCAGGCGGGTATCTACGCGGAGCCCCAAGTCTATCGTGATGGGGAACGACGGCAGAGCCGCAGGGAGCGCCTGGATCAGCGTGCGTGCGAGCAAGAGGCCGAGCCCGGCAGCCGCCAGCGCCAGCAGCGCGCTTTCGGCGAGCAACTGCCGAAGCAGGCGCCAACGCCCCGCGCCAAGGGCCAGGCGCATGGCGAACTCCCGGCGGCGCGCCTCGCCTTGGGCTAACCGGATTCCCGCGACATTTGCGCAGGCTATCAGCAATACCAGGCTAACCAAGGAAAGCATGATGGCGCCAATCACGGCCATCCCGGGATTGTCCACTGGGCGCAGATTCACCGTCTTGCCTCTGTTTGTGGCGGGATATTCGCTGGTAAGTTGCGCCGCGATGACACTAAGGGCAGCCTCGGCCTGCTGCCGGTTGACCCCATCGTGCAAGCTGACGGTGACGTCCACCGTCCATTTGCCGCGCTGCATCATGCCTTCGCGATAGCTCTTGTCCCATACGGAGCCCGCGCTCAACGGGCCCCAGACGTCGTTGGGAAGCATGTGTTGCATCGGTTCCCGAAAGCCGCGGGGCAACACTCCGACGACATAGGCCGGCTCGGACCAAAGCACGATGGTCTTGCCAACGATATCGGCCGCCCCGCCGAATTTCCGCTGCCATAGCGAGTAGCTCAGCATCACCGGCGGTGGGCCTTCGAAGCGGGCGTCACTCTCCACCAGCGTTCGTCCCACTGCGGCACGCACCCCCAACACCCGGAAGTAGTTTTCGGAAACCATTTCCATCGGCACCAACTCGTTGGCGCCGTTCACGCTGACAGTCACCGCTTGGCCCACCGAGGCTGCAAAATCGGCCAAAGCGCGTCCACGCGTTTGGTAATCCAAAAAGTCGGGATAGGACGGAAATTCCCACACGTTCTGGCGGTCGCTTTTGGTGGCGAGGAAAAACATCCGCGAACTCCCTTGGACTGTGACCGGCCTTAGGAACATGCGGTCCACCACGCTAAACAACGTGGCGTTGGGGCCGATGGCAAGGGCCAACGAAAGCACGGCGACTGCCGTGGTCCCCGGATTCTTGCCGAACATACGGAGGGCGTAGCGGGCGTCCTGCCACAGGTCTATCAGCCAGCGTGTGCTACGGGCATCGTGCCCCCCCTCAAGATGTTCCGAACCGCCCGTCGCCATCCGGGCTTGCCCGCGCGCCTCGTCGGGATGGAGGCCACGCACCATTAGGTCGTGGGTATTTTGTTCGTTTTGTTCGAGATTGGAATCGTAGTTTTTTCCGGGTTGCTGTTCGAGTTTGCCGCGCCGAAGACGATTCCATCAAATCATTCGGCGCCTCTATCCGTACGAAGGCCGTCAGCTCCGACGAGCGATCCGAATTTCATACGCCCGACTCCTGAAAGCATTATAGCCGTGTGGCGGGCGACAGAACAGGGTGAAGAATGGAGACGCATGTTGAACTAGCCGCTTCCGGGAGAACGAAATCATCGCGCAACGAGCACGTTGTGTCGAATTGGCCAATAGGTTAATCCGTTGCCGTTAGGCGGATTCAATCGGACAAGGAGCCTTGTTCGATCTGCGGGGCCATGTGGACCTACCACTACATTTGCCGGCACAGCGAGATAGATCCGCCCTGACGCCGCAGTTTTTACCTTAACGCAGAAGCCTATCGTCCCCCACTCGGAGACAGATCGTTCTGCGCGATATGGATCCGTCAAAAACCTCCACCACAAACTTGGGGCACAAGCCGGAGAGAGCGATCCGGGGCCCAGGCTTAAGTGAACCGTAGACGCGCTTAACTGGGCTTCTTGCGTTTTCCCGGCAATCCCACGGGATTTTCGTGCGTGCGCTCGTGGAATTTGCCGCGCATGCTGGCGGCGAGCGATACGGCCGATTCGCCGAAGCGATCGCGCATGCGGTCGGCCGCCTCCATCGCCTTTTGCCAGCGCTCGTGCCGCCCATCGCCGAGGAGATCGAGTTGCTCCTCGCCCGATTCCCAGCCCGAAACGTGTACGCCGAGCAGCCGCACCTTGGCGCCCGGCTTCCAATTCTGGCGGAATAGCGCGCGGATCTCGTCGAACAGCTCGGTATCGATTTGCGTGGCGCGCGGAATGGAATGCGCGCGGGTGATGGTCGAAAAATCGGCATAGCGCAGCTTGAGCTGGATGGTGCGCGCGGCGAGGCCGTGCTCGCGCAGGCGCCGTCCGACCATTTCGCACAGCCGCGCGAGTGTGGGCTCGATCTTGGCCAGATCGGCGGTGTCTTCATGGAACGTGTGCTCGTGGCTGATGGATTTCGGGCCCGCGTCCTCGCCGATTTCGGTGTCGAACCAGCCGCCGGCGTCGAGCCCGCGCGACTTTCCGGCGAGCGCCATGCCCCATTTGCCGAATCGCTGTTCGAGGAAAGCTTCGTCGAGCCGCGCCAGGTCGCCCACTTTACGAATGCCGAGAGTGTGGAGATTCTCTTCGGTGACCTTGCCGACGCCCGGCACCTTGCGCACGTCGAGCGGCGCCAGAAACGCCGCTTCCCGGCCAGGCACGACCCACAGAATTCCGTTGGGCTTGGCCTGATCGGAAGTGATCTTCGCCACGAGCCGCGAGGTCGCGATGCCGATGGAGCAATTGAGCCGCGTTTCCGCTTTGACGCGCTGGTGCAGCAGGTGCGCGGCGCGCAAGGGAGGGCCATAGAGCCGCTCGGTGCCAGTCATATCGAGATAGGCCTCGTCGATGGACGCCATTTCGACCAGCGGCGAGAACGTTTCGAGCACCGCGAAGACCTGGTGGGAACATTCGCGGTAGCGATCGGGATGGCCGGGGACGAAGATGGCCTGCGGGCAGAGCTTGTGCGCGGTGCGCAGGGGCATGGCCGAGTGGACGCCGAATTTGCGCGCTGCGTAGGACGCGGCGGAGACGACCCCGCGCTCGTCGGGCCGTCCGCCGACCACGACGGGCTTTCCCTTGAGCGAGGGGTCGAACAGCTCTTCCACTGACACGAAAAAGGCGTCCATGTCGATGTGGAAGTAAGTTTTCACTTGATGCCGACCTTGAATTTGAAGCGAACTGCGACCTCATCGGTCTCGTCGCCTAGAAAGAGGGTGCTCTCGACGGTCTCTGCCAAGAGTTTCTCTCTGTCCTCAATCCGAACGCCCTTCGAGGATGCGAAACGCTTGTGAATGATCCCCGCTGCGGTTAGGGACATGCACGGTAAGCCGCACACTGGAATACGATCATACCAAGTGCAAGGGGCCAAAACAGGGCAGACGGTGCGCCGATCAGCGTCCAAAACGCCCGCCTCCCATAACGTGCCGTAATTATGACCAGCGTTAGCCAAAGAACCGACAAGGGGCACCCGATTTGCAGAGTGAGGTCTGTCCGGTCTATTCCCATCCCGAACGGAAGACCGAAACTCGCAACCGCAACGAGCGCCGATGCTCCGGCCAAGATGCGAAAGCGACTTCCCTTGTCCTTCAATGAAATAAAAAGTAGGTGCGCACGGCCGCTTCATTCCCCGGCAAACTCGGCGATGCCGCTGACGCCGAGAATTTCCCCGCTGGTTAAGTCGCGATACAGGTCGCGAAGGTTCTCTTCCAGTTCCTCCAGCGATCCGCCTTGCGTCAGATAGTCAGGGAACTTCTCGAAATGGCCGAGCCACATCTTCCCGTCTCGCCAGCGAATATAATGCGCGGTGGCCATGGGCCAATTCTACCGTCTGTCGCCGTGCCGCGCCGCGCGCGATACGCGGGAAATGCCCGAGTGGCCTGAGCGATTTGCGCCGCGAGCGCCGCGCATTGATGCGCGGGGCGTGCTAAACGTCGATGCACGCAGATTGTACGCTATACCGCCTTCAGAAGCAGTTTTACTTTTTAGCTTTGATTGTCGCCTTTTAGGCTTTTAGCTTGTGACTGTATCTGTTAAAAAGCAGGGTCTCAGTATTCCAGAGACCATTATCAGAAGAGCTGGTATAAAGCCTGGCGACTTGGTCCAGTTTACCGTTCGCCAGGGCTCCATCACGATTCATGGGCGGCAGAGGTCGACGAAAGCCGCTACCCGATCTACACGCCGACAAAGAGCGAAGCAGCCGCCATCCGCAGAGGCCGCGCAGCCTACAAGCGGGGCGAGTTTATCAGCCTCAACCAACTCCACGATGAGCTGGACGCTGCTCGTCACCGAGCTGGCAAGAATATCACTCGCAAGACTTCCTGATCGAGCGGCGCACCCGCGCGGCCTACTGAGGTACCGCCGTCAGTTAGGCCTTTTCGGACCGCGCCAAACCGGCACGATGCCTGCCGCGTCCTGAGCGGGCGGCGCGGAAGAGCTGCCGCCGCGAGCCACCATAAACGGCCCGGCGTACTCCTCCGGCGCGTCGACAAAGAACGGCTTGCCCTTGACGTGCCACGCCACGACTTGTGCGGTAGCTGGAAAACGCTCTAGCCCGGCAACCGTCTCGACGACCACCAACGGGCCTGCGGCGCTATTTTCATACGCGACCGAAATCACGATTGTAAGCCTGCCCCCGCTCGCCAGCACCATCCCGGTCTCCAGATCCACTGCGGCGACGGGTTGAGGAACGATCTGGTGGAGTTGCGCCAGTTCCTCGAGGCTCAGGGGCTTCCGGCGCGCCATGCCACCAGCCTACCTCTTCAAAACGTGAACTGCAATTGCAAATCGACCTTGCGATCGTAGGAATTCGGCGCGCCGCCGTGCATCATAACGATCAGGCCGCCGAGAGTGCGATATTGGCCGAAATACGGCGATGACAGGTCGCCATCGGGAGGCGCGAAGTTGGCGCGATTGAGCGCGTTCAACGTGGTCGCGCTTAGGGTCAATTGATAGCGCCGGTTGGCTCCCGTGGAGAACATCCCCGCGGGCGGACCGCTGTGGCCGCCGCCGGTATCGGACATTCCACTTCGCCCCTCGCGCCCGAATTCCCACGTATGCGCGACGCGAAGCGCCACGTTGACGTCCGCCGGTCCGCGCCCGTAATTGCGCTCGATGACCGCCGCCCCGGGTGGTGTGTCGAGTTCGAAACACGCGCGCGCCTGGCACCCCGCGGGGGCGCCTGGGACGAGCGCGGGCCGCGCCTCCGGAGCTCCGGTGAGATCGGGATCGAGCCCGGTGGTGATGTCGTACGGCGTGCCGCTATTGGCGACGAAGAACGGGCTGACGGTCCACTTCCCGGGTATAGGCAGCGTGCCGCCCAACACGAGGCGGTGGCGCACATCGCCGTACGTGGAAGGCCCCCACTCCGCGCGCAGATTGTACGGATCGGCGGGCAGGCCTTCGTTGTCGTCTTTGCCATACGAAAGCGCGTAGAACCCGAAGAGAAACACCCGGCGAAATTGCACGTTCGCATCTACAACCAGTTGGTGCTGCCGGCTCACTCCCGACGATTCGGTGAGCAGGCGAATGGTGGGGTCGCCGAACGGATAGACGCCATCGATGGGCTTGTTGATGTTGCGCTGATTGGCCAGATGCACGCCGCGGCTTTCGATTTCGGTGAGCGAGATGCGCGACCGCGCGTTCAACTGCCGCTCCACCCCCGCACTCGCCTGGTAGAGCCGCGGGGCTGCCAGTCCGGCCGCTACCGGCTGCAACTCCTGAGGCTGCTCTCCGGCCGCGAGATCGGCAACCGAAGGGACGGCCGGATAGAACAGCGGGTTGAGAATCAGATATGACTGCTGGGTGACGCCGTTGTATCGCAGGCGATTGAGCGACGTCGCAATCGGAATGCGATCGTAGAACGTGCCGGCGCCCGCCCGCACGACCGTCTTGCCGAGGCCCCACGCCACTGCCGCGCGCGGCGCGAAATCCAGACGGCCCCCGAAATTGCTCTGCGTTTCGTAGCGCAGGCCGTAGCTGAAGGTGAGATTGGAGCGCGCGCGCCAATCGTCGCCCACAAAGGCGCCGAGGTCGGCCTGGCTCACCTGCGTCACGGGATCGCCGGCGTTGCGGCTGAATTGCGCGGGCATGCCCGCCTGGTATTGCGCCAGGGTATAGAACGTGAATGTGCCCGCGAAGTTGGCGCGCGAGGTGTCGGTGAGCCGCGCGTCGCGCAGGCGCGCGCCCCATTTCAGTGTGTGTTTGCCGTGGGAGTAGATGGTGAGGCTCGAAGCTTCCCAATTTCCAGTGACGTTGCCCGATTCGCCGATGGGCGCGCCGCCCGCGGAGAACGCGCCGACCACGTCGATGGCCGGGGCGTCATTGGCCGCCGTGGCCCAATCGGTCGACCGCAGATACTGGAATCGCGTTTCGGTGACCAGCCGCGGATTCACGGTCGCCGTCTCGGTGATTTGCGCCGTCTGCTCCCGCTGCGCTTCATGATAGGCCTGCGACGGCAGATTGAATCCGCCGACGCCCTGGTTGTCGAGCCCGTTCCAGATCTGTTGATAGCGCACGGTGAGATTGTTGCGAGCGTCGATGGCGTAATCCACACGCGGGCTCACCGCCGTGCGCGATTGCGGCGCGGGGAGCGTCTGGTTGAGCAGGCTGTTGGGTGTGGCGGCCAGAATGATATCGTTATCGCCGATCTTGCGCTCCTGGAGATCGAGCGCAAACGACGCCTTGTTTTTCCGCAGCGGCCCCGCGATGTCGACGCTGTACAATTGCGAGCGATACGGCGGCTTCTGCGCGACCAGCGGATTGCGCGTGTCTAAAGCGCCGTTGTTTTGCGACGTCAGCGCCTGGCCGTGCAGCGATTCGCTGCCGGCTTTGGTGAAGATATCCACGCGCGAGAAGCCCGGCCGGTCGAGCTCTGGCGCGAAAGGGTTGGAATTGATCCGCACTTCGCGGATGGCCGATTTCGGCGGCAGATTCCCGCCCGTGAACCCGTCGATGAAGACCTGCCCTCCATCGGGACCGGGCGCGGGGCCGGCCAGCGCCTGCAATTCCAGCGCGAGTTCGTCGGGATCGTCGGAGAGCGCGGCGATTTGCCGCTCGCCCAGAACCACCGCGCCGCCGTTCGAGTCGGGCTCGGTGCTGACGCGCCCGCTTCGCCCTTCGACGCGGATAGACTGCGGCGCCGTCTGAATCGCCAGGCGCACGTCGCAGACCACAGCCGCATCGATCGCGAGATCTTTCCGTATCGCGGCGAAGCCCTTGGCCGTCACCTTCAGCGAATACCGGCCCGGCGCGAGGCGGGGGAATGAGTACTCGCCCGCATTATCGGTGCGCGCATGCTTCGCGCCCGCGGTCCCATCGAGCGAGACTGCCGCTCCGGGCACCGCCGCGCCGGAAGGATCGGTCACTGTGCCGCGCAAGCTGCTCTGCGCCGGGGCGCTTGCGACGCAGAGCAGCACAGTGATGAGGAGCCTCATTGCAGGATCGCCGGAAGACTGAATCCACCCGGACCGGCCATGGCGCCGCCGTGCATTTTGTTGAGCGCCTCCATGGGACTCAAGCCCTGGGCCTGGGATTGCGCCATCTGAATCAACGGGTCGATGTTGGCGATCACCATGATGCCGGTAACTCTTCCAGGATGGCTGCCGAGTGTGCTGGTCACCACTACCGACGAGCCGGGTTTCAGATCGTCGGGTGTGCCCCCGGGCAGTTGCAGCAGCATCTCGGTGAAGTTGGCTGGCTGATGTCCGCCGTGACCCGCGGCCATTTCATGCAGGTCTGGGATCTTTTTGAGTTGCGTATCCGCGGTCAGCCGGACAACCAGCGGCTGCTTCGACGTGAGGTCCACGAGCTTCAGTTCATGCTTTTCGTGATCTACTTCAGTCACTGTGCCGAGCGTGGTGAGGAACGTCCCAACCACGACGTCGTCGGCCGTGACGCGGCTGCCATCGGCGCTGCGGTCGCCGCGCGCGCGCACCTGGTCGCCAACGGCTATTTCGGCGGGTGAGGCGGGCTGCGCATCGGCGAATTTCACGGAGTCGGGCGAGTAGCGGCGAACTTTAGTTTTCGCGGTCAGCGCGAGAGTGGTGCGCTGCGCACCTTGCGGCGTGCGGGTCTCGATGACGATTTCGTCGCCGTCCCGCGAAGCCACCACGCCCGTGACGCCGCGCTTTTCCCAATCGAGCCGTTCCGCCGCATTGCGCCGCGCGATTTCATTGGCCGACACCACCACGATGCGCCGCGCCTCGTCCATGCCCCCCACGAACGACACCAGCACGCGATCGTCGCGCGCCACGTCGGCAATTCGCGCCGGCTGAGCATGCGTCAAATCTTTCTCGCCCGGCGCGGCGAGCAGCACTTCGGTGTCGGCGCTGAACTTCACCCACACCGCGCTCCCGTCGTCCGGCTTCACGCCGAGTTCGAGCGAATGCACGCGGAAGTCGGTCACCGTGCCGAGAATCGTTTTGGACACGGTTTCGGCGTTGTCGCGGGTGGCCGACCATGCGCCACCCATTTCGTGGGTGCCGGTCATCTTCGCGCCATCCAACGTGCCCGTAAAGGCGACTGCCCCGGCCTCCGTGCTCAGACTGAACGAAACTTTGTTTCCCTCCACCGTTCCCGTGCCCCCCGCTGTGCCGAAAATTTCGGTGGTGTACGTGAGAGTAATTGCCGGGCCCTCCTGCCGCACGGTAAAGGGCCCGTTCACAGTGCCATGCGGAGTTTCCACGGACAGTTGCCAATTGCCGGCCACCTTGGCGGGCTCGGAATGCTGCGCCCAGGCGGCCAGGGAGAATGCAAAAGCGAATAACAGAATTTTCTTCATATGGCGACGATAAGACGGGCACTTGGGGCGGCTCAATGGAAATGGGGCGGGCGCGAAGAGGAAATCGCGGGCGCGGAATTTGAGCAGTCGAGCGCTGGGCTCCTTACAGAGCCGCGACCGCAAGGGAGTGGTGCCGTTATCTGTGTGCATCCGTGTTCATCTGTGGCCAGTTTCTTCGGCCGCAAGATTTGACACAATCCGAGGTCCAGCGAAATCCTGGAAAACTGATTTTTCGGCCGCGGATGAACACGGATGCACGCAGATAAAAACCAGCCACTTAGCGGATGTGCTTTTTGTCGTCTACAACCCTGGAATTCGTTGGCGGAACGACCGCGCCTGGCGCTCACTCACGACGATCTCGGTGGCGTTAGCGTCGGCCATGAGGAGCAGGAAACCGCTCTTGAAGTACGGGCGGATTTCCTTGATGCGCCCGAGGTTCACCAGCACCTCGCGGCGCGCGCGGAAGAACTGCTCGGGCGGCAAACCCGCTTCCAACTCCGAGAGCTGCGAGTTTACCCAAAAAACGTCGTCGGCCGTATGCGCCTTCACGATGCCGTTTTCCACCTGGAACCACAGAATCTGTTCCGGCGGGATGAGGAGCATGCGGTCGCGCTTGCGGCACACCACCTGGCGCAGGCGGCGGGCCGAATCGTCGGCGATTTGCCGCAGTCGCTCGCCCTCGCGCGCGCTCTCTTCGCTGCCAGCCGCGAGTTTGCGGGCGCGATCCACAGCCTGCGCCAGCCGCTCCGGCTCGACGGGCTTAAGCAGATACGCCAGCGCGTTGGCTTCGAACGCGGCGAGCGCGTGCTGGTCGTAGCCGGTGACGAAGATCACCAGCGGCGCGAGTTCGCGAGGCAGCGAATGCAGCACCTCGAACCCGGCGAGTCCGGGCAGTTCGATATCCAGGAACAACAGGTCGGGCCGCAATTCTTCAATCTTGCGCACCGCTTCCAGACCGTCACGCGCTTCGCCGGCGATTTCCAAGTCTGGATAGGCGGCCAGCAGGCGGCGCATGCGCGCCCGCGCCGGTTCCTCATCGTCTACAATCAGGCACGTCATTCCGTCACCGCCTGGCCGCGCGGTATCCGCACTCTGACGCGGCATCCGCCGCCTTCGCGCGCTTCCAAAGCGACCGAGGCGCGATCCTGATAGAGCGTCGCGAGCCGCTCCGCCACGTTGGCGAGCCCCACGCCCTGCGATTCCTGGCGCGCGCCAAGTCCCATGCCGTCGTCTTCCACGCGCAGTTGCAAGAACCCATCCTCGGCCGATACCGAAATGGTCAGATGGCCCGGACCCGGCTTGGGCCCGAGCCCGTGCTTGAGCGCGTTCTCCACCAGCGGCTGCAAAATCAGCGAAGGCACCGCTTCCCCATCCAGTGCCGGATCGACGGCGATCTCCACGCGCAAGCGGTCGCCGAATCGCGCCTCCTCAATGTACAAGTATGCGCGCAGAAATTCGATCTCGTCGCGGACGGTGGTAAGCGGCCGGCTGGAGTGCGCCAGCACATGGCGGAACACGCTCGCGAGCCGCAGCGTCATGGTCTCGGCGCGGACCGGATCGCGCACGATGAGGTCGGCCACGGTGTTGAGCGAATTGAACAGGAAGTGCGGATTGATTTGCGCGCGCAGGGCGCGCAATTCAGCTTCCGTCACCTGCTGGAGCAGGAGCGCTTCGCGGCTCTGCCGCTCGATGGCGTCGCGCTCGCGCGCGAGCGCATCGATGCGATTGCCGTACAGTGCCGCGATGGCTCGCAGGTAATCGACATCGTTCGAGACCAGCCCGGGACGCGCCGGTCCGGGGGCTGCCACGAGCGCGTGCGTCACGCGCCCGCCGGTGGCTATCGGGACCAGAACTTCGCCCGCGCGCTCCGCAGTCTCGCCCTCGAGCAACGCTGCCGGAAAGCCGTCCTCGCCGGCCGCGATCACGCGCGCTTCGCTCAATTCGAGTGGACGGCGAGCGGCGTCTTCCACTGCTTCGGCGATCTGCCGTTCGTCATGCAGGTCGCGCAATCTGGCCGCGAGCGCGCGGGTTTCCGCGCGATAATCGGGAGCGCGAAACAGCCAGCGATTCACCTGCTTGCCGACGCGCTCATCGACAAATGCGATGGAGAACAGCAGCGCGTTGACGCTCAGCACCAGCATGAAGGCGTGGACCGCGGAGGGAAATCGTGCCTGATGGACCACTTCCCAGGTAGTTGGCGCGGTGGTGATGGCAGCGAGGATACCGGCCCAAAGAGCCGCCAACAAAATCCGCACGGCATAGCGGATGAAGCGATCGGCCAAGCGAAAGCGCGCGAACAGCAGGAACGTGCACAGCACCATCAGCAGGATGAAATGCGACGCTACGCCCGAAAACAGCCCGTGGGATTCGGGTAGCATCATCAACACCGCGATGCCGAGCGCGGTGACGATGAACAGGGAAGGAAAATAGACGGCGCGCGGGGTGGACCGGCGGCGGAGCGTGATGGCTGCGCCCAGCACCAACACGTTTCCGGCATTGAACGCCGTGGCGCGCACCAGCGGCTTGATCGGGAAGCGCAGCGACCACAGCATGGCGCTGATCGCGGCCGCCGAAATCAGGGCGCAGATCTGCAAAGCGCGTGACGCCGTCTTTTGCCAGGGAAGCGCGGCGAAAGGCCTCCAAACCATGAGGATCGCGACCGGAAACAGGGCCGCGCCGGAGTATTGCACGGCCTCGGCCAGCAGCACGCTGCGGTCGGCGCGGTCCAATCCCGCGGAGCGCATGAGAACGGCTGCCAAGCCGCCGCCGCTCCACAGAATTCCGCACACCGCGAAGAGGATGTTGGCCACCGGAGTGCCCGGAAGCCGCGCCGCCCGCAAGGTCAGCACCAGCAGGACGGTGGTGATGAGCAGCGAGGTAGTGAAGTGGATCAGATCGGCAGTCAGACCGCTACCCGTCGTAACCGTGGCATGTAATCCCCCAGCATAACCGCCGCCGGCCGCAGCCGTCCACCAAGCCGCGGCGAGCGCGGAAAATCGCGCAGGGAGCGCGGGACTGAAGGCGCGACCGCGCCCGGTTCGGTGTGGTGCGCACGCCACTCTGAACGAGGCCCATGAAGAGCCGCGACCGCGAGGGAGCGGTGCTTTTGTCGTTCTCTTCGAGGACAGACACCACTCCCTCGCGGTCGTGGCTCAGTAGCAAGCGCAATGATTCACGGCTTCTGAGGGAGCAGTTGTGTCACCGTATTGCGCGAGGCACACTAACTACCGCGCTCGCGCCGCGTCCAACCCTTCTAAGGTCGATCCGATGCTCACAGCCGTCACTCGCGACATTCAATATGCCTTCCGTACTTTGAAACGCAATCCCGGATTCACCTGCGTTTCGGTGCTCGCTCTGGCACTGGGAATTGGCGCCAATAGCGCCATCTTCACGGTAGTGAATTCGGTATTGCTTCAGCCGCTGCGCTTCGACCGGCCGGACGAACTCATGGTTGTCCGGGAGCGAAATCTGAAGGCCGGCTTCCCGGAGTTTTCGCTCTCGCCGGGAAATTATCTGGATTTTCGCGACCACAATCACAGTTTTTCCGGCATCACGGCGTTCACGGGCCGGGGCTACAACCTGGCCGGCGGCACGCAACCCGAGCGGCTTAGCGGCGCGGCCGTCACCGTCGACTTCTTTCAGGTAATGGGCCGTCACCCGTTTCTAGGTCGAGCCTTTACGGCGGCGGAAGGACAGTTCGGCGCCCCCAACGTTGCGGTTCTCGGCTATGGTTTGTGGCAGCGGCGCTTCGCCGGTAGCCGGGACGCGATCGGCCAAACCCTCAAGATGAACGAAGAGATCTACACCGTGGTGGGAGTGATGCCGGCGGACTTCGAATTTCCGGGCCACTCCGAAGTGTGGACTCCGCTCACCATGAATACGGAGAATTGGCAGCAGCGCGGCGGTCATTATCTTGGCGGCATCGGCCGCCTGAAAAGCGGCGCCACACTTGCCGGCGCGCAGTCCGACCTGAACGCGATTGCCGCCCGGGCCGAGCAGCAGTTTCCCGCCAGCAACCGGGGCTGGGATACCACCATGCGCACCTTGCAGGAGCAGACGGTCGGCAAGGTTCGGCCTCTGATGATCACCTTGAGCGCCGCCGTCGGGTTTGTCCTGCTGATTGCCTGCGTCAACCTCGCCAACCTGCTGTTGTCGCGGTCCACCGCCCGCCGGCGCGAAATCGGTATCCGCGGTTCGCTGGGCGCGGGGCGCGGGCGGCTGGTGCGTCAGCTGCTCACCGAAAGCATCCTTCTCGCCTTGCTGGGCGCGCTATTGGGATTGGTGCTGGCCAAAATCGGCGCCGGTCTTCTGGTGAATCTGAGCCCCAACATCCTCCCGCGTGCCAAAGAAATCGCTCTCGACTGGCGCGCGCTCGCGTTCACCGGCGCGGTCGCGGTGCTTACCGGCCTGCTCTTCGGCGTCGCGCCCGCGCTGCAGATGGCGAACACGGACCTGATGGCGTCCTTGCGCGAGAGCGGGCGCGGCAACGCCATCGGATTCCGCCGCAATCAAATGCGCGGCGCTCTCATGGTGGGTGAAGTGGCTCTCGCGCTGGTGCTGCTCTGCGGCGCCGGCCTGCTGATGCGTAGCTTCTATCGCCTGGAATCGGTCGACCCCGGTTTCGATCCCCACGGCATACTCACCTTCCGCACCAATCTTCCGGGCGCGAAATATCACAGCGATGAATCGGTGGCGGCATTTTACCGGCGCGCGATGGAACAGATCCGCGCCATCCCCGGCGTTTCCGCGGCCGGCGCCGCGCAAATCTTTCCGTTGTCCGGCAGCGACTACATCCTGTCGTTCACCCAAATCGGCAAGCCGCCGGTGGAGCGCGGAAATGAACCCAATGCCGCATATTACGCCCCTACACCGGGGTATTTCACCGCCCTGCGGATTCCGCTCAAGGCTGGCCGCGATTTCAACGAGCACGACGATGCCGCGGCTCCTCCGGTGATCATCATCAGCGAATCGATGGCGCGCCAGTTCTATCGCAGCGAAAATCCGCTGGGCCAACAGATTCAAGTGGGAGGAGGCCCGGACGCCAAGCCCGCGCAAATCGTCGGCATCGTGGGTGACGTTCGCGATCAGCAACTGGAATCGAAAGGCCGCGCGGCGATGTACCGGCCCGCCGCGCAGGATCCCTTCGGGTCGATGTATTTTGCGGTGCGTACGGCGGGCGATCCAGAGGCGTCCATCGCCGGCATTCGCACGGTCATCCGCGGGCTCGACCCCGAGCTTCCCCTCGACGCGGTGGGGACGGTCGACAACCTGGTGGCCACATCGCTCTCGCAGCGCCGGTTCGCCATGCTGCTGATGTCGGTCTTCGCGGCTCTCGCGCTGGTGCTGGCAATGATCGGGATTTACGGCGTCATCTCGTATTCGGTGACGCAGGCGACGCAGGAAATCGGCATTCGCATGGCGTTGGGAGCCGGACGCACGCACGTGCTGCGCCTGGTCTTCGGGTATTCAGGCATGTTGTTGGCCGCCGGACTGATATTGGGGCTCGGTGCCGCTCTTTTGGCGGGAAGATTGCTCGCCGCGCAGCTTTTCGAGACCAGGTCGAGCGACCCGGCCACGCTCGCGGCCGTCGCTCTCGCCCTACTCGTGACAGGGCTCGCCGCATCTCTGGTTCCCGCCTGGCGCGCCATGCGGGTGGACCCGCTGGTGGCCCTGCGCAACGAATAAATGGGCGCGGACCCGCGGCCGGTGATATGCTGCAACAAATATGGACGCAAAATCCGGCGCCAAAGAACGTTTCGACTCCGCCCGTGAGGGATTGATCGAGCTGAGCCACCGCATACACGCGCATCCCGAACTGGGCTTCGAAGAGGAACAGGCGTCATCCTGGCTCTGCGAAACGCTGGCCGATGGCGGCTTTGCCGTGGAGAAGGGCATTTGCGAACTGCCCACGGCATTTCGCGCCACCGCCGGCAGCGGCCCCCTGCACGTGGCGATTTGTGCCGAATACGATTGCTTGCCGGGAATCGGCCACGCCTGCGGGCATAACATCATCGCGGCATCGGCAGTGGGCGCGGCGCTGGCGGCGGGCAAAGTGGCGGACGACGCCGGCCTCACCGTCACCGTCATCGGCACGCCGGCGGAAGAAACCGGCAACGCCAGCGGAAAGATTCTGCTGCTCGAACGCGGCGCCTTTGCCGGCATGCACGCCGCCATGATGGTCCACCCGGCGCCATTCGACATGCTCCGCGCCAAGATCATCGCCGCCTCCATGTTTGAAGTTCGCTGCACCGGCAAGGAGTCGCACGCCTCGGCATTTCCGGAGCTCGGCGTGAATGCGGCGGACGCGCTCACCATCGCACAAACCGCTATCGGCCTGCTGCGCCAGCACATTCGCCCCGGCGACCGCATCCACGGCATCGTCACCAACGGCGGCGTGGCGGCGAATGTCGTGCCCGCGCACACCGCGGCCAAGTACATGATCCGCGCCGAGACGCTCGAACAGCTCAAAGAACTGCGGCCGAGAGTTTACCGCTGCTTCGAGGCGGGCGGACTCGCGACCGGCGCGAAAATTGACATCGTCGGTGGCGACAGCCCTTATGCCGAGATGCGGCACCACGAAGCGATAGCCGCGTTGTACAGGAAGAATTCCGAATCGCTGGGCCGCTCGTTCCCCGATCTCGGCGAGTGGGAAACGAGGCCGACCGGGTCGACCGATATGGGCAACGTCTCGCTGGCCATGCCGTCCATCCATCCGATGATCGGCATCAATTCGCTGCCGGCGGTCAATCATCAGCCGGAGTTCGCGCATCATTGCGCCACTCCCGATGCCGACAAGGCGATGGCGGACGGCGCGATGGCGATGGCGTGGACGTGCATCGACCTGGCTACCAACGGGGAGATTCGCGAATCGCTGATGGCGGAAAGGTCTTAGACGACCCCAAAAAGCACCACTCCCTCGCGGTCGCTGCTCAGTACGCGCCGCACTCGCTGTAAACTAGTGCTGGAGGGCTCGCTATGAGCACCCGTCTTCCCCGTCGGAGATTTTTGCAAGCCGCCGCAACCGGCAGTCTTTTGGCCACCAGATTGGAAGCCGACGTTCCCGACAACCAGGCTCCCGTGGCGCCGTCCGACCGGATTCGCTTCGGCATCATCGGAGTCGGTATGCAAGGCTCGGGCCTGCTGAGTTCCGCCATCAGTCTTCCGGGCGTGGAGTGCGTCGCCGCGGCCGATTTGTGGGACGGGCGGCACACGCTGGCGAAGGAGATCGCCAACAATGCCAGCCTGCCCACCACCCGGCGCTACCAGGAACTGCTCGATCGCAAAGACATCGATTGCATCATCGCCGCCGTTCCCGACCATTGGCATCGCCGCGTTGTTGTGGACGCGTGCCGCGCCGGCAAAGACGTTTACTGCGAGAAGCCCATGTCGCACACCATCGCGGATGGCTTCGCGATGGTAGAGGCCGCGCACGCCAACAATCGCGTGGTGGAGATCGGGTCGCAGCGTATCAGTTCGGTGCTGTGCGCGAAGGCGCGGCAGCTTTACCAGGATGGCGCTATCGGCAACGTGGAATTCGTCGAACTCAGCATGGGGCGGAACGATCCCAATGGCGCGTGGGTCTATCCGCCGCCGGAGGTTACGCCGCAGACGCTTGATTGGGACACATGGCTGAACGATGCGCCGAAGATTCCTTTCGACGCTGTCCGCTTCGCTCGCTGGCGCTGCTGGCGGGAATACGGCACCGGCGTCGGCGGCGACCTCATGGTGCACCTGTTGAGCGGCATGCTCTACACGCTCGGGTGGAACGAGCCGCCGCAATCCGCCGCCGCGCTCGGGGGAATCCTTCGCTTCAACGATGGCCGCAATATGCCGGACGTGCACCTGGTGCTGTTCGATTATCACGGCGTGCCAGTGTACGTGCGGCTCGACCTGTGCTCGGCGAGTTCCGAGACGGCCCGTTTCTACGGCGCCAAAGGAGTCCTTGAAGCGACCGGCGGGGAACTGCGCCACTTTCCGCAGCTTGGCGTCGATACCGCGCCGAGCTACTACTCGGGTGGATTTCCCGCGAAGGAGCGTGAGCGGTACGTGCGGCAATGGCGCGCGGAACATGCGGTCCCACCCGGCAAGGAAACGGTTATGCAGACGGCGGTATTCCAGTCGGATGACTGGGACGATCTGCGTCCGCACCTGTGGAATTTCTTCCAGGCCGTGAAGACGCGGGGCACGGTGGCGGAGGATGCGGTCTTCGGGAATCACGCTGCGATCGCCTGCCACATGGCCAACGAATCGTACTTGCGCAAAGCGCCGGTCAACTGGGATAACACTTCGCACAATATACGGGCCTAGTCTGTGGGCTTTATGGTGCTTTTCTGTGCGAAACAACGAATCTTGCGACGCTATTGCACCACGCAAGGTGCGCGCAACGTGGGTGTTGCAGCGCCAAAAGGCCGGGTCCACGCCAACTGTTAAAATAGAAACCAGGCGTGCACCCCGGTTCCCTGACGAAATTTAGCGTGGTTGCGTTGGGTTTACTGCTAGCCGCTTGCCGAAGCGGTCCCCCGCGCGCTCCCGCCAGAGGCGAGGCCTATGTCGGGCCAGCCACCTTAAACCTGCGCAGCGATATCCCTGTCCAATCCGCCACGGTAACTACGGTGAAGCATGGCGACCGACTGGATATTCTGGAGCAACATCGTACGTGGGTAAAGGTTCGCGCTGCCAACGGCAAAGAAGGCTGGATCGAGCAGCGCCAACTGCTTGGCCTCGACGACATGAAGGCGCTCAAGGCGCTTGCCGAGCGTGCCGCATCCCTGCCCGCGCAGGGCCAGGCCACCACCGACTCCGATCTGCGCGTCCACATCCAACCGGCGCAGAACGCGCCCAGTTTCCTGATGCTGAAGGAAAACGACAAGGTGGATGTTCTCACGCATCTCCGCCGGCCGCGAACCGATCTGCCGCGAAAGCCGCTGGTTCCCCCGCCTCCGAAGAAAGTGAAGGCCACCCGGAAAGAAGGAAAAACGGGGCGAATTCCACCTCCGCCAATGCCGGCCGCACCGCCGCCGCCATCCAACTGGATGGACCTTTCCAAGCAGGGCGACGAAGACGAAGGGGCGGAAGCCGAACCCCAAAACTCCGCGCCACCGGTACGCACCGACGATTGGAGCCTGGTGCGGGCCCCCGATGGCGAGACTGGATGGGTGGTCACGAACCGCCTGCGAATGGCGATCCCCGATGAAGTGGGCCAGTATGCCGAGGGTCACACGATTGTGTCTTACTTTTCGCTCGGGAAGCTGCCGGATGGCGACCAGCGGAAGGACACGTGGTTGTGGACCACGGCGGGCAGCGGAGTGCATCCGTACGATTTCGATAGCATCCGTGTGTTTGTCTGGAGCGTGCGTCGCCATCGCTACGAAACCGCCCACGTGGAAAGGAACCTGATCGGGTATTCTCCGGTGCTGCTTCAGCCCGTCCATTACTCCGGCGGCAGGGGGAAATCCGAGACCGCAGCGGAATATCCGGGATTTTCCGTGTGCGTCCAGGCGAAGGATGGGCGAATGGTGCGGCGGCAATACGCCGTGATGCAGAATCTGGTCCGTTTTGCCGGCGAGGAACCGTGCGTCCTGCCGCCGCCGGTGGATTTCGCTAACCCGGGTCCGCCGCCCTCGGCAGCGGCGCCCGTAGCGCAGGCTCAACAGCCCAGCCTCTGGCAACGCCTGAAGAACCGGCTGAAATCCCTGCGGGGCGGCCATTAGCAGGTCCGGCCGGCGTGCTCCGGGCACCGGGGCAACCTTGCGGCGGCTCAACCTTTGTGTTATTTATGAGTTCAAGTCGGACAATTTGATCCAACTAGAAGCCGCCCTGCTTGTGGAGCGACGGCCAATCATAATTTCTCATCAAAAGGATGGCATTCTGTGGAAGCTGTCAATCGCAAACTCATACGTCCGTCTCTAAACGAGATCAAAGAGCAGATAACGCCTCCGCGCAGGGCCGTGCAGCAGAAGAAGCCTGTTCCGCCGGATCAGACCAACGCCGAAAACTTTTACTACGTGAAGCAAATGCAGGCGAAGACCCCGATGGTGTTCGTGTTGCGCGATGGTGAAACGCTGCATGGCACCATCGAGTGGTACGACAAGTGCTGTTTGAAGGTGAATCGCTCCGAAGGCCCGAACATCCTCCTTTACAAACCTTGTATCAAGTACATGTATAAAGAGAGTTGATTTTCGCCCGCGAGCCGGCTCAGGTTTGCAGGCGGCTGCGCATCGCCAGGCGGTACTCCCTGCGTTCGCCGGCCTCGCGATAGCGCCGTTTTTCTTCCTCGGTTTCGGGAATTACCGGCGGGATAGGTGTCGCCTGCTGATTCTCATCCAAAGCCACGAATGTCAGGTAGGCGGAACAGGTGTGGACCCGCTTGCCGGTCATGAGGTTTTCGGTCTCGACCTTCACGCCGACCTCCATGGACGTGCGAAACACCCGGTTCACCGACGAGCGCAGAATCACGAGTTCCGAGATGTGCACGGGATGGAGGAAATGCAGGCTGTCCACCGACGCCGTGACGACCGGCTTGCGCGCGTGCCGCATGGCGGCCATGGCAGCCGCCAGGTCCACCAGGTGCATGACGCGCCCGCCGAGCACGTTCCCGTGGCCGTTGGAGTCGTTGGGGAGCGCCAGTTCGGAATACTCCGACATCGACACGCGTACCGGTTTGCCTTCCATATCTGTCTGATTTCCTGATGCAACTCAGCGCGCGGAAGCTTCCGAAATCCGCCGCAGGTAGCTTTCGACGTAGGCGCGCGCCAACGCGAGAGTCGCCTCGCCGGCCGATTCTGCCGGGAACGAACCGCTGGACCGCGAATATTCCAGCGGGCCGTGCGCCCAGGGACGATGATCGCGTTCGAGAACGTAGTAGAGCCGCACGGTTTCCGCGCCGTCGGCGGCGATGGTGAAGCGTGCCGCGTCGGGTCCTTCGCCCGCGGGAAAGCGCGGGCAGCATCCGCGCGCATAGCCCAGGTTGCAGTGCGAGAGCAGCGTAATCTCGTCGGGCTGCCAGGGCGATTCCGGTTTGGCGCGGCAGACACCGTCCCACGCGTCGCCCAACGGCAACATGGCCGAGCGCGAATCGCCGATCTGGTTCCGCGGCTTTTCGGCATGAAAGTAGGGGCATGCCATTTCGGAGGTATAGTAGCACAAGAGATGGCTGGCACCCGGTTGGAAATCCTCAAGAGCATAGTGGAACAGAATCCCGCCGACAGTTTCGCGCGCTACGGCCTGGCGATGGAGTACCGCAACGCCGGCGATCTGGCGGCGGCGGTAGCGGAGTTTCGCGCGGTCCTGGCCGCGCATCCCGACTACTCGGCGGCTTACTACCACGGCGGCCAGACGCTGGCGCACCTGGGGTTGGCCGCGGAAGCGCGCGAGTTGTACCGGCGCGGCATCGAGGCGACCACGCGCAAGGGCGACTTGCACACGCGGGACGAGATTCAGGCGGCGCTCGATCTCATGGGCTAGCTAGCTAGGGCAGTGGAAAGGATCCGCTGTGCTAGAATCGGGGAGTAATCCTTCTGATCGGGCCGTGGCGCAGCCTGGCTAGCGCGCTTGCTTGGGGTGCAAGAGGTCCCGGGTTCAAATCCCGGCGGCCCGACCAAAATTCCTCAAAGACTTACGGACAGCAGAAGTGTCCAGGGTCTGTCTGTGGAGTCCAACTGGAGTCCAAACCGAGGACTCCGGCGCGCTCGTCTTCACGTACCTCCGCCGAGGCCATTTTTCTACCGCCAAATGCTCCGGGCCTGTCTCCTCCTATAAAAACCCGACAAACCCGACATTTGGCACCTACTCACTGACATCACTAGGCTGACCCTTGTCGGGTAGCCCCAAAAACCCGACATACAACCCGACAAATTGCCACCAAAAACCCGACAAATGGGCGTCCCTCGTCCCAAATGCTTGGTGGCTTCTCACAATCCTCACAATACTCAGAATTCCCTCTCGTGCCCCCTTGACGACTTCAATTGCTTGCCAAGGACTCGGATGCGCCCAGGATGGCACCGAAGAGGCGCAAGCCATCGAAGCCCTCGTTCCTTCGAGCGCGGAGTGTCTTGGGCACGCAACCAAGCGCCGGGCGGGAACGGCATACCTGATTGATTTGATGGCTGCGGGGTGGAGGCTGCGGCGGATAAAGCGCAACCGGAGAAGTGGTCTTCGTCAAGACGGGCGGCGGCGGGTCAAGCATTGAGGCGTCGAAAATCGCCGGCCACAGCACCGTCCGCATGACGGAAGACTACCCCAAGGTCCAACTCAACCGCCAGGAAGAACTCACACGCCTGATCCAGGAGCGCTTGGCCAGCGTGGGCGAAAAGCAGCCGGCGGTCGTGCAGTAAAGAACGCGACCGCTAAGAGGGCCTCCGATTTCCGAGTCGCTTCTTATGTGACCATCTCAATCCATCCGGTTTCAAAGTTATTCAGGGGCGACGCAAAAGAGTCCCACCGAGGCTGAAGGAACCAACGTCGCGGCGCTTTGGCTTATACTGAATGAGATTTGGAGGTCCAAAATGGAAATTCCGGTTGAGATGAAGCAATTGGGCGAGATCGTACGGTGCGGCCTCCGCCGCGGAGTCTGCGGCGTGGCGCTGTGGGCCGCCCTGTTCGGGATGCCCTGTCTGGCGGCTCAGGATGTGCCGGTGACGCCCGCCGCACCCGTGCCCGTGCCGATCCTCGCCGGCAAGAAGGTCTTTGTCTCCAACGCCGGATCGGACGGCAACCCGCTGGCGGTGTTCAAACGGCTGGGCGACGAGAACCTGCCCTACAACCAGTTCCACGCGGCCATGAAGAGTTGGGGCCGCTATGAACTCGTCGGTGATCCCGCCGCCGCCGACCTGGTGTTCGAGATTCGCTTTATCGCCCCGCTGACCAGCACTCAATCGGTGGACAACTATGCCCCCCAACTGGACCTGTCCATCTTCGACAGGAGGACTCACTTCCTGCTGTGGAGGATTACACAGCCAGTGGAGGGCGCCGTTCGCGGGAAGACCTGGGACAAGAACTTCAATTCGGGAATGGCCGATCTTCTAAGCGCCATTAAGAAGCTGGCCGCGCCGAGCGCATCCGCGCTAGCTGAGCGATAGCCCGCCCACCGCGTATCGCGTCACAGCCGCTTCTAGCTGTTGGGGGCGACGCCTTAACCCTGGGACAAGGCTTACGCTTCATACTGCACCTCCTGCGAACCGCGGATGACATTCTCTGGAAAGCGCCGCCGTTTGGCGAGTCTGACGCCCTGTGCTTTGCGCGGCGGATTGGTTCCGGGATCCTCATACAGCCAGTCGTCTCGATCGTTCACCGGATAGCCCAGCGGTTGGATCCGCTGTCCGATCACGGAGGCGCTGGCGGAAGGATCCTTTTCGAGCAACTCGGCGATGGTGGCCTTATACGGGTCGAGCTTGCTGGACCGGGGCCGTCCGGCGGGAGTTTGCGCCGGCATATCCAGATACTTCTTGATTGTTTCCCAGCCCATGTGCAGATGGCGCTCGATCTTGCGGATCGGCCAGTGGTCGGACCAGTCCAGGCGATGCAGGTCGTTGATCTGTTCAGTCGTGAGCGTAGAGTCCAGCGCGGAACATTTTCGATGGTTTCCGTGCCTGGCCGAAAACCCTATGCGATTTGGCATTCCCAGATGCCTGTTTGGCGGCCACTTCAGAGTGTCTTTCTTGCATGGCTGAATCCTTTAGTTTCCGGTCATGCTGGCGATTATCATATTACGCCGCAGCCGGGGATTGCCGCTTGGCCATTCAGACGGAAAGTCGGCTCTGCTGCGGGTCTGGCCGATGCTGGTGAAACGCTGGTGATCCTATCAGTTCCCCGCCGGCCTCTCTATGTGATCGATGACAAAACTCTCGACCGGTCCCTTCCCTGGTTCGAGTTTCAGGCCGAGCTGTTCCTGGAGCGCAGCGAATATCGAATCTGTTGGGTCGGATGCCGGGACGCGGCCATCGGCGGGCTCCGTCGGCCGAAGAGGTTGGAACGTGGTTCCCTCCCGCGAGAACTCAATGCGCATATCGAATCGGCCGGCGATTCCGGTCTTGTTGATTACCGGGCGGCCTAAGATTGCGAGGAGCATTCTGGAAAAGTCATCGAGTGTCGCGCCTTGAGCTTCTATTGAGGCGGGCGATAAGCCGCTCATATTGCTTTTGCAATATTCCTGTCCCGGCGGGAGCGGGTTTTGTGGAGACGTGTCAGAGGGTATGCAGCTTCCTTCAGCGAACGAGTGCAGCTTCGGCCCTCCACGCGCAACTTTTAAGAAATAAACAGGGCCCTCGGCGATTTGCTGGTGGATCTTCAGGTGAAAATAATCTTCTAGGAGCGCTCGCATCATTGGGCCCGTCATCGTCTCCACGCTCGGATTTCCTTCGGCCTTGGCATTGATCTCATAGAAGGCGGAGTGGACCCAGGATGGACCTCCGTTGATCGGAATAAATGGGTTAGGTGCATATGCGCCCCGAATCAAGCCCCTGCCATCAGCATCGTGCAAAGGAAAGCAACCAGTCCTGAGATTTCCGGGCGTTGAATTGCCATGAGGCGCCATATCAGAGAATATTTCTTGCCGAAACTCACAGGGTTTGATCGAGACTACTTCGAATTTCGGCGTAGCCTCAGGCGTGCTTTGAGCGCGGATTGCAGGCGCGCTTTGAGCGCGGATTGCAGGCGCGTTCAGAAGGCCGATCAGGATGGGCGCCGCGAAAACTCCCAGACCGATCGCCGTCAGAGTCATCTTTCGCGCAGCGCTTAATTCGTCTGCAATGCTTCCCGCAAGGATCGCGCGGAGACGCCTCTTCACATCCGCGCCCGTTACTCCTGAAACGCAAGGTAACGGGGATTCCACGTAGAAGCGGCAGACCTTCAATATGCCTTCCACGTAGTCCGACGGGTCGCAGCCCATTCGCAGAACTTCTTCGTCACACGCCAGCTCGCGCTCCTCAACCATGCGCGATCCGATCCACCACACAAGCGGATGGAACCAGAAGATCGCCTCCACGATCATGTGCACGCCGGCGAAGAGATTGTCCTGGCGGTGCACGTGGCAGAGTTCGTGCATGAGAATCGCGCGAAGCTGTCGAGGATTCAGGTGTTCCAAGAAGTGGGCCGGTAGAATCAGGACCGGGCGCAGAAAACCCACGACGCCCGGTTCCTCCGCGCCAGGAGTGATCAGTGCCGGTACGGGGATGGGGAGTTCAATGGGCGTGCTGGTTCGCAGTCCTGCTCGAAATCCTAGCCAACTGCGACATCGTGCCAGCATGATTGCCAAAAACCCGAGGACCCACACGACACCGATCGCAACCGGCGCCCAATCGAGTGGGGTATGCACTGAAACAATTGGCTTAAGAGTCGGCGAAAACGGTTGCGCAATTTGAACGAGGGTGTTCGGGAAAGCAGGAGCCCCAATGGACACCGGGTGCTGAGTTGGACGCGGAACCACACCTCCGAGACTCACCAGCAACGCGAACGGTATGAGAAATTTTAGCGATGCGCTCAGCCAAACCCAGTACCGTATCTTTGGCGAATTCTTGCGCAGGACGAACGCTAGCAATCCCGCCAAAAGCGCGAAGCATGATGCCTGCCACAGATGGTTGATGATGAAAGGTGTAGTCATTTCGATTTCCGCATCCTTTCCGCCTTCCGTTGGCGGTCAACTTCGGCCGCTGTCTTTTCGAGCTCGCGTATGTCGTCAAGCGTTAGCTTGCCGGACTCGATGAGTTGCGCCATCATGGGTTGCGGCCGTCCCCCGAAAAAGCTCAAAATCTCATCGAGCAGCCCATCCCGCGCGGCGTCCTTTGCGATCAGTGGCTCGAAAATGTCGGCGTTTCCGATCTTCCTTACTCGCCGTACAGCGCGTTTGGCTTCCATCCGGTACACCGTGTTCGTGATGGTGGTATAGGCAGGGCGGGGTTCTGGAAATGTCTCCTGAATCTCCCGCATGGTGGCCCTCCCCTGGGCCCACAGCGCTTCCAGAATCCGAAGTTCGAGCTTGGCGAGTTTGGGCTTCTTCATATGCTCCTTCTGATCTTACTACTGTATAGTAAGCTCGTCAAGAGTAATGCTTGAAGCCTCGCGGGTCGCCGATAATCCGGCGTTTTGTCAAATTGGCGGCAAAGTCGTCATCTCGCCAATTTGCCAGTACGGGTGCACTGCCTCGATCGAATTACGCGCCACTCGGAGAATGGGTTCATTCGGTCGCTGCGAAGGGTCGCTCCCGTGAAACGCCGCTCACGGGAAGCAGCCAGCGATGGTGCAGTAAAGAGGGTGACCGCTAAATTAAGAGCACCTACGATTTCCGAGTCGCTGTTTTGAACGGTGGGGCAGGTTCAACGAAGGCTCTTTCCGAGTAGCGCGCCAGCTCCTTTCGATCTTGCAGCGCTCCCAGGCGTCGGTGTAAACCGCTCCAGGCTGGGCGTGCTCAGCATGGCGTACCCGTGGCGCAATTCGGCAAGGGCCTCCGGTGATAGCGGCGAGTCCGGCGTGAAATCGGGGCGCTGGGCCATTCTGCGTGCTCGTCTCTTCTTCGCCTAGGTGTAGCGCGGCAACTGGGATCGCGCAACTCAACATTTTGGCGATCAATATTTGGCGATGGGGTCACGAGGCCATATCGCGCTTGTTCACGTCTAACATCAAATTCCCAGAATTGCCTTCCAGTCCATTTGCGCGGCCTCGGCCTGCCCGATCTGGAGCAGCGCCGGCACCGATGAGAGATCCGCTTCGTCAATATTCGACGACAGCGCCGGGTTGAATTTCTGGAAAGCACAGGTGGGATAGACCCGTCGAGTATCCTGGTCGGCCAGATCTTCCGCGGAGTCCACCAGGGTCGACGCGGCAAACTCGATGGTGGCGACGAGTCCCTTCGGCGCCGGCAACGCGGCTGGGGGCGAGTAGTATCCGGTCCCCAGCGAGACGATCTGAGTAGTGGCCGGATCGAATGTATCGTACGTGAACATCTCAATGGCCATGCGGTACACCGGGTTGGCGAAACCAGCCGCGCCACCGTCGGCCATCTGCAGGGTCTCGGTCCCAACCGTGACCGGCCAGAAGTTGAAATAAGTGGGCGCTGCCGAGGAGGCCACCACGGCATCCACGAGTGAGCATGCGCCGGTCACACCGCTATTCTTGGCGTTGTCTTTGACGAAGAACCACGGGTGGCCGCTGGCATCGCAGGCGATAATCAGCACCCCGTCCGGGCAGTCGTTGATCTTCCAATCGGCGCTAGGCCCCAGTGCAGCTTTCAGGCTCCCCGCCAGCTTATTCGGATCATATATGTAGCCATCCAATACCCGCTTCGGCCACGCCAGCAACGGGTCCTGAGGGCTAAACACAGTCTTCGCGTCCTGACCGGTGTAGAATGTGAGCGCGGTGGCCATGGGAACACCAGCCTGGATCAGGGCGCAGAGGTCGGAGCCGGTGGATGTGCCGGCGATGTACGAGAAACAGTCGCGGACCAGCTTACCGGTTTGCTGTTCGAGCGCGATCAACATGCAGCATGGGATGATGCCGCGGATTCCGCCGCCTGAGATCGACAAAGTGTTGGTCATGAAGTAATCCTACTCCTACTCCCATGCGCATTGCCAGAAACATGAGCCACGGCAACCAAGACCAGATTACACGCGCCATTTCCTTGCGACGCCGGGACATGCCTCTGCAAATCATACCGCGGAATCGACGATATTTGATTTGGTTCGGCGTTGTGTAACGATCGGAAGGGCTCGCGAAGAGTCCTCGGCCCCTGTGCGAAACAAATCTCGGAGTTCTTGCGGGGTCCAAGTTCGCGTTCTGGCGTCCATCTGGGTTCAAATCCCGGCGGCCCGACCAAAGCCATTCAATTTCAGTCATTTACGAGAGGTCGTCGACAGTTCCCGGGATAAAGTTCGAACCACTTGCTCGGATTGCAGGCGGTCTTGCTCCCCGGATAGAACGACAAATCCTCTTGCTACAGCCGGATCACACACACGGCAAGCACACACTATGAAGAAATTCCAGACGTTGCCGTGAAGGAAGCCGGAACGAGGAGGGACCGTGCGGAAATTCAGAGCCGTTGACCGCTTGCGGCCGTCGCGCCACGTCCAGCAGGTAGGAAGCATTAGAGCGGCCTTCAGGGACGTGAATACTGTGTCGCCGGGTGCAATGTGACCGGCCGGGTCAGATAAACGTAGGCAGGTGCACAGCGGCATGGGCAGGAAACAAAGGCGCGCGGCAGTTGAGAACTCGCCTCGTTTCGGCCGACCTCCCGCGCCGTGATCCTTGCTGCCGGAAGCTACATCGGCGAGGGGTTGACAGCTCACGGCTCTACACGCTGTTTCTCACAATGCCAATCTCCTGGCGCGGCATTGCTGGGGCCACGGGCAAGGGCGATTTGCATACGCGCGACGAAAATTCAGGCCGCGCTCGATCTCATGGGTTGTCGAGCGTGTTCAAACGGGAATCGCAACGTGGCGCTGAGATCCAGGCGCGCGGGACACTCGCGGTTGGACAAGATCTTGAAGCAGATGAAGATCGGGACCACCGCGCCAGAAGGATTTGATTTTCCCGGATCGCGATCGCCGCGATACAATCGCTGATTCGGATGAGGAAGGGGAAAGCCGCACAATCCCGGGCCAAGGACGTGGAAAAGGCGCGCAGACGCTGGCCGTGGGGCGTGATTTTGCTGGTGGCGATTTCGCTCGCGGTGTTCGCGAATTCGCTGGTGAATGATTTCGTCGGCGACGATAAGGATCAACTCCTCGGCAACCCGGTGGTGACGAACCATCAGTTCGTGCGCGCGGTGCTGACTGGTGTGTGGGCATTCCGCGGCGGCAAGAACAACTACTATCGTCCGCTGCAACTGGTAGTTTACGTCCTGTTTCATGCACTATTCGGCGTTCACGCTTTCCCGTTTCACCTGTTTTCGGTTCTCCTGCACGCTGCGAATTGCCTGATCGTCTACCGTCTGGCTTTGCCGATCGTGAACCGGCCGCGAGCCGCGCTGGCGTCCGCGCTGGTGTTCGCCGTTCACCCTATCCACACCGAGGTGATCGACTGGATCGCGGCCTATCCGGATCTCATCATGACGTCGGTGGTGCTGGCGGGCATGTGGCTGTTCGTGCGAAAGAGCGAAGAGTTGCGCGCGCCGCGGATTGCCGCGCATTGCGCTCTTTATCTGGCTGCGCTCTCGCTGAAAGAGACCGGCGTCATGCTGCTGCCGCTCTGCGTAGCGTTCGAACGGATTTGTCTGGGTCGAAAGTGGGTGGATTTGAAGCGCAATCTGACGCTCTACGGCGCGATGGCGGCTACGTTCTTCCTCTACGTGGCGGCGCGGTGGAAGGTGATGGGCAGCCTGGCGCCGGCGCAAGGAATGTATTTTCAGCTGACGCCGGTGCAATTCGCTTTGAGCGTCGTCGTAACCGCGGCGCAGTACGCGGGGCGGCTGATATTCCCGGGCGATTTGAATTACTTTCACGTTTTCCACCCGACGGTGGCGATCAACGCGTGGTTCCTGATTGCGCTGATCGTGTTGGCCGCGCTTACAGCGGCGGCCAGTTGGCGCGGCACGCCGGCGCCGGTAAGGTTCGGGCTGGTGTGGATGGCGCTATCGCTGGCGCCGGCGTTGAACCTGATGGGCGTGGGACAAAACGTGTTCGCGGAGCGCTATTTGTATCTGCCATCTGTGGGGTTCGCGTGGGTGGCTGGATGGGCCTGGAGTTGGTGCTCGGAACGGCAGCCCGCGATCGCATGGGCGGCGGGGATCGCGATTCTGGGCGCTTTTTGCTGGCAGACGGCGACGCGCAATCTCGACTGGCGCGACGACCTTACCATGCTCCGCAAGACCGTCCGGCAATCGCCCGACGCCGGGATCATGCATAACAACCTCGCTGGCCTCTACGTGCATCGCGACGAGTTCGATCTGGCGCTGGAGGAGGAGCGGCAGGCAGTGCGATGCGAGCCGCGGTCGGGGCTGTTCCATCGGCAATACGGCATGCTGCTGGTGCTGCACTATCCCGACCAGGCGATGCGGGAGTTGGAGGAAGCGGTGCGGCTCGAGCCGTCGGACACCACGGCGCGCGAGTTGCTGGAGGAACTCCGGCAGGCAACGAACGAGCGGCCGCCGCACTGAGAAAGCGGAATCCCTTTCACTCGTGCGATAAAATCGGGTTTGATCGGCTCGCGGCGCAGCCTGGTTGGCGCGCTTGCTTGGGGTGCAAGAGGTCCCGGTGTCTCCATAATCGAACAAATTGGAACGGTCGGCATTTACGTCGACGACCGGCATCGAGCCTCCGCGTTTTTCATCGGGCAGGTTGGGTTGGAAGAACGGCGCCGCGTGCCGATGGGGAAGGACTGTTCTGGCTGGAAGTGGCTCCGCGTGGGCGCAAAGCTGCCTGATCTGCGAATCCGGCCCGCCGCCGGCAGACCCGATTGAGGTCTCGGCAAGCAAGGGTCGAAATCCGGCGATACATCTTATTGCTACGCCGCGGCCATCACACCGCGCACGGCCTCGGCAAGTCCTGGGATCCCTGACGTGCTATCCGGGTTTACCACCAAGGCGCCGCCGCGCCTTCCCTAACCCGTCGCGGCGAGTTTTTCCGCGTCTCTTCTCACGGGCCGCCGGCGCGATTTCTTCAAATCCGCGGCCCGGCACAATTCCCGGAAAGCGGAGTCGATATAGTTGCGAAGGCGCGCCACGTCTCCGGCGGCATCGGCATCGGCGTTCAGCCCGAAGAATAATCTGCCGTCATAACTCTGCACGGCTACTCCGACCCCGAGTTCGTACCCGGTCGGCACCTGCGGATAGGACGCGAGCATCCGCCGTCCCAGCGCATAGAGTGGCGTCGGAGAGCCGGGGATATTGGTACAGATCAGGTTGAGCAGCGGCACGGGCAGCGGGATCAGCGGTATTCCTTCCCAAAACGCGGCTTGCATCCGGGGGGGCATGGCGCCGATCCAGGCGGCGGCGATGGACACCAGTTCCGCGGCGCGCACGTTCTTCATGATCTTCATGCGGGCCGTCACCGCGTGCAGCAATTCGGCTGGATCCTTTATTCCCAACGGCAGCACTACCGGAAGGAACGTGATCTGATTGCCCAGCGACGCCTGCTGGTCTTCGCCGCGAATATTCACCGGGCAAACGATCCGCACGAAGCGGTCTTCCACCTCCTGGCCGTGCAGTTTCGTATAGCGGGACACGGCCTGCGTGACCACCGTTAGGATCACTTCATTCACCGTGCCGCCGAGGCGCTCGCGAACGGCGTTGACATCGGTGAACGGGATTTGAGTCCAGCAGAATTTGCGCGTTCCGCCGCAGGGGCGATTGAATGGCAGCCGATCGACGGCTTTGGCCCACTCCGGAAGGAGCTTGACCAGGCCTTGCAGACCGCTCTTCATCGGTTCGGTGAGCAGCGCCTGTCCCAGATCGAACAGGGCTTCTTCCGCCGCTACCATATTCTTGAGCGACGTGTGGATGGCGCCCGCCAACGCCTCCACGATGGAATGTTCCGCCGGCGCGGCGTGAGACCGGGGGGCCTCCGGCGGCACGGCCGGACGTACCACGTCAGGCGAGGCATCGAACATCACCTTCAGCAGCGCAGCGCCCGAAATGCCGTCGGCCAGCGCATGATGCACGCGCACGATGAGCGCGCCGCGGTTGCCGCTCAGGCCATGCACCACGTATATTTCCCAGAGCGGCTTGTTGCGGTCCAGGACCTGGCTGAATAAACGGCCGGCGAGAGCTTCCAGTTGTTCTTCGCTGCCGGGCGCGGGCAGAGATTCGAGGTGGATATGTTGCAGGATGTCGAACCGCGGGTATTCTTCCCACGTGGGATATCCCAGATTGAACGGAGGCGGCACGACCACTTGCCGGTAGCGGGGAATCAGATGGATTCTGGAAGCGATGTGAGCTACCAGATCGTCGAAGAGTATTGGACCGTCGAAGATGAAGACGCCCGCTATAGCGAGGGGAATCTCCCGCCGCTCCAGGTAAAGGAACGCGGCGTCCGTTGCCGACAGGCGGCGGCTCAGTTGAGGATCGAGTTTCACAGGCAACTGGCGTGGCCGGCGACTTCGTCGACCTCCTCGGATGCGGCGGCAAATTCCGGCAGGCTTCCGAGCTGCCAGAGTTCGAAAGCGATGCGATCCATTTCCTGGTTCTCCAGGTTCGGATTGGGTTCGCTCTCGGGAATGGGGGCGGGAATTTCTTGCAGTTCCATGTTTGCGCTCCTTATATGTAAACCAGAGGCAAAAGTCCGATTCTAGAGTAAGATGAACTGGGGTGAGTGTCAATGGCAAGCCCATCGGGCGATCTTAAGTTGTTCGAAACACTGGTGAATTCCGTCACCATCGGTCCCGGGTCCCATGACCGGATGGAAGTGCGGGCGCCATTCACGGGAGCGGTGCTCGGTGCTTTACCGGCGGCCCGAGCCGAGGACGTGGAGTTGGCCGTGAGATCGGCCCGCCCGGCGCAGGCGCAATGGGCCGAAAGGCCGTCCCGCGAGCGGGCACGCATCTTTCTGCGTTTTCACGACCTGCTCGTGGGCCGGCAGGAGCAGGCGCTGGATTTGATCCAGATGGAGAGTGGAAAGGCGCGGGCGCACGCCTTCGAGGAAATTCTCGACACCGCGATAGCGGCACGCTATTACGCCCGGCGGGCGAAGAAATTCCTGCGTCCGCGGCGAAGAAAAGGCGCACTACCGCTGCTGACCCACACGCGGGAACTACGCGTGCCCTTGGGTGTAGCCGGCTTCATCACGCCCTGGAACTTCCCGCTTACGCTGGGAATTACCGACGCCATCGCGGCGCTCCTGGCCGGTAACGCGGCAATCGTCAAGCCCGACCCGCAGGCCAGTTTCACGGCGCTTTGGGCCGCGAACCTCCTGCGCGAAGCCGGACTGCCGGAGAATCTGCTCTCCGTCGTCACCGGAGACGGGCCCGTGACGGGGCAGGCGCTGGTGGACCGCGCGGATTACATCACCTTCACCGGCAGCAATCGGGTCGGGAGGACGATCGCGGCGAGAGCGGGGGAGAGGCTGACCGGATGTGCGCTGGAGTTGGGCGGGAAGAATCCGCTGCTGGTGCTGCGCGATGCCGATTTGCGGAAGGCCGTGGAAGGCACAGTGCGCGCGTGCTTCGTCGGCGCCGGACAAGTCTGCGTTTCGACGGAGCGAATCTATGTGGAGGAACCGATATTCAATCCGTTCCTCGAGGCGTTGGCCGCCCGGACGCGCCGGCTCGCATTGGGCGCGGCGTTCGATTACTCCATGGAGGTGGGGTCGCTGACGACGGCGGCTCAGTTCGCACGTGTGGAGGAACACATTCGAGACGCGGTCGATAAAGGGGCGCGAATCGTGGCCGGCGGCGGCCGGCGGCCGGATCTCGGACCGCTGTTTTTCGAACCGACCGTGCTCACGGGAGTTCGTGAAGGCATGAAGGTCTTCGCGGAGGAAACGTTCGGCCCAGTGGTTTCGGTCTATCCGGTGGCAAGCGTGGAAGAAGCGATCGAGCGGGCGAACGCCACCGATTTCGGCCTGAGCGCGAGCATCTGGACCCGCGACGCCCGGAAAGGCGCTCGGATCGCGCGAGCGATTCGCGCCGGGAGCGTGAACGTGAACGAGGGCTATTCGGCCGCGTGGGGTTCGATCGATTCGCCGATCGGCGGGATGAAGGCATCGGGACTGCGTCCGCGGCACGGCGCGGAAGGGATTTTGAAGTTTACGGAATCGCAGACCATCGCGGTTCAGCGGTTGATCCCGATCGCGCCATCGTTCGGGATGTCGCAGGCTTTCTTCGCGCGCTGGATGACGCGCCTCCTGCGGATACTCAGATGGACGCCGTGGTTGGGGTAAGGTGCTGTCAGGGGCTGCCGGTTCACTCTCCCGAAGTACGCAGGCGTTCCAGCGCACGTTGCGTGCCGGCTCTGAGCGGATCCAGGTCGTCTTCAATCATCGCCCAAACACGAGACGCATCGACTCTGTCGTGTTCGTGACGTAGAAGGTTGCCCAAAGCCCAAGTCCATCCCTTAGAGATTAGCTGCAGGATGCGGAAAAACTCAATTTGAGCCACGGATGGACACAGATGGACGCGGATAACTGCTTTGTTTCTGATCTGCGTCCATCCGTGTTCATCTGCGGCCCTTTTTGAGCAATCTGTTCGTGAATTCCTCGATGAAGATGACGTTTTCCAGAATGTCTTCATAGCGTTGGACGGGATCTTTAGAAGGCACGAACAGCCTCGGCATCAACATTCCTGCGCACTCGTGGTTTCAGCGTCCCTTCTTCGACAAGTTCAACCGGGCGGCCGAGTATTTGGGAAATTCGGGACTCGATGCCCGCGACAGCCAGGAGTGATATTCGGCGGTTAGCCGAAGGCGGCCAGCAGGTCGACATCGGAATCAGGACGTTGGTCGCCGCGCGCAGTCGAGCCGAACAGCGATAGCCGAACCACCCCAACGGCCCGCAGCTCCGCCTCGTGTCCGCGCAATTTGGCGATCACCTGATCGCGATCCATGTCTCTATTGTCCCATTAGGCGCGTGAGCCGATTCAGCCCATCGATGAATGCCCTGGCGCTAGCCTCGATCACGTCGGTCGAGACACCCCTGCCCAGAACTTTGCGGCCGCCATCTACCAGTTGCACCGTGACCTCGCCCATCGCTTCCGTCCCGCTGGTGACGGCGCGGATTTCGTAGCGCACCATGCGAGCGGATGTGCCGGTCACCGCCGAGATCGCCTTGCAGACCGCGTCCACCGGGCCATCGCCGATTGCCGGGCCTTCACGCGTGGTATCGCCGATCCGGAGGCGCACGGTGGCTGTGGGAATGACCGAAGTCCCGCTGTAGATCTGGAGATATTCGAGCGCGTAGAACTCGGGTTCGGTGTGGACCTCGCCGTGAAGGATGGCGATGAGATCCTCGTCGAAAACTTCCTGCTTCTTGTCGGCGACGGCGAGGAATTTCTGGTAGGCCTGATTCAGTTCCGCGTCGGGGAGCGTGTATCCGAGCTTCTTTAAGCGGCTGCGCAAGCCGTGGCGGCCGGTGCGCGCGGTGAGGACCACGCGGCTTTCGCCCAGCCCGACGTCTTCCGGCCGCATGATCTCGTAAGTTTCACGCTGCTTCAGGAATCCATCCACGTGTATGCCGGAGCTGTGCGAGAACGCGTTCGCCCCGACCACCGCCTTATTGGCTGGCACCTGGATGCCCAGCAGATCGGCCACCAGCCGGCTGGTGCGGTGCAGTTCGCGCGTTTCGATGCCGGTGTGAAGGTGGAAGTAATCGGCGCGCGTGCGGAGGGCCATCACCACTTCTTCGAGCGCCGCGTTTCCGGCGCGTTCGCCGATGCCGTTGATGGTGGTCTCCACCTGCCGGGCGCCATTGAGGACGCCATACAGGGTGTTGGTGACCGCCATTCCCAGGTCGTCGTGACAGTGCACGCTGATGGTAGCGCGAGCGATGTTACGCACCGATTCGCGGATGTGGCGGATCAATCCGCCATACTGCTCGGGCACGGAGTAGCCGGTGGTGTCTGGAATATTGACCACCGTCGCGCCGGCGTCGATAGCGGCGTCGAGCATCTCGACGAGGTAGGAGCGGTCCGCGCGTCCGGCATCTTCGGCGTAGAACTCCACGTCATCGGCGTACTGGCGAGCCAGTTTGACGGCGTCGGCGGCCATGCGGAGAATGGTGACCTTCTTTTCGGCCAGAGTCGTGCCGTAGCGCTCGTCGCGAAACTTGCCGCTGATGTGGATGTCGGACGCCCCGATGCCGGTGTGGATGCGCGGCCGTTTGGCTTTCGCCAGCGCTTTGCCGCACGCCTCGATATCGCCGGGCACGGCGCGAGAAAGGGCGCAAATGGACGGACCCTCGATCTCGTTGCACACAAGCTGAACGGCCGCAAAGTCTTCAGGAGACGACGCGGGATAGCCGGCCTCGATGACGTCCACGCCCAACTGGGCCAGTTGGCGGGCGATCATGAGCTTCTCGCGGCTGCCGAGCCGCGTGCCGGCGGCCTGCTCGCCATCGCGCAGGGTCGTGTCGAACACGGCCACTTTTTCGGAAGGAGACTTCATTTGATCTCTCCCACCGATTGTAAGATGCGGCGCACTTTCTTGGGCGAAATGGCGAGTTTCTGGGCCACGCGCGAGATTTTGCGCTCTTCGCGCTCCCAGACTTTGGGGATTACAATGCGCGCGAACTCTTCGGTGAGCTGCTGAAATGAGGTGTCCGGCACGATGCCGGCGCTCCAGGCGCGCAAACGCGGCTCGATGGGCTCAGCGCGGATGACGGCGGCTTTCAGGGCTTCCAGTTCGTCCCAGACGGATTGCTGTTGCGCGGCATCGGGCTGCAACAATGCCACGGCCTGTTCGCAGCAGCGTCGGGCCGTCTCGCGATCGGGTTCGGGACCGGCGGCGAGAGTAAGCCCCTGCCACACGTAGGCGCGTGCCAGCAGGCGGCGATTCTGCGTCTGGCCGGCAAAACTGACGGCCTCGCGGGCGAAGACCGAGGCCGCCTCGTAATGCCGCGCCGCATCGCCGATCTGTTCCTCGATGGCGGCATTTTCCACGATGCACTCGATCGTTCGCGCGCGCGCCATCATGAAGAAATCGTGCTTCTCGGCGCCGTGGCGGAAAGCTTCCGCCGCCTCCGACAAAGCGGACTCCAGATCTCCCGAATCGAGGCGGAGAAATCCGCGGACGATATGGCCCCCTGCGATTCCGCGCTGGTTCGCGGCGCTTTCGTAAATCGCCATCGATTCGTCCACCTGCCGGGCCGCTTCGGCACGCAGTTGTTCAATGCGCGAGCGCATAAGCGCGGTAGGCGCCGGTGTGACGCCGCCCGAGCGGCGGGAAGCCGCGGCCAGATCCAGCTCTTTCTGGAGCTGAAGCGCCCGCATCCGTTTGACGAACGCCAGATTTTGCAGCGCGCGCGCCATTTGCAACTGGCCGCCGCCGCCGGCGCGATATTCCACCAGCGCTTTTTCGAAGTACAGCACGGCGCTTTCGTAGCGGCCCTGGCGGCGCGCAATGCGGCCGTGCGCCGATTGGATATTGCCGCGGTTCAGGAAATCGTCGGTGTGGCGGAGGGCATCGTCGGCGCGGCGGAGCAGGTCGATGGCGTCATCGATCTGGCCTTTCTGAAACGCCAGCCAGCTTCGCGTGATCTGGTTGATGGCCGCCATTTGCAGATAGCCGCAGGCCAGCGAAAGTTCCTCTGCGCGAATGACGCAGCCGAACGCTTCGTCGTATTGGCCCGTGCGGCGCAGGCATCGGCCGGTCCAAAACCAGGCGATGCTCAGAAGCTCCCGGTCTTCGATTTCGTTCTCGAAGCTTCGCACCAGGCGGAGGTGTGCGAGGGCGCAATCGAAGTCTTCGCGAGACATGGCGATCACGCTTTCCGCCATGCGCAGGTGGAGGTAATCGAGAAGCGGCATGCGGGCCCGCACCGCGGGTGGAAAGCGAGCCAGCAAGCGGACCAGTAGTTCGGCGGAGTCGAAGCCGGCGTCCACCCATTGCGCGATGAGCCCGACGAACTCGCCGGCGTGCGGCTGGCACGGACTCAGCGATTCGATTTGCGGGCGCAATCGCTCCAGGGTTTCGATTCCAGCGCGAATGCGGCGGCAGCCTAGGTTGTCGCGCAATTGCGCCAGGTCCAGCGCAATTTCGACGGCGGCGTTCACTTATGAACTACTCGATGTAATCATAGGCGCGAAGGGTGAGAAAGTCCAGGAAATCCGATGTGTTGAGCATTTCAACATAGAGGCGCTCGGCGATGGCGAGTTGCGGTTCGGGGAGTTTGAATCGCAGGCTTTCCACCGTCCGCCGCATGGTTTCGTGAACCTGGGCCTCGGTTACGGCGCCGTGGCGAAGCCACTGCCATACCTGCGCGCGGCAGATTTCGGCGGTAGCGGCATCTTCCATCAGATTGTAAATGGGCACGCACCCATTGCCGCCGAGCCAGGCGGAGAGATATTGCAGGCCGACGTCGAGGTCGATCGCCAGGCCTTCGGGCGTGATCTCGCCCTCGGGAGCATCGAGCAGGTCTTCGGCGGTGGTGGTGCATGTGACGGCGCGGTCCAACTGGTTCGGGAAAGGCATGTAGGTATCGAAGACGCCTCGGGCGAGCGGCACCAGGCCGGGATGGGCCACCCACGTGCCGTCGTGCCCGGCCCAGACTTCGCGGAGTTTGTCGTTGCGCACCTTGGTGAAGGCTGCCTCATTGGCTACCGGGTCGTTCTTGATGGGGATTTGCGCCGCCATGCCGCCGATGGCGTGCGCGCCGCGCCGGTGGCAGGTGGCGATCAGCAGATTCACATAGGACGACAGAAAATGGCTCGTCATGGTCACGCTGGCGCGGTCGGGCAGCACACACTCGCTGTGATTGCGGAATTTCTTGATGTAGCTGAAGATGTAGTCCCACCTTCCGCAATTGAGTCCGGATATGTGATCGCGCAGTTCCCACAGGATCTCGTCCATTTCGAATGCGGCCAGGATGGTCTCGATCAAAACGGTGGCGCGGATGGTGCCGCGCGGAATGCCGAGCTGGTCTTGCGCGGCGATGAAAACGTCGTTCCAGAGGCGAGCCTCCTCGTGACTTTCCATCTTCGGTAGATAGAAGTAAGGGCCCGTGCCATTGTGGGTGAGCGCACGGGCGTTATGGAAAAAGAACAGGCCGAAATCGAACAGCGAAGCGGAGACGGGCGCGCCATCCACCAGGAGATGCTTCTCCACGAGGTGCCATCCGCGCGGGCGGACGATCAGAGTCGCGGGCTTGTCGCAGAGTTGATAGCGTTTGCCCTCGGGACTCTCCCAGGTAATAGTTCCGCGCACGGCATCCTGAAGGTTGCCCTGGCCCTCGACAACGTTCTGCCAGGTGGGGGAGTTGGAATCCTCGAAATCGGCCATGAAGACCGAGGCGCCGGAGTTGAACGCGTTGATGATCATTTTGCGGCTGGTGGGGCCGGTGATTTCCACGCGGCGGTCCAGAAGGTCGGCGGGAAGCGGCGCGATTTTCCACGGCGATCGGCGGATCTCAGCGGTATCGGGAAGAAAATCGGGGCAACAGCCGGCGTCGAGAGCATCCTGGCGGTGACGGCGGGCTTCCAGCAGAGCGCGGCGGCGGCTTTCGAATTTCCGCGACAACGTGGCCACAAACTGCATGGCTTCGGGGGTGAGCACGCGCGTCTCGAACTCGGAAGGCGGCGCGATGATTTGGATCGGTCGATAGGGAACAGCAAGCACTTGGTGAATTTCCTCTGAGCCGATGCTAGCGCAGGCGAGGGGAAAGCGCCTCTCCGGTGGGCCAATTCGGACGAGTGGGCCGGCGGGCACCGGCAATGTTGCGGGAAATCCTCCGATCGCCTCTATTGGAGAAGAGCACCAATGAAAAAACACCAACCGAACGCGCACGAACTTCCCAATCGCTGGCACGGCATCACCAGACCCTACAGCGAGTCCGCAGTGGAGAAACTCCGGCCCTCCATCCCCATCGAATACACCTTGGCGCGCCTGGGAGCGGAACGGCTCTGGTCGCTCCTTCACAGCGAACCTTATATCGCGAGCTTGGGCGCGCTGACCGGCAACCAGGCGGTCGAGCAAGTGCAGGCGGGCCTGAAGGCCATCTATGTGAGCGGGTGGCAGGTGGCGGGCGACGCCAACCTGGCGGGACAAATGTACCCGGACCAGAGCCTGTACCCCTCGAACAGCGTCCCGGCGCTGGTGCGCGCGATCAATAACGCATTCCTGCGCGCCGATCAGGTGGCTGGCGTGGAAGGCTCGCCGCGGCCATACTGGTACGCGCCGATCGTGGCCGACGCGGAAGCCGGTTTCGGCGGGGTATTGAATGCCTTCGAGTTGATGAAGTGGTTGATCGAGGCCGGCGCCGCGGCCGTGCACTTCGAGGATCAGCTTTCGAGCGCCAAGAAATGCGGGCACCTGGGCGGCAAAGTGGTGGTGCCGATCCGCGAGTTCATTCAAAAGCTGATTGCGGCGCGCCTGGCCGCCGATGTGATGGGCGTGCCCACCATCCTGATCGCCCGCACCGATGCCGACAGCGCCAAATTGCTGCAGAGCGATGTGGATCCGCGCGACCGGCCATTTCTGACGGGCACGCGGACGGAAGAGGGGTTCTTCGGCTATCGCGGCGGGATCGACGCGGCCATCGCGCGCGGCCTCGCGTATGCTCCTTACGCCGACATGCTGTGGTGCGAAACTTCGCATCCCGATCTCGACGAAGCGCAGCGGTTCGCGGACGCCATCCATGCCAGGTATCCCGGAAAGTTGCTGGCCTACAACTGCTCTCCATCGTTCCATTGGACGCGGCATTTAAGCGCGGTAGAAATTGCCGAATTCCAGAAGCGGCTCGGCAAGATGGGCTACAAGTATCAGTTCGTCACGCTGGCGGGATTCCACGCGCTCAACGCAGGGATGTTCGAATTGGCGTCCGGTTATGCCAGCTCCGGAATGAGCGCTTATGTCCGCCTGCAGGAGCGGGAGTTCGAATTGGCGGAAGTAGGATACTCCGCGGTGCGGCATCAGCGCTTCGTGGGGACGGGATACTTCGACGCGGTACAGATGACGGTGGCCGGCGGTCACACGTCCACCGAGGCACTGGAGGATTCGACGGAGACGGAGCAGTTCGAGGTGTCCTCCGAAACGACGGAGACGGCGCTTCGGCGCGCCGGCTAACTGGTCAAGGGCGAACGCCGTCCAATGCGAAGGCCGTCACGCTATCGTCCGTCACGGGATTGCCAAAAAATCCCCCGCCGGTCGCGGTAATTACGACATATTGCCGGCCGTCGCGCCCCTGGTAAGTGATGGGAGTCGCTTCCGCCGCGCCGCCGAGTTTGAACGTCCAGAGTTCCTTGCCGGTCTTGGCATCGAAGGCGCGGAATCGGCTGTCGTCGGTCGCGCCCACGAAGACCAGCCCTCCGGCAGTGGTGATCGTGCCGCCGTTGCCGGGACGGCCGGTCTTTTGTCTATCGGCGGGGAAGCTGTCGGTCACACCGAGCGGAACGCGCCACGCGAATTCGCCGGTATTCACGTTGACGGCGGTCAACTCGCCCCACGGCGGCTGCTGACACGGAAGCTGCTGCGGGGAATCGACACCCGGAATACTGAGCCTTCCCCCGCCGGGAACGCCCTCCACGGGTCCGTCCGGATCGACGCGATTGCCGATGCCTTTAGCCATGGCGCGTCCGGTCTTCGGGTCGTGATCCTCCTGGCCGGAAAGCTGCCCCAATTCGTTCGAATTGATGAATAGGTAGCCGAGTTCGGGATTGAACGATGTACCGCCCCAATTCACACCGCCGTGGTTTCCAGGGAACTGCACACGCAGCCGATTGTACGCCGGCGGAAGATACGGTCCGCCCAATTCAACCCCTTCGAGCAGCTTTCGGCAAGCGGCTTCCAATTCCGGCGTCACCGTCGCCACGTCTGCCATCTTCATCGACATGCGCGAGAGCGGCGGCGGTTTGAGCGGAAACGGCTGGGTCTTCGCGGCGCGTTCCGACGGCACTTCGCTCGCGGGCACGGGCCGCTCTTCCACGCCGTAGATAGGTTTGCCGGTAACGCGATCCAGCAGGAATAACAATCCCACCTTATTAATTGCCGCGACGGCGGGAATCGTCTTGTCTCCCTGCTTCACGTCGATCAGCGCCGGGGCGCCGGTGAGGTCGGCGTCCCAAAGATCGTGGTGCACAATCTGAAAGTGCCAGAGATATTTTCCGGTGTTCGCGTCCACCGCCACCAGGCTATTGCCGAAAAGATTGTCGCCGGGACGGTCGCCGCCATATTGATCCACCGATGGCGCGCCGAACGGCATGTACAAGAGGCCGCGCTCGCGATCGATGGTGAGGAAGCCCCACACATTCACCCCCGAGCGATTCTTCCAACTGTCGCCGCCCCAGGTGTCGTTGAACTTTTCGCCGGCGCGCGGAACGGAATGGAACGTCCACACCAGCTTGCCGGTGTGCATGTCCCACGCGCGCACGTCTCCCGCCGGACCCAATGCCGGCACTTCCTGCGTGGTGCCGCCGGCGATCACCAGATTCTTATAGACGATCGGCGGAGAGCTCAGGCCATTCCGTCCCGGCAGTCCCTGCATGATGTCGGGCGTGTTCAAATTGACGATTCCGTTATCGCCGAATGCGTCGTTCGGCTGACCGGTTTTCGCGTGGAGCGAGTACAGCTTGCCGTCGGTCGATCCGAAAACAATTTGCGGCGGGGTCTGCGCGTCGCCGGCCCGATACTCCACGCCGCGCGTGGAAGGCGAACTGGCGGGAAGGTGGAACGCCCAGAGCTCCTTGCCGGTAACGGGATCGATGGCCACCACGCGCGAATAGGGCGTGGACAAATACATGACTCCGTCCACTACCAGCGGCGTGGCTTCGCTCGGCAGGAAGCGTGGGGAATCGGCCGGCCGCATATGGTAGACCCATGCGACTTTCAGGCGGTCGACGTTCGCCGGATTGATCTCGGTGAGCGGCGAAAAACGCATTCCGCCGGGATCGTGTCCGTAAGTGGGCCACTCCTTTGCGGATTGTGCGGGCGCGCACGCCGCAGCCGCCAAAAACATAAGGATGCGCGACCATTCCCTCATACTGGCCGAAGCATATCATAGGCGCCGCCTGTTGGACCGGGAATGTGGCAAGCTGAAAGCATGATCCGCTGGGTGCTGCTGACGATTCCCGTTTCGCTTTCCATCGTTCTACTATCCGCGCAAGGCGATAGCCTGCCCGGAGGCAAAGGCAAGGAGGCGCTCGAACGCGTGTGCACCAATTGTCATGAGCTCGATCAGGTGACCAGCCAGCGCTACTCCAAGAGTTACTGGGAAACCGTGGTGGACGATATGGTATCGCGCGGCGCGGCGGGCTCGGACGAAGACTTGAACGCAATCGTCAGTTACCTGGCTCGCAATTTCGGCAAGCCGGTGAACATCAACACCGCCACGGCGAAGGAGATCGAGACCGGACTTTCGTTCACCCCCGGCCAGGCGGAGATCGTGGTCAAATACCGCGCCGATAAAGGCGCTTTCAAGTCGTTCGAGGAGCTTCAGAAAGTCCCCGGTCTCAATCGCGACCTGCTCGATGAGCAGAAAAAGAACATCGTGTTCTAACAGGCTGCTGAAAAGGCACATAGGCCGCTGATAAACGCAGATGAACGCGGATAAGTTGTTTGCTTTCAATCGGCGTTTATCAGCGTTCATCGGCGGCTAACTAACCCTTTTCAGCAATCTGCTAAGCTTAAGTGCCGCATTGAACAGACGTTTCTTCGCTTCGGCAGCCCGCGTGCTTCTCGAGAAAGTAGCATGTGGGCCCGTCTCCTTCTTCTGTTCGCATTAGCCGGTGCGGAAGCACACTCTACGCAACCGCCGGCGGCGATCGATCCGGCTGCCATCGGCAATTCGAATCAGGAACCGATCTCGATGGGAGACAAGGGCGCCGCCGTTGTGCGCGCGCAGATTCTGCTCGACCGCGCGCACTTCTCCTGCGGCGCAATCGACGGGAATTTCGGGTCGAATCTCCAGAAAACAGTGACCGCCTATCAGAACGACCGGCATTTTCCAGCCATGGGACAAGTGGATGCCGCTACCTGGGCGTCCCTCAATGCCGACCAGGCGCCCGTGTTGATCCCTTACACCATTACCGATGACGACGAGAAAGGCCCGTTCATCCAGATCCCCAGGGACATGATGAAACAGGCCGCGCTACCGGCGATGGGCTATGCCTCGCCGCTACAGGAACTGGCGGAGCGCTTCCACTCCAGTCCGGAACTGATAGAGGCGCTGAATCCGGGCGCCGATTTCAGCAAGGTGGGGCAGCTACTCACCGTCCCTAATGCCAGTACCATGCCGCCAGGACAAGCCGCGGCAATTTATGTTTCGAAATCCGAGAGTTCCGTGCGAGCCGTTGGGCCTGACGGCAAACTGCTGGCGTTTTATGTCGCGACCATCGGCAGCGATCACGACCCGCTCCCCATCGGCGATTGGAAGGTGCAGTGGATCAAGCGCGACCCGGTCTTCCACTACGATTCCTCATTATTCTGGGACGCCAAGAAGTCCGACCAAAAGGCCGACATCAAACCGGGGCCGAATAACCCCGTGGGCGTGGTCTGGATCGATCTCTCCAAGGAGCACTACGGCATTCATGGCACGCCGGACGCGGCGCTCGTCGGCCATGCGACGTCCCATGGATGCATCCGGCTAACCAACTGGGATGCCTCGGAGTTGGCGAACATTGTGAAGCCGGGGACGCCGGCAATCTTGCAGGAGTAAGAGAAATGCGAGCGAGAACGGCGGGAATATTTGCACTGGGGTTTGCTTGCGGAATGCTATTTCTTGCGCTGGCGCTTTGGCTTTTGGGCGGCCTTCCGGTAGCGCCGGTGTCCGCGGGCGGGCGGACGCCCACTCCCACTCCGCCGCCGGCGCCCGCGCCTTCTTCCGCGGCGCCTTTATCCGCGACGCCCGAACCCGCGCCACCGGCGCCTGCCCCGGCTCCGGAAGCACCCGCGGCGGGTGAGGTGGCATCGGCGCCGCTGCATTTGGCCATGCCGATCGCGGGCATCGATCCCAATAAGTTAACCGACACTTTCAACGAAGTGCACTCCGGCCACAAACACGAAGCGCTCGATATTCCAGCGCCCCGCGGAACACCGGTGATGGCGGTTGCCGAGGGCAACGTTGTGAAGTTATTCACCAGTAAGCCGGGTGGACTGACCGTCTATCAATTCGACAATTCGCAGACTTACTGCTATTACTACGCCCATCTCGATCGCTATGCACCGGGGCTGACCGAACATACACTGCTGCGGAAAGGCGACGTATTGGGATACGTAGGCAGCACGGGGAATGCATCGGCCGAAGCGCCTCACCTGCATTTCGAGGTCTCTAAACTGGGGCCGGACAAGAAATGGTGGGAAGGTACGCCCATCGATCCGCTTCCGCTCCTGAAATAGCCCCATTCGTGCGCCGTCCGCCCGCATTGACAAGCCTGAGAGCCACTCGGTACCATCGCTAAGTTCATGGAGACTTCGCCCGATCGGTCCACCACCGGCTTGCGGTGTAGCGAACAGGAGTGCGGAACCGCGGTGCCGCGCGAGTATCGCGGCTATCTTTGTCCCACCTGCGGAAACCTCCTCGAGGCCGTGGTCGATCCCGGACCGGCGTCTCCCGAACAACTCAAACAGCTCTGGCGCGATCGTCGATCGTCGAATCGCAAACTCGATGCCAGCGGCGTTTGGAGATTCCGCGAATTTCTGCCCGGCGCTTCCGAAGAATCGGTGGTCACGCTCTCGGAAGGCAATGTTCCGCTCATTCCGGGCCAGAAGACCGCCGCCTATGCCGGCGTGGAGCATCTCTGGTTCAAGCACCTCGGATGGAATCCCACCGGATCGTTTAAGGACCTGGGAATGACCGCGGCCGTCACCGAAGCGCGGCGGCAAGGCGCGAAAACCGTCGCCTGTGCGTCTACCGGCAATACCGCGGCGTCAATGGCGGCATATGCCGCTCGCGGTAATCTGCGCGCCCGCGTATATCTTCCGCGCGGCGGCACCTCAATGGCCAAGCTGGCGCAAGCTCTCGATTTTGGCGCCGAGATCCAGTACGTTGAAGGCAACTTTGACGACGCTCTCCGCGCGCTCATGAGCGAGCAGGACCCCAGCATCTATTTTCTGAACTCCATCAATCCCTTCCGCATCGAGGGGCAGAAGACCGCGATCTTCCACCTGCTCGACCAGATGGATTGGAACGCGCCCGATTTCATCGTGGTGCCGGGCGGGAACCTGGGCAACAGCTCGGCGTTCGGGAAAGCTATCCGGGAACTCTCGGATTTCGGACTCCTGCCGAAAGTGCCGCGCATGGTGATTGTGCAGGCGCGGGGATCGAACGCGTTGGTGCGCACGGTACGCGCGGGCGGCCACGAACTCGAAGTAGTTGCCGACCCCCAGACCATGGCCACCGCCATTCGCATCGGGGAGCCGAAAAGCTGGAAAAAGGCGCTCAAGACGATCCGCTTCACCAACGGCCTGGTGATCGATGTGGACGATGACGAAATCGTCGCGGCGAAATCCGAGCTCGGCCGCGACGGCATCGGCAGCGAGCCGGCGTCAGCTACCACGCTCGCGGGCATTCGCAACCTCGTATCGAGCGGCGCGATCGCTCGCGATGCCCGCATCGTCGCCTTTCTGACGGGCCACGCGCTCAAAGATACCGACGCCATTCTGCGCTCGGTGGGCAAGCAGGGCTGACGTGACCATCCGCGTCCCGGCGTCCATCGCCAACCTCGGCCCCGGACTCGATACCCTCGCGCTGGCCGTATCGCTCCACCTGCGCGTGCGCGTGCGGCGAGCCGAGGGGGTGAACTCGCTGCGATTCGATTTCGCCGGACTCGAACTCGCAGGCGAGAACCTGATCGAGCGGGCCTTCCGGCGGCTCGCCGGCGATCGCGAGTTTCCATCGCTCGATATCGCAGTCGAGACCGAGATCCCGTTGCGCTCGGGGTTGGGCAGCAGTTCGGCTGCGTTGGTCGCCGGGTTCCGCATTTACGAATCGCTATTCGGCCCGCAGCCGCTGCAGACTCTCTTGACGGCCGGATGCGAACTGGAAGGGCATCCGGAGAATGTCGCCGCCGCGCTGCTCGGAGGCCTGGTGGCCTGCTGCCAGCGGCCGGATGGGTCGGTGATTGCGATGAACGCAGTTTGGCCGTCCGCGCTTCGCATCGTGGTGGCGACGCCCGAAGTGGAACTGGAAACGCGCAAGTCGCGCCAGGTGCTGCCACCGTCGGTGCCGCTGGCGAGCGCGGTGAGTAACGTGCAGCGCGTGGCGGTCCTGCTGGAAGCTCTGCGCGCCCGCAAGTATGCCGTGCTGGCGGAGGCTTTCCACGATTGTTTGCACCAGCCGAGCCGCCGCGATATCGTGCCGGGGCTCGACCGGCTGCTGGCGCTGAGCCATCCCGATGTGCTGGGAGTTTTTCTCAGCGGCTCGGGTCCATCCCTGGCGGCGGTGGCGACCCGAAACTTGCCAGCGGTCGCGGAGTGGATCGCGGGCACGTTCCGCGAGGCGGGCGTGAATTGCCAAACCCGGATTTTGCGCGTGCAACCGGCCGAAAGTCATGATCGTCGACGCCGGCCGAAGGGGCTACAATAGTTCGGAACCAGATTCAGACCGTGGAGGCTCAAAGGGGAATGACTCCGGCGCCCTGGAAGCAGTGGGAAGGTCAGGTGGTGGACCTGTGTTTTCCCCTGCGGCGTTATCTCGGAGGATCCGACCGCAGCGCAGTATATCTCACCCAGATCGGCGATCCGGAGCCGCGAAACGCTGCCGTCAAGCTGATCCCGGCCGGCGCGGAAGAAGCCGATGCGGCGATCCAGTGGGACCGCGCGGCGCAGTTATCGCACCCCAACCTGCTGCGCCTGTTGCGCACAGGGCGATCTCAGGTGAACCAGGCGCCGGTGCGGTACGCGGTGACCGAATATGCTGAAGAGAACCTCGCCGACGTCCTGGCCGAACGGCCGCTGACGGCGGAGGAAGCGCGCGACATGCTGAAGACGCTGCTGGCGGCGCTGGCATACCTTCATGGCGAGGGGTTGGTGCACGGCCGCGTGAAGCCGGCGAACATCATGGCCGTGAACGACGAACTGAAGCTGTCGGTGGACGGGATCACGCTGGTGGGCGAACCCGGAATGACCACCAACGCTCCGGGCCGGTACGACCCGCCGGAAATCCGCGACCGCGGCTGTTCGCCTGTTGGAGATGTCTGGTCTTTCGGCGTGACGGTAGTGGAGTGCCTGACGCAGAAAGTGCCGGTGGTGAACGGGCCGAAACAGGATCCGGTGCTGCCCGAAAGCATACCCGCCGAATTCCTCCCGATGGTGCGCGCCTGCCTGCGTGCGGACCCACGCCGCCGGGCGACGATCGATGAGATTTTAGGCCTGCTGGAACGTCCGGAGTCGGTTGCGGCGCCGGAAGTCGTCGAGCGGCCAGCCCGCGCTCCACGAAAGTGGGTGAACTTCGTTTTGGTGGGCGCGTCAGCCGTGGTGCTGGCCGGAGTCTTCGCCGGACCGCGCCTGCTGCGCCATCCAGTGGCGAATGCGGACGCGGACCGCTCGGTCGCCGCGCCGCCGCCCACGACCGCGCCGGCGCCGGCAGCCCCGCCCGTAGAGCCACCGGCGGAATCGCCGCAACCCGCCAAACCGGCGCCGTTCGTTCCCGCACGAGAGGAAATACTAGTGGCGAAGCCTCCGGCCGAACCCGCGACTGCTCCCGTCGAGACGAAGCGTGCCATCGAGAGTCCGTCCGCGGAGGTAACCCACCAGGTCTTACCGCAAGTGACCGATGCCGCCAGAAAGACGATCCACGGCAAGGTCAGGATTCAGGTGCGGGCGACGGTGGACGTCGACGGCCGCGTTGCCGACGCGAAGGTGGTATCGCAGAACAGCCGTTATTTCGGCAAGCTGGCCCTGGACGCGGCGCGCCAATGGGAATTTTCCGCCGGCCCCGGCGAGTGGATCCTGCGCTTCGAGTTCACCACCGCGGATACGACGGTCAAGCCATCGCGGGTGGGGAAGTAGGGCAGAGACTGGTGTCTTGACCGCACGAATCGATGTCAACGGCTGCGGCGCAACTCCATACCCGGCGCAATGCCGCCCGGCGCCATGTAGCGCAACGCCTATCGCGCCACGGGTGTGAGGCTGTGCCAGTCGAAAGGGTCGCCGGGGCGAAGGGTCGAATTCACGGACAAGCCGGTGTTGGGGTTGTAAAAGTAGTTAGGATTCGGACCCAGAGGGGCTTCGTGATGCTGGCCGGTCGTGGGATCGGCCGTCCACTGCACGCCGTTGATGATGTCGTCCATTTGCATGGATTGACGATGTCTCTCGGCGTCCATCCGTTCAAACCGCAGTTGCTGGGCAGCCATGTTGTCCTGCGCCTGTTTCAGGACCGCGGCGGTCGATTGACGGCTGAGAGCGGCCTGGCGTGCGATCCACTCGGGGTTGAGTGTAAACGACCTGGCCGAATGATCCAGCATCCGCAGGGCCTGCGGCGCCTGGCCTCGCGGAGCTACAAAGCTCACCAATCCAGTTACTGCCCAGTTACGGATGTCGGAAAAGTTGGAGGTGGTGAGCGTGGTTTCGGCCCAAACATAGGCAGCCAGTTCCTGCCCGTTGGCAACGCAGCGGAAGAGGGCCTCGCCCGCGGCCGTAGTGTTCACCACCTCGCCTTGTGCTGTCCTGGCAATCACCTGGCGTTCCGGCGCCAGCACGGGAGGGAGCGAGTCCGCGCTTTTAAGGTGCATGTCCTGGCAAATACCGCGGAAACGGCCCTGCGCGTAAGTCACGGCGAAATCCTTGCCGGCAAGATACCTGGCAGCGATGCCCCAATCCACGCCGGTAGAGTAACGTGTCCCCTCAGGGGCGCCTGAATGCGGGACGGTGAAAGCAGGCACGGCCGAATCGCCGACGCGCAAATTCGTGTGGCCGTCGGGAGACGTCATGTCAATCAGGAAGCGGGGATTGTTGGCGCCCAGCCGGTACGCGCCTCCGCTGACCTTCCAGCCTCTCGGCACTTCGATGGAAAAGGCGTTCTCGCGAGTGTCGCGAACCACAACCCAATCGGCTTCCTTCCCGGGGCCGGCCGGCTTGGGGCTTTGTGACATGGCGCTCGCGGCGTAGAGCGTCAGCGATGACACCAAAACGACAATCGTTCGCACGTCGGATTCCCTCACGTGGTCACCCATTTTATCGCGAGCGGTGGTTCAGAGGCGCACTCCCGCGCACGGCACGCGAGGCCGCACTTTTCGGGAGAGCGCTTTCACAGCATCCTCTCCGCGCTTCCAAAAGTCTCACGAGGGGGAATCTGTGAGAGCCCCCGATTCGAAAGAAATTCTTCTCCCTCCGGCAATCGTTCCAAAAGTACATTGATTTTCGAAAGATGGTAACGCCGGGCCAATCAAGTAAGGAAAGACGTCACCAATACACTTTGGTAGGCCCGGCTGGACTCGAACCAGCGACCCTCAGCTTAGAAGGCTGATAGTCAGTGCAATGAGACCAATGAGTTAGGCCGGATCTGAGGAATATAAATGGACAGAATTGCATGACCTATTGCACGTGATCCGCTCGCAAACGTCTTGGAGCGCGAAAGCAAACGGCCGGGCTTCACCTACAACGAGGAACCGGATCGGAAAAAGTTGATTTGACGGAGGAAAGAAACTTCAAGGCGAAACCCGCAGAACCAACCCCTGCCGACGGAAGCGATAACCGCGCCACCGTTCACCTCACCTTACAAAATAAACGAATTACCCCAGGCCGGCATCTCGATGTGCGGGCACGCTCCGCGCATCGTCGAACCACGAAGGACGAGAGCGCTCCTGCGAGTCCAGGCTGTTGAACGCCGGGCCAATCAGCGAACATGCACGCCTGAAAAGCCCGCAATTACCTCTCGGAGGGGGCCGGCGATCGATCCTGGGGCCTCCTGGCGCGTCGGAAAAGCGCGGAAGTGCGGTGCGCGGACGACATTGAGCGTCCATCGCACTCTGCTGAGATTGTAGAAAAGCGTTGTCGCGGGCTTCAAAACCCTGGCCATGTCGAGCGTGCATCAGATGAAGCGATTCGCCGGCGCCGATCATCGAACGCGGTCCGGCACCGATTCGCGAAGAGATCCGGATCGCGCCACGCAATGCCAATCGAATTGCGGCGATCGCGTGCCACGTCACCGTCAAGTCGCCCAAGCGGCGCAGCATCCACAGAAACGCGTAGAAAAGCAGAACGTTCGTTACCACGGTGGCTGCGAAGCGGTACGGATTGCTGAAGTCAATGGCGTCGCCTCCGGCGAATGAAAACAGGACGCTGGTGAGTAAGTCGGCGATCCATACTCGGCGCAACAACAGCCGCAACCACCCCGCCAGAACAAGGACTGTCAACCCAAACATAGGCGCCGAGCCCGCGGCCAACAGCTGGCCCCAGGCGAAGCGAACCGTGCTGTTCAACGATGCCACCCTCTCGCCCTATGTGTGTGGGGTTGTCCGCAGTGACGCGTTTGCCGCAATGCTTCAAAGAGGCTTGCCCTTCGTCGCTCTCGCCGCGACAGCCGGTCTTCCGCGTCCACACGCGGAAGCGGGCATAGATCATCAACCATTTGCACGCCTGTCAGAAACTCTCCAGGAGCCAGACGTTATTTTCGAAGGTTCGCTGGCTGCCAGGTAACGGCCGTCGGGCGATGGGATGTAATAGCCGAACAGGACTCGGGGTCACTTCCCTGTGGTCTCGGCGACAGGGTCGCGGTGAGCTGTACTGGAAAGCAAGTTACCAGAGGCCGCGCGCAATAACCATCGGCGAGGGAGTAATCGAAAGAAACAGCAGGCGATGGTCGTCGCGATGAGAAATGCACACAGGATCATCCATTCCACGTACAGCTTGACCGCTGGTCGCTGGGCATAGGATTGCCGTAGTTCAAGACGGACCATGAGCCTTCCGCTATTGTCGGCTCCGTCCAAACAAACCAGGGGAAATAAAGTATGCTGGCAGAGAGCCCCAGGTCGTATCCAAGACGTCGCCGTAAGAGGCAGCGACGGCAGCAAATCTCCGTGGACGCATCCAAATGTCGGACAATAGAAGGGCTGATTTTCCGTCATGTCCGCCGACCACCAACTGACGCGTCTTTTATTCGACTGGACCAACGGCGACCAGACTGCTCTGAGCCGGCTGATGCCCTTGTTGTACGCGGAGCTTCGCGGTATGGCGGAAAGCTATCTTCGGGGCGAGCCTGCCGGGCACACCCTTCAACCTACGGCGCTGGTCCATGAAGCTTACTTGCGGCTGGTTGGGCAGCGTCTTCCGGATTGGAAGAACCGGGCGCACTTCTTCGGCGTCGCCTCGCAGCTCATGCGCCAGATTCTGGTGGACCGTGCGCGCCTCCATCACGCTGCCAAGCGCGGCGGGAATGCACGGAGGGTCACTCTTTCGGATACCATCAGCTTCGCAGACGAACGCGGCTCCGACCTGTTGGCGCTGGACGACGCGTTGAACGCACTGGCCGCCATCGATCCACGCAAGTGCCGCGTCATCGAGCTCCGCTTTTTTGGAGGACTCGATATTGACGAGACCGCCCAGGCCTTGAATATCTCGCCCGCCACCGTTGGCCGCGAACTCCGGGTGGCGAAGGCATGGCTGTACCGCGAGATGAGGAAGGAGTAGCAGCCCCGGACATGACCGCTGAGCAATGGCGCGAGATCGAAAAGGTCCTGGCCGCCGCCATGGATCTGGAGGAGCCGGAGCGGTGTGCCTACCTCGACCGGGCTTGCCAGGGCCGCCCCGAGGTCCGGGCCGAGGTGGATGCCCTGCTGGCAGCTCACCAGCAAGCCGGCGACTTCATTGAGGCTGCGATTGCGAGTGAGGCCGGGCGCGCGGAGCCCTTGGATGCTCAGTTGCTCAGCCGCCGGATCGGCGCTTACAAGCTCGTAAAGGAGCTCGGACGCGGCGGCATGGCGACGGTGTATCTGGGCACGCGCGACGACCGAAAATTCTCGAAGGACGTTGCCATCAAGCTGATCGGCGCGCCGGCGCCGTCTCCGGTATCCCTGCGGCGCTTCGAGGAGGAACGCCAAATCCTGGCGACACTCGAACATCCCAACATCGCGCGATTGCTGGACGGCGGCGTCACCGATGACGGATTGCACTACATCATCATGGAGTACGTCGAAGGTCTGCCGATCGACGAATACTGCGACCGCAACAGCTTGAAGCTGGAGCAAAGACTGCGGTTGTTTCAGGTCATCTGCTCGACGGTTTACTTCGCGCATCAACACCTGGTAGTACACCGCGATATCAAGCCCGCCAACATTCTGGTTACCGCTGAGGGCGCGCCCAAACTGCTGGACTTCGGCATCGCGAAGATCCTCGCGCCGGTCCAGCATGCCACGCTAACCCAGGCGGCGCCCACGCTGGTGCCCGCGATGACTCCGGAATATGCCAGTCCCGAGCAACTCCAGGGCGGCATCGTCACCACCGCCAGCGATGTGTATTCGCTCGGCGTTCTGTTGTACCGGTTGTTGTCCGGTGCGCAACCATACCGCATCACCGGCGCCACCCTCGGCGAGACACTACGGATGGTTTGCGAACAGGACCCGGAAAAACCGAGCGCCGCTGCCAACCGGCCGGAACTGCGTGGAGACCTGGATGCGATCGTGCTCAAAGCCATGCGCAAGGAACCGCGGGAGCGCTATAGCTCGCCCGAGGAGTTCGCCGGCGACATCGGACGCTACCTGTCCAAGTGGCCCGTGCTCGCACGGCGAGGCTCGAATCGCTATGTGCTGCGTAAATTTGTCGAGCGTCACAGGTTGGCCATCGCGATCACAGCGGTAGCGACGCTGCTCACACTGGCGGGCGTCGTCGGCGTCGTCATGGAGTCGCGAGTTGCCCGCGCCGAACGTGCCAAGGCGGAACGGCGTTTTAACGATGTCCGCAGGCTGGCCAACTCGGTGATATACGAAATGCACGACGGTATTGCCGCTCTTCCGGGTTCCACCCCGGTCAGAAAGCTGCTGGTTACCAAGGCAACGGAGTATCTGGATTCATTGGCCAAAGAAGCGCGGGGGGACGATTCCCTGCAGCGCGAACTTGCGGATGCCTACATCCGCGTCGGCGATGTGCAGGGCGGACCTTCGTTTGCGAATCTCGGAGACACGAAAGGCGCCTTCGTTAGCTACCAGAAGGCTCGCAGTATTTTGCAAACGGTGGTCGGCCGCAGCCCGAACATGAAGCAATGCCGTTTTCTCCTCGCGGACGTAAACGGCAGGCTGGCAAGCGCATACCTCGCTATTCACGACTTGCCGCATGCCATGGATGCCGTCAAGGAGGAACTTTCCGGCCGCGAAGAGATCGCCCGGCAGTCGCATCAGGACAAAGAGAGCTCCTACGCAGTGGCCGCCGCCCACTTCAGGCTCGCCCAAGTGATGTTGGCAACTCGCAAGCTGGATCAGGCGATCGCCGAATTTCAAAACTGCCTGAAGATGCACGAAAGCTTGCTGGTCACCCCTCCACCGGACGTCAACGATCAGCGCAACCTCGCCCTCGACCACAAATACTTGTGTACGGCATACGAGTACGGATACGACCTCGCCAAAGCCGCCGAGCATTGCCAACTCGCCGTGGATCTGGATGAGAGGCGCGCGGCTGCCCACCCCGCGGACCAGCAAGCCAAGCGGGACCTGGGATACAGCCTGAGCCAAACCGGCACCATCTACGAGAAAAAGGGCAGTCTGCCGGCGGCTTTCCAAAGTTTCAACCGGTCGCTGAGCATACGTCAGGCGGTTGCCGATGGCGATCCCCAAAACGTGAGCGCGCGGGCCAGCCTGGTCTTCCCTCACCTTGCGCTCGGCGATGTCCTAACGGACATGGGGAAGATGGCGGAGGCTGTCGGCCAGTATCGCATGGCGGCGCAGATCGGGGAACCTCTGATTGCCAAAGATCCCGCCAAAAGCCAGCCGAGAGAGTCAGTAGCGAGAGCCTATCAGAAAATGGGAGACCTGGAGGTCAGACTGGCAAAGGCGGCTCCCGCTTCCAGCCCGAAAGGTTCCGAACTGCTGCGTTCGGCGTGCACCGACTACGGGCGTGCGCGCGATCGTTACCGCGAGAATGAGCGTCGCAACGCCGCGACTCCGGAGGCCCAAAAAAGCGCCCAGCAGTTGGCTCACGATATGTCTAAAGTCTGCGGCCAATAGAAATCCGTGCGAAAAAATACCGAATAAACCCATCCAATCCACCTTTTTTCGCCGGGTGATCGATTCCGGCGCGCGATTTCGCCTGTAACAGGCGGAACCATTAAAATGCGCGTTCATTGCCCCGCGTTTTCTTTTCAGAAGGGCCTGATCGCTAGCGAACTCAACGTTCACTCAAGCGAGACTTTTCGCGAGCTGATGGTGCACCGGAAGCCCCGGCGCTACCAACCGCTGGTAGCGTTCCTGCGTTCCGGATTGCGGCACCAGGTAATGATCGGGGCCAACGCTGACGAATGGCGGCGCACGCGGGACGCCATCGATCCCGAGTTGCAGGCAGCCAATGTCGCGGCTCGTTACGCGCCGATCATCCAGCAGGTGGCGGCGGACGCATTTTCTCGACTTGCCGGGGACACGGCCGCCACCAGTGGCTCCGAGGTTTTCATTGAGCCGCTGATGCGCACCGTGACCCTGAGCATCCTCGGTCACATGCTGTTCGGCAATGTTCTCCCCTTTGATGAAGCCTCGCAGATGGAAGGCATCCTGACCACATCGACCGAAGCGGCGAAGGGTGGAATCGTCGAATGGGTCAATCGGTTGTTCGGCGCCATCTTTGGCGCGTTGCGCGCAGGTGAATACCAGCCGGTGCTGTTCTCCCCGCGACGGCGCGAGGCCGCCGACCGGGTGCTGGCCTGGATCTCCGAACGGATCGATCGGACAAAACGTGCCGGTTTGCGGACGCCGCTTCTGGAGCGACTCGAGCAACGCTATGCTGACCGGCCTCGATCGCGCCGTAAGCGGGCGATCGTTGCCGAATACGCCATGATGTGCATCGCGGGCATTGAGACCACCGCCGCCGCACTGACACTGGCGATTGCGGAAATCGCCAACGATGATACACTCCGAGCCTCGGTGGTGAAGGAAGCACGGGAGCAGGGGTGTCCGGCCGGGGGTGCGCAAGGGGTTGTCGCCCGGTTTCCGTTGCTTCATTGTGTCTTTCGGGAAACCCTGCGCCGCCACACCATCGTTCCGACTTTCCTCAGGGAGACGGAGAAAGACTACACACTTGTCACCGATCATCCGGATAGCGGCACAAACCAACCCATCCGCGTTTCCAGAGGGACAACCCTGCGCTACCTTCCGTTCCTGGGCCACCTGCGGCGCACTGTCTGGGCCGATCCCCACCGTTTCGACCCGTGCCGTTTCGCCGGTCCGCTGAGTTCCGAGCAGGCCGAGAACTACATGCCGTTCGGCTTTGGACCGCAGCGATGCCCGGGCCATGCGATGGCTACCACGGAAACAATATTGATCCTGGCCGAGTTCTTTCGCCGATTCGACATCGAGCCCGGGAAGACCGCGAAGAAGGGTATCGCCCTGAAGCGGAATGTCATTTTCACCAATCGTCCGGTTGGCGTAACGGCCCGGGTTCGCCCAGTGCAGGCCGGCGCAGGGAAAGGGGGAACGTCATGAGACTGCTGTCGTCCGGAGCGATCCGCCGCTCGATCAATTATTGGCCGCCGTTTCTATTCTCCGGCATTCGCGTTACCGCTATCTCGCATGATTGGAGGCAGGCGAGTGCCGAACTGCGTCTGCACTGGTGGAACCGCAACGCCGTGGGCACGATGTTCGGTGGCAGCCTCTTCGCGCTGACCGACCCTTTCTACCCGTTGATGATTCAGCACAATCTGGGTCCCTCCTACAGTGTCTGGATGAAGTCGGCCCTGGTTGAGTTTCTCTCGCCCGGACGCACCGTTGCGCACGCTTCGTTTCTCCTTTCCGCGGAGCGTTTGGACCAGATTCGAGCTGCTACCGAAGCCGGGGGAAAATGCGAGCCGGTTTTTTCGGTCGCTGTTTCCGGTCCGGAGGGGAAAGCGATTGCCAGGGTAACTCTCACTGTCTACGTGCGAATGAGGCGGAAAGCTCCAACGGAGATGGGCAAGGTGGCGGAAGCCGTGAGGCAATAGCCAGGTGAGCCAGAGAGTAGCTACTCGGCTGACGACAGGTCACAAGTCCGCGGTCAAATAGAGACCGTGCAAAAAGAAGACGAAATAACCAGCCGTCGATTCACCTTTTTTCGCCGGGTGATCGATTCCGCCGCGAGATTTCGCCTGTGCAGGTTGGCGAGGCCCGCGGACCAGCCGGCAGAGGGAGAAAGCGCGCCGGAGATGCCGGACGAACGCAGCGGAGGCAAACCATGATCCCGATGCAAACGGCGAAAGCAGTAACAGCCACTCGAATTCAACCAGGGAGAGAAGTGAAATGAAACTCAGAATCATGAAGCGCAATTCGCAGTTCCGGAGCTCGCTGGCAGGCGTCTGCAGCGTTCTCCTCATGTTCGGCGCCGGCCAATCCGGCTTTGCCCAGCAGAGCGCGTCAGCGGCCCAAACCGCAACGCCCCAGGCGGCGCCAGTTACGGAACAGACCCCCGCAGCGAAGCAGGAGTCTCCCTCATCGGGTAAGCCCGGCAACGAGGGGATCAAGGTGCATGGCCACTGGGTTATCAACGTCAAGAACCCGGACGGCACGCTTGCCGAGCACCGCGAGTTTGATAACTCCCTTACGGACGGGGGGCAAATGCTGGTTGGGCTCCTCTCAGGATATTATGTTCCGAGTGGCTACGCAATCCTTCTTGTCGGCAACATCTGCGTACCCTCCGGCAACGGCTCCACCAACTGCATCATCACTGGTTCGAATCTCTCGTCCTACTTCAACTTCGAAGCGTGCGGCCCGCAATATCAATGCTCCCAGACGCTCACCTACTCCGTAAACCTCTCGCCAGGCGGAAGTTCGATGGTGCTGGTCGGTACCTTCCAGGCACCCAAGAGTGGGACAATTTCGGGGGTCCAGACCGCGGTTAGCTCCTGCGAGAATTCCCCCCCTTCCGCGGGTGCCTACCCCACCGGCGCTGCCAACGCCAGTCCGGCCGCCTGCCTTGGCCCCTTCTCCGGCCTCCCAGCAGGCACCGTCGAATTTACAACTTTTCCTTACTTTACTGGTACGACTCTCGCACCGCCGGTCTCAGCGCCGGTCTCAGTCACCGCCGGCCAGCTCATCCAGGTTTCGGTCACCATCAGCTTCTCGTAACGCATGGGACCAGTTCGCCGAGGCATGTTTCATTCACCGCATCGGATCGCGCCGGGCGCTGCCGCGCCTGTCGCTGGATCCCCATGCCCTCCGGCCATATTTCAACCCGGTGATGACCGCGCCCGGCGTCAGCCGGCCTGGGCGCGGAGCTGAATCCCACGAGAGTGCGGCGGCGGCCAGAACCGCCGGCATAAGGAGTTGGTATGAGGAATCGATTTACCGGCAGAGTGCCCGTCCCTTGCGTACTCGCACTGTGCCTGGGCGTGGCCCGTTCATCCGGCAGCGCCGCCCCCATGGACACCGCCACGCCCTCCCAGCCGTACCTCGCATTTAACCCGGCAGCGGTGGGAATTGCCCCGGCATCGGCGCAACAGTTGACCGCAACGTTTTCCGTGACGGGCGGCGACACCCCCACCGCCGCGATCCACTACGGCTTCGATTACACGGCTGGCGCGGTGAACTGCACGGCGAGCGCTGGCGGCCAAACCTGCACCGTGCCGGTCACGTTTGCGCCCACTTTGCCGGGAGCGCGCAAAGACGCCCTGTTCCTGATGGACGGTACATCTATCATCGCCACGGTATATCTGGGCGGTGTGGGCCAGTCGCCGCTGGCGCTGGTGCAGCCGGGCGTTGTCACGCAGCTTGTTTCCGGCGCAACTTACCAACTAAGCGAGTCCGCCGTGGATGAGAACGGCACGGTGTACGTTCTTTCCCCCAACAGCCCTTACGGCAGCAATGTGTTCAGCGTGACCAAGGCCGGTGTGGTGAACGCTGTGCCCGTCAACGTGTTTGCGCCGTCTGGCATCGCCATCGATGGCGCAGGGATACTTTACATCTCCCCGCAGAACCTCACCGACAACAATGCACTGACTACCTGGAATACCGTGACTCAAACTCAGGGTTCGACGACCGTGCCGCGGCTCCCAACTGGCCCTCCTTGCACGTTTCAGACATCCGTGGCCGGGGTTGCCGTCGATTCCCTGGGAAATCTCTTCACCCTGGACCGTGCATGCCAGACAGTAATCGAAATCAGGTCCAACGGAAATTATGTGGTGGAACCGATTCAACCGGCCATGAATGCGAATCCCTCTTATATTGCGGTCGACAGCGCCGGCAATGCATTCTTCAGTTGCGTCGACATGATCAACGAGCTACTGGCCGGCAGCGAATTGCAGTCCGCGATTACCAACCCCGGAGACCCGGAAAACATTGGCTTGGCCGTGGACGCTCCCGATACCCTGTACGTCCTTCCACGCTACCAGGCAGTTGGTGGCGTCGCCCAGTTACCGGCCTCTAACTATCAGACCTCGCAGGCAGTGCTCGACTCCGCTGCGCCCTCGCCAATCGGGCTCGGCCTGGGTTCCGACGGAACGCTCTATGTGGGCAACTCCAACGGGAATCTGGACAAGGTCGACCGTTCTCAGGGCCTGGTCGACTTCGGCGATCAAGCCACAGTGGGCGCCACCAGCGCCCCGCAAAACGTGGGGATTTACAACGGCGGCAATGAGCCCTTGACCATCTCCAACATTGTCCTAACAGGTTCCGGTTCCGGCTTCGCCATGCAACCGGCGGCCACTAACGGCTGCGGTGCCGGCCTGGCGATTGCGCCGGGCGCATATTGCCAGGTTACGGTTACACTGACCCCACCGCACGTAGGCACGCTCACCGGAAGCATCGCCTTTACCACCAACTCTCTGAACAACCCAAATTCCACCGCCACCGTCACGCTCTCCGGCTATATGTACGGCGCCTGGGTGATAGCCTCACCGAACCCGCTGGTGTTTGGAAACCAAGCTCTCAATATACCCGCTTCGCTACCGGTGACTCTCACTAACACCGGATACTCTTACTCCGCCAGCATCGGCGCTCCCAGCGTCGATAACAACGCCTTTACGGCGGGGATTGGTAATTGCACCGGCAACATTGCCCCTGGCGTCGCCTGCCAGCTCAGCGTCACATTCGATCCGGTCCAGGCGCAGGGCTACAACGGCACCGTTAGCCTCACCTCAACGGGCAATGGAGTAAATCAGGCGGTGACCTTTGCCGTTACCGGCACGGGAGTCATGCCCGCTGCCTCGCTGGCGCCAAACCCCGTTGCCTTCCCCAACCAGATTGTGAACTCCACCAGCGTAGCGATGGCAGTTACTCTCTCCAACCCCGGCACTGTCGCGCTCACCGGCATTGTCCCTAGCCTCGCTGGGACGAACCCATCCGATTTTGCCATCGCCACCGGAGCAAACGCCTGCGGCGCTTCGCTTGTGGCCGGCTCGACCTGCTTCATCTACCTCACCTTCACGCCGCAAGCGGCAACCAACTATTCCGCAACCCTTTCGGTGGCCGACAACGCCCCCGGACAGCCACAAACGGCGGCGTTGACCGGCACCGGGATATCGGGCGTCATTCTCGCAATCAACGAAGTGATTCACACCACCGATGCGCCTGTACTGACGCCGGCAACTATGCTGAATATCGCCGAGGTGATTCACACCACCGATGCGCCTGTGCTGAC
>Ga0181538_10000221_pt1 | contig 65735 bp, 62 predicted proteins | sample PEATcosm2014_Bin_40_FD_119773 | JGI IMG/M metagenome (GOLD analysis project Ga0181538, IMG submission 119773) | Peatland microbial communities from MTU Mesocosm Facility, Houghton, MI, USA - PEATcosm2014_Bin23_30_metaG | ecosystem: Environmental > Terrestrial > Soil > Wetlands > Peat | place...
CCCGGCGCCGGTCGGGCTACGCCCTCCCTCTGCCGGGGATGGACAAAACCAGAACCAAAAACTAACATGAACCCAGTCCCCGGACTAACCCATGGAGTGGTACAGAAAAGTGAACCCGGTCAGTTCCATTCCTCAAATGTCAACTGCGCCAGGTTCATGGTACAGAACGGCTTAATCATGGGGTCAAACATTTGTGATTGCACGAAGATTTAAGGCGACGTTGGCGTTGCAGTGCGTACTCCGCCTGTGCGGAATGCTCTGTTGCCGCTCGGGAGTTGAAAGACTTTGATTTGGTAATGCGAGTGGCAAACGAGCATCGAGGGTGCGGTTCATGTGTGCCGGAACCTCGGTAGACCAGGGAGCAGTGGCCGCATGTGCTTCCGTATTATATCGCCTGCGCGGAGAACTAGTGGTACATGTTCGCCTTCGATGCGGATCGGACGCCGATTCGGACATTTGATGTAGGACGATGACCGGCGCGCCTGCTTGCTTTCGCTCGAGGTGGTGGCCGCATTCAATCGGATCGCCAACAGTAATCAGCTCGGTGAGACCAAGGCCCAAGCCGGAGAACAAAAGGCGGCCTCAGCTCCGGAGTCTTTATTGCCCTAAGTTGTGGCCTTCGGGTTATCTACCGGAAATATCCTCCATGGGCCGCGGGGAGAGCCCGGTTGCTCGGGAATCTGCGAATGGAGGCGAGGGCTCGAATCGAACTTAATTATTAATTGTCCGACCTATATGTCGAAGCCATTTTCCATCCTTGGAATCTTTCAGGTTCCAACTTTATTGTCGAGTTTCCGACTTTATTGTCCGGTTTCCGACTTTATTGTTCTTTTACATTTACAGCAGGAAGGTTTCTTTTTCACTCCACCGTCACGCTCTTGGCCAGGTTGCGCGGCTTGTCCACGTCGCAGCCGCGCGCGACGGCGATGTGATAAGCGAACAGTTGCAAGGGCACGGCGGCCAGAATCGGATAAATCGGTTCCAGCGCCTTGGGCAGATAAATCACGTCGTCGGCCACCTTCCTGATTTGTTTGTCGCCTTCGGTGGCCAGCGCGATGATGGGGCCTTTGCGCGCACGAATCATCGCCAGGTTCGCCATCGTCTTGTCGTACATCGAATCCTGCGGCACGACGAAAACCGTCGGCGTCTTGGGATCAATCAGCGCAATCGGGCCGTGCTTCATTTCCGCCGCCGAGTAACCCTCGGCGTGGATGTAGGAGATTTCCTTCAGCTTGAGCGCGCCTTCGAGAGCAATCGGGAACGTGTAGCCGCGGCCCAGGAAAAAGAAATCCTCGGCCTTGTGAAATTTCTTCGCGAGTTTCTTGAATGCGTCGCTTTGTGCGAGGATTGCCTCGATTTGTTTGGGCGCGGCTTCCAGCGCGTGCAGAATTTCCCGCGCGCGATTCGCCGAAAGCAACCGCGTTCTTCCCAAATGCACGGCGAACAGTGAAAGCACGGTGAGCGTGGAGACAAACGCCTTGGTGGAGGCGACGCCGATTTCCGGGCCGGCGTGCATGTAAATGCCACCGTCGGATTCGCGCGCGATGGTGCTGCCGACGACATTGACGATGGTCAGCGCGCGATGGCCGCGGCGCTTGGCCTCGCGCAGCGCGGCGAGCGTGTCGGCGGTTTCGCCGGATTGCGAGATGACGAGCAGCACGGTGTCGTGTTCGAGCGGCGCGTTGCGGTAACAAAATTCGTGCGCGAACTCGACCTCCACCGGGATTTGTGCGAGTTCTTCAATCAAATATTCGCCGACCAGCGCGGCGTGCCAGCTCGTGCCGCTGGCGGCAATGACGATGCGTTCGACGGAACGCAATTGCGCCGCCGTCAAATTCAGGCCGCCGAATTTGGCGGTCGCACCTTCCTTGTCCACGCGCCCGCGCAAGGCGTTTTGCACCGTCTGCGGTTGCTCAAAAATTTCCTTGAGCATGAAGTGCGCGTACTTGCCGCGCGCAGCATCCTCCTGGCTGAACTCAAGATTGCTGATCTGAAAGTTGGCGGTGTCGGTACCGGGATTTAAAACGTCGAAACGCTCGGGCGTGATGGTGGCCACGTCGTAGTCGTTGAGATAAACGACCTTTTTCGTATGCGCGACAATGGCGTTCGCGTCGCTGGCCAGAAAATTTTCGCCTTTGCCGATGCCGATGATGAGCGGCGAACCGCGTCGCGCGCCGACGATGGTGTCGGGCTGGTCGGCGGAAACCACCGCCAGGCCGTAAGTGCCGATGACCTCACGGAGCGCGTCACAAACGGCCTGAGTCAACGGATTGGAATTGCCGTTTTTTCCATTTCCACCCTGGCCGCGCCGTTTCTCGTAATAATCGCCGATCAAATGCGCGAGCACCTCGGTGTCGGTGGCGGAACGGAATTTGTGTCCGGCTTTGACCAGCTTTTCCCTGAGCGCGTCATAATTTTCAATGACGCCGTTGTGGACAATGGCGATTCGGCCGGATTGATCGAGATGCGGATGGGAATTGATATCCGACGGCGGCCCGTGCGTGGCCCAGCGCGTATGGGCGATGCCGAGGTTTCCCGCGGCCGGTTCGGATTTCAACAGGCGCGCGAGGCCCTCATCAATCCGGCCCTTTTTCTTGCGCACACGCAGATCGAAATCATGCACCACGGCGACGCCCGCGCTGTCGTAGCCGCGATATTCCAGCCGTCGCAATCCCTCAAGCAGGATGGGTGTGGCCGCTTTTTTACCGGCGTATCCAATAATGCCGCACATAAAATCTTTGGCCGGGCGCGCTCTTCGCAGCGCACCGGCCAGCCGGCTCGGAGAGCCAGCCCTATCGTATTTGTTGCAAAATCCAATCTGCCGCGCCGGGCAAATCATCAACCACAACCGCGCGTGAAACTTTGTCCGGCGATTCGCGTTCCAATTCCGCGCCGTAGCCGGTGCGAACGAGGATGCTCTTTTTCACGCCCGCATTCCAGCCGCATTCCAAATCACTCAATTTGTCGCCGATCAAATAGCTTTGCGCCAGGTCCAGGCCGAATTCGTCCCGCGCGTCGAATAAAAATTGCGGCGACGGTTTGCGTCCATGGCTCGGTTCGTCGGGTTTTTCCGGCGCGATGTAAATTTTCTCGAAGCATACGCCGCCGCGCGCCAGTTCGCGGCAAAGATGCTCGTTGACGCGTTCCACGTCGGCGAGCGTGAAGTAGCCGCGCCCGATGCCGGACTGGTTCGAGACGATGAACAGCTTGAAGCCCGCATCGCAAAGCCGTTTCAAGCCGGTAGGCGTGGACGGAAAAATTTCCACGTCTTCCGGCCGGCGCAAATAATTTTTTTCCGCGATGAGTGTTCCATCGCGGTCGAGGAATACGGCCCGGTTCATTCCGGCAAATTGTGGTTTGATTATGGCAAGAATGGAATTGAATTTTTTGCGGCGTTGGCGCATCTTCCCACCCCATGAATAAAGGCAGATTGGGTATTTTGGTCGGTGGCGGACCGGCGCCCGGCATCAACGGCGTCATCGCGGCGGCCACCATTGAAGGCATCAACCAGGGCTTCGAAGTCATCGGTTTTTATGACGGCTTCAAATGGCTCGCGGCGGGCGAGGCGCAGCATTGCCGTCCGCTGGCGATTCGTGACGTGACGGGGATTCACCTGCGGGGCGGCTCGATTCTCGGCACCTCGCGCACGAACCCGACCAAGTCCGAAACCAGCATGAAGAACGTGTTCAAGATTTTTGAACAGTTGGGCATCACGACGCTGGTGACAATTGGCGGCGATGACACGGCGTTTTCGGCCAGCCAGGTCGCCAAGCGCAGCAAGGGAAAAATCCACGTCGCGCACGTGCCCAAGACGATTGACAACGATTTGCCGCTGCCCGGCTCGACGCCGACGTTCGGCTTTGAAACGGCACGGCACTACGGCGTGCACCTCGTGCGCAATCTGGCCGAGGACGCCCGCACCACGTCGCGCTGGTACATCATCATCAGCATGGGCCGCGCGGCGGGGCATCTGGCGCTCGGCATCGGCAAGGCGGCGGCGGCCACGCTGGTCATCATCCCGGAGGAATTTCACAACCGTCAGGTGTCGGTGGATGAAGTCTGCGACATCATCATCGGTTCCATCATCAAACGCATGGCGGAAGGCTCGCAAAACGGCACCGTCATTCTTGCCGAAGGCCTCATCGAGGCGATGGGCGAGCAGGGACTGATCAAGGCGCTACCCGAGGGACAATTGGAGCGTTTCGGCAAGATCGTGCGCGACGACCACGGCCACTTGCGGCTCGGTGAAATTGAATTTGGCCGCCTGATGAAGGAGCTTTTGAATCAGCGCCTGGAAAAGCTCGGCATCAAAATGACCTTCATTGACAAGGACCTTGGCTACGAACTGCGCTGCGCCGACCCGATTCCGTTCGACGCTGAATACACGCGCGACCTCGGTTACGCCGCGGTGAAATTTTTGCTGTCGCCCGAGGCCGAAAAATACGGCGCCATCATCAGCTTTGTGGACGGCAAGATGAATCCGCTGCCCTTCGACAAGATGCTTGATCCGAAGACCGGCCGGATGCAAAACCGGAAGGTCAACGTGGACGGCGAGGCCTTCGAATGCGCCTGCGCGTACATGATCCGGCTCGAACGCGAGGATTTCGAGAACGCCAAACATCTCGCCAAGCTCGCCGCCGTTGTCAAACAGACGCCGGAGCAATTCCGCGCGCGCTTCGGCTATCTCGTCGGCTTGAAGTAAAATTCATCGAAACCAAAACGGCGGCAGGGCATCCCCTGCCGCCTTTTGCGCGCTTAACCGGTTGGAACAAACCGGCTTCTCCGGCATCTCATTAATTGAAGTGGCGCGGTAACTATTCGCGCGTTAAGCTGGTTTATGTTTATTGTTGGACTCGGGGTTGCCGCGCCGCCGCAGCGTTATGCGCAACGCGAATGTTGGGACGCCCTGCAAAATTCCGTGCCGTTCACGCGGCTGGCCCCGCGTTCGCGTGCCATCCTCAAAAAAGTTCTCTGCGGCGAGAATGGGATCACCTCGCGCCATCTGGCACTCGATCCGTTGACCGAGGCGTTTGATTTGACGCCGGACGCGCTGCAAGCACGCTTCGCCAAACACGCGCCCACACTCGCCGCCGAGGCCGCCCGGCGCGCCTTGCAGGATGCGGACTGCGCGCCCGCGGAAATTGACGCCGTGCTCATCAGCACCTGCACGGGCTATTTGTGTCCCGGACTCACCAGCTACGTCGGGGAACGGCTTGGCCTGCGCCCTGATGTTTTCACTCTTGATCTGGTCGGTCAGGGTTGCGGCGCAGCGTTGCCAAATTTGCGGACCGCCGAGGCCATCCTCGCCGCCCATCGCGCCAAAAAGGTTTTGTCCGTCTGCGTCGAAGTGTGCAGCGCGGCATTTTATCTCGACGACGACCCCGGCGTGCTCGTCAGCGCCTGTTTGTTTGGTGACGGCGCCGGCGCGGCGGTGCTCGCCGCCAAGCCGCGATCGAACCGGCGGCGCGTCGAATGGAAATTCGGTTCGTCCTGTCTCGCGCCCGACAAGCGCGACACGCTGCGTTTCGGTCACAAGAGCGGCATGCTGCGAAACATTCTTCTGCCGGAGGTTCCGCAGATTGTTGGTGACGAGGCGGCCAAGCTTTTGGCCGGGGCACTCGCTTCCGCGGGCGTAAAACGCGACCGCGTGGCCGGCTGGATTTTCCACACGGGCGGGCGCGACGTGTTGCTGGCCTTGCGCGACAAGCTCGGTTTGACCGAATCCGACGTGCGCCACAGCGCCGCGGTCCTGCGCGAATTCGGCAACGTCAGCAGTCCGACCGTGTTGTTTGTGCTCGAACGCGCCTTGCATGACGCCGTGCCGGACGGATTGTGGTGGATGTCGGCGTTCGGGGCGGGTTTCAGTTGCCACGGCGCGTTGCTGGCAGTAGGTTAAAATCGGTCTCGTTCTCCGCCTTCGGTCTCGAAATGAAACGCATTGTCCAGCCTGAACTGCTTGACACGCTGCCGGCCGATGACCCGGGCGCCATGCACTCCCGCCGCGATTTACGCCGTATCAACGCCTGGATGCGCAAACACGCAATCATGGCGAAGGCGTTGCAAACCGCCGTGGATGGGCTTCCGCCAAAACAAATCGTCGAACTCGGCGCAGGCGATGGTGATTTCCTGCTGCGCGTCGCAAGAAAAATTTCCCGGCGCTGGCCAAATGTGAACGTGACGCTACTTGACCGCCAAAAAGTTGTGACCCCACAAACACTCGCATCCTTTGCGCCGCTCGGCTGGCGCGCGGAAGCGGTCGTCGCGGACGTGTTTGACTGGCCGCAAAGTCCGGCCCCTGCGGACATCGTCATCGCAAATGAAGTTCTGCACCATTTCGGCGACGCGCAGCTGGCCGGATTGTTTCACGTGATTGCCGGTCGTACGCGCCTGTTCATCGCCATCGAGCCGTGGCGCGCGTACTGGCCGCTGTTTTGCAGCCGGCTGCTTTGGGCGATTGGCTGCAACTCTGTCACGCGGCACGACGCGTTCGTGAGCGTGCGTGCGGGATTTTCGGGCGATGAGCTTTCCGTGTTGTGGCCGGACAAAAAAAACTGGCATTTGACCGAACGCCGCGCCGGATCCTTCAGCCATTTGTTTGTCGCGCGGCGAATGAATTGAACGGCATGGCGGCGAAACCCATCACGATTATTGGCGGTGGATTGGCCGGGTTGACACTCGGCATCGGCCTGCGGCGGCGCGGGGTGCCGGTGACCCTGTGGGAGGCCGGGCATTACCCGCGCCATCGCGTTTGCGGCGAATTCGTCAGCGGTCGCGGACAGGAAACGCTCTCACGGCTTGGGTTGCGCGAATTGCTTGAAAACGCGGGCGCCGTACAGGCCGGTACCGCGGCTTTTTTTTCGGCTACGCAATCCGCTCCGCCGCGTTCCCTGCCGGCCCACGCGCTTTGCCTTTCGCGTTTCATGATGGACCACGCGCTCGCCGTGGAATTTCGCCGGCTCGGCGGGGAATTGCTGGAGGGCCAACGCTGGCCTGCCGTTGGAGTTCACGCTTCAGCGTGTCCAGACAGGCTTAAGCCTGAACTCCAACCCGAAGGCGTCGTGCGCGCGAGCGGCCGGCGTTTGCAACCGTCCGAAAATGGCCGGGGCTGGTTCGGCCTGAAAGTACACGCGCGCAACGTTTCGTTGACCGCCGATCTGGAAATGCACGTTTCATCACGGGGCTATGTTGGCCTGTGCCGGGTCAACGGCGGCGCCGTGAACGTTTGTGGATTGTTTCGACGGCGGGTGGGCGAGGACCACACGCCGCAAAACTGGCGCGAATGGCTGCGCGGTCGGGTCGGTTCGCCATTGAACCGGCGGCTGGCCCCGGCGGAGTTCGACGAAAGCTCGTTTTGTGCGGTGGCCGGAATTTCGTTGCGACCGCAACGCGCCGCCGCGCGCGCCGAATGTTGCGTCGGTGACGCCATCACCATGATTCCGCCCGTGACGGGCAACGGGATGTCCATGGCGTTCGAATCCGCCGAGTTGGCTGTCGAACCCCTGGCCGAGTGGAGTCATGGGGAGACTTTGTGGTCGCAGGCCCGGCAAACGCTGGCCCGCCGGTGTGACACCGCGTTTGCGCGACGGCTCGCGTGGGCAAAATGGTTGCAGAAAATGATGCTCGCACCGTCGCTGCAAAACGTCCTCGTCCGGTTCGTCTCGCACAGTGAATGGTTCTGGCGAACAGCATTTGAACGGACCCGTTGAAAAAATTGTAGCGGCGTTCTGTGACCGCCGGTTAAACTACAAAGCGGCGCTCACAGGGCGCCGCGGCAAAAAATGAAACCGCTCGCCGATTGCCGGCTTTATACTTTCGTGGACACGGCCTGTTTGCAGGGTCGGGCACCGGAAGTCGTGGCGCAACAACTCTGTGATGGCGGCAGCGATTTGATCCAGCTCCGCGCCAAAAAATCCACGCCTGAAGAAATCCGTGCAATGGCAGAAAAAATCCTGCCCGTCACGCGCCGCGCGAATGTCGGCCTGGTCATCAACGACCATCTGGAAATTGCCCGCGACCTTGGCGCGGAACTGTGTCATTTGGGAAAGGAGGATTTCTTTGATGCCGGCCACATTCATGTTTCCGAATTAAAGGGTAGGGACGCGCGGGCCGCGCGTCCGATGGCAAGCGAAACTTGTGCCGGTCGCCCCGGCGGTGCGACCCTACCAGAATTACGGATTGGTCTTTCGACCCATTCGCCGGAACAGGCGAAGCGCGCTCTGGCCGCGGGTGCGGATTACCTCGCCGTCGGGCCGGTTTATGCGACCGGCACGAAGCCGACGGCGAAACCAGTGACGCTGGAATATGTTCGCTGGGCGGCAGCCCCGCAGAGCGGGGTGAACGTCCCGTGGTTTGCCATCGGCGGCATCAATCTGGAAAATCTCAGCGATGTGCTGGCGGCGGGTGCTCGCCGCGTTTGCGTCGTATCAGCGATTTTGAACGCGCCAGATCTGAGCCGGGCCTGCGCGGAATTTCGCCGCCGATTGGCATAGGAACGCAGCCCGACTCGCGGTGCGGCTTTCCTGGCGGGTGCCTTTGTCCTTTGACGCAATTCGCGGATGCCCGCTTAAACCGAAAGGTTGCCGATGTCGGGAGAGCTGCGTAGCATCGCGCCTTCGGCAACGAATGCATCCTCAAGCCAGTGAAATGATCCGGGGACATCTTCCCAGGGGTCGCGTTGGAACGGCAGTCCTTCTGGTCGCACTTTGTATTGGCACGACCGGCATTAGCGCAGGGGCGGCCACATCAAAACAACAGTCCCTCGATCAATGGCGGAATCTCACGTCGCCCACGGCGGAAGCGCCGCGGGTTTTCGTCAAAGGCGATAATGTTCGATTCTATTTCCACAGTGGAACCAACGAGATGGAATTCAACGCCGATTGGCGCCGCCTGCGTGTTCCGACGGAAGGCTACAAAGTCAACTCCGCGTTGGTTCGGTGGAAGCAGGATCTTTCCCATCTGCCGGAACTCGACAAACACGGCTGGCGCGAGGCGACGGTCATTGCCGGAGCGGAATGGCGCCATCTCGCCACGAATTTGCTGGAAACTTTGACGCCGAAATCTCCGGGGCACGGCGCGTATTACCAGGCGTTTTTCTCGGACCGCATCCTGTATCGGGACGCGCAAGGCGTCGCGCGCTTTGCGCTGGAGGGCGAACAACTCGGCGGGGTGATCATTGATCATCGCTACGCGATTGAAGAGACCCTCGAAGTCCTGTCCCAACGAATCGAGGAACATTTGGTCCGGGATCATCCGGGCGACTCGCTCTTTCTGATCATGGCCCCGAATGCCAGCCGGTTCACTGAACCGCTGCTGCTTGACCGCCAACGGCGCCAATGCGTCTGGCTGTCGCCGGCGGCCCTGTTTGACACCACTGAACGCGGATTTGGTTTTGCGGATTCCGCCCGGGGCGTCGGCGCGTTCGTTTTTGAAAGCCACGGTCTGGCCCTCATCAAAAATCCCCTTTCCGGCGCCGCGCGCCTGGCGGATTTGGGTCTTGAGTCGGTCGTCCAATTGCTGCGGTTTCCCCTGCCCAAGCCCACAACCGAAGTTCCCCCGCTCGTGCAGACCAATGGCATGGACCTCGGCGAGTGGGAAAAATGGCTCAATCGCTACACCGGCACCCGCCCGGAAGACGGTTCACTCCGCCTGCTCATTGACGGCGACCGGTTTTACCCGCGGCTCCAGAAGGCCATCGCGGAAGCCACCAACCACGTCTCGATGAACATTTACATCTTCGACCGGGACGACGTGGCCGTCTCCATGGCCGATGAACTCAAGCAGCGCTCGTCCAGGGTGCGGGTTCGCGTAATTCTCGACCAGATGGGCAGCCTCGCCTCCGGACTGATACCGCCCGCCACGCCCATGCCAGAGGATTTTGTCATGCCTTCCTCGATTACTTCCTGTCTTCGGGACGATTCCCGTGTTTGCGTGCGTCCTTTTCTGAACCCGTGGTTTTCGACCGATCACCAGAAGATTTACCTCGTGGACGGCAACCGCGCGTGGGTGGGCGGCATGAATCTCGGCCGCGAATACCGCTACGAGTGGCATGACCTGATGTGCGAACTGGAAGGGCCGGTAGTGGCCTCCCTCGAACGGGAATTCCGGCGCGATTGGGCGCACGAGGGTCTTCTCGGCGATTTTGCATACACGGCCGCGCTGTTCACTCCGCCGAAAAAGCCCGCGATAGCCACCACGCCGGACCGCTGGATCAAAGTGCGCCGCCTGCCCACGCGGACCGGCTGGAAACCCTTCAGCAACGCGGTGCGAAATTCGTTGCGCCGGGCGCAGAGCTACATTTATGTCGAGAACCCCTATCTCTTCGACAAGGGCGTGATCGCAGAACTGGTGGAGGCCCGTGCGCGCGGGGTGGACGTGCGGGTTGTGATGCCGCGCGTCAATGACTTCAAGACCGGCGGCCGCAGCAATTTGATCGTCGCCAACTATCTCCGCCAGCACGGCGTGCGCGTTTATTTTTACCCCGGCATGACCCACGTCAAGGCGCTGCTGGTTGACGGTTGGACCTGCCTCGGTTCCGGCAACCTGACGCATCTCAGCCTCGACTTGTCCCAGGAACAAAACATTGCCACCTCCGACCCGGCCTTTGCCGCGCGTTTGGAACACGATCTCTTCGAGGAAGACTTCGCCCGTTCCTATGAACTCAACCAATCCATTTCCGTGGACTGGGTGGACTTCATGGCCGACACGGCCTTGGAAGGCCTTTGAAAACCTGCTGTGTCTGCGCTGACGCCGGCGCAATTTGTCGCAGTGCTGGAGAAATAAAACGGTGTGGTCCATTTTCCTGTGCACACGTCGGAGGTGGTCAGGCCCAGTGCGAATTTCACCGGGGATTGCCAGCTCTTGATGATTCGGCCAGAATCGACGGATGAAATCATGTGCCTTGGCCATTTTCATTTCCTTTTGTTTTCTCCTGCCGGCTACTGCTTCGCCGGATGACAAAACGGTTTTCAACGTTCATAGCTTTGGCGCCGCTGGCGACGGAACGAATCTCGACAGCCCGGCGATCAACCAAACGATTCTGGCGGCAGCCGAAGCCGGCGGCGGAACGGTTTTTGTTCCGGCGGGCACGTATTTGTGCGGCAGCATCCGGCTGACCAATAACATCCATTTGTTTCTGGACTCCGGCGCAGTGCTTCTCGGCGCGCCGCAAGCCATGAATGATTACGATCCCACGGAAGCCTGGCAGGTTCAGGCGTACCAGGACGGCGGGCACACGTATTTTCATAACAGCCTCATCTGGGGCGAAAATCTCACGAACGTTGCCATCACCGGCACCGGCATGATCAACGGCGGCGGGCTGGTGCGCGACGACAAATTGCTCGACGAGATGTGCGGGTTTTCAAGCTGGAGTCCGACCAACCGCATGCCGCAAATCGAAACGAACCTTCCGCCCGCCCGGCTCGGCAACAAGGCCATCGCGCTCAAACTTTGCCGCAACGTGCTACTGCGTGACATCACGATTTTTCACGGCGGCCATTTTGCCATCCTGGTCACAGGCTGCGACAACCTGACCGTGGACAACGTGACGATGGACACCGACCGCGACGGCATTGACATTGATTGCTGCCGCAACACGGCAGTTTCCAATTGCCGGATCAATTCGCCGGGCGACGACGGCTTGTGCCCGAAAAGCACTTTTGCGCTGGGCCGGAATGTCATTACGGAAAATCTGACAATTGTGAATTGCCAGGTCTCCGGTTTTCAGGAAGGCACGTTGCTCGACGGCACGATGAAACCGGGGCGCGGAACGGGCCGCATTAAATTCGGGACCGAAGCCAACGGCGGTTTCCGCAACGTGACCATCGCCAACTGCACATTCCGCGATTGCCACGGCCTGGCGCTGGAGGAAGTGGACGGCGGCATCATGGAAAATATCACCATCAACAACATCACGATGATGGACGTCATCGCGTGTCCGATTTATCTCACCACCGGTGATCGCAACCGAGGCCCGGACGTGACCACGCCGAGCCGGATGCGGAACATTTTTATTTCCAACGTCATTGCCACCGGCGTTGACCCAAGGAGCGGCATTCAAATAACTGGAACACCCGGACAACCGATTGAAGGCGTGCGGCTGGAAAACATCCGGCTCATTTTCAAGGGCGGCGGAACGAAAGCCCAGGCCGCGCGCGTGCCGCCCGAACTCGGCACCGGTTATCCCGAACCCGGCAAAATCGGCGTGATGCCCGCCTACGGACTTTTTGCCCGTCACGCCCGTGACCTTGAACTGGCCAACATCCGCACGAGCTTCGAGAAAGCAGATTTAAGACCGGCCATCGAATGCGTGGACGTGGATGGACTGGAAATTGACAACTTCAAAGCGCAGCTCGCACCGGGCGTGCCCGCGGCAAAGTTTGATTCGGTCAAAAATGTTGTCGTTCGGAATTCACCGATGCTGGATGGAATCACCGCAAAATAAAAAAGTTGGCGCAAACCGGTTGCGCCAACTTTGGGGAGAATGCGGTTCTGGTCAACGAATCGTCAAGGCGATGTTGATTTGATTGATGGCCTCGGTGATGTGTTTGGTGACGCGCTTTTGGCTTTTGACTTCAGCGGCGCCAAGCACATTTGACAGCAGTCCGCTGGCTTCGCGCAGCTTGGCGTCCGACAACGGCTGCGGTTGCCTGTCTTTGGCGTCACCGCTGAGATTCATGCCTAGCAGCTTGGCGGCGGCCTCAATCTGGTGCATGGCCTTCACGCGATGACCTTTGTAATCATGGTCGCCGGTGGCCAGAATGAGGTAGGCGCTCCGGAGCATTCCGGCTTCAGCGGAATCGCTGAACGCCACGGTTTGGAATTGATTCTGGCTGACGACGGAACCGCCCAAGGTTTGCGGTGTTGACGGCGTGGCAGCGCGAAGGTTCACACCGCAGGACAAAGCGGTGACCAAAACCGCAGCTTTTGCGGCTGTTTTTAGATATTTTGTATTCATATTCATATTCATGTACGCGATAGATGACGGAATGAGAGGTTGTGAGGTTACATGCGAATTTCAGGAAAAGCGATAGCGGCGGAGGGCCGCCGCAGTCCAAGACGCTGGCGCGAATGCCAGCAACCCGCGAACAGCTCAAAGCTTTTGGGAGTGTGCCAAGCCCTCTGGCGCTAATCAGCGGTAATTCCTGCCTCGCGTAAACGTTTAGCCAGCTTGTTATAGATGGATGGTTTTAATTCCTCTTTGAGGATCCCATTTATGAGTGCATGACTCTTTTTCATCTCATCCAACTCGCGTTGCAAGTGAACAAGCTGGTTGCTTCTGGACTGACCGCCAATCGAAATTCGTTTTTCAACCGGGAGTTCCGGTGTGTTTTGCAGCGCTTTCATCCAATGGGCTTCCGAAACAATCCTGCATTTCGCTCGGTACCGTTTCAGTTCGAGTGCCGCTTCAATTTTTCTGCCGTAGCCTTTGTGTGCCCAGGCGTTCTCAACAAAAGTCCCGATGACCAGGTAATCCAAATCATGACTGGGGTGATGCCAGCAGACGCCGCCGTGGGCACGGACGGCGTCCTCGCATTTGTCGCGGTCACCATTTTCAAACTCAAAAACTCCCGTGAGGCAAAATGACCTTCCTTCAAAAACAATTTCGGGCGGCGGGTTGTCGCAAAACGCAAGGTTAGTGCGAGTGAGATTCGCGGTTTTAGCTTTCCTAGCCGGCTTGAACGGCTTCAAAACATACTCCGTCTTTTCACTGTCTGCCGTTTTAGAGCAATTCAGCCTGCTTCTTTTCATTGGTTTTCGTTGGCGGAGAATTTGAGCCCAGCAAACCCAGGAATTCTTTTTCAGAAATAATCTTTACCCCGAGCTCTTTAGCCTTATCCAATTTTGAACCGGCTTCTTCGCCGGCCAGAACAAAATCCGTGTTCTTGCTGACTGAACCGGTCACATTGCCGCCGGCATCGCGGATAAGTGCCGAGGCTTCGTTGCGGGACAAACTCGGCAGCGAGCCAGTGAGAACAAAGGTTTTGCCGAAAAGTTTTCCTTGAGATGTGGCTTTTGAAGAAGAAATCGGATGGATTTGAAGTTCGTGTAATCTCTTCAACAAATCTTTTCCCAATTTTGATTTGAAATAAGATAGAACATTTTCGGCCGGGACATAGTCAACAAGCGGTAAGAATTTAGGAACAGCTTTGCTTCCTTTCTGTTCAAGCTTTGTCCAGTTTCCACTTTTCTGAACCCATCCTGCTTTGACAAGTCTGTTTCCCAAATCAAGCAACTCGCGTTTTTTCTTTTTGAAAGTTTCCTGCCGGGAGGATTTTTCCTCATCTGATATATCATCAACAAATGGTGAGCTCGCTGTGAGCGCTCCGTATAAATCGCCCAATGATTTAATTTCTTCTAGCATTTTTGAACTCGCGACTTGCTCCAAATCATTATGGAACTTCGCAATGTCTATGGCGGTTACTTCGCCAACATTTGGGACTCCAATAGCCAAAAGCCAGCGGGAGAGTGGCGCGGTCTTGGCGCGTTGAAGCGCTTCGATAACCTTCGTCGCGTTTTTTTCGCCGAACGTGCGCGGTTCATCGTCCGTGCCGAGATTCAGTTTCGCCAGCTGTTCCAGCTTCAAATCGAACAGGTCGAGCGGTTCCTTGACGAGACCGCGTTCAACTAGTTTTTCAGCGACAATGCCACCGAGCGATTCGATGTCGAGCGCCTTGCGGTGCGCGAAATACTCGATGCGCCGGGTCTGTTGCGCCGGGCAACCGGCAATGTTCGAACAGCGCCAGGCGACTTCCTCGACGTCACCGCCCGAAACTTTTTCCTTCGCGATCGGCCCGCCGCACGCAGGGCATTTGCCGCCGACGTGTTTGAAAAGGTCAAATTCCTTCACGCCGGGCGGGCGTTTGGTTTTCACCACCTCGAAAATTTCCGGGATGACCATGCCGGCCTTGCGAATGACCACGGTGTCGCCGATGCGGATGTCTTTGCGGCGGATTTCGTCCTCGTTGTGGAGCGTGGCGCGCGAAATCGTCGAGCCTTGCACAAAGACGGGTTCGAGTTCGGCCACAGGCGTGAGCACGCCGGTACGCCCAACCTGCACGGTGATGTCGCGCAACACGGTTTCCGCGGGCGTAATCCAGGGAACCGGTTTGTGGACGATGGCATAACCTGGCGCACGCGCACGGCCGGGAATGCGCGGCCAGTCAGCGAGTGTGTTCACTTTGAGCACGATGCCATCAATCTCGTAGGGCAACTGCCGGCGCAGGTCGCGGTCTTCGTCGTAATGCGCAACGACCTTGTCCGCGTATATTTTTAGGACCTCCTCGATGCCGTTGCAAACCCACCACAGTTTCTGTGTGGGCAGGCCGAATCGCGCGAGCGCTTCGAGCATTTCGGAATGTTTCTTGAACTCGATGCCTTCCACCGCGCCGGTGGCGTAAAACACGGCGCGGATGGGGCGTTGTGCCACGAGCTTCGGATCAAGCTGCTTGAGCGTGCCGGCGGTGGCGTTGCGGGCATTGGGAAAAGGCTTTTCGCCGGCAGCAGCCAGCTTGGCATTGATGGCCTCGAATTCCTTCGTGGGCATGTAAGCCTCACCGCGCACTTCGAGCAGCGCGGGCGGATTCTTGAGGTCCAACTCCAGCGGAATCGCACGGACGGTTTTGAGATTGGTGGTGATGTCGTCGCCTTCCACGCCGTCGCCGCGCGTGACACCGAGCGCAAGTTTGCCGTCGCGGTAATGGACGCTGATGGACACGCCGTCCACCTTCGGCTCCATGATATATTCGACGCGGTCGCGGCCGAGGTGTTTGCGAATGGTCGCATCGAACGCGCGCAGTTCGGCGAGCGTTTTTTCATCCTGCGCGCGGTTGCGTTTCTCGCGGTCCGGTTCCTCGTCCTTGGTTGGATGATCACTGGCTTCGACCTTGTCGAGCGAGAGCATCGGCACGAGATGTTTGACGCGGGCAAATTTTTCACTGGGCGCGCCACCAACGCGTTGGGTGGGCGATTCGGGCGTGACCAGGTCGGGAAAATTTTTCTCCAACGCCTGCAGTTCCTTGAGAAGCTGGTCGTATTCGCGGTCGGAAATAATTTGCCGGCCTTCGACGTAATAGGCCTGATCGTGCCGGCGGATTTCGGCGGCGAGTTGGGCGTGACGTTTTTTGGCTTCAGCTTGTGTCACGCGGAAAGTCTAGCTGTATGCGAATCAAAAGGAAAGCGGGGTGGACTGCACCGCCGGCCACGAAGAAGTGATTGGGGGTTTATGGCAGTTGGCGCACGGTTTTTCATTTCGAAAAACCGCGGTGACCGGCTCACGGCAGCGGCGGGGTACTCACTGTTTCAGCAGGAGGGTCAGCCCCGTGGCGCACAGGAGCACAAAAAAAGCGATGACCGTGCCGTCGAGCAGACCGAACCGCGCTTGTTCTGACCGGTTGGCCGGAACGAGCGTCGAATGAATGAAATTCACACCGCTCTTTCTGTTCACGTTGAACGCAATTTTAGCCATGCCGGCCTTTGAGCATCGCTTGGGCCAATCGCCGTCGTTTTGCCGGGCGACCTGGTTTGGAACAAAACAGTCCGGGGATTTGACACGAAAACGGCCGGAGCGCGTGAAGTTCACGCAGGCTGTCCCAAAAATCGGCGCAGGCGGTTGAACATGGTCTGGGCAAAACGTTCGTAGGGCGCGAGGGGACGGCCGTAGGTTTTGACTTCGTCGATCGCCGCCAGGGTCATGCAAAAATCGAGGTCGTGAAAGCTGCGCCCGCGTTTGACCCGCCGAAGCCAGCGGCTCAGGTCGGTAATTTCCTCGATTTCATCATTGCGCCCGGGATGAAATGACATGTGCCATTCGTTGTGGCGCAGGAAGCCTTCGCTTTCGCCTTTGCTGTCAAACCACGAATCACACAGCAAAAGGCAGAGGGATTGGCCGCGACAGACGCCGGCGTGGTAAAAAACGAGGCGCGCCTTCGTTCCGGAGAAATGATCATACGCGATTTCCAGCGCGTCATCCGGCGGCGGCGTGAACCGGGTTTGAAAGGCAAAATGAAAACTGCCTTGCATCACACTCGATTTTTCCAGGTACAGATTTTCTTCAAAAAGCCAGAGCAGATTCGTCGGGAGCCGGCGCTCGGCCAGCAGCTTTTTCCAGGCGTCGAGTGCTTCCCCCAGGGTCGGGCGTGTGAACGGGTTGGCTGCGATCATGAAGACAGTTTATACAATGCTTTTCAAAAACCAATCCACAAATTTCGGGATGCCCTGCTCGATTTTGACGCTCGGATTGTAGCCGAGCCGGGCGCGCGCCTTGGAAATGTCGGCAAACGTGATGGGCACGTCGCCGGGCTGCACCGGCTGGCGGTCAATCACGGCCTTTTTGCCGAGTGATTTTTCGAGCAACTCGATCAAATAGTCCAGCTTCACCGTCTGCGATTCGCCAAGGTTGAAAATTTCATAGCCGAATTCCCTTTGCGTGCCGGCGATGATGCCGTCGAGCGTGTCGGTGATGAACGTGTAATCGCGCGCGGCGCTGCCATCGCCGAAGACCGGGATCGACTTGCCGGCGCTGATGAGCTTCGCAAATTTGTAAATGACGAGGTCGGGCCGCTGGCGCGGGCCGTAAACGGTGAAAAAACGCAGCATCGCCACGTCCAGGCCATAAATGTGATGCCAGACGTGGCCGAGCGCCTCGCAGGCCAGCTTGCTGGCGGCGTAGGGCGACACGGCGGAGAAAATCGGGTCGCTTTCGGAAAACGGCGTCTTGGAATTCATGCCATAAACCGACGACGACGAGGCGATGGTGATTTTTTTGACGTGGTTCGTGCGCGCAGCTTCGAGCACGTTGACTGTTCCTTCGACATTGACACGCTGGTAAAGCGCCGGGTCGGCGAGGCTGGGCCGGACGCCGGCGCGCGCGGCGAGGTGGATGACCTGATCGAACCTGACGGAGGAAAAAATTTCGTCGAGCGCGGCGCGGTCGGTGATGTCGCCGTGGACAAATTCAAATGGTTTGCCTTGCCCCGTGGAATAGACCGGGCTGCCTGCCTTTGCCGGGGCCTGGGCCGGGTTATTCCACGGCGCGAGCGCCTGGATTTCGCGGAGGTTGCGGCGTTTGAGCTGCGGATCGTAATGATGGTTGAGGTCATCGAACGCCCAGACGGAGTGGCCGTCGCGCAGGAGCCGTTCGCAAACGTGCGAGCCGATGAAACCCGCGCCGCCGGTGACCAGAAAATTCATGGCCGAACGCTAACAATCCGGGCGCGGGCTGTCGAGTGCGAGCACATGAACCAAGAAACATAGAGCGGTCAGGCTGCTGTCGATCGCCGCTCCGCAGCTTTACGCCTCATTCAGCGCGTCAATCAACTGCCGCAGGCGACCGTAATCGCGCCGGTTGAAACCGAACGCGACGCGGGCCAGGTCCAGACGGTCGTTGTCCTCGACTTCTTCCGGCGTGGGTTTGATGACTTTGATGGGCGTGCCATTGATGATGTCGGCAAAGTTCTTGTTTAATCGCGGGATGGCGGATGCCGGCGGCGCGTTTTTGAGCCGGATGACGAGCAAATCCTTCACAAACCGGGTGGACTGAAAATTCCGGTAAAAGCGCGTGATGATTTTCACCGCCCGGTCGGTGTCGTCGGTGATGTGGTACAGATTCAGGTCATCGGGCGAAATCAACTGGCCGCGGAGCAGATGTTCGCGGACATTTTGGTCCCAGGTTTTCCAGTAGGTGCCGCCAGGCCGGTCCATGAGCACGAGCGGCATGAGCTGGCTCTTGCCGGTTTGCATAAGGGTAATCGCCTCGTATCCCTCGTCCAGTGTACCGAACCCGCCGGGGAACAACACGATGGCGTCCGAGTGCCGGACGAAAATGAGTTTGCGGGTGAAAAAGTATTTGAACGAAATGAGTTTTTTGTCCTCGCGAATGACGGGATTGGCGGCCTGCTCCCACGGCAGGCGGATGTTGACGCCGAAACTGTTTTCCGGCCCGGCACCTTCGTGTCCGGCCTGCATGATGCCCGGCCCGGCGCCGGTGATGACCATGAAACCGGCCTTCACAATTTTGCGCCCGAACTCGACGGCCTGCTGATATTCCACTTTGTCCGGTTGCGTCCGCGCGGAGCCAAAAATCGTGACCTTGCGGACGTGCGCATACGGCGCGAACAACCGGAAGGCATAGCGCAGTTCGCGCAGCGCGGTCTGGATGACACGCACATCACCGGTGTCCTTCACGTCGGCCAACAGCTTGAGCGCGTTCCCGACGATGTCGGCGACTTCGGCTTCGTTGTGGCCGCCGCCCCTGAATTTGATGAGTTCCAAAATCCGCCGCTCCAATTCCGGGTCGGCGACCGGTTTTTTGCCATCGCTTCTGTTCACGTTGCGAGGATAGCGTGAACCGGTTTAGTCGCGCAGCATTTTTATCTTAATCTTAATCCGGCGCTTAATCGTAATCGCAGGTGAAGAAGATTAAGATGACGATTAAGATTAAGGGGAATTACAGCGTTTTGCGCATTGACAATGGTTTCTCCAAAAACCATGCTTTGCGTCCATATTGCGAGCCCCGCCCTGGAGCGGATTTTCTCGCCCCGGAAAGGATGTGAGTTGCGTTGACCGAAATTAGATTAAAAAAAGGCGAGCCAGTGGAACGCGCGTTGCGGCGACTGAAGAAAAAAGTTGACCGCGAAGGGACCTTGAAGGTCGTGCGCAATCACCGGCATTTTGAAAAGCCGAGTGAAAAGCGACGCCGCAAGGAAAAGGCCGCGCGCTTTTCCGCGATGCTCAGCGCCCGGTACGCGGACCTGTAATTTGCAATTTCCAAAACCGGGTGCGTCCGATTACGATGCGCCCGGTTTTTTATGTATTCATTTTCCACCTGCTGGAATTCCCACCGTCACACGGACGGGCGCGGCCTGCTGCGCGAAATCCGCGACCTCGGTTTTGAATACGCGGAGTTGAGCCACGGCACCCGCCTCGGCCTCATGCCCGGCATCCTCGAAGCGGTGGACGCGGGTGAAATCAAGATTTCCAGCCTGCACAATTTCTGTCCGCTGCCGATGGGGGTCACGCGTGCGTCGCCCAACCTCTACCAGTTTTCCGCCGAGGACCCGCGCGAACATGAATTGGCGGTGAAGCACACGCTCAGGACGCTGGAGTTCGCCGGGCGCGTCAAGGCGCCGGTTGTGGTGTTGCATCTCGGCAGCCTTGAGTTGAAGGATTACACCGGCAAGCTGTGCGAGATGCTGAAAAGCGGCGGAAAGGAATCACCCTCATACCGCAAACTCCGCGATGAAGCCGCCGCCAAACGCGAGGCGCGGAAAAAACCGTTCGTCGAACGGGTTTACGAAACCTTGCGGCAGGTTTTGCCCGAAGCCGAAAAACGCGGCCTCAAGCTCGGCATCGAAAACCGCCAGGCGCTCGAGGAAATTCCGCTGGACGGCGACTTCGAAAATTTCTTCCGCGACTTTGACAGTCCGAACGTCGTTTACTGGCACGACACCGGCCATGCGCAAATCAAGGAAAACCTCGGTTTCATCCAACACGCGCAGCAGCTTGAGTCACTGGCCGCGCGCCTGGCCGGTTTTCATGTTCACGACGTGAAATTTCCCGACGACGACCACGCCTCGCCCGGCACCGGCACGGTTGATTACGCGAACCTCAAACCGTTCGTGAAGCCGCAGCACATCAAGGTGTTTGAACTCAGCCCGGCGCTGCCCGTCGAAGCCGTCAAACGCGGCGTCGCGCACGTCAAAAAAATCTGGGGCGAAGGATGAACCTGTAGCCGCGTTTGTCAAAACGCGGTTTCGTCCGCCGTTTGACAATGGCGGCTACGGTTTGCGATCCGACCCGTAAATCGTATATCGTGAATCGCAAATGATAAGCGTCGCACCACGCAAGACTGCCGTTGAAATCGTCCGCCGCCTGCAAACGGCGGGCTTCGCGGCGTTCTGGGTCGGCGGCTGCGTGCGCGATTTTCTGCTCGGACGCGAGCCGCAGGATTACGACATCGCCACGGACGCGAAGCCGGAACAGGTCGAAAAGCTCTTCAAACGCACCCTCGCCGTCGGGCGCAAATTCGGCGTGATGATTGTGGTCGAAGCCAAACACCAGTTCCAGGTTGCCACGTTTCGTGCCGAGGCGGATTACCGGGACGGTCGCCGCCCGACAACAATTGTTTTCGCGAGCGCCGAGGCCGATGCGCAGCGCCGTGATTTCACCGTGAACGGGCTGTTTTACGATCCGGTTGCCGGAAAACTTCACGACTGGGTCGGCGGCGAAAAGGATTTGCACGTGAAAATCGTCCGCACCATCGGCCCACCGGAGGAACGCTTTGCCGAAGACCATTTGCGCCTGTTGCGCGCGGTGCGGTTTGCCGCCCGGTTGAATTTTGTAATCGAGCCGCAGACCTTCGCCGCCGTCAAATCGCTCGCGCCGAAAATCAAGCTCATCAGCGCCGAACGGATTCGTGACGAACTCATTAAGCTGTTTGCGCCACCCAAACTGGAATCGGGTAGGGCGGGCACTCCGCTGCCCGCCGCTGGTACGGGAGGCGGTGACGGCACGCACGGAGTGACGCGCCCTACCTCTCCTGCGGCGCGCGGTTTGGTGCTGCTGCGCGACAGCGGATTGCTGGAGCACGTTTTACCGGAACTGGCGGCGACGGTTACGTGCGAGCAATCACCGGATTATCATCCTGAAGGCACCGTATTCGAGCACATCCGGTTGATGTTGGGAAAATTGCCTCCGGACGCGAGCGAGTCTTTGCCGTGGGCGGTGATTTTGCACGACATCGGCAAGCCGGCGGCGGCGGAGCGCGACGCCGCGACGGGCAAAATCCATTTTTACGAGCATGAAAAAATCGGCGCGACGATGGCGGAAAAGATTTTGCAGCAGTTGCGTTTCCCCAAAATACAAATCGAGGAAATCGTCGCGTGCGTTCGGCAGCACATGCAGTTCAAGGACGTGAAGCAAATGCGGACGGCAACGCTGCGGCGATTGTTGATGCGCGAGACGTTTCCGCTGGAACTCGAATTGCACCGGCTCGACTGCCTCGGCTCGCACGGTGACCTGGGGCATTATGAGTTTTTAGTGGAACAGGCGGCCGAGTTAAAAAAGAAGCCAACCATCCGTCCGCCCCTGCTCGCGGGAAAAGATTTAATCAAACTGGGAATGAAACCCGGTCCGGCCATGGGCGTGTTGCTGAACGAAATCCGCGAGAAACAGTTGCAGGATGAATTGAAAACGCCGTTGCAGGCCCGCCACTGGGCAAAGAACCGGATCAAAAATGCTGGATAAACCTTCCCCGGAAGATAATTGTTTGACTCTGATGGTTTGACCTTATCTTTTGGTTCGCGTCTGTTCGTGTTGATGCGAGAGCGGGAATTAAAAAGACAACCAATATGCCAATTCAACTTCGCGACAAATCACAATGCAAGTACGACATGATTGCGCTGGGTGAAATCATGCTGCGATTCGATCCGGGCGAGGGCCGCATCCGCACGGCCCGCGAATTCAAGGCCTGGGAAGGCGGCGGCGAATACAACGTTGCGCGCGGCCTGCGCCGGTGCTTCGGTCTTAAGACCGCCGTTTGCACCGCGTTCGCCGACAACGAAGTCGGGCGGCTCATCGAGGATTTTATTTTGCAGGGCAACGTCGGCACGGAATTCATCAAGTGGATGCCGTTTGACGGCGTGGGCCGCGCGGTGCGCAACGGGTTGAATTTTACTGAGCGCGGTTTCGGAGTACGCGGCGCGGTGGGCGTTTCCGACCGTGGCCATTCCGCCGCCAGCGAGCTCAAGGCCGGCGATTTCGATTGGGACCACATTTTTGGCAAGCTTGGGGTACGCTGGTTCCACACCGGCGGCATCTTCGCCGCGCTCAGCGACACCACCTCGCAACTCGTCATCGAGGCCGTCAGGAAAGCCAGGCAATACGGCACGATTGTTTCCTATGACCTCAATTATCGCCCGTCGCTATGGAAATCCATCGGTGGCCAGAGGCGCGCGCAGTCGGTGAACAAAAAAATCGCCAGGCACGTGGACGTGATGATTGGCAACGAGGAAGATTTTACCGCCTGCCTCGGCCTTGCCGTCAAAGGCGCGGACGAACACTTGTTGCACATTGACGTGAGTGCGTTCAAGAGGATGATCGAAACGGCGGTGAAGACGTATCCGAATTTCAAGGCCACCGCCACGACCCTGCGCGCGGCGAAAACGGCGACGCGCAACGATTGGGCCGCGATTTGCTGGATGGACGGCAGGTTTTATGAATCAAAAAAATATCCCGACCTTGAAATCCTCGACCGTGTGGGCGGCGGTGACAGTTTTGCCAGCGGTTTGATATACGGTTTGATGACCACCGGCGATCCGCAGAAGGCGGTGGATTACGGCGCGGCGCACGGCGCGCTGGCGATGACAACGCCCGGCGACACTTCCATGGCGTCAAAGGACGAGGTTGAAAAATTGATGAAAGGCGGCGGCGCGCGCGTGCAGCGATAGCGGCGGAGCGGCAGGGCATGGTCTCACGACATAGGTAACACTTTGTTCTCAGCAGATAGGTGACACTTTCATGGCCTATATGCCAAGGAAAGCAACGAACTAGCAGGAGCAGAGGTTTCAATTAATCAGTGAGATGCGGGCGGGAGATCTGCCTGTGACCGAGTTGTGTCGACGGTTCAGGGTTTCGCGTAAGACCGCTTACAAGTGGCGCCGACGATTCGGCCTGAAAAGGTTGAATGGGCTAAAGGATCAGTCGCGTCGTCCGCGGCGGGTGCCTGGAAAGACCGGCGAACTCTGGCTGGCGCGCGTGCGCCGCCGACGGCTCAAGCATCCCAGTTGGGGTGCGCGCAAGCTGCGGCATCGCCTGCAAAGGGATTTTGGTGGAACGGGTTTGCCTTCCGTGGCCGCGATGAGCCGCTGGCTGAAGCATTGGGGGTTGGCGTCTGGACGGAAGCGGCGAAAGCGGGGACCGGTGGTTCTGCGTCGGGGTGTACGCGCGGCTCGGCACAGCAATGAGGTCTGGACGGTGGATTTCAAGGGTTCATATCGAACAGGTGATGGCACGCGGGTGTATCCGCTGACGGTGCGAGATTTGTATAGTCGCTATGGTTTGCGGGTGGGCTTGCTGCGCAGCCAGGCTTTGGAGAAAACCCGGCGGGAGTTTGTAAAGATCTTCAGGAAAAATGGGCTGCCCAGACGGATTCGCAGTGACAATGGCACCCCTTTTGGTGGCGGTGGACCCACGGGACTGACCCGACTGAGTGCCTGGTGGATCAAACTGGGAATTGAGGTGGAGTTCATCACGCCTGGCCGGCCTTGTGAGAACGGGGCGCATGAGCAGTTTCATCGGGTTTATAAAGCTGAGGTGGCCAGGCATCCGGCGTTGACGCTGGCGGGCCAACAACGGCGCAGTACGAAATGGCTGCAGCAATACAATCAAGACCGCCCGCATGAAGCGTTGGGCATGGAAGTGCCGGCTAAATACTATCGCCGGAGCCGGAGCCCTTTACGGGACCGAAGCGGGCCTTGGAAGTATTCAGAGGATTGGGCGAGCCGATGGGTCAGGGGCAATGGGGAAATCAACTGGAAGGGAAAAAGACGCTTTGTCGGGGAAGCTTTCGTGGGTGATTACGTTGGTTTGAAAGCCCTGCGTCCAAGGGTATGGCGGGTGTATTTCGGCCCGTTACTGGTGGGTGAACTGCATCAAGAGGAGGTTGGAAACATTCGAACCGCCAAATATCGACACCGGAAATAACCCTTGTTGGGTGGCGTCGTTGCGGCTCGCTACGCTCGCCTGCACTTTGCCACCCAATAAAAGTGTAACCCATGTCGTGAGAACAAGTGTTACCTATGTGGTGAGAACGCCCACAGCTCCGCCCTACCAAATCGGTAGGGCCGCGACCTGCCCCGACATCGGATGTCGAGGTGCCTGCGCAGCCTAAACCGCTACCGCTGGATGCGGGCCGAGCCGCCTTTGGCGAACGCCTTCACCTGTTCCACGGTTGCCATGGTTGTGTCGCCCGGGAAGGTGGTCAGCAACGCGCCGTGCGCCCAGCCCAATTTCACCGCCTGCTCCGGTTCTTCGCCCGTCAGCAGGCCGTAGAAAAATCCCGACGCGAAGCCGTCGCCGCCGCCGACACGGTCGTGCACGTTCAACTCACAAGTCGGCGCGACATAGGTTTTGCCGTCAATCCACGCCACGGCGCTCCAGCTATGATGGTTCGTTGAGTGGACTTCGCGCAGCGTGGTGGCCACAATCTTGACCTTCGGATATTTCTTCACCACCTGGTCCATCATCCCGAAGAATACACTCGGATCGAGCTTGGACTTGGCCACCACGTCCGGGCCTTTCAAGCCAAGTCCCTTCTGCAAATCCTCCTCGTTGCCGACCAGCACGTCGCACTGTTCGACAATCCGTTTCACCACCGACACCGCTTTTTTCTGTCCGCCCCAGATGTCCCAGAGCTTTTGGCGGAAGTTCAAATCGAACGACGTGATTGCGCCCGCCGCCTTCGCTGCTTTCATGCCTTCAATAATCAATTCGCCCGTGGTCTCGGAGAGCGCGGCGAAGATGCCGCCGCTGTGGAACCAGCGAATACCCTGACCGAAGATTTCCTTCCAATTGAAATCGCCCGGTTTGAGCAAGCCGCCCGCCTCGTTGCTGCGGTTGTAAAACACCACCGGCGCGCGCACGCCGTAGCCCTGGTCGCTATAGACCGTCGCGTGGTTTGGGCCGCGCACACCATCATGCTTGAACCGCTTGTAAAACGGTTTCACGCCCATCGCCTTCACGCGCTCGGCGATGAGGTCGCCGATGGGATAATCCACCATGGCCGTGGCGATGCCGGTGTTCAGGCGGAAGCAATCGGCCAGGTTGGCGGCGCAGTTGAATTCGCCGCCGCTGACGTGGATTCTGCATTCCGTGGCCTTACGGAAAGGGATGATACCGGTATCAAGACGATGGACCAAGGCGCCGATGGACAGGAAGTCCAGCGCGCCTTTTTCGGGGATGTTCAAACCATATTTCATTCTATTTTCCTGATGTTTTAAGACTTTTCGCCGGGTCATTTTGCGGAAAACATTCCGAAAGGCCCGGGGTTTTGGTGCGTGAAACAACTAGCAGGCCGGGTGCGGTTTGTCTGTAAAAAAATAGGACGGCGAGAGACACGGCAGATTCATGGTTGCAGTTTGACACGCGCACCGAACAAAAATTACTCCCTCTCCCCGTCCAAACGGGGAGCGGGCTGGGGGCGAGGGGTTCGTGACTGTAAAATGTTAGCTCCTCACCCCGCCCCTCTCCTCCTTGGGGGAGGAGAGGGAGAAAACTCGGCGCGTGTGTCAAGATGCGCTCGGGCCAATTCGCGACGCCACTTTTTCTGGACAAACTTTTTGGCCGGGCGCAATGTCAAAACCATGATACCGGACAGGCTGCGAATCGCACCGTCCATTGTTTATTGGGCCAATTCCACATCACTACTATGAAACGCATTATTATCATCGGCATAGTTTCGTTGATTGTTTGCGGTGCAGCGTGTGCAAGCTATCTCCTCGGCTATCAGCGCGGTTACCATCGCGCGTTGATTTTACAGACCGGGACATTCGTAGACACGCTCAATGCGCTGGACGAGATTCGTGCAGGAGATGTTGTTGGTGGTACAAAGACGATTGAAGTGCTGTGCTTTTCATCCGCGAACATCATTTATGGTGACTTTGTATTTAGGCATGATTTTCCCGGCCACTTTGTTGGCAAGAGCATGATTGATGATTTGCAGCATTATCGTCAGACTTATCGCACCAACAGTGCTGAATGGACGCCAATGGAGCGGAGTTTGGAGAAGAATTTATCGAATTGGAAATGACCCGGATGCCTGAAACTTGGTTGGGATGCAAACTTCACCGATTGCTCGTTCGATTGTTTTCAGGAAAGTGAGGATGCAGCCCTCTATCGAGGAGCTGCTACGAATCATTCGGTAGCAGGCTGCTTTTAATTTCTGATTCACGATTTACATGGTAGGGCCGCGCTGCCGCGCGGCCTCGGACGACCAGCAGGTCGTCCCTACCGATCATTCCCCCAACATTGCCAAACCCGATGCGTGTGGTGTAACATGAACTGGAATCTATGCTTTATTTCGAACGCGGTTCCCCAAAGGCAAAGTTGTCGCTGGATGATTTGCGTGATGGCTTGTACAAGGCACTGGCCCGCCTGGGCAAGCCCCAGCGGGTGTTGGTCGTTCCGCCGGACTTCACCCGGTTTCATTCGAAGGCGGGTGTGCTGACCAGGCTCATCGCCGATTACTACGATGAGCGTTTGACGGACGTTCTACCTGCGCTGGGCACGCATTCGCCGATGACCCCGGAACAGATCGCCGAAATGTATGCCGGCGTGCCGCCGGAGTTGTTCCGGGTTCACAACTGGCGCACGGGCGTCGCCACCGTCGGCGAAGTGCCGGCGGAGTTTGTGCGGCAGGTGACCGATGGCGCCGTGGATTTTCCCTGGCAGGCGCAACTGGCCAATCTCATCTGGACAGGCAAACACGATTTGATCCTGTCCGTCGGCCAGATCGTCCCGCACGAAGTCGTTGGCATGGCCAGTTACAACAAGAACATCTTCGTGGGCACGGGCGGCACGGAAAGCATCAACAAAAGCCATTTCGTCGGCGCGGCCTACGGGATGGAGCGGATGATGGGGCGCGCGGACACACCGGTGCGGCGCATCCTCAACTACGCCTCCGAGCACTTCATGAAGCACCTGCCCATCGTCTATGTGCACACGGTGGTGGGAAACGACGCCAAGGGCAGACTGTACGTGCGCGGCCTGTTCGTGAGCGACGACGGTTCCGGTTTCGACAAGGGCGCGGCGCTGTCATTAAAGGTCAATTTCAACATGCTCGACAAGCCGCTCAAAAAAGTGGTCGTCTATCTTGATCCCGGCGAGTTCAAGAGCACATGGCTGGGCAACAAGAGCATTTATCGCACGCGCATGGCTATGGCCGATGGCGGCGACTTGATTGTGCTTGCACCCGGCTTGAAGGAATTCGGCGAAGACAAGGAAATTGACCGGCTCATCCGCAAATACGGTTATCGTGGCACGCCGGCGACCCTGGCCGCCGTGAAAGCCAACGCCGAATTGCAGAACAATCTCAGCGCGGCGGCGCATTTCATCCACAGCTCCTCCGAGGGTCGGTTCAACATCACGTATTGCCCCGGCCACCTCTCACGGGAGGAAATCGAGAGCGTCAATTTCAGTTATGCCGACCTGAGACAAATGACGGCACGTTATAATCCGGCCAAGCTCAAGGACGGCTGGAACATCATGCCGGATGGCGATCAAATCTTTTACATTTCAAACCCGGCGCTCGGACTGTGGGCGTATCGGGGACGATTCGAGGATTAACACAACCGGCGACATCGGAAGGGAAAACCATGAATGCTCCGTTTAAAGCAAATTTGAGGAACCAGGTCGCGCCCGCAATGGGCGGCGGCGGCGTGTTGTGCAGCGCCTGCAACTTGTAAGCCAAGGAGGCCGCCTTGAATCAAAGAACCGCCGGCCTGATTTCAGTACTGATGGCGGTGGGGCTTTTGATCGTTGGGATGTGGCCTTTCGCGTTCCGGCCCCTCAATCGCGTGGGCTGGCTTAAAGACCGCGCGGGTTTGTCATTCCTACCCGACGGCGTCGCCTACGAACCGGAGGCAACCGATTGGTCCCGGGGCGGCCCGCCGGATCAACCGGCGGCGTTCACGATGGAACTCTGGCTCGAACCGGGCCAGGTGCCCCCCACCGATTTGTTCGATATCCTGACGATTGACGATGGCGTTGTCCCGTCAGGAATCGTCCTGTTTCAATGGAAGACGGAACTGCTGCTTCGTATTCGCGACCGTGCCAGCCGCCGGGGATTTCGAGAGGTTGGGCCGAGCGGCGTTCTGACAGAACAAACGCCCTGTTTCATCAACCTCACGGTAGCCCCCTCGGGGACAACTTTCTATTCGAACGGGTCCCGGTTGAGTCATTATCCCGGGTTCACGGTTCCCAACTCACGGTTGAACGGGCGCTTGATCCTCGGAAATGCCGCCGAGGGCAAACATCCTTGGAGAGGGAATTTATTTGGCCTGGCCATTTTCAATCGGGCTTTGGACGCATCCGAAGTTGCGCAACATTACGCATTATGGACAAATCATCAGGCGGGACAGCTTGCGGCTGAAACCGGCCTGGCCGCGTTGTATCGCTTCGACGAGGGCAATGGACAGTGGGTGAATGATCTCTCCACCAACCGGCAGCGGCTGTTGATTCCGGAGCGATACAAGGTGTTACAGAAGCGTGTGCTGGAACTGGATCCAATTGGAATGTCCGATTTGGATGATATCGCGGTGAATATCCTTGGGTTCATGCCGTTCGGATTTGTCGTGTACGGCTATCGCCGGCTGGCCAAACCTGATGGCCGGGGCGGGAATCTTGTGTGGGCGGTCTGCGCCGGCGCAACGATCAGTTTGGCCATCGAACTGACCCAGGCCTGGCTGCCCAACCGCACCTCGTCGATTAATGATATTTTGACCAATACGCTCGGGACATTCCTGGGCGCGCTCCTCGCACGGAAGTTACTGTCCAGGACAACATCCACCGACGTCACGCCTCCTTAATCCGGAGGCAATGGAATGCCTGCGTCACCACCACGATGGGCGGCACGCACAAGGCAAAAATGAACATACCAGTCTTGCACACACGGGCAGGACAAGAGACAATGATGTGGCATGACCGCGCGTTTTACGAGACGCAGGGCCACACCCGACAAACGTCGTGCGAGACGGTTTGGGACAGGTTTTGATTTATATGACAACACCAGCGGAACTTTTTTCCCTCAAAGAACGCGTAGCCGTCATCATCGGCGGCACGGGCGAATTGTGCGGCCGGATGGCGGAAGGTTTTGCGTCGGCGGGCGCGACGGTCGCGCTGGTCGGACGCGATGCGGACAAGGCCAGGGTGCGGCTCGATAAAATTTCAAAAGACGGCGGCAAGGCGGAATTTTTCCCGTGCGACACGACTTCGAAGGCCGGGCTGCAAAAACTGCTGGCCGGCGTTCTTGCCAAATTTGGCCGCGTGGACATTCTGGTCAACGGCGCGGGCGTGAATTCGCCGACGCCGTTCTTTGACATTTCCGAGGAGGAAATGGACCGCATTCTCACGGTGAATTTGAAAGGCGTGGTGCTGGCTTGCCAGGTTTTTGGCAAGCACATGGTCGCGCAAGGTTCAGGCAGCATCATCAATGTCGGTTCGGCGTCGGGGCTGAATCCGCTATCGCGCGTGTTTACTTATTCGGCGTCGAAGGCCGCCGTGCATAACATTTCAAAAAATCTCGCGCGCGAATGGGCGGCGAAGGGCGTGCGCGTGAACATTCTCGTGCCGGGGTTTTTCCCGGCGGACCAAAACCGGAAAGTGTTGAGCCCCGACCGGGTGGCATCCATCATGGCTAAAACGCCGATGAAACGTTTTGGCGAGTCACACGAACTCATCGGCGCGGCGTTGCTGCTCGCGTCGGACGCGGGCAGTTTTATCACCGGGATTGAACTTGTCGTGGACGGCGGGTTCGATGCCATGACCATTTAACATGAAATTCTGCGACGAAAATTTTCTACTGTCGAACAATGTGGCCCGCGAGTTGTATCACCACACCGCGGCGAACCAGCCAATAATTGACTATCACTGCCATCTTTCGCCAAAGGACCTTGCGGAAGACCGGCGCTTTGAGAATGTCCACGAACCGTGGCTGGGCGGCGATCATTACAAATGGCGCGCGATGCGGGCCAACGGCGTGCCGGAGCGCCTCATCACCGGCGACGCCTCGCCGCGCGAAAAATTTCAGGTGTGGGCCGCCACCGTTCCCAAAACCCTGCGCAATCCGCTGTTTCATTGGACGCACCTGGAATTGCAGCGCTATTTCAGCATTGAAAAATTGCTGGAAGAAAGCACGGCGCAGGGAATTTGGGACGAAACCAGCCATTTGCTCGCGCAACCGGGCTATTCGGTGCGCGGACTCGTCGAACGCATGAACGTCAAGGTGATTTGCACGACGGATGATCCCGCCGATTCGCTCGAACATCACAAGGCCATTGTGAAATCCGGCTGGAAGGTGAAAGTATTTCCGGCGTTACGCCCCGACAACGCGCTGCGCGTCAATCAGCCGGAGCGTTTTAAGAAATGGGTGAAAACACTGAGCGACGCAGCGGGAACCAGCGCAACCACGTTCAAAGGCTTTCTAAAAGCGTTGAAGCAACGCCATGATTTCTTCCACGCCAACGGCAGCCGGCTTTCCGATCATGGCCTGAATCAAATGCCATCGCTGGATTGCACGGAGAAAAAGGCCGCGGCGATTTTCTCAGCGGCGCTCAAAGGCAGGGCGGCTTCGCCGGAGGACGCCGGGCGGTTCGCGTCGTTCATGATGGAATTTTTCGGCGTGCTCGACGCGGAGAAAAATTGGACGAAGCAGCTTCATCTCGGCGCATTACGCGACCCGAATTCGCGCATGGCGGAAAAACTCGGCGCCGACACGGGCAGCGACACCATTGGTGATTTCAGGCAAGGCACGGCGCTGGCGCGTTATCTGGACCGGCTGGATCGCATCGGCAAATTGCCTAAGACCATCATCTACAATTTGAACCCGGCGGACACCTGTCTGTTCGCGGGCATGCCGGGCAGTTTTCAGGACGGCTCCGTGGCGGGCAAACTGCAGTATGGCGCGGCATGGTGGTTTCTCGATCAGGAGAACGGCATCCGCGCGCAGCTGGATGCGCTTTCCGATCTCGGTTTGCTCAGCCGATTCGTCGGGATGCTGACGGATTCGCGCTCATTCCTGTCGTATCCGCGTCACGAGTATTTCCGGCGCATCCTTTGCGACACGCTCGGCGCGGACGTGGAGAGCGGGCGACTGCCCGACCGGCGCGAATGGCTCACCAGTCTGGTCACCGACGTTTGTTACCGGAATGCGAAGAATTATTTCGGGTTCCCCGCTTAAACGCGTTGCCAAAAAATCAGCCCGCTGAAGAGATTCGCTGCAACGGGCTTTTTATTTTCAGGCGGAAGTTTTTACAAGTCCGTGATGGGTTTATGCCGCGGCACCAGCGCCTTCATCACGCCCCACGCGATCAGATAGCTCAGGCCGCAGATGATGAACATGATGAGGTAGGCGGTTTGCGGCGTTTGTTTGAAGTGGTCGGTCAGCCTGCCGGCGAGCATTTGCAAAATGACGCCGCCACCAACGCCGCCGGCCGCGGTGCCAATGCCAGTGACGCTGGCGACCGTTTTTTTGGGAAACATATCCGAGACGGTTGTGAAAAGATTTGCCGACCACGCCTGATGTGCGGCGGCGCCGATGCAAATCATCGCGACAGCGAGCACGGCGGCCTTATTTCCAAAACGTTCGACGTTGCCGAAGTATTGCGTCATCAAAACCGCCAGCGGGGTCAGGGCAATGAGAAACATCGCCGTCATGCGGGCTTTATAGACCGGCCAGCCTTTTTTGATGAGGGTCATGGGAAGGCTGCCGCCATAAACACTGCCGATGATGGCCACGCCATAGACGATGAATGTCGGCATCATGATTTGCGCTTTGGTCATGTGAAATTGTTTGATCAGATAATCCGGCAGCCAGAACAGGTAGAACCACCAGACTCCGTCGGTCATAAACTTGCCGAAAAAGAACGCCCAGGCCTGGCGATAACCAAAGAGCCTCCACCAGGAAATCTTTCCTTTGTCGCCGTTGACATCACTGGTCGCAGCTTCATCGTCAACGTGAATATAGTCGTGTTCAGCTTTGGAAAGCCGCTTTTGTTTATCCGGTGTGTTGTAGAGCCAAAACCAGAATATCAGCCAAAGAAAACCTGCGGCGCCCGTGAGAATAAAGGCCATTTTCCATCCGCGTTCGTCGCCGAAATAAATCATGCACCACGGAACGAACAGCGCGGCCACCATCGCGCCAAAGTTCGAACCGCTGTTGAAGATGCCCGTGGCCAGGGCGCGTTCGCGCTTGGGAAACCACTCGGCGACTGTTTTGATGGACGCGGGGAAATTGCCCGCTTCCCCCACGGCAAATGTACTGCGGATGAAAATGTGCATCAGCAGCAGCCGCCCGACGAAAGCGTTGGCCATCCCGCAGACCGACCAGACGATCAGCGACAGGGCCAGACCCAGCCTGGTGCCAATTCGATCAATGACCCAGCCCACAACGAGTGTCATGCAGGCGTAAATTCCCGTGAAGAAGGAGGTCAAATAGGCGAAGTCGGTGTTGGACCAGCCAAACCCCCCGGCATCTTGCGACCGGCAAAAAAATTCCTTCAAATAGCTGATGACCTGGCGGTCCAGGTAGTTGAAGGTGGTGGCGAAAAACAGCAGCGCGCAGATGACCCAACGATAGTTGCTCGAAGCCGGGGCGGTTTGGCTGGGGGAATTCATTCGCGCGAAAATACCCCAAAACACTCCCATCCCTCAAGCGTTCAAATCCAACTTTACAAACCGGTGGCACTTATGCCACGCTGTATGATTATGTTGAAGAAATTTCTGGCAGTTCTGCCGCTCCTTTTGCTGACCGGTTGCGCCACCACGTTCACGCGCCTGACGCCGCTGGAACAGCCGCGCAATTCCAACAACCTTTACCCCGTTGAAGTCGTCTTCAATTCCTCGCAGCAATCGCTGCGCTGGGAGAGCATCCAGCCTTACGTGCTCGTCAACGGCGCGCTTTACCCGATGCGCCAGGTGCCAATGATGCAAAATCGTTGGGACGGGTTCGTGCCGGTGCCGCCGGGGACAAATTCCGTTAATTACCGTTTCAAATTCGATTATCTCTACAACGATTTCGGCACACCGCCCAAGCCCAACAGCGTCTTTTCGCCGGTGTACAAGCTGACCGTCATTGACCAGTAACCGGCGGGCCGGGTTACACGAGTCCCCAAATGATGTGGGGCGCGGATGATTTATCCGCGCTCTTTTTTTAAATTGGGAGAAATTGCCGGACTCGCACAGCGCGCCCCCCCGGAAACACGGCTGTCAATGCCGGGGCCGGAGCAGGATTGCTTTTTTGTCCGAGCCTTCCACTTCGACGCTGTGCGTTTCCACGTCGGGGTCGTCCTTCAACGCGTGATGCACGACGCGGCGGTCAAAGGCATTCAAAGGCTCCAATTCCACCGCGTCGCCCCAACGCCGGACTTTTTCGGCGGCGTCCTTCGCTTTTTTCACGAGCGCCTCGCGCGCCTGCGCGCGGTAGCCGCCCACGTCCACCATCGCCTTGGGCGAGCTGGGGTCCTGCTGGAAGAGCAGGCGATTGGTGATGTATTGCAAGTCCGCCAGTGTCTGGCCCTGGCGACCGATGAGCCGCCCGGCGTCCTCGGTTTTCACGTCGAGCAAGAGGCCTTCTTCCAGCTTGTGTTCCTCAACAGCGGCTTGAAAGCCGAGCAACGTCAGAATCTTTTCCAGGGTTTCTTTCGGTTGGGCGGGCATAAGTTGGTTGCGGGTTGAATGTCGCCGGTTTGTTTTCGCCTTATTTCTTCTTTTTTGGCGGCGGCGTCAATGCCGGATTTGCCGCCTGCGCCGCCGGGTCGCGCAGGTTTTTCGTCAGCTTGGTTTGTAGAATGGTCAGCAAATTGTTCACCGTCCAGTAAAGCGCCAGTCCCGCCGAGTAGTTGTATAGGAACACCAAAAAGATCAACGGCAGGTACCGCATGATTTTTGCCTGCGTGGGGTCCATGCCCGGCGACGGTGGCGTCAGATGCGATTGCCACAACATCGCCCCGCCCATCAGGAGCGGCAGCAGGTTGAACGGGAAATTGGCCCCCGGAATCATGAACAGCGTGTCCGGCTTGGACAAATCCTTGACCCACAGGAAACTGGCGCCGCGTAATTCAATGGCGCTGCGCAGCATCGTGAAAAAGCCGATGAACACCGGTGTCTGGATCAACATTGGCAAACAGCCGCTCACCGGGCTTACCTTGTGTTTCCGCCAAAGCTCCATTTGCTTCTGCGTGAATTTTTGCGGGTCGTCCTTGTATTTTTCCTTGAGCGCCTTAACCTCCGGCGCGAGCGCCTGCATCCGTTTCATCGAGCGCGTGCTCGCCGCCATCAACGGCCAGAAAATGCCGCGCAGCAGGACGGTAATCAGAACAATCACCGAGCCGTAGCCGAATTTCGTGACGTCGTGCAGCCAGTTCATCGCCAGCAGCAACGGCTTCGCGCAAAAACCGAAGAATCCGCCGAAGCCCATCACGTTGTCCGCGTGATTTTGAAACTGCGCGCCAATGTCAGCCAGCGTCCGGTATTCCTTCGGCCCGGCGAAGAAAACGATTTGCCGCTCGATGGCCTGATTGGTGGCCAGCGTCTGTGCGGGATAAACCAGGGCCGTCTGGACGCCTTGCGGCGGCGGTGCGCCGGGAATGGGCTCGACATTCGGGAACAACGGCAAGGTGACCGGGCGCGCGATGATTTGCTCCACCGGCTGTTTCGGCATCGCCAGCAACGCAAAAAACTGATTGTGCGCCGCCGCCCAAGCGACGTTGTTCGAACCGGCAACATATTCCGACCGCGGCATGCCATGAAAGCAGCCAAGGCCCGCACCCGAAAACCACGAGAACGGAGTGTCGTGCGAACTCGCGCCATCAAACCACATCGCGCCTTCGTACATGGAATAGGTGCTGTCGTCCGGCCCCATCGGCGTTGCCGTGCCCACCACCAACTCCTGCGCCGGCAACGCAAGCGGTTTATCCGAGGCGTTTTCGAGCCGCACACTGGCGTTCACCAGGTAATTCGAGCTGAGATGAAACTCCTTCACGAGCCGCAAACCGTTGGTAAACAATTTCTCGGCGCGAACCCCATCATCGGTGTTCGTCAAAGTGAAAATGCCGTCGCCGACAATCCCGGCATCGCCCAAAATCGCCAGCACCGGCACGGGCGCGCGGGTGTTCAACGTGGCCACGGCGTTGGTCGGATTGCCTTTTCGAGTTGTCCACCGCGCCGAAACCGTTTCGGGGTAATCCAGCAATTCAATCAGTTTCAGGCCGCCGCCGCGCGACGTAAACGTGTAACGCGCGAGCTGGTTCGTGAGCACCAGCGTCCGCTCGGGCGTGTTGGTGTCGAATGAATAAACCGAAACCGCGGTCGGTGCGGGCAGGCCGGCGCCGGCATTTGCCGTTGTGGTTTGGGCCGCCGCGAGCGTGTTCGTGGCCGTTTGCGGCTGCGGCAAATGCGAGTAATACTTTTGCTGCTCATAAAAACTCACGCCAAGCAGAATGGCGCAGAGTGTGACGACGATGATGCCGGTGCGGTCCATGAGAAATTAAATTTCGAACTCCTTGCCGCGTCGAAGGGCAGCAGAGACGGGCGAATTCCCGCCTTCGCCTTCGGCTCCGGCGCGGCAAGCCTGGAGGCGGGCAGCGTTGAAGCGCAGCGCAGACGGGCGGATTCCGGATTCATTTCGGGGCACCGGATCATGTCCGCCTTCGCCCCACGGATGACAGCGGCAAATCCGCTTTGTTGCCAGCCAACTGCCGCCAACGGCGCCTTGCGTGTGAATCGCCTCCATCGCGTATTGCGAACAGGTGGGCGTGAAGCGGCAGCCGGCGGTCGGCCCGAACAAAAAGGTCTGCGCCGGCGAAAGCGTCCAGCGATAAAGACGAATCGCAAAAATCAAAACATGTTGCAGCGGGTTCAAGATTTTAGTTTTTCAACAAGCCCGCGCGCCGCAGCGTTGCCAGAAAATCCTTTTCCACCTCGGCGAATTTTTTCCCGGCAATTGAATTTCGCGCCACGAGGACGAGGTCCACCGGTTGGGACAATTCATGTTGATGCTGGCGGAAGCTCTCACGGAGCAGCCGCCGCGCACGACTGCGTTCCACCGCACCACCGATTTTCCGGCTGGTGACAACGCCGAGTTTTGGTGTTGCGCCGACAGGCAGTTTGTTCCAGTTGGCGATGAGACAGCCCTGTGCGAGCCGCTGTCCCTGCTGCCGGATGCGCATGAAATCACGATTTTGACCGAGGCGCATGGCGCGACCCAGTTGCAGGCGCGGGCGTCCGGCGTCTGGCGTCTGGCGTCCGAGGTCTGGGGACTTGGCGGGCATGAGCGCGCGGGTTAAACCGGGGTCAGGCGTTTGCGTCCGACGCGGCGGCGGTTGCGCAACGTGGCTTTGCCGCTCTTGCTCGAATTGCGGTTAAGAAATCCGTGCTGCCGTTTGCGGCGGATTTTCGACGGTTGATACTGGCGTTTCATAAATTGTTCAGCGTCCTTCCGGGTGAAAAACCGGAACGTGCGAGGATAGCCATGAAACGCCTCGTGTCAAGGCGGGGTTCGTGGGTTCAACCGTTCAGCGCTTTGATCTTAATCGTGATCTTCATCTTTATCCTGTTCTGTCTCACCGACGATTATGATTAAGAGCAGGATTAAGATCAGGACATTGCCGACATCCACCGCATCCCGAGTTTGAGGCCACAATTTGTGACATTAAGTTTCAAAAATCACTTCACATTCAATTCGCGTTGGATGCCGAATTTCTCGATGCGTTTGCGCAGCGTAGCCCGGGTGATGCCCAGCATTTTGGCGGCGTGGACCTGGTTGTCGCCCGTTTCCTTGAGGGCCTGGATGACCAGTTCGCGCTCGACCGCCGGGATGACCTTCAACTTTGGATCGCGTCTGGCCCATTGAAACAACTGTCGCGCCAGCGCAGCCACATCGGTCGCAGCGGCATCTCCCGCCGCTCCAACGACCGGCGGCAGGGCCGTGCCCGCGCCCTGTCCCGAAATTTCCGGCGGCAGATCGCCCAGCAGAATCGCACCGCTCTTGGCCATGACGTGCGCGCGGCGGATGGCGTTCTCCAGCTCGCGCACGTTGCCCGGCCAATGATATTTTTCGAGCGTTTTGATGACGCTGGCGGCGATGGATTTCGGCGGGTGTTGCTGTTCGCGCGCGATTTTCTCCAGAAAATAATTCACCAGCAGCGGGATGTCGTTGCGCCGGTCGCGCAGCGGCGGAATGTGAATGCGCACGACGTTGAGCCGGTAAAACAAATCCTCGCGGAACTGCTTCGTGGCCACCGCCTGCTCCAGATGTTTGTTCGTCGCGGCGATGACGCGCACGTCCACCTCAATGGGCTGGTTGCCGCCGACGCGTTCGAACGTGCCGGATTGCAGCACGCGCAGGATTTTCGTCTGGGTCGCCGGGGTCATGTCGCCGATTTCGTCGAGGAAAATCGTGCCGTGGTTGCATTGCTCGAATTTGCCGATGCGCTGGAGGGTGGCGCCGGTGAACGCGCCGCGTTCGTGGCCGAAGAGTTCGCTTTCGAGCAATTGTTCGGGAATCGCGGCGCAATTGACGGTCAGGAACGATTGCTGGCTGCGGTTGCTGTGATGGTAAATCGCGCGGGCGACCAGTTCCTTGCCGGTGCCGCTTTCGCCGGTGATGAGCGCGGTCGCGTCGCTGGTGGCGACCTGACCGATGAGTTTGAAAACCTGCTGCATCGGTTCGCTGCGGCCGACGATGCCCAGTTCGTAATCCTCGGATTCGAGCAATGGCTCGTAGGAGACGACCTGTTTCATGTCGTGCGCGGCTTTGAGCGCGTTGGCGACGATTTCCTTGAGCTTCGGCACGTCGAACGGCTTGAGCAGATAATCGTAGGCGCCCAGTTTCATCGCTTCGATGGCGGTCTGCGTTGTGCCGTAGGCGGTCATCAAAATGACGAGCAGCCTGGGATCGGCGGCGCGGATGCGGCGAAGCGTTTGCAGGCCGTTCATGCCGCCCATGCGCACGTCCATCAACACAAGGTCGGGTTTGAATTTGGGAATGACTTTCAGCCCTTCCTCGCCGGACGCGGCGGTGGCCAATTCGAGGTCCGGCGAGTTGAAGATCCGCTGGAACGAATACCGCACGTCTTCTTCGTCATCAATCAGCAGCAGTTTGCTCATTTTGCCGAAGCCGAACATAACTGATTTTTGCCGGGCGGACAGCGAATTTTGCGTGCGGCCAAAATGGGGTTTTTCATTGTTTGACCTCGCTTCCTTCAACGCCTATACTCGCAACTCGTTTTGATATGAAAATCATCGTATGCGACCCGGTCTCGCCCAAGGGCATTGCGCTCCTGCAGCAGCGGCCGGAATTCCAGGTTGTGGTGCTGCCGAAGCGGTTGACGGAGGCGGAACTGCTCCCGGTGGTCGCCGATGCGACGGCGCTGGTCGTGCGTTCGGAAACGAAAGTCACGCGCAAGGTCATTGAAGCCGCGAAGCAACTGCGCGTCGTCGGTCGCGCGGGTGTCGGGGTGGACAACGTGGACGTGGAAGCCGCCACGCAGCATGGCATCGTGGTGATGAACACGCCGGGCGGCAACACGGTGACGACGGCGGAATTGAGCTTTGCCCTGTTGCTGGCGCTCGCACGCAAGGTGCCGCAGGCCCACGCCTCGATGACCGCGGGCAAGTGGGACCGCAAACTGTTTCAAGGCCTGGAACTGGCCGGCAAGACCCTCGGCGTGCTCGGCATGGGCCGGATCGGCACGGAAGTCGCCAAACGCGCCGTCGCGTTCGGCATGCGCGTGATCGCCTACGATCCTTATCTCACCGAAGACCGCGCCAAGGCCATCGGCGCGGAATTTGCGGACAGCGTGGACGATCTTTATCGCGCGGCGGATTTCATCACCATTCACATGCCGGTTACGGCGGAAACCAAACACATGTTGAACGCCGCCGCGTTCGCCCGGATGAAACCCGGTGTGCGCCTCGTGAACTGCGCCCGCGGCGAAATCGTCGTCGAGGCCGATCTTATTGCGGCGCTCGAATCCGGCAAGGTGGCCGGCGCCGCGGTGGATGTTTTCGCCACCGAACCGCTGCCCGCCGACCATCCGTATCGCCGGCAGCCGAATTTGATTCTCACGCCGCACCTCGGCGCGAGCACGGGAGAAGCGCAGGAAAAATGCGGCATTGAAGTGGCCGAGGTCATTGCCGGTTATCTGCTCACCGGCGAAGTCCGCAACGCAGTGAACCTGCCGTATCTCGACGCCCGGACTTATGAGCAGGTGAAGCCCTACCTGCCGCTGGGCGAGGCGCTCGGCAAATTGCTGGCGCAACTGGCGCCGGCGAACGCGGACCGGCTTTACATCACTTACGGCGGCCACGCGCGCCAGTTGCCGAACATTGATCCGGTCACGCGCGCGGTGTTGCGCGGCTTTCTCTCGGGCAGCAATTTGAAGGACGTGAACAATGTCAACGTCCGCAGTGTGGCCCAAAGCCTCGGCCTCACCGTCGAGGAAAAGAAATCCGACGAACCGGTGACCTTCAACGAATGGGTTCATGTGCAGGTGTTCGGCAACGGGAACAAGCTGATTTCCGCCGGGGGAACCTTCTTCGGGTCGCCGAACAACCCGCGCATCGTGCGGCTGTACAGCACGCCGGTGGAGATTCCCGTCAGCGGCACGTTGTTGCTGTTGAACAACAAGGACCGGCCGGGCATCGTCGGCCACCTCGGCACGTTGCTGAGCAAACACAAAGTGAACATTGCCAACATGAGCCTGACGCGCGACACTGCGGGCGGGCTGGCGTTGACGGTGTTGAACCTCGACAGTGTGCCGCCGCCGGCAGTGCTCGAAGAGCTTCAGAAAGACCCTGACATCAGCAATGTGAAAGTAGTAAAATTGTAGCCGCCGTCAAACCAATTGAAAAATGAAGACTAAAATGAAAATGATTTTCCCCATCACGCTGGCCGCGCTTGTTCTCGGAGCGTTCTCCACGCCGGTCGCGGCTGACACTGCGTCCGCAAATGCCGCACCGGCGCCGGTCGGCACGAACTCCAATCCCGAAGCCGCGATGACCGCATTGTTCGGCGACCCGGTGATTGTCAAAGGCAAGGGCCTTGAGATCAAGCAGAGCCAGTTGGATGCCGTGTCAAGCAACTTGAAAGAAATCTATGCAGCCCGCGGATTGGCTGCGCCGCCCAATCTGGAAGGGCAGGCGTTGCAGGCGTTGATTTTTCAACAGTTGATACTTGGCAAGGCCACCGAGGCCGACAAAGCCAAGGGCAGGGAGCAATTTAACGCTTCTTTGCAGAAGTTAAAAGCCAGCCAGCACCTTACGGATGAACAGTTTAATCAAACGCTGGAAAAACAGTTGATGCTGAGGGGACAGAACCGGACCCAGTGGGAGAAACAGAACATTGAACAAGCTACCATCCCGATCGTGCTTGAACGTGAATTGAACATCAGTGTGACGGACGCCGCCGCAAAAGAATACTACACCAACCATCCGGCAGATTTTGAGCAACCGGACAAAATCCGACTGTGCGACATTCTACTATTGACCGTGAACCCGGGCACCGGCACGCCCCTGCCGGCGGATCAGCAGCAGGCCAAACGCAAGAAGATTGATGAACTGCTCAAGCGCGCGCGCGGCGGTGAGAATTTTACGAATCTCGCGGCGCAATATTCCGAAGACCCTGCCTCGAAGGACAACAACGGCGAGCTGCCGCCTGCCTCACGAGACCAAATGAGTCCCGAACTGGCGGCGGCGGCGTTTTCGCTGACCAACAACCAGATCAGCGATGTCATCGAAATGTCTTACGGTTATTATATCATCAAGCTGCTGGACAAAGTTCCGGCCAAAAAACTGGATTACGCGACTGTGGCCGACGATCTGAAAGACGCGTTGAAGCGGCAGAAAATCACCGGCCAGGCGCCGGCCTATCTGGAGAAATTGAAAAAGGCAGCCGGTGTGGAAATTTTGGACCCAAAGCTGGCGGCCATGGAAGTGGCCGTGGAAGCAGCCATGTCCAACTCGCCTGCCATGACGCCGGAGAAATGACGCGGGCTTGCCAAAAGCACCGCGTCCAACCATGCTCGAAAGCGTTATGAAAATAAAAATGGCCATTGTCATACTCACGGTGGTTTGTGCGGGGCTGGCGGTTGCTTTGATTGCCGCGAAAACGACCACTAGCGAACAGTTGAAAAACAACGCGGCCGCCGTCCTCGACTTTTCCAACCAGTTGGTGGCTGCCAACGACAGCCTTGACGAATTGCGGCAGGTCAATCTCCGGCTGACCAACGATCTCGCCGCCGTTCAACAGCAGACGTCCCGGCTTTCCAACGGTCTGAGCGAAGCCTCCAGCGCGCTGGCCTCCGCCAAAGCGACGCTGCTGGGCGCCCAGGACCAAATCGCCAACCTGAATGGCCGCATCAGCGACCTGGAAGCCCAAAACAAGGTGCTGGATGATCGCGCCACCACGCTGACCAACACCATCGCCGCGCTTAACGCGCAAATTGCCGACACCGAACAGAAACTCGCCAATTCCGAAACCAACAATGTCTTTCTTGAAAAGGAATTGCAGCAGCAAATCGCCCAAAGGGCCGAATTGGAACATAAGTTCGATGACATCAATGAAGTCCGCGCCCAGGTCAAAAAATTGCGCGATGAACTGTTCGTTGCCCGCCGGTTGGAGTTGATGCGCGCCGGCGTTACCGACCAGAAGGGCGCCCAACTGCTCGTGCAGCCGCGCACCGTTGCCACCACCACCGCCCCGGCCAACCTGCCGCCGCATTACGATTTGAACGTGGAAGTCGGTTCCGACGGCTCCGTCCACGTCATTCCGCCGCCGACCAGTCCCATGACGAATACGCCGGCGCGTTAAACGGCTGGCGCGGCGAAGATTTGTTCGCAAATTGCCGATGCCGACTTACGAATATATTTGCGAGAAATGCGGGCACGAGTTTGAGGCCATTCAATCCATTTCCGCCAAACCGCTGCGGATGTGCCCGGAAGAATCCTGTGCCAGGCAAAAATGGGGGCGCGGCCGCGTGAAGCGCAAAATCAGCGCCGGGGGCGGCCTGTTATTCAAGGGCAGCGGCTTTTATATCACCGATTACCGCAGCGAAGGCTACAAACAGGCGGCCAAAAAAGATTCCACCGCCCCGAAAACCTCCAGCGGTGATGCCAAATCCGCGCCCGCAAAGACAACGACCGGCGCGGCCAAGAAATGATTCAAACGCTTCAACGTTGCATCGTTGCATCGTTGCACCGGTCGGGCAGTTTAACGGTTCAACCCCTGCTCATTTGGGGTGTGCTGTTTCTGCCGGGGTTTGCCAGCGGGCAACCTTCCACACCGATTGTAAATTCCGTGCAGAGCGCTTCCGGCCAGTTCGTCGCGACCAGCCCGTCACAATTCTCACCGCTCGTTCCTTTGCCCCGCGTGGCAACCGATAACAATCTTGTCCGGCTGGACCCGGCCTTGCTGTCGGTCTCTGCCGAGCGCATCAAAGATTCGCTCCGGCGCAAGCTCGGCATTGCCCCCAACGAACCATGGCAGGGGAAAATTTTTCTGGTCCTGCATCCGGCGCAATCGCTCGACGAAGACGTCACGATTGTCGCCCAACCCTTCCTCAGCGGCTGGAATTATCAGGTACAATTGCCGGACGTTCTGTCGCAAACCCGTTTCCTGCGCGCGATGACCGGTGTGTTGTTGCTGGAATTGGCCAATCGCAATGCCACGGGCGCGCGTGCTGCGGAAATCCCCGGCTGGCTAACCGACGGCTTGTCGCAACAATTGTCCGACGCCGGTTCGCCGGAAATTATTCTGTCGACGCCGGGCAGACTCGTAGATGGCCTGCCGCAAAACCGCATGATCACAACGCAGCGCGGGGTGGACCCGCTCGCCGACGCGCGCCGCGTGTTGCGAGACCATGCCGCGCTGACGTTCGACCAATTGAGCTGGCCGGCCGACGCCCAATTGGCCGGCGGGGACGACGAGGTGTATCGCGCCAGCGCGCAATTGTTCGTGAGTGAATTGCTCCGCCTGAAAAACGGCCCGGCGCATTTGCGCGCGATGCTGGCGGCTTTGCCGGGTTGTTATAATTGGCAGACCGCATTTCAAAGCGCGTTTCGTGAAAATTTCCCGCGACCACTCGACGTAGAGAAATGGTGGGCGCTGCAGGTTGTAGGTTTCGTTGCGCAGAGTTCCGGTTCGCGGTGGACGCCCGCCGTCAGCCGCGAAAAACTGGATGAAATTTTGAGCGTGCCGGTGGAAGTCTGGACCGCCTCAAACACACTGCCCGCGCGCACGGAAGTTTCTTTGCAGGCTGTCATCCGCAACCTTGAGTCGTCACGACAAACGGAGATTCTTCAGACCAAATTGCGCGACCTCGAATTGGCGCAACTCCGCATGGCCGCGCCACTGGCCGTTTTGACCGATGAATATCGCCGGACCGTTGCCGGCTATCTCGGCCAAAACCGGGAAGTCCGCCAGCCGGCCTGGAGCAAACATCCCGCGCCACAGAAAACGGGCGCGCGCGCGACGTTGGAAAAACTGGACGCGCTCGATGCGCAACGGCAAACCATCGAATTATCCATCAAACCCGACGTTTGGACGCCCTGAAGCTTGAACGGACGGCCTCAGCCATGGTCAACTTGACAGGGCGAAATTCAAACTTATAGTTTCGATTTGAAATGAAGGATGACAATTCGCAGGCGAATGGCGAGGAGCCGCCATCAGGCCACCGACTCCAGGTTTTGAAGGACTTTCACTCCGCCGGCCGCGGCTTCTGGCACGATGTTTCCGATGCCGATTGGAACAACTGGCGCTGGCAGCTCAAGCACCGCATCACCACGCCGGAGCAATTGCAGCGGCTGATGCCCACGCTCACCCCGGAGGAATTCGCCGGCGCAAAACTGGCCAACCACAAGCTCGCGCTGGCCATCACGCCGTATTTTTTCAACTTGATTGACCCGGCGGACGAACATTGCCCGATTCGCCTCCAGGTCATTCCGCACATTGAGGAAACCCACACCGCGGCGTGGGAGATGAGCGACCCGTGCGGCGAGGACTCCCATTCGCCTGTGCCCGGCCTCGTGCACCGTTATCCCGATCGCGTGCTGTTTCTCGTCACCGACCGCTGCGCCGCGTATTGCCGTTACTGCACGCGCTCGCGGCTCGTCAGCAACGCCAGCGGCTACGATTTCCATCCGGAATTCGACCGGCAAATCGCCTACATCGCGCAACATCCGGAAGTCCGCGACGTGTTGTTGAGCGGCGGCGATCCCCTGCTTCTCAGTGACGACAAACTCGAACAGCTTTTGGGCCGGTTGCGGGCGATTCCGCACGTTGAGTTTTTGCGGATCGGTTCACGCATCCCGACTTTCCTGCCTCAACGCATCACGCCCGAACTTTGCGCGATGCTTAAGAAATTCCATCCGCTGTTCCTGAGCGTTCACTCGAACCACCCGCGCGAACTCACAACTGAAGTGCGCGATGCGCTGGGTCGCCTGGCCGATGCCGGCATTCCGCTCGGCAATCAGTCCGTCCTGCTCAAACACGTCAATGACGACGCGGCGGTGATGAAGGCGCACATGCAAAAACTGCTCATGTGCCGCGTGAAGCCGTATTACCTTTACCAGTGCGATTTGATTTCCGGCTCGGCACATTTGCGCGCCAGCGTCCGCAAGGGCATTGAAATCATGACGGAGTTGCGCGGCCACACGAGCGGTTACGCCGTGCCGCAATACGTCATCGACGCCCCCGGCGGTGGCGGCAAGGTGCCCATCAATCCCGACTACGTTTTGAGCCACAACGCCGACCGTGTGGTGCTGCGCAACTACGAAGGCAACATTTTCGAATATCCCGAAGCGCCCGACGGCACACCCCTCGTCAAAGCGCCAAAGGAAATTGAAGAGCCGCAGTTGGTTTGATTTCTGAACAACGAAGGAACGAAGCGACAAAGTTTTCTTTGCGCCTGGGTTTCTTGGTTGTTAGTTTTCCGGCGCCGACGCCTCGCGGAACATTTGCGGCCATAGCCGCGCGACTGGAAAATCATCGCCGCGTTTCAGTGAACCCGTAACATCGCCGGTTTTCCAAGTGCAAAGTTTTCTTGGAATCTCTGCGCCTTCGTGATTAATCTTCCCGCAAATTCGGAAATTCGACCAATATGAATCATCAATGGAAATTCTTCCGTGCCGGCGGATTCGACCAGGTCAAACTCGAAACCGGCGCCGACCTGATGAACCTGGATCAACTCGACCAGAAGTTGTGGGTCGCCCTCGCCTGCCCCACCACCGGTCTGGAGTTCGACGCCAAGACGCTCGCGTTCGTTGACTCGGACAAGGACGGCCGCATCCGCGCGCCCGAACTCATCGCCGCCGTCAAATGGGCCGGCTCCCTGCTCAAAAACCCGGACGAACTGGTCAAGGGCGGCGACGAACTTCCGCTGGCCGCGATCAACGAAGCCACGCCCGAAGGCAAACAGCTCCTTTCGTCCGCAAAACAAATTCTGGCCAACCTCGACAAAAGAGACGTCACCGCCATTTCCGTCGAGGACGCTTCGGACGCGAACAAAATTTTCGCCAACACCATTTTCAACGGCGACGGCGTCATCATCGCCGAATCCGCCGGCGACGACAGGACCAGGGCCGTCATCGCTGACATTGCCGCCTGCATGGGCATTGTCACCGATCGTTCCGGCAAGCCGGGCATTGACCAAACCAAAGCCGATGCGTTTTTTGCCGAAGCCCGGGCACACTCCGACTGGTGGAAACAGGCCGAAGGCGACGCGGAAATTTTGCCGCTGGGCGAACGCACCTCTGCCGCCGCCGCCGCCGTGAAAGCGGTCAAGACGAAGGTGGATGATTATTTTACCCGGTGCCGGCTTGCCGCCTTTGATCCCCGCGCCATCGGGGCACTCAACCGCGAAGAGAAGGAATATCTGGCGTTTGCCGCCAAGGACCTCACGCTCACGGCCGTGGAAATCGCCGGCTTGCCGCTGGCGCACATCGAAGCAGACAAGCCATTGCCGCTGAAGGAAGGAGTCAATCCCGCCTGGGCCGCCGCACTCGCCACCTTACACTCCGATGCGGTGAAACCTTTGCTGGGAGAACGTTCATCGTTGTCGGAACACGACTGGGCCGCGCTTACCGTCGGGCTGGGACCCTATGAGTGCTGGGCCGCCGGCAAGGTGGGCGCGGCGGTCGAGAAGCTCGGCCTCAAGCGCGTGCGCGAAATTCTCGCCGGCCAGGCGAAGGAAACCATTGAGGCGTTGATCGCAAAAGACAAGGCGCTGGAACCGGAAGCCACGGCGATCACGAACGTGGAAAAACTTGCGCGCTTCCACCGCGATCTCTTCACGCTCTGCGTCAACTTCGTCAATTTCAAGAAACTTTACAGCGCGGAGGCGCCCGCCATTTTCCAATGCGGCACGCTTTACCTTGACCAGCGTTCGTGCAGCCTCTGCCTCACCGTCGAAGACGCCGGGCGGCACGCCATGATGGCGGCCCTGGCCGGCGCCTATCTCGCCTATTGCGATTGCGTCCGTAAAGCCACCGGCGAAAAAATGAGCATCGCCGCAATTTTTTCGCAGGGTGACGATGACAACTTGATGATCGGGCGCAACGGAATTTTTTATGACCGCAAAGGCCGCGATTACGACGCCACCATCACAAAAATTCTTTCCAATCCCATCAGTCTGCGCCAGTCGTTCTGGGCGCCCTACAAAAAACTGGTGCGGCTGGTCGAGGAACACGTCGCCAAGCGCGCGGCGGCGGCGGATGCCGACGTGAACGCAAATCTCGCCGCCACCGCCAGTGTCACCGCCGGCACGGCGGCCGGGCCGCAAAAGCCGATGTTCGATCCGAGCGTGATCGCGTTGTTGAGCGTAGCGGTCGGCAGCCTCGCGGCGGCGTTTGCCGGCATCGCCGCCTTTCTCGGCAAATTCGCGGCGTGGCAATTGCCCATCGTGCTGGCCGGCATCATGCTGATTGTTTCCGGCCCGTCGCTGATTCTGGCTTACATCAATCTCCGCAAGCGCAACCTCGGCCCGATCCTCGACGCCAACGGCTGGGCGGTGAATGCGAAGGCCAAAATCAACGTGCCGTTCGGCGCCAGCCTCACCCGCATCGCGAAACTGCCGCCCGGCTCGAAGGTGGATGTCAGCGACCGTTACGCCGAAAAATCCGTGCTGTGGCCCAAGGTGCTCGTCTTCGTGTTCGTCATCTGGTGGATTTATGCCTTCCTCAACGACAGCGAGGGCCGGCTCTACCGTTGGACGGATGGGAAATATGGCAAGACACCGGTCGAAGTGCAAAAGGCACTTGATGCGAAAGCCGCTGAAAAGAAGGGTGCCGAAGATAAGGGCAAAACGGCGGCCGACGCCAGTGCCACCGCTACAACAGTGGCAACCAATGCACCGGCTAAATAAAATTCACGAACATACCCGGCCCGGACTCCAGCCCGGGCTTTTTATTTTGACGCGAGGCTGACAAGATGCCGCCGATGCCACGCGAAACATCTGAAACCAAAACGACGCGCCTGAAAAAAATCATTGCCGCGCTGGACCGGACTTATCCAGAGGCGCACTGCGAGTTGAATCACGCCGCACCGCTGGAATTGCTCATCGCCACGATTCTTTCCGCACAATGCACGGATAAACGCGTCAATATCGTCACGAAGGAGTTGTTCAAAAAATACCGTTCGGCGGCGGATTATGCGAACGCCTCGCTCGCAGAACTTGAGCGAGCCATCAAATCCACCGGTTTTTTCCGCAACAAGGCCAAAAACATCCAGGCCTGTAGCCGCAGGCTCGTTGAGTGTCACGGTGGCCAAGTGCCGCGCACGATGGAGGAATTGACGCAATTGGATGGCGTCGGACGCAAGACCGCCAACGTCGTTCTCGGCAATGCGTTTGGCATCAACGCCGGCGTTGTGGTGGACACACACGTTGCACGGCTGTCACAGCGGCTTGGATTGACGAAGCAGAAAACGCCGGAGAAGATTGAGCAGGAATTGATGGCGCTCGTGCCGCAGAAACGATGGACGCTGTTCAGTCACTGGCTCATCTGGCATGGACGACGGCGTTGTTATGCGCGCAAGCCGGATTGTGCCAATTGCGAGATTCAAAAACTTTGCCCGCAAATTGGAGTAACAAAAAAGAATTGACCACGGATGGACACAGATCCATACGGATTTGAGAAGGAAGTCCCCTCACCCGGCCGGTGGCCACCCTCTCCCCGCCAAGCGGGGCGAGGGACGGGGCGAGAGGCGCGTTCGTTTCATCGGTGTTTATCTGGGTTAGTCCGTGGTTTGAAAATTCCGTTGAAATGAATCCTTGGTTTTTATTGGATTCCGGCCCCTGTCCTCCCGCCTTCAACATGGCGCTGGACGAGGCGCTGCTGGAGGCTGCGTCGCGCGTGGGCAGGCCGGTGCTGCGCTTTTACGGCTGGACCGAACCGGCGGCCACGTTCGGCTATTTTCAAAAATATGCAGATGTTGAACGGGCAACGCCGTTGCAACCGCTCATCCGCCGGCCCACTGGCGGCGGTATCGTGCCGCACGACGCCGACTGGACCTACAGCCTCGCGTTTCCGCCAGGCCACGAATGGCATTCGCTCAGGGCCGAGGAAAGTTACCGTCGCATTCACGAATGGATTCAATCCGCGTTCGCAAAATTGAAGGTCGCCACCACTCTCGCGCCAAACGCTCACAAAACCGGTCCCGGGCAATGCTTTGCCGGTTACGAAAAATTCGATGTGCTCTGGAATGGAAAAAAAATCGCCGGTGCGGCGCAGCGGCGTAACAAACTCGGCCTGCTGATTCAAGGTTCGGTCCAGCCGCCCCCGATTTCCCTGGCCCGGACGGATTGGCAAAAGGCCATGTGTGAAGCAGGGCAAGCAGAATTGGGGATTGGGTGGCTCGAATTTGAGCCGGACGACCCGTTGCGAAAACGGGCGGAATATTTGGTCCGGCATAAATATTCGCAAATGGAATTCATAAGAAAACGTTAAATATTTACAATCTTTTAAGAAGTGCGATTATTGGCTCGAACAGGCACGCTGACTGGATTGCACTGTCTGTTTTAGAGCCTTTGTGAAAAAAGTTGTATTTAGCATCGCGGCATTTCTTCTTTCCACCATTTTGGCGGGCGCGGCAATTCTTCTGAGTGATTCCTTCAGTTACGCCGACGGCCCACTGGTGACCGTGAGCAGCAACTTGTGGGTGCATCATAGCGGTTCGGTGACCGGTGAAGTGGCGGTTGTGTCAGGCCGGGTGTTGCTTAGTGAAACCAACACCGAAGATGTCAATGCGCTCCTGGCTGGCCAGCCCTACCCTTCTTCCGGCTCAACCAATGTGTTCTACGCGTGTTTCACGGTGAAATTCACCTCCCTTCCGAATAGTGGCGGCACTTACTTCGCGCATTTTAAAAATTCGTCCAGTGGTTATCGGGCGCGCATCTAGGAGTTGCCTGGCGGAGCGGCGCCGAACAAGTTCCGGCTGGGAATTTCTTCCACCAGCAGCTCGGATATCAGCGCCACAAATTACACGGATTTGAGTCTCAACACGGATTACATCGTCGTGACCCGCCTGGTAAACAGCAACTCGAGCACCCTTTGGATTAATCCGGCGGCGGAGAGTGATCCGGGCATTTCAACCAGTGACAGTCCATCGGCATTCACCGTGGTCAGCTACGCGCTCCGGGAGGGTGGCGGCGAAGGGACGCTGACCATTGACAATCTGCGGGTGGGCACCTCCTTCGCCGATGTAATTTCCGGCGGGTCGGGACAGCCGCCGGCCATCACCTCCCAGTCACCAAATCAGGCCGTGACGAACGGCGCGAGCGTCACTTTCAGCGTAAGCGCCAGCGGCACACCGCCACTCAGCTATCAATGGCAGTTCACCCCGGCATCCGATATCGGGGTTCAAGGCACGAATCTCCCCGGAGCGGTGAGTTCCAATCTCACGCTGACAGGCGTGACCTTTGCCCAGGCCGGCTTTTATACCGCCGTGGTCACCAACACCGTCGGTTCGACCATCAGCGACCTCGTCGCCTTGAGCGTCTGGTGCGCCTTAGCTCCGGCGTTTTCATATCTCACCTACAATGTGCACGGCAACGGCCTGACCAATTGGAGTACGAACATGTGGCATGTGCAGGCCATTGGCCGGCAAATGCAATACCTCAACCCGGACATCATCACCTTCAACGAAATCCCGGTTACCAACAGTTGCACGGCGCAGATGGTGGATTTTGTCACGGCCTTCCGCCCGGGCTATTACCTCGTCACCAACTCCGCGGACGATGGGTTCATTCACAGCGTCATCCTAAGCCGTTATCCCATCGTCTCCTCGACCAGTTGGCTGCACGGCTCCGACCTCACGCCTTACGGTTACAGCGGGTCGGGTTTCGCCCGCGATTTGTTCGAAGCGCAAATTTCCGTGCCTGGTCTTTCGCAGCCAGTGTACGTGTTCACGGCGCATTTGAAATCGGGACAGGACACCGATTCGGCGGCGAAACGGACGGCGGAGGCGGGCGCCGTTTCCAATTTTTTCGCCACGGTCTATTTATCAGCCAATGACGGGCAGCCTTACGTGTTGAGCGGCGACATGAATGAAGACATTGTCCGGCCGCCGGCGAGCAATCCACGGTCCATCCAGCGGCTGGTCGGCGCGCCGACCGGGTTACACCTGGCCACCGCCATCAATCCTTTCACCGGCAGTGAACTGACCTGGTCCATCCCGGACACCAACGGTCTGACCAAGCGCTATGATTACATCCTGCCGTGCGCGATGCTGTCGTCGAACATTGTCAGCAGCCGGATTTTTCGCACGGATTTGCTGACTCCTGTGCCGCCCGACTTGTACAGCAACGACGACAAAACCGCGTCGGACCATCTGCCCTGCTCATGATTTTTGGCAATCCGTTCAACGTGCCGTTTCGTTTGCTCACCATCGGCGTGACAAACCAAATCGTTTCGTTGAAATGGGAATCCGCCAGCAACCGCCTCTACGATGTTGAAGTTTCAGCCGATCTCGTCACTTGGACGCCACTCGCCACAAACATTCCGGCCACAACGACCAATCTTGCCTTTGCCACGAACGTCACGGGCAGCGTGAAATTCTTCCGCGTCCATCGCGCGCCGTGAAGGCGGTTTCAGGGGCACCAGACCAGTTCCGGATTGTTGGTGATTCCCTTGCCCGTGCTGAAGTTCCAATACTCGGTGTTCCGAAAACGCGAGACATGGCCGTCGAGAAAAACAAACTGCGCGCCTTTGTTGTGCAGGTTGGTGTGAACAAAATTCGCTTCACCGACAGCGGGTAGATTTTTGCTAGCGAACAAATACACGACGCATGACGAATCCCGGACGGAGGCGAGCCTTATGGGAAAATCACCTGTGCCAGAGCCATCGATGAATTCATTCAGGCAGTAATGGAACAAATTGTTTGTCTTGCTGCTGGCATTACAACGACGGGGGTTGGAAGGGCAGATCCAAAGCGAATCCCCCGGATCAACCGAAGGGTTCGTGCGCCACGGCATTTCAGCGTAACGCGACAAGTTCATTTGCGCGGGCAGCTGGATGTACCAGGCTTGATATGTCGGATTGGCCAGATCTGTTTCCAGCGGGGTGGGTTTGCCTTCCGGCGGCAGGAAATCGTCATGATCCGCCGCGAAGAGATGCAATGCTGAACCCCACTGCCGTAGATTGTTCCGGCACCCGGCGGCTTGTGCGGTGGCTTTGGCACGGTGGAGCGCGGACAGCAGCAGCGCGCTCAGAATTGCGATAACCGTCATGGCCACCAGCAATTCAATCAGCGTGAATGCACGCGCCGCTTTCATCAAATCTGCCAATTCTGAAACCCGGACGAGTTAACACTCTGGCCCGCTGATTGGCAAAATTTTTCTTAATCATGCAAATAGCTGTTTTAGAGCGACTTACACACAGCCGGCTGGTCCGGGCGCCCGACGATCGGGCGCCGGGTGTGACTTTTGCTCGCTGGAATCCCTGCGTCTTGATATTTTCCCGCATGGTTCGGCTGGTTCTATTCGATGTTGACGGCACGCTCGTTCACACGGGACGCGCCGGAACCCAGGCCTTTGCCAAAACCTTTGCCACCGAGTTCAACGCGCCCAACGGCGTCGAAAAAATCAGTTTCGCCGGCCGCACCGACGTGAACCTCGTCCGCGAATTTTTCGGTTTCCACGCTATTCCGGCGACGCCGGAAAATTTCGCGCGGTTCTTCGAGCGCTATGTTTTCTGGCTCGACCAGATGGTCGCGCAAAGCCACGGCGGTCCCTGTGCCGGCGTGCCGGAATTTCTCGACGGTTTGCAGACGCTGCCCCGGTCGCCGTTGCTCGGCCTGCTCACCGGCAACATCCGTCTCGGCGCGGAAATCAAATTGCGCCGTTACCGGCTCTGGGACGTTTTTGCGACCGGCGCATTTGCCGACGACAGCGAGGACCGCAATCAAATCGCCGTTGCCGCGCTCAAACGCGGCCGCCGCGTGCTCGGGAAGGATTTGCAACCGGACGAAATCCTCGTGGTCGGTGACACGCCGTTTGACATCCGCTGCGGAAGATTCATCGGCGCAAAAGTTCTGGCCGTGGCCACCGGCGGCGCGACACTGGCAGAATTAAAACGGCATCAACCGGATTGGGCGGTCGAGGATTTGACCCGGGTGAGTGCGCGCGAAATTTGTAGCGGCGCTCTGTGAGCGCCGAAGCAGCGACGGTCATAGACCGCCGCTACAGTTCAATGTCCGTGACAATGGCCGCCGCAGCAGCCGCCACCACCGCCGTTTCCAGACGGCGCATCGCTGCCGCCGGCGTTGGCCGAGGCGAAGACGGAAAATTTCTTGGCCAGTTTCACCGAGCCGCAATGCGGGCAAACTGTGCCCTTCCAATCCGTCGAGCGAACCAGGATTTCGCTGTCGCGTCCGCACTTTTCGCAATGGAATTCGTAAATCGGCATGGGGGAAAGATAATCAACGCGATTAGAATCTCAAGGCGCGAGTTTTTCACGATGCGGCAGATGGTCGCGATTCCACCGGCTCAACGCGGCATCGTTAGTGACTGCAAGGAGAAATTTCAGTGTTGGCGATTCAACATGGTCATCGCAAAAGACCACGTTGACTTTTCCTTGATGCCGTAAATATGCATTGACCGAGCTGGCCGCTTTGACATCGCGCCAAAATAGAATTCCGCCATTGAGTACGTCACCAATTGCCATCATATCGCTCGGAACGGCCACTTCTGATTCATTGACCGGAGGGGCCAGGGTTTGCGCGAACATTCCTGCTTTATGTCCGCCAAGCCCAAGTGACACGGGGTTTCCAATTACGTCCAGGCCATAGGCGTTATAGCCGTAGGACATATAGACCGAATTCGTGGGGAAGTTGGATGGGCGTTGAGCCGTTGGGCAACGCCACACGCCCGTTTCAAAAAAACTTTTGCCGGGTTGGGAGGCAATTTTTTCATGCTCCAGGGCGTCAATCCACGTTCCATAATGCTCCGGATAGCCGCCTTTATGAAAATCCACATTTACAAACAAAGGATAAACATGGTTATCCACGACGAATTCCTGCAAAGCGAGTCCGAGTTGCCGCACGTTGCTGGCACACTGGATGCGTTGCGCCGGTCCTTTGCCACGGGCAACGGCCGCAAGCAAAAGCGCGGCCAAAATTCCAATAATGGCGGTGAGTGTCAGAAGTTCGATCAAGGTGAACGCTGAACTCGCGTTTCCGCGTCTCGAAGACATATCAAACAATACCCGCTTTCGCCTTTTCTTTCAACGGCCAACAATTAACCTTCCGCGCATGACTCTCTTGCAACGGGCGATTGATGATTCCGTCACGACGCTGCGCGCACTGGCTGTTTTTGAAGAACCGTTGAACCGCGCGGCGCAGATGGTTCTGCGCTGTCTGACTTCCGGCCACAAGCTGCTCGTCTGCGGCAACGGCGGCAGCGCCTCGGACGCCACACATCTGGCCACGGAATTTCTTTGCCGCTTCGTCGGCGACCGCCGGCCTTACCCGGCCATTTCGCTCACGGCCAACGGCGAACTCATGACCGCCATCTGCAACGATTACACCTTTGACGAAGTTTTCTCCCGGCAGGTCCGGGGCCTGGGTGAAAAAGGCGACGTGCTCATCGCGTTCACGACCAGCGGCAAATCAAAAAACGTTCTGCGCGCCCTTGAAGAAGCCAAACACAAAAGCATTGAAAGCATTTGCTTCCTCGGTCGCGATGGCGGGTTTACCCAAGGCGTGGCGACGCTCGATTTGCTCGTGCCGGGAACCGTGACGACGCGCATCCAGGAAGGTCAAAAATTGCTCTTCCACGTGCTGTGCGAGATGGTCGAAGAAAAACTGCCGAAGGCTTGATAAATTTATTCACCACCGGACATGCCATAAGTGCCTCCTGAACCGCCGCTGATAACCGCGCTGTAAATAATCAGCATCAGGATGAAGCCCCAAAAAACAGTTCCGGCGGCAGCGCAGACTACACCCCCAATCCGATAAGGCCGGGCGGCATTCCAAAAACTTTTTTCCTGGACGCGAACCTTTCCTGAAATCACCAGCGCCGCAATTGCGAAAGGCAATCCCCATAGTGGAATCAATCCAAGCAGCCCATAAACAAAGCATCGAAGCGAGCCTTTGAGCATCCGGATTTTGGCACTGGGAATGTCGTCGTTCATTTTGATTCCGGTTTCACCGGCGATTCCAAGGTCGTAACCGCGTTGGTTTGCGAGGCGTTCAAACGCTCAATCTGCCGGTGTTCCAAGAGTTTGGTTTCCTGGTGCAAACGGGAAAGGGCGTTGCCGTTGGCGGCGACCAAAATCATCATGATCGCCAGCAGCGAGATGAAAACGAAAACAACCGAACCGTTTTGCCGGCGGTGGCGGGTAAAATGGGATTGGGAAATTTTCATGGCGTAATTTGGGGCGCCGCCTCAAACGTGAACAGCAGCGGCAAATGCGTTTCCTTGCGGCGCGATTGCATTTCCAGCTCCCAGCGCCACGCGCTGACCGGCCCGCGCTTGTCCATCACCATTTGTGACGCCTTGACGGTGGGCAGCAACGACTCCGAAAAATCCGATGACGCCAGTTGACGGTGAATTTCGCTCGCGCTGAAACTGTAAAGAATCACGCTCTTTCCGTGGGGAATCCGCATAAACTCTCCCTGCGACTTGGTCTCGATGGTGATTTTCCCGGTGGCGCAGCGAACATCAGCGCGCCAGCGTTCGCCAGCGCGCAACGCGGCGGAAATATCGTCCGTGGCATAAAGCAACGCCTTCGAGTTGTCCCAGCAAAGATAGAATGTCGCCAGACCCAAACCCACGATGACGGCAAACAAGGCGATATAGAACAAACATTCCAGCAAAAGATAACCGGCTTGAACGCGGGCGCGAAAAATGGAGGGCGGCAGTTTCATTTGATAGTGATTTCACGGGCGACCATGCCGATGCCGTGCGGTTGATCCGATTTCCATTCCAGGCGCAAATGTTTTCCAGTCTTGGTCAATTGAAAATGGCCGGACGGCAGGCGGGCGGCGGCTTGGGCATGAACCGGATAAGCCTGCGGGCCATCCGGGAAATCCCGCCATTCGCCGGCGGCCAGAATCTCCATCTCCCCGTCCACGATTTCCACGGCGACAGCGCGAGAATATTCCGCGCGCAGCAGTTGTCGTTCGTGGACGAACGAAAATGTCAGCGGCATGATGGCCAGCGTGAGAATCGCCATGCCGACAAGCAAATCCACCATGAGAAAACCACGCCGGTGTTCGGGTGACGCGCGAAAATGTTGGTGAACATTCATTTTCATAACAACAACGCTCCGTTCAACATTGCCACCAGCAGGCCGAACATGGCCGTCGTAATCAGCGCCACGAGCAAACCGTTCAAAATCACCAGGCCGCTGGTGACGGCATGAGCAGTGGCTTCCTCCTGCTGAAACGCCTTGGCGTCGAGGGCCTCGTGCCAGCCGCGCAACGCCTCCAAAAATCCGCCGCGCGTCCCGTTCCGCGGGATCGCGTTGGTCAGCCGCCAGTGGAATTCACCGCTGTCGTCAAACCTGCGGACGGCGTCATCCAGTTTCGTTCCTTGTTCAATCGCGGTCATCACATGTTGTGCGCGGCGGCGGCAGATTTCGTTGGCGGTGCAATCACCCGCCAGCCGGACGGCTTCGCTTTCCGGCACGCCGCCGTCGAGCAGCACCGACAACATGGCGGAAAACGTCCGTTGCAACCGCTTTTGCTTCCACGGAATCCGCCACGCGATCCAGTCCACAAACGGCACTCCTCGGAATTGAAACCACCTGGCAAACCGCGGGCCGCCGATGTAAAGCAACGTCGCGGCGGCCAGCAGCAGGAAGAGAATTATTTCAAAGCCAATCAGCCAGGCCGTGTTGGCGAAGACGAATTGGGTTATCGGCCATAACGTAGCGTTACTTCCGGCAGCGACTTCCTTGAATCGGGGAACAACAAAAATCATTGTCATCGTGACCACGAAAACAAAGACCGGCGAGAAAAACAGAACGACCAAAATCATGTAATGCACCGCGCTCCGGACGGCAGCCGGCCGGTCCTGCAGGATTTCGCGGCAGGCCGGCAAAACGCGCCGGAGGTCGCCCAGTTTTTCTCCGGCGCGGAGCATGGCGGAAATTTGTGGAGGCAAAAAGCGCGGGACTTTTTCCAGCGCGGCAGCAAAGCGCAAGCCGCCTTCGATGTGTGCTGCGACCAGATGGAAACGCACGCCCAGAGTCCGATCGCGGCTTTGGGCGATGGACAGAATCATTTCCTCAACGGACTGGCCGCGATTGAGCGCGCTTTCCAGCAAATCAAGAAATAACCGCGCACGTTCCAAGCGGCGCATCGGCAGGGTGAGGAAAAAGTGAATTAAACAAATCGCGCCTGCCATGCTGCCCACCCAAAAAAGAAAGGAGATCGCCCCCAGCACCAGTCTGGCCGGCACTGCAACGCCTGAAGCGGAGGCGTCATAATTGAAAATCTGGCCCAGCAGCGGCTGGAGAATTATTTCAGCGTTCATCGCCATTTCTTTAACCTCCATAATCGCCGAGCGCTTTGACAAACGCCATCAGCGCTGCGAATACGGGTTGAATTTGGGATATGATCATTGCCGCCAGTGCCAGAATGGAACACGGCAGCGCCGAATAAAGCAGCAGTTCGGAGCGATACATGGCGCGGGAATGAAAAATCTCGGCGGCGCGTCGAAAACCGGCCGTCAAATCCTCGCTGGATTGCGCTACCGTCCAGATGAAAAGGGCTGGAAACGTTTTACTCACGGTTGCTATTTCGGAAAATTTGCCCCGACCGGAAGCCAGCCGCTGACGCCATTGCGCAATTTCCTTTTCCGCGCCGGTTCCCTTTTCCAGTTGTTCGACCAGCGCCAACGCGTCGTCGAGGGGCACATTGTTTTTCAGCATCAGCCACATGGCGGACGCGACCTGGGCCAGGCTCGCTTCCCGGAAAGCGGGCAGCCGCCAGCGCAACATCCGGCGCGCCGGCGAAATGGCGATGGCGACCAAAACCGCAACCAGCGTCAGTCCAATGAATACCGGGGACATCCACAAACCAGCTGAAATCACCGGAAGCGCGGGATTGCCCACGAGGGACTGGAGGTTGTTCCAAATAAAGGTGCTGAGGATGAATGACAAAAAGCACGATAACAAAAATGCGGCGAACAAAACGATGAGAGGATAAACCATCAGCCCCTTCAGGCGCGTCCCCAGCAGGTGACGGCGCTGGAAATAATCCGCGAGCATGGTCAGTGCACCGGGCAGGTCGCCGCTTTTGACGCCGACGAGAATCATCCGCTTGTAAAGTTCCGGAAGTTGACGCGCTTTCAGCGCCTCGGCGAGCGGTGTGCCTTTGGCGAGGTCGGCTTCGAGGGCTTGCAGCTCATCGCGCAATTTTCCGCGGCGCATTTCCTGGCAGAGCCGCCGCAGCGCGCCTTCGAGCGGGATGCCGTCACGCAGCATCGCGGCGAGTTGTTGGTTGAAGAAGGCAAATTCGTCGTATTTCATAAGCCAAAGAGCCGTTGGAATTCCGCCTCGTTGGTCACGCCCTGTTCCACGAGCACGCGGGCCGAGGCCTCCAGGGTTTGCGCCGAAACGAGCGAGGTTAATTCGCGTCGGCGGATTTTTTCGCGGATGGTTTCGCTCACGCGCAGCCATTCGACGAGCGGCACGCGGCCCTGATACCCGGTGCGCAAACAGGTTTCACAGCCAGCGCCCTTGCAGGCAGAACAGAGTTTGCGGATGAGGCGCTGATTCAAAACCAGTTCAACCGCGCTCGCTACGGCGGAATAATCGGCGCACATTACGAGCAGGCGCTCGAAAACGCCGCGGCACGAACCGGCGTGCAGCGTTGAAATTACCAGATGCCCCGTCAGCCCGGCGCGGACGGCAAGTTGCGCGGTGGCTTCGTCGCGAATCTCGCCGATGATGAGCACCTGCGGGTCCTGCCGCAGCAAATGCCGCGCGGCCCGGGCGAAATCAAGGCCAATGGCTTCGTTGGCCTCGGTCTGCATCGTGCCGGGAACAATCTGCTCGACCGGGTCCTCGACGGTGATGATGTGGCGTCCGCCGAGTTCGGCGAGATGGCGGAGGCAGGCGTAAATCGTCGTCGTCTTGCCGCTGCCCGCGGGACCGGTGAGCAACAGCAAGCCGGTGGATTGCCGGAGAAAATGTTCAAGTTCGGCGCAGGCGACCGCGGACAGGGACAATTCGCGGAGCGATTTCGCCGAAGAGGAGTTGAAAAGACGGAGAACGATTTTTTCGCCGGTGACAGTCGGGTAAGTGGCGACACGGATATCGTTTCGGATTCCGAGTTCCTCACGCGCAATGCGGCCGTCCTGCGGCAGCGATTCCTGATACGTTTTCAACCGCGCCAGAAATTTGATCCGGCCAAAAACGCGTTCGGCAACATCGGCGGGGAGTTCGCGGCCGGGAACGATGAGGCCGTCAAGCCGGAAGCCGACCTCGGCGGATTTGCCGCGCATTTGCAGGTGGATGTCGCTGGCCCCGGCGCGTTCGGCCTGGCGAACAAGCTGCTCCAAGATCTTCGGCGCGGTGACCTGGAACTGGTCTGTTTCCGCTCCGTTTTGGTTTGTCCCAACAATCATGGCCTTTTAAAAGGTTGTTTCCACAGGTTTGGACAAAGCGGCCAGAGGTTCGTCACACGAAAGACCGGGCCGGTCGGGCCGGATTGAAGCCAGGCTGGCTGCAACGCGTCCGTTCAAATCGCCCAATTTTGTTTCCAATTTTGGCCGACCGGTTTCAGAAATAATCCGGCTCGTTGCCGGCTTTCCACTTGATGTTGCAGCCCAGGCTGGCCTTTTGGTTTGCCGAAACGGGTTTGCCGGCCAGCACGGCCTCGAGCGCGGCGCGCAAATCCTTTCCGGTTACAGGAATGCCGTTGCCCGGGCGGCTGTCATCAAGCTGGCCGCGATAGACGAGCTTGCGCCCCCTGGCAAAAAGGTAAATGTCCGGCGTGCAGGCGGCGCGGTAAGCTTTGGCAACCGCCTGGGTCTCGTCGTAAAGATACGGGAAAAGGTAACCGGCGGATTTGGCTTCGTCCCTCATCTTGGCCGGGCTGTCGTCGGGATAGTTCGCCACGTCATTGGAATTGATGCCAACGATGGCGACGCCACGCGGCAGGTAATCGCGGGCGAGTTGCGCGAGCCCGGCGCGGATGTGCTTTACGTAAGGACAATGGTTGCAAATGAACAAAACCAGCAGCGCGGGCTTGTCCTCGAAGTCCGCGAGCGAGACGGTTTTTCCGTTCGTGTCCGGCAATTTGAAATCGGGCGCTGTCGTGCCGAGCGGCAGCATGGTGGACGGTGTCAATGCCATGTGCCAAATATAAGTTCAAAGTCCAAAGTTCAAAGTCCAAAGTCTCTGAATTTACGATTTACGATTCACGATTTACGCGACGAGCACGAATTGTGGAAATGGCTCGTAAATCGTAAATCGCATATCGTAAATTTGAACGCAGTGAAAAATATTGTCTATTTCGATCTCGAAACGCAGAAGTCCGCCGATGAGGTGGGCGGCTGGAACAACATTGCCCGCATGGGGATGAGCATCGGCGTGACGTTCAGCACCGCGCGCGGCGATTACAAAATTTACGGCGAGAAACAGGTCAATGATTTGCTGACGGATTTGCAGCGCGCCGACCTGGTCGTGGGCTTCAATATTTTGCGGTTCGACTATGAGGTGCTGCACGGTTACACGTCGTTTGACCTGCGCCAGCTGCCGACACTGGACATGATGGTGGAACTGCAAAACAAATTACAGCACCGGCTCTCGCTGGATTCCATCGCCACGGCGACGTTCGGCGTGGAAAAGACGGCGGAAGGCTTGCAGGCCATCCGGTGGTTCAAGGACGGCAAGCTGGCGGAAATCGCGGAGTATTGTTGTTACGACGTGAAGCTGACCAAGCTCGTCCACGAATACGGCCAGCGCCACAAACAACTGCATTATCACAATCGTTTCGGCAAAAAAATGACTGTGCCGGTGAGTTGGTGATTTGGGATTTTCTCCGGGTGGCCCGCCTGCACACGGCGTGCTTCGGCGCGGCAGTCTTCGCTCCTCGGTGCTTGTGGTTGCTTCTTGTGTGGTGCCAATGCCGCTACTGGTCTTGCTCTATTGCCTAGGAGCTAGAAAGGCCCAAGAACGGCGAAATCTCAATAATGGGAGGCCTTTCCAGTGAAAATCGAGATATTTCGACCCATCAGCAGTTGACAGCAGCTACGGAGTTAGCAGACTTGGCGCAGGAGCGGGAGCTTTGCCGGCGTTGGCATGCGCTGAATTTGTTTTTTCATACGCCGCCTTGTGGCGGGTCCAAATCCTGCAAACCAGCTTTTTACAACCTTGAACCATCAAATCTGTGAGATGCCAGTGCATAATTTTCATATAGTTTTGCAAAAGAACACAGTGTCACTCGGGGTGGTTTTATAAGAGTGTGGTTCGTTCAAGCAATAAATTATGAGCCAATTTTTACCGCTGGGCAAATTTTCCTTCGGCATCGGCGACCGGTTTGCGCATCAGGGCAAGGCGCAGCTTCGCGCTTGCATCCGGGCCACCGAACTCGGCGCTCTTTTTGTTCCCGTCTGGAACAAATCCAACCGGGAACACACTATCGTCGGCAGCGACCCGGCCAGCACGCGCGCCGCCGCCGATGCCGCCGTCAGGGAACTCGGCTGGGACAAGCCGTATCATGTGGACGCCGACCACATCCGCCTTGAAACCGTTGATCGCTTTATTCCTTATTCGGATTTTTACACGATTGATGTGACCGACAGCATCGGCAAACCCGCCAGCCCGGCAGACGTGAAGGCGTTTGTGGATCGCCATCCCGGACTCATCGGCACGATTTCTATTCCGCACATTGACCAGCCGTTTGCCATCACGCGCGCTGAAGTCGAGCGCGTCGCCAACACATTTTTACTCGCCGCGCAGGACGCGGGAAAAATCTACCAGCACATCGTCAAGGCCAAGGGCGCGGCAAATTTCATCACCGAAATTTCAATGGACGAAACCGACAGTCCGCAGACGCCGCCGGAATTGCTCGTCATTCTCGCGGCGATTGCCGACCAGAAAATTCCAATCCAAACCGTCGCGCCGAAGTTCACCGGCCGTTTCAACAAAGGCGTGGATTACGTCGGCGACGTGAGACAATTTGAAAAGGAATTCAACGAGGACCTCGCCGTCATCGCCTTTGCGATCAAGCAATACGGACTGCCCGCGTCGCTCAAGTTGAGCGTCCACTCCGGCAGCGACAAATTTTCCATCTACGAACCGATGCGGCGCGCGTTGAAGAAATTTGACACGGGCGTGCACATCAAGACCGCCGGCACCACATGGCTGGAAGAACTCATCGGCCTCGCCGAGGCGGGCGGCGACGGCCTGGAAATCGTCAAGGAAATTTACGCCTCCGCCATCGGGCATGTGGACGAATTTTGCGCGCCGTACGCGGCGGTCATTGACATTGACCGGGCAAAACTGCCGGCGGCAGCGGTGGTGAACGGCTGGAGTTCGCACCAGTTTGTTTCCGCGTTGCGCCACGACCAGAGTTGCGCGGAATACAATCCCAGTTTCCGTCAATTGCTGCACATCAGCTTCAAAGTCGCGGCCCAAAAGGGCAACCGCTACCTCAACGCGCTGAAAAAGCACGAAGCTATCCTTGCCAAAAACGTGACGGGAAATCTCTTTGAGCGGCACATGAAACCGTTGTTGCTGGGCCAGACGAAGACCCCGCAGGCGATTCGTTTGCCGCGGCGCGAAACGGTTCCGGTTTGAAGGCTCAACGCGGACACACCGCACAGGCATTTATTCGTGATTATCTTTTTGCGAGTGTTTCCGCCGCCAATTTTTCCCCCAACCACGCCATCATTTTTGCCTGAAAGCCCGGGGCAACCTTGTCCCAATTGGCGATGCGATGTTGCGCGTTTGTGAGGGTAATCAAATCGCAGAGAACGCCCGCCGCCTTCACTCTTGCCTGAAACGCCAGCGTCAGGTCGTAAGCAACCGTTTTGTCCGTATCGCCCTGAATCAATAAAAAGGGCGGCAGCCCCGGCCGGACGTGATTGATTGGGGAAATCTTTCCCAACAGTTTCAATGTCCGGCCGTCCAACCGGTCACGGCCCAGAAGATTTGTCATGGAAGACCATTTATCCAGACCGCCGCGCCGGTGCGCGTCAGCGACCAAATCTGTCGGCGGCGCGAACCCGACGACCGCCTGCACTTGCGTGTCTTTTTTTGCCGACATCGCCGCGAGCGCCGCCAGTTGGCCACCTGCAGAATAGCCCAGCAGCGCAATGCGGTTCGAATCGCCCTTGAATTCCGTCGCATGTTGTTTCACCCAACGAATCGCCGTTTGCACGTCTTCAAAACACGCCGGCCAGCGGTTCGTCGGTGCGAGCCGGTAATTGATCGTGAACCAGGTGAAATTCGTCGCGACCGGCGCGAAGATCGGCACGATATCCGTTTCCTTGTCACCGCCACTCCAGCCGCCGCCGTGAACGATGATCGCGACGGGAAATTTCCCTTCGCCGTCGGGAACGTGCGCGTCGAGCAATAATTTTTCACCCCCCGCCTCGCCATATTTGAGGTTCAAACGGTTGGCTCCGAACGGTGAATCTTGCATCGCAACCGGATTCCAGCCATCCGCGCCGCCAAGAACTTTTTCCACAGTGATTTTTTCCGCTTCGGCTCCCGTCAATTGTTTGATCCAATCAGGCCGTGTGGTTCGACTCGCGCCCGGACCGTTGTTGTTGAATTCCGCGTAACGCGCCGTGGTGTGCGCCCCCGGTTTTTTCCAGTCGTTCCAGCCTTCGGGGCGAACAACCCCGGACATTTCCGTGTTCAGGAAAATCGTGCTGGCGTAAACCCGCCACGGCCGGCCGAGGAACGTTTCCACGCCCGGCTTCGCCCCGGAGATTTGGCAATTCGCGAACACAAACCCGAAGGGTTCGTCAACCGGCGTCGAGGCGGCGGTGATGTAGCCGTTGCCGAGACAGTTGATGTGGCACTTCTCAAACCATGCCGTCGCCGCGCCAAAAATAAAATCCACCGCGCCGGCGATGTAACAATTTTCAAAATACTGCCGTCCGCGATTGAGCAAAATCGTGTCCTGCCAGCCGAGGAAACGGCAGTTGCGGAAACTGGCGCGGTCGCCGTCCACGCGGATGGCCAATGCCTGCCCGACCGCGCCTGCGGAATTTTCAAACGTGAGGTTCTCCGCCGTGAAATCGTCCGCGTCAATCGTCGTCGAAGGCGTGTGAAAAGTCCCAATCTGCTTGCCGTCAAAGTTGGTGAGACTGGCATACAGACCAAAAGTCAGCACCGTGTTCGTCGCGCTCTCGCCGACCAATTTGAAAAAACGCTTCTCGCGCTGGAGGTAAATCAGCCCTTTATAGACGCCCGGCTTGAGGTGGATGATGACGGGATTCGTGTTGCTGCCTGACGGAACGGACATGACCGCCTCCTGCACGGATTTGAATGGCGCACTGCCGTCGGCGGCAACAAACAGGTTCGTCTGCGCCTCCAGATGCAGACCGGAGAAAATCCAAATGCCCAGCGCGGGGAAAAACAGGCGGTTCATTAGGTGGATTTCGGAAAGGAACGTCACTTCTGGCCGGGTTTGTTTTTCCGGGCCAGGCCGGGGGTCAATCCGAAGACCGGGGTTTTTTCGCGAAATTGTTTGGCTGACATCCCCGTGACACGTTTGAAAGCGATGCAAAAACTGTTTGCACTTTGGTAGCCGCACATCCCGGCGACCGTCTCAATTTTATGGTTTGAACCAATCAGCAGTTGTTTGGCCCGGTCAATCCGCACGCGCTGAAGTTCCTGCCCGGGCGTCCGCCCAAGGTGTTCCAGAAATGCCATGTGCAGCCCGCGCCGCGACATCGCGGCGACCCCGACCAGGTCTTTGACGCAGATGGGTTCGTGGCTGTGCTCCCAGATGTGGCGCAGACTCCGGGCCACGCCCTTGTGCGCGATGGTCAGGATGTCGCTGCTCTTGCGGGCAACGATTCCCACGGCAGGAATGCGAATGGGATTGGGGGGCGCAGGTTTGCCGTTCATCAAATTGTCCAGCAGTTCCGCGCCGCGATAACCCAGGGTCTCCAGATTCGTGTCCACGCTGGAAATGGGCGTGCGCATGGCATCCGGCGCCAGCAGATAATTTTCCGCGCCGATGATGGCGACCTGTTCGGGAATGGCTATGCCCACGCTCTCACAAGATTCGAGCACGTCCAACGCCTGCTGGTCGTTCGCGGCAAAAACCGCGAGCGGCTTGGGTGCCCTTTTCATTTCCGCTGCGAGCCATTTGCGCTTTTGTTTCCATTCATCGCGGCCGGTCGTGAAAGCCGCCGACTGGTGCCAGCGGAGCCAGTTGGCGTGGTGTCCGGCGTGTTTCAACGCGTTGATGAACCCTTCGCCGCGCTCCTCATAAGACCAGTTGTCCATGTCGCTGTAGAAAAGAAAATGGGTGAAGCCGCGGGACAGAAAATGGTCGGCAACCA
>Ga0181538_10000224_pt1 | contig 65301 bp, 47 predicted proteins | sample PEATcosm2014_Bin_40_FD_119773 | JGI IMG/M metagenome (GOLD analysis project Ga0181538, IMG submission 119773) | Peatland microbial communities from MTU Mesocosm Facility, Houghton, MI, USA - PEATcosm2014_Bin23_30_metaG | ecosystem: Environmental > Terrestrial > Soil > Wetlands > Peat | place...
AAACAGGTGAAGCAGTGCGAGCAGCGAAAAAGCCCAGAAGAGCGACCAGCCTACGCGTGCTGTTCCGAAGATCCGGTTCAGTCGCAGGGCGTAGCCGGCGACGATGAATTGCAGCGCGCCAGTAACGAAATCCATGACCCCGGGGAAGCTCATGCATCACCTCTATGAATGAAGAGGGCAGTGCTGTCCTCTAAAACCTGACCGCACCCGGAATTGAGGCATGTTGTACCCCTATTTTGAGCGAACAGCCCGTTGTGAGCTTTTTGCATAATAAGAACAACAGGGACACAGCATTTGTAACGCCAAGAGTCGAAGTGCTTTGCTACCAAAAGCCTGAAAACCATCCCTGGAAATCAACTCCAAGTTTTCACCAAATAAGACAGGAAGCCAACAAATGCCGAGGCAATTACCTGTCCGACCTGTCTGATCCATAAACATCAAGATGTGCTCTTGGGGATGCCGCCGGGAGACCTCGGCTAACGGAACAACTAAACCGCTTTGAGCGGTTCACGCTGTCTCAAGCCTCCGGCTCCGCCGGAGGTTGCTGACTAACGTTTTACCAGAGTGAAATTCACAAGCACCGACCGCACTGTGTTAGATTCGGACTTGACTGGAGTTGACTGAACTACGGACACCTCGACCGCAAAATGACCAGTTGCCGAATCAAACTTAACTTCGCCCGCAGTTCCGTTTCGGACATCCACGGACGGCTTCAAGCCGGCATGGCCATGAAGTTCGACGGTTTTTTCGGAATTGGCAAAAAGAACGGTGGCAGTGAGTTTGTCGGGTTCATCTTTGATCTGGCTGATGCGCTGCTTACCGGTGGAAACAAATTTTCCGCTGTCGCCAAAGAAGGCGATGCCGCTCTGGCCAACAGGGGAAACAAGGTAAGAACGCACACCATTGGGCAGTAGTGACACTTTGAATCGTTTGTCTGATTTCAACTGTGTAACTGCATCCGAAGCATCGTCGTAAATGCAAACTTTGCCGGTGTAACCCAGTTCGCTCGGCGTGAATTGTGCGGTTCTTGTCGCAATATGATTGCGGTTGAAAACAAAAACATAGCTGGTGCGCAAGCCGCCGTGATCGGTGTAAGTGCTGGCCAAGAGTGGTTCACCGCCTTTCGTGGCATCAGTGACGTAGCATTGGTCGAGCGGCACACAAGGAACATCGGGCTTTACGATGACGCCATCGGCGCGAACCGATTTGAAAATGTTGGCCTTGTTTTCTTTTCCGATGGCGTCGCCTACACCAACCGGACCGGCGGAAAGCGTGGCCAAAAGAAAGTTGTTGGTCTCCGAACTTTTGAATACATCCGACCACGGCCAGATGCCCAGCGAATACGCCAGCCGCGAGGTGTAGAGAAAATCATTCCAGAGCGGCTGCATGAAACGGTCGTCGCTGGTGCGGATGGTGGTCAGATTTTCATAGCGGCTGCCTTCCATAAAATAACAAGGATATGCCATGCAGTATTGCATTGTGATGCCGTGCTCGCAGCAGGCGCGGGCCATCTCGCGGACGAAGGCTTCTCCGGCGTCCACCGTCGAACTAAACTCCGGCGAATATTTATAGAGGCGATCCAGCCAGTCCTGTTCGTAGGTCACAATGCCACAGGACTTCATGTAATCGGCAATGTCATCCCAAAATTTGGGGTCCACGGCAGCCACGCCGGATATTTTGTATTTTTCGTGATACGGGCTGGCGGGATCAATCCAGCGGTTGTGCGTCGCCAGCGGCAGGCCGATGGATTTTTGAAACTCGGCCAGCCCGTCTGGAAACAAAAATGGATGCGCCTTGTATTCGAGCAACCCCCCATAGCGGTTCCATTCGCCCGCTGGCAGTCTGGGCTGTTTGGTCTTGCCGACTTTGCCGTCGGCGTCAGTGAAGGTTTTGAAATACCACCAACTGTCCAGTTGCAGGGAGTGAATCGGAATTTGTTCCTGCCGATAATGTGCGACCAGCGATTGCAGCGTGCCGGCGTAACCTTTGTCCAGATCGTAATTGTAATAATAAACCGCGCCGTTGTCGGTCCAGTAGGAAAAATATTTCAGCACGACATCGGCATCATTGGCCGGGCGTTTCGCGCCGCGAAGCTCATTGAGCGATTGCCCCCACAAATCCCAACTGCGGTTGATGCCTTTCGCGAAGGCCAGAATCGTCTGCTGTGAAAATCCTTGAGGCAGGTTGCAGAGATTGGTGTTGAATCCGCTGGCAACGCGGCTACGGCCGTCGCCAAACATGTTGGCCACCATGAAATGCGAAGCAGGGGAAATCACCGCCGCGTTGGCATCGCCATCGAACAACAGCCACGGCGTGGAACACTCGTTCGCATTGAACGATGGCGGTGCAAATGTTTCCTGCCGGTAACTGAAAACACGCAGGCGAGGAGGTAACGCGCTGAAATCCGGAAACGGCGCGGGCGCAATTTTACGAGCTTGGTCGCAGGTATCGGAAAAGAGGACCAACGGTTTTCCCTCATAGACGCGAATGCTCCCGCTCATGGGCAAACCACCGTCTTGCCATTCAAAATCCACCTGCCGATATGCGCCGATGGCGTCAGTACCTTCGTTTCGGGTGGCAGGTTCACTGGCCGACGGCAGTTTTCCAGAAAATTTCCACCCGGAATCGGCACAAATGATTTCGTAGGAGTTGGATTTTTCTCCCCACTTCAAATTCACCCACCTATTTGAAACTGACAAATAACCGCCAAAAACGGCAAGGCTCGTTTGGAAGACCAAAAGTCCGGTAACTGTCTTTCCAATTAATCTCATAAACCTATTGGCCATCGGTAAACATTGCTGCTAACGCCATTTCTTTCCCATTTATGCCACCTCCCGATTAGCAATGGCAAACAGGCGTTCACCGCTCCCAAGTTTGTGGCCGCATAGGGTGGATTCGATTGGGCGCTTTAAACTCATTTCAGACTCGTATTATGATTCAAATCGACATGTCAAATGCGCATTATGCGCGGAACCAGCTAACCAAGGTTTGATGTTCGCTGGTCCAGCAGGGAAGCCGAATCCGCATCCAGATAAAACGTCACATCCGTATGTGTCCGTAGAATGGAAGCTGGCGCGGCCGGGTTGATTTCACCTTCCAGACAGGCTTTGATCGCCAGCGCTTTTCGCCGGTCAGGAACGATGCAAAGAATCTTTCGGGCCTTGAGAATTTGACGAATGGACATTGAAATCGCCCGTTGAGGAACTTCCGACATGTCCCGGAACCATCCCTCGCCGACCTGCTGACGCCGGCAGGCCTCATCCAATTTAACAATGAGGTAAGGTTCTTCTGTGGTAAAATCCGCCGGCGGATCGTTGAACGCCAAGTGTCCGTTTTCGCCAATCCCCACGAATGCCAGATCGACCGGCGCAGCGTTCAGTTCAGCACCGGCCTTGCGGCAAACCGCCGCCAGGTCACCCTCGCCATCCAGCAAATGATAGCGGCCGACACCGGCAGGTTTGATCAGCCGTTCCAATAGATATTTGCGAAAACTGGCGGCGTGTGTGATGGGCAAACCCACGTATTCATCGAGGTGGAACATCTCGACCTGCTGCCAATTTATCTTTGAGGACTCCGTCAGTTCCTTGAGAAAAGAAAACTGGGAAGCACCGGTCGCCACGATGATCCGCGCCTTACCCCGTCTCGCAATTGCATCTCGAAGCACCACCGCGGCCTCCTCCGCTGCCAGTTGGCCAAGCTCTGAACTACTGGGAAGTATTTTGATGAACATAAAAATATCTTCTATATGTGAAGTGCAGACGTCGGAACGTCTTTTGCAAAGCGATCAGGAATATGCACATTTACATGCTGAAACAGATTTTACCACATAAAGTTGTGTATGACCGCGGATGCTATGGCGAAATACCGATGTATTCATAGTGGCGTGCTGCCCGTTGCCAGACCAAGCACAGCGTCGGGTTTTGCACGCAACAGCTCGGCAATCAAGCACGCCGTGATTCTTGTGACGGCTTCAGGCGTGGGTTGGCCAATGATTTCCATGTCTCAAATGCGGCCGAGCCGCCGGTTCAATTTTGACTTCACATCGTCCCGGAATTTTTCGACGAAGCCGCAAACGAATTCCACAATGTCCAACGCCCCGTCCTTGACCAGCGGTGTCAAATCCATGCCAAAAATCAGTTGACTGGCCGTGTCCGTTGCGTACGGCTCGAAGAACGTCGCGTTGGCAGAACGACGCCCCAGTGTGGCCAAGTCGTAACGCTTGCCTCCGGCGATCTGTGAATCGAAAACCCCGTTCAGCGCAGCGGCGAGATTACCGTGGCCGCCCACACTCATCAGCACCTTGTCGGCATCGGGCAGCCAGTCGAGGTTGCGCCAGACTTCGCAGCCCCAGACTTTTTTCGGACGCTGATTATACGGCAGTTCGCGCATTGCCTGTAACGCGGCGATGACGACGCCGATATGCGCGTCGTGTTTGTCCGCCGGATTGTGAGTATAGACAATTTCCGGTTTCGCGGCGGTGAGAATTTTCTTCAAATCACTTTTGACCGCCATATCCGTCGCGCTTTTGACCGTGCCGTTTGAATAATCCAGTTGAATCATCACGCCATATTTCCCAACGATCGCCGCGACGTTTTGCTCGCGCCGCCGCGCGGCTATCATGTCCGCGTCGCTAAAATTTTTAAAGTCGCCGGTTCGCGCGCTGCCGGAGCCGTTCGTGCAAGTAACGCCACCGAACCATTGCCTGTCACTGCCATAACATTCAAGGATGCCGTGAAACGCCATGAACTCCAAATCATCCGGATGCGCGCCAATACCAAGGTGCGTGATGCGTTCCAACGCCGGTGCATCAGGCAGACCGTCCGGCACAAATATTGCAGCTGTTGGCTGGTGGAATTTCATAAATGCATTTTCGTAACATCGACAGATTAGCAGCGGCTATGGCTTGGCCGACGCGGCAGTTTTTTCACCAAGAATATGCAATGCAATTATCGCCGCCAACTCCGGAAATTCCGTTTTCATCACTTCGCGCGCCTTACCAGCACAATTTTGTTGCACATCATGTTCGCTGGGAACAGGTTTAACAGGCGCGTTTTAATTTTCAACGGAGCCGTGCGTGGCGGCGAGACTGTCAAATGGGCTTGAAAAAAAACCGACAACCTTGTTTGGTGGCAAACAATATCATTTATTACTTGGGCATGTGCTGTGTTGCCATAGCCACACGATGTCATTATTGAAAGGCTGGGCCTGCGTGGTGGTGTTTTGCACAAAAGTTATTGGCGGCCTCGTCCGTCCATCCAACCATTTATGGGTCTCTGAGTGGCCGTCCGCGAAAGAGAAGGTGCAACCCCCGTTATGATAGCTGGCCGGAACGCCAGCCAGCTGGGTTTGGCTAGCGTTGGGATAACCAGTCTCAACGACGACGAGCCAAGCATAGCTGATGCTGTCCGGGTGTTGATCGGCCAAAACCCATAGATCTGATGGACTAGGATGAATTATACTAGCCAACGTATCGTAACAATGAAAATCAGTGCTTCCAGATATAGCGACAGCGCCAAAAGTAGCGCCCACCCAATCGTTCATTGAATAAGAGCGGATGCGGGGAACAAGTTGCCCAGTAAAAGGCCCGCTGGTTGGCCTGACCGTGGTTGGGTCCGCCGGACAGCTGTAAATGGATGGGGAGTTACCCGCGTACGGCCAAATGCTGCCTTGGGCGAGTGTGTTGGTTACATTCCAATTATCGCTGTTTCCATTGTTGTAGTCTAAAGTGCCCTTGCACCATACGGGATCGGTTGCGACAGATGGAAAGGACTTCGGGAGCAAGTCATTGTTTTCGTCCGCGTATACACGCCACGCCATCATCAGTTGCTTGGTGTTGTTCAAGCATTGCATGCTTAACGCCCTTCCTTTGGCCGCCGCCAGCGCCGGCAAAAGAATTGCCGCCAAAACGCCGATGATGGCTATAACCACCAGCAGCTCAATTAGCGTAAATCCATCAGGCTTTTTTTTAGCCATGCACCTTTTCGTAATGTGTGGACGCATAAAGTTTGAACATTTTGACATACAGGCTACATTGCGTCGGCGTGCCTGCCCCGATTCAAATCCAAAACAATTTCCCCAAATATCTTTCACGTTTTGGCAATTAAAAAAACCACATCACTCAGTCCATAATCCCGTTCCCGTACCCGCAAATCAGCAACCGTTCTGCCAGCTTTATTTGTGTCAATTATCGTGTTACGTTAGAACAATTTTTCTGCTATGCCTATCCCCCTGTTTGGGGGGGGTGAAACTGGAGGATGCGGAAAAAGCCTAAGCAATTTTAAATCAGAGCTTGATAATCGGTGGCTTGCATAAGTAAAAAATCGCAAATTTGAGTTCTTCAGTAGCCTGTTAACCGCGCATAATGGTAGTGAATTAGACACGGTGAAATCACTTTTCTAAATATCGGATGACTGCTTCCGTACGGGTATGCACATGGAGCCGTTCAAAGATATTTTTAACGTGACCGTGCACCGTCCAGACACTGATGCCCATGGCCTGCGCGATTTCCTTGTCCACACAACCTTTGCTCAGGAGTTCTATCACTTCCCGCTCACGATTCGTCAGTTTGGCCAGCGCCAGGGTGTCGTGGCTGGTACGGAGTTGCAGCAATTCCTGAAAATAGTATTTTACTCGCAGTAGAAAGTCTTCGGTCATCAATTCCGAGGGGCTGGCGATTTTGAGGATTGGTTCCAACAACCGGTCCGGCTTGACTCGTTTGACCAGATAGCCTCCCGCGCCACCGGCCGTCGAAACAAACATCTGGTCGCCGTCCACATAAATCGAATAGGTGAGGGCCGGCACTCCCGGCTGAATGGGGCTGACGGCGCCGGCGGACTTGAAGCCGATGCGTCCGGCCAGATTACGGTTCAGGATCACCATGCGGGGCTTGTGAAACTCCAGCGCATGGGTGAAGGATGCCGCCGAGTTGCAGGGAACACTGACAAAGCCGGCCTGGTGGTCAATACTCCAGCATAGAGCACGGCGAATGCCCGCGTCCATTTCAACCACCAATACGCGCTGCCAGTTGGGGTTGGCCGGTGATGAGTCGGATTTCAGTCCCGTGTGTTTCCCCACCAAAGTATGAATGGTGGTATAAGTCCACAACACCGGACTCATACACCACTCGAAGCTTACAGTCAGTTCGCGGGAAAAATGCCGGCAGGTGGCGTTCCAACCTTCTGTTAATGCCATCTCATAAATCCGGCACGCTTTGTCGGCGGCGGCTCCCACATCCGGCGTGCCCAGCGGGAAAAAATAACCCGTGCCCGAATGATCAATGAGCGCGACGAAATCCTGCTCCGATTCGCCGGAGGCTGGAAAGCGGTAGCGACGCAAGATCAATCGTTCTCGCCAATAACGCGCGTCAGTTTTTGGAATCTTGCTGTCGGGCTGGCCTCTGCCTGAATATTTGGAGAACACCACCGCGGAAATTGCGCTGGCGGGTTCAACTCGCCCGAACTTGCGGGTCAATTTGCTTCGATGTTGCATGGACGCAAGTTTTATCACCGTACCCCACGATGGAAGAACATTTGGCTCGGGGCGTCAAAGATTTTCCCGATTGCATCCCTCCCCTGTTTTGGGGGTGAAAACGCTGACGATCACTTCGGATTGCCAAGCTTTCCAAGATGGACCGTAAATGAGAAGCGGTAAAGTTACTTTTCCAAATACCGGATGACCGCTTCCGTGCGGGTGCGCACATGGAGGCGTTCGAAAATATTCTTGATGTGACCATGCACCGTCCAAACACTGATGCCCATGGCCTGCGCGATTTCCTTGTCCACATAACCTTTGCTCAAAAGTTCCATCAATTCCCATTCACGTTGGGTCAGCTTGGCCAGCGCAACGCTGTCGTGGCCGGAATGCAGTTGGAGTAATTCCTGAAAATAGTATTTGACCCGCAGCAGAAAATCTTCGGTCATCAGTTCCGACCGGTTGGCGACTTTGAGAATTGGGTCCAATAACCGGTCTGGCTCGACTCGTTTGACCAGATAGCCTCCCGCGCCACCGGGTGTGGAAACAAACATCTGGTCGCCGTCCACATAAATTGAATAGGTGAGGGCCGGCACTCCCGGTTGAATGGGGCTGACGGTGCCGGCGGACTTGAAACCGATGCGCCCGGCCAGATTGCGATTCAGGATAACCATTCTTGTCTTGTGAGACTCCAGCGCATGGGTGAAGGATGCCACCGAGTCGCACGGAACGCTGAGAAATCCGCTTTCCTGGTCAATACTCCAGCACAAAGCCCGGCGAATACCCGCATCCAATTCAACCACCAATATGCGTTGCCGATTGGGATTCGCCGCTGATGAACCGGATTCCAGTCCAATGTGTTTCCCGACCAAAGTATGGATGGTGGTATAAGTCCACAACACCGGAGTCATGCACCACTCGAAGCTTACAGTCAGTTCGCGAGGGAAATGCCGGCAGGTGGCACTCCAACTCTGTTTTACCGCCATCTGGTAAATCTGACGCGCTTTGTCGGCAGCGACTTCCATATCCGGGGTGCCCAGCGGGAAAAAATAACCCGTGCCAGCGTGATCAATATACGCCGCAAGATCCTGTTCCGATTCGCCGGAAGTTCGGAAACGATAGCGACGCAGGAGCAATCGTTCTTTCCAATAACCATCATCGGTCATGGGGTAGTATTTGGCCGACTGCTTTTTTCTCGAATGACCCGAATGTTTAGGCAACATGGCGGTGGAAATTTCGCTGGTGGATTTGCCCCGCCCGAACTTGCGGGCGAATTTACTTCGCCGTTGCGTGGACGCGGATTTCATGGCCAGACGCCTCCAATGAGAAAACATTGGGTGCGTAGTGTCAAAGATATTCCCTCCTGAAAAATCGCGGCAGCCATCAGCAGTTTGAATTCATTTATGTGCCGTCCAAAACCGAAACAATTTCTTTCTTTCGCCGGTCGTCCGGACTGGAAGTGTTTAATTCATTGCGATAAGACTGCCATTGCGGTTCAGTCTCAAAAACCCAGCGGTAATAACCCGCCTCCTGCAGATGCCGGTGACCTAGAACTTGGGGTTGCTAGACATTGCGCCGGGACCCCCTTGTCATTGTTGAGAACTGAATTGTCAACAGGAGCAGCATTAGGCAGCGTTCGCCTTGTCCCATTCTTTCACCTTGGCGATGACGTAATCAACTTCTTCCGCAGTGAGTTCGGGGAACATCGGCAGGCTGATGCAGGCAGCGGCGTTTGCCTCGGCATTCGCCATGCTACCCACGATCCGTGCGCTCTTGCCCCACGGATAACCGGCCTGCTTGTGGATGGCGATCGAGTAATGGGTCTTCGCATCGATGCCGTTCTTGACGAGGAATTCCACCAGCTTGTCGCGGTTCTCGGCCTTCTTGGTTTCGATCACGTAGAGATGGAAGACATGGCGGTAGCCCGGGAGCTCGACAGGAAGCGTGAATGTCTTGCGGCCCTGAAGGCCGGCAGTGTAACGGGCGGCCCACTTGCGGCGCAGGTCGTTCCAGACGTCGATGTGCTTGAGCTTGGCGCTGAGCACGCCAGCGTGCAGGTCGTCTAGGCGGCTGTTGAAACCATAGCTGTGGACGTTGCGGGCATTGGAGCCGTGGTTGCGCAACTTGCGGACCTTGGCATCGATGTCGGCGTTGTTCGTCACGAGCGCGCCCCCGTCGCCGAAGGTGCCGAGGTTTTTCTGGATGATGAAGCTGGTGGTCGCGGCGTCGCTGAGTTCGCCGATTTTGAAGCCTTTGCCGCAGGCGCCGATAGCTTGAGCGTTGTCTTCGATCACGCGCAGCTTGTGTTTGTCGGCGATTTTCTTGAGCGCGATCATGTCTGCGCACTGGCCGTAAAGATGCACCGGGAGGACAGCCTTGGTCTTCGGCGTAATGGCCGCTTCGATCCGCTCCGGGTCAATGCACTTGGTCTTTGGGCAGCAATCCACAAACACGGCTGTCGCACCGGCAATCCAGATTGCCTCGGCAGTGGCAAAGAAGGTGTTCGGGTGGGTGATGACCTCGTCGCTGGGGCCGATACCTAGGGCCATGAGCGCTAGCCAGATGGCATCGGTGCCGTTGCCCACGCCGACAGCGTATTCCGTCCCGTGATATTTTGCCAGTTCGCCTTCGAAGCGCTTGAGCATGGGGCCTTGAACATACTGTCCGCTCAACAGCACTTCCTGCATTTTGGCGTCTATTTCATTTTGGATGTTTCGATATTGCCTAACGTGTCCGTAGAACTCGACTTTCATGCTGGGAAGGCTAACGGATGGATGTGCGGAAACAACCCCCTGAATTAGGGGTTGAACAATTGGGGTTTCCTGTGAAAAATTGACGCGTGCGATATGTTCTGTGTTTCATTGCACCGGAATTAGATGAACCCCTGTGATAACCTTGTTTCCTCTTTTTCCCAACTCGTCGCGGCGGGGAAATCACTGCCCTTGGGTGGCATTCCTCCGCACCGCAAATCCAAACCCCTGCCGAATGCGCATTCCAGCTTCGCGCATCAGGCGCAGAGCGAATCCGCTGATGGGCACTCATCGTCCGGGTGCGGCGAAAAGATGATTGCCGCAGGCGAATCATCAACGTCAACGTTGCCCAAAGCAGCAACAAGAACCGGCAACAACCCCGCTTGCAGGGATTAAGAAATGCCTGTGGCTGGTTGGGGTTTGAACTTGAGCAAACTGCGCCAAATGGCTTGAAAAAAAATGATCATGAACGTCAAACTGAACTTCGTTCCTCCACTCAATCCGGGATTTCAACCGGCGGTGCTCCTCAACCGCAACTATGTAGCCGCTGCCAAAAAGAACGGCCAAGCCGTACCGCTCGTAATCGGTCTCGAACGCGAAGGCGGTTTGGTTTCGCGTTATGAAACTTTTGCGTTTCCCGACGCAGGGCCCGCCACGTTCCAGTATGTCGAGCGCACGGTGAAATTTTTGTTGTGGGCGCGCGGCGGCTGGAAACTTTTCATCGGCGGCCCGAAGGTCATCGGCGAATTCATCCGCAAAACCTATTCGCCGACCGGCGCGCGGAAGTTCGATTGCTGGTTGATGGGCACGGCTTACGGAAAGAAATTTCAGGTTGTCGTGACCACGCCGGAAAAGGTTCCCGCCAACAGCGAAATGGAAGTCGCAGCGGGCGGGCATCTCAAAGGTTGTCGCATAGGTTTTGACCTCGGCGCGAGCGATTACAAAGTTTCAGCGGTCGTGGACGGCGAGGCGATTTTCACCGAGGAAGCACCGTGGGATCCGAAGAGCCAGCCGAATCCCGAATACCATTATCACCACATTTCGGCCGCGCTGCATCGCGCCGCCGCCCATCTGCCGCGCGTGGACGCTATCGGCGGCAGCTCCGCCGGTGTAATCGTGGACAATGAAATCCGCGTAGCGTCGCTGCTGCGCGCGATTCCTGAAAAAGATTTTCCAAAGGCGGCGGGCATTTTCAAGCGCATCCAAAAAGAGTGGAACGTGCCAGTCGTGGTGATGAACGACGGCGACGTGAGCGCTCTGGCCGGCGCGCTGTCGCTCCAGAAAAAAGGAATGCTGGGCATCGCAATGGGATCGAGCGAGGCGGCAGGTTTCATGGATATGCAGGGCCGCATTCCCGGCTGGCTGAATGAACTGGCGTTTGCGCCGGTAGATTACAATCCCGAGGCCGCCGCTGATGAATGGTCCGGTGACCGTGGGGTGGGCACTCTCTATTTTTCGCAGCAGGCTGTCAGCAAACTTTTGCCCGTCGCTGGAATTACGTTGCCGGAAAAAATGGGTTTGCCTGAACGGCTAAAGGAAGTTCAAGCGCTCATGGTGAATGGCGACGAGCGTGCCGCCAAAATTTACGAGACCATCGGCGTTTATCTCGGCTACACGATGGCGCACTACGTGGATTTTTACGATTTTCGCCACGCACTGATTCTGGGCCGCGTTACAACCGGCAAAGGCGGCGACATTGTGCTGGACAAGGCGCGCGAAGTTTTGAACCAAGAGTTCCCGGCGGTGGCAAAAAAAATTGCGCTGCATGTGCCGGACGAAAAATCACGGCGCGTCGGCCAGGCCGTGGCCGCGGCCAGTCTGCCGGAAGTGAAAAAATAACTTTTGGAAACTGCATCAATCCAGACCCACCACGATGTGGCGAGTCAAGGTGGAAGCCCAGTTCCGTTGCCGCCGTCCGTCAAAACCAAAAATCAAATGGGCCAACCACTTTTCCAAATATTTGGTCTGACAATACCTTGCCACACACGTACGGCAATCCGAATTGCTTTCCCCAGTTTACCCCCCCCCAAAACAGGGGATAGGCAAAATCAGAAAATAATTCTAGAGTAAAAATAATAGTTGATGGCGACACAAATAAACCGGCAAACCGGCAACGCAAAAGCAACCAAAAACACCCTTAATACTAGATAACATGAACAAATCAATACTGCACTCTATTACGGCAATGGCGACTATAATGTCATGTTTGACTGCATATGGTGATTATAAATCCACAATATCAGGGGATAACCCGATCTGTTACTACCGGCTGGATGAAGCCAACACGTCGGGAACCGTGGCCACCAACCTCGGTAGTTTGGGCACTGCGGCCAACGGGACTTACTCCGCCACTGGCGTTGTACCAAATTGCCCAGGCGCTTTGACTGGTGGAGGCGATTCTGACCCATCGTGTGGCTTTGACGGCGTACACGGCAATGTTGTAGTGCCATACAACGCTGCGTTTAGTTCCCCGAGTTTCAGCTTCGAAGTTTGGGCGTTAATTGCCAACACCAATCCCCCTAACTATGAGGCAGTGCTTAATGCGCGCGTCGGTTCGCCGCAGGCAGGTTTTACAATGTATGCTATACCGAACGTTCCTGGGTACTGGCAATTCTGGATGGGTACTGGTAGTGGGTGGAGCACGATTGGTGCAACAAACTACAGCCTTATAGCTAATAGCTGGACGCATTTAGTGGGGACGTACGACGGGACCAACCAAGCTTTTTATATTAACGGTAATTTGGTTAAACTTGTTGCTGCGAAATTTAATCCCAATACATCGGGAGGGCTCCAAATTGGCGTCGGAGGTAGCGCTGCCGCGCCCAGCTATCCTTTTACAACAAATATTGATGAGGTGGCCATTTATACCAATGCACTTTCGGCTGCCCAAGTAGCAAACCATTATGCGGCAGCGACAGGAGTGTCGCCTGCACCAGTTGCTCCAAACATCCAGTTATTCGGCCCTGCATTTCAAACCAACTACGCTGGCGAAAACGCGACGATTAGTGTAATCGCGGGTGGTACCCTGCCATTGGCCTACCAATGGACGTACTCGACAACCACCAACAACGGCCCAGGCGCCCTTGTCGTCAATGCAACCAACACCACACTCGTCATCTCCAATTTGAGTTCGTCGTTGGCCTATTGGGTTATAATTACGAACAGCGTGGGTTCATATACTAGTGCCCCGCCTGCATGGGTTCAAGTGCTCCCAATACAAAGCCCCACCATTACCACACAGCCGCAGTCGGAAATATTATATGCAGGTGGAGCTGCTCATTTTACGTGTGCCGCCAGTGGCGCTGCCAGCGACGAGTTCAGCTATCAATGGCAGTATGGCACCAACAATGTCAACATCACCAATAACATTGCAAGCGGAACCAATGCAGTATTGGTCATACCCAACGTGCAAGCCACGAATGTGGGATATTATCAAGTTGTCGTAGGCGACGCGGCGGGCACCAATACGAGCAGTTCAGTGACGTTGAGCGTGTTGCCGGCTCCTGCCACAAACAGTTATCCCGGCGTCGTAATGGCAGATCAGGCGGTGTCCTACTGGCGTTTGGGGATTGTGGATCAAACCAATGGGGGTTCGGTTACTTATGATTTGGCAGGTGGATTCAACGGTGCCTATTCCGGACCTGTTTCCTTGGGCCAACCGGGTGCAATTACCAACGATGCCGACAGTTATTCCGCAACCTTTGGCGCTGGCTCGACGTACGCCGCTGTGCCATTTGCCACCAATATTAACTCACATACATTTACTGTGGAACTGTGGGTCAACGACAACGGCGTGAACTGGGGCTTCTACCGCTCCCCGCTGGCTGACCACAATCCCTCAACATATGTGGGATACAATTTCTATGGTATACCGGGCAATACATGGGCATTTTGGGGTGGCAATGGGAAAGCATGGACTACCTTATCTGGTCCTGCGGTTCTGACCAATACCTGGACGTATTTAGTGTCAGCCTATAATGGTACAAACATGAGTTTCTATGTGAATGGCGTTCAAGTATCCTCAGTGCCACTCAGTTACTCTCCAAACAACGTGGAGCACTTGCTAATAGGCTGTGCAGGCAGCGATACTGCGGAAACATACTTTTGGACTGGCGGTATCGGCGAGGTTGCGATGTATAATACAGCTCTTTCCTCCAACAAGATTGCAAATCATTATTCAGTTGGAAGTGGCATCACTAAAGTTCCGCCTTCGATTACCATTCAGCCATCAGGTGGGTCGGTTTTGGTTGGATCGAACATTACACTTACGGTTCAGGCAATCGGCAGCGCTCCCTTGAGATACCAATGGCAGATTTCTGGCGCCAACTTGGCCGGCCAGACCAACACATCACTTGCCATTCTTGATGTGGTGTCAACAAACCCGACGCCTTACGATGTTATAGTGACGAATGCGTTTGGATCAGTAACCAGCGCGGTTGTTAATGTAACCGCTGTCATAGTTGGTAGCTCATATTCAAGTCTCGTTCTGGCAGATGGCGCAGTGGGATATTGGCCTTTGGCTGAGCCCAATGGGTCAGTGGCAAACAATCTGGGCAGTTCAGGTAGTGTGGATGATGGAACCTATAATGGCGTCATACTTGGCCTTCCGGGACCGATTGTAACTAGCTCGAACACTTGCGCGGAGTTTATTGCGGCTAATCAGACAGATGTGTTTTTGCCATATGATGTACTGCTAAACGGTCAAGCATTCACAGTCGAGGCCTGGGCGCAGATGACGGGAGATGGTTCACTCACCGACGCTGGGTATCCAGATCAAGCAGTGTATACCTGCCGAGACTACAACGTGTATGGAGGGATTACAATTTATGGAGTGTATGGTGGTGAGTGGCTTGTGTATACTGGCACAGGTAGCGGATGGGATGTCCTGTATACTGGGCTGCCCGTACAATCTGGGCAGTGGACACACCTGGCATTCACCTATGATGGCTTAACGAAACGAGTTTATGTAAACGGAACCCTAGCTGCCACCAGCACTGGCGCATATGTTCCAAATCAACTTAATATGATGCCAGAGCGCATTGGGGGCGGTGACGTTGAAGTTAGTCCGGGTGCCTACTTCTTTGAAGGAAATATTGGTAATGTGGCGGTTTATAATACGTGCTTGCCGGCCACATCAATTCAAGCACATTTTACAATAGGATCGACTGCGCCAGTTACGGCACCGCCATTGATCAGCATCAGTCAATCCGGGGGAAATTTAATTCTAACTTGGAGTGGAGGCGCCTTGCAACAATCCACCAACTTGCTTACCGGAAGTTGGTCTGTAACAAATGCCGTGTCACCGTTGAATTTGGGAGCGCCAACAAATTCAACAGCGTTTTTCCGCGTAATGCAGTAATTTGGCGGGGTGTTTTGCCGGTATCCCGGTTGCATAATCTGATTACAAGGTTGCAACCGGGATTTTCTGTGTAGGAAATTGCCTGCAATACAAATCACACCATTTACAGTTTGCTTTTGCACTGTAGCGGCGGTCTGTGACCGCCGCCAATCGCTCCCTGCGACGCTCACAGAGCGCCGCTACAAAAAGCGGAAAAGTGTGCAATTACAGGCTGAAAGTGGTATCACACCTCGATAAGATAATGTTTCACCAGAGCAAAGATACAAATCAAATGGGGGACAATTCAAAATGAAACGTTTAACTATAACGATTCTAATTTTGATGGGCGTGCTGAGAGCAACTTCAGTTTTAGCTCTTGAGCCTCCCACTTCTACAGTCAGCGCTGCCCAAGGTTTGATACAACGATCATTGCCATTAGGATCAGCGAGCCAGTTCACTGTGGAGCAGATTGCGGCAGAAGGTACAAGTGACGTTTTTGAAATCGAAAGCCACGACGGCAAAATCATTTTGCGCGGCAATGACGCCATGTCCATCGCCTCCGCGCTAAACTGGTATCTGAAAAACGAGTGCCATTGCGACATTTCGTGGGACTGCGGCGACCAATTGAAGTTGCCCAAAGTTTTGCCGTCTGTTCCCAAAAAAGTCCGTGTCATCAGCCATCATAAATTTCGTTACGCCTATAATTTCTGCACGCACGGCTACACGATGGTGTGGTGGGACTGGCCAAAGTGGGAACATGAACTCGATTTTCTGGCGATGAACGGCGTTAATCTCGCGCTCATCATCGAAGGTCAGGAATCGGTTTGGAGCAATACCTTTACCAACTTCGGCTACAGCACCGTAGACATTCGCGGCTGGGTGGTGGATCCGGTGCATCAGCCGTGGATGGCGATGGACAACATGGAAGATTACGGCGGCCCGCTTTCGCCGCAACTTGTCGCGCGGCGGCTAGAACTCGGCCGGCAAATCATCGCCCGGATGCGCGAGTTGGGCATCGAGCCGGTGTTGCCCGGTTACTACGGCATGGTGCCACCAGATTTTAAGAGAAAATTTCCCACCGCGAACGTTCACGCGCAGGGCGATTGGGCCGAGTTGAAGCGTCCGGACATTCTCGATCCGACCGATCCGATGTTCGCAAAAGTGGCGGCGGCGTTTTATACGGCGCAGGCCAACTTGTTCGGCGGCGCGCAATTTTACGACGCTGATCCATTTCACGAAGGCGGCAGCACCAAGGGCATTGATCTTCCTGCTTGTGGCCGCGCCATCCAAAGAGCGATGGGCGACTCGACTTGGGTATTGCAGTCATGGTGGGAAAATCCGCGTCAGGAAATGATGGACGCGCTCGACAAAAACAAGGTGCTCGTGCTCGATTTGAATTGCGAGAACCACGAGAACTGGCGACTCCGCAACAATTTCAGCGGTGCGCCGTGGGTTTGGTGCGTCATCAATTGTTTTGGCGGTAACGACGGCCTCAGCGGACGACTGGCGTGGATGGCGGAAGGGCCGGACAACGCGCTGACCGATCCAGCCAAAGGCCGCATGTCGGGCATCGGCGCACTCATGGAAGGCAGTGGGACAATTCCGGCTGTGTGGGAAATGTTTTTTGAGAACAGTTGGCGTTCGCAGGCGCCGGACCTAGACAAGTGGCTGGACGACTACGCCCTCCGACGTTATGGCGCGGCGATTCCTGCCGCCGAACGGGCCTGGAGAATACTTGCTGACACCGTCTATAACGCTCCCGCCAATGCGCGCGGCCTTCCGGTCAATTCAGTCATTTGCGCCTGGCCGTCCTTGGATTTGCAACAGGAAGCGCGTTCAGGGGCCAAAACCCGGCAACCCTACGACACTCCCCGCTTGGTGGACGCATGGAAACTTCTGCTCGCCGCCGCGCCGGAGGCAAAATCAAGCGACGGTTATCGTTTCGATCTCTGTGATGTTAGCCGTCAAGTTCTCGCTGATCTGGGCACGCGCTACGACCAGCAAATAATCGCTGCCTACCGCAAGCGGGATGCCCAGGCGGTACGCACGATGAGCCGCAAGATGCTTGGCCTCATCCAAGACATGAACACGCTTGTCGGCACGCGCCGCGAATACTTGCTGGGCGTCTGGCTGGCTGATGCGCGTTCGTGGGGCTCGACGAAGGCGGAAAAAGATTTGTGCGAGCGCAACGCCCGCGAACTACTGACCACTTGGACGCGCTACGACAATATTCCTGATTACGCCAACCGCGAGTGGAACGGCCTGCTCGGCGACTACTATTATCACCGCTGGCAGATGTGGCTCAAGGCTTTGAACGATTCGTTGGCTCACGGCATTGCGTTGAACGAAACCGTCACGCGCAGTCAAATTCGCGATTGGGAATTATCCTGGACGCTGCAAACGAACGGCCATTACGCCACGAAACCGCAGGGCGACGTAATCGCCATTTCAAAAGAACTTTTTGAGAAATACGCGCCCGACGCGTCACAGCCGTTGGCGCCGGAGCGAGAGCCGCAAAAATGAAAAATCGAAGTGAAACAAGCATGAAAACCCCCATTCGTTTTTATCGCCGCTCCATTTTAGGCCGCGACGGTTCGCTTGCCGCTAAAAGTTTCATTTCGCCGGCTTCCTTCCGCGCCCGTTTGATTCCAGCCATTGCGTTGGCCGTGCTTATTGGGTCATGCCCGGCGATGTCGCAAACGTCCGTGTCCGACGATCCGGTGAACCAGCCTTTTCTTATCGGCAACGGCGTGACTCCCGATGGCCCATACCCGTGCGATGTCGAGTTCGGCAAGGAACTGGCTGGGAAACGTCCTTGGCCGTTCTCGAACCTCAATCTTCTTTACTACCCGCATCGCGTCGTGGGCTTGGATTCCGTGTATCCGGAAAACATCGCGTTCATTGCGAAGAACCTGCTGCCGTATTCACAGGGACTTATTTTTTCCGGAGCCACGGTGCAGCACGGCGATGTTACATTCCGTCCCGAGGATGGTCCGAAAAACCTTGGTCTGGCCCAGCCGTTCAACCGTTACTCCATCGCGCGGCAGATCGCCTTGCTGGAGAAGAACGGCATTTTTCCCGCACGTCACCTGAGCCTTTCCGGGATGATTCTTGAAGAGTTGCCACCCGGCACAAAGAACGCGGGATGGTATACGGGTTTGAAGGAAAAAGCCGCAGGGCCAATCGTCGCCGGGCATACCATGGTCAATCCGAATTATACGAATCCCGTTGTGCGCGATTATCTGGCCGACACATTTTCCATTCTCACCAGCGAGGTCGGTTACAAATATTTCTGGATGGACAATTGGAATGACACAAACGCAAACGGACTCTATCCCAAGGTCTACGGGGCGGTGCGCTCGGGTGTGGAGCGGAATGGAGACTGGGCAATTCTACGCTCCGGTGCGGGACCGGCACAAGTTGGATTGACCGACATTTTTGCGCCGCCGCCGGATGTCCAGGATGCGTGGAGTTATGTCAGAGACATCTTCACCAACCGGGTCATCGAACCCTATGTGCGTTATTGCCCCAATGCGTTCAAACTTGGTTTCGATGACTTCTACATCAACGAGCCGTTTACCCGGGATCAGGCACGCTTCCTCTGCACGCTATACGGCATTCCCGGCATCGAGATCACTATCACGGAAGGCGAATTTTTCAAAACACCTCCCGAACGCATTGGCCTTCTCGAACAGATTCTTCCACTGCCGATCACCGGGCCGTTGCAACGCGTTGCGCCGACGGGCTCGCATATCTGGATCGAGAGCATCCGACGCCCGTTTGGAGCCTGGCACGTGGCGGCGTTCTTTAACGAATCCTCCTTCGATCCCGGCGAACTGTCGTTGAATCTGAACGCCCTCGATACTCCGACCGGGCCGGTTCTCGCCTGGGATTTTTGGGACCGGCATTTTCTTGGCGTATTCAAGGATAAAATGCAGGTCAAACTCGGTCCGGCATCGTGCCTCGTGGTCGCGCTGCGTCCTGTGGAGAACCGGCCACAATTCCTCTCCAGCGACCGTCACATACTCCAAGGTGCCGAGGAAATGACCAATGTCAGTTGGGATGAACCTTCCGGCCGCCTCTCTGGTGTGTTTACCCATGCAGTTGCGGGCCGCTCGTTCACGCTTTACTTTCATGTGCCGGCCAACTGGAAACTTAGCAAGGCACGTGGTCGCGTGAAAAGTGTAGAAAAATCGCAGCCCGAAATTCTCAAAGTTTCTCTTGCGCCTGACGGCCTCAATCTTCCTTGGAGACTGGATTTCAAGAAAATCGGCGACCCGGTCAATTCGGTTTTCACGAGCACTCCGGTTACGAATACGTTGGGCGAATTGGTGGTCACAAGCACAGCGTTCAGCGCGGCCTGGACAAATACAGCCGAAGGAAGGACCATACAGGCGGTCATCCCATCGGCTTGGAAAGCCGGTCACGTGCATGTTCATTTCACCCGGAAGGCGTTCGTATCCTCCGTCCGTGTAAACGGGGTCGCTTGTCCGCTCGTCGAGAATCCGGCCAGACGTTTTACCGCGTGGTATACTACCGAGGGAGAAAGCACCTTCGCCATTCCCCCGGAAGCCGTCCGCTGGGGTGAACCCAACCGGATTGTCGTGACGCCAAAGAGCTTGAAAGTGGATTTCGCCCCTGGTACCGCCGGTCTCCAATTGGATCTATCTTCTGGTCCGTAATCAAAAATTCAGCCTGCCGAAGGGCACGTTCATATGCCCAACTGGCCCCTCGTAAACATCGTTGCCGGCATCGTCGAGCGCGGCTTGCAGTGATGCATACGCGGTCGCCCTTGACCGGCCATCGCCGTTGCCCGCGTGTGTGGCATTCACGTACACGACTCGTTCAGAGGATGGGATTTTTCCCGGCGCGGCTTCGAATGTCTCGCGCAGGGGTTGAGGCCGGTATTGCTTCAAGTCGTAGAGCAATGTCGCCTGTGGTGGACTCTTTGATGAGCGGCGTGTCGTCGTGCCAGTTGTAGATGCCGGGGCTTTCCCAATCGCACGTGTGCAAAACACCTTGCCCAATCAATCCTCTACGCGGTAAAAGATTTGCCCTTGTGGTAAATTTGATAATGCTCCCAGATTCAACGGTGACACCGCGTTTGTTACATTAGACCAACTTCCGGTAAGCAAGTCGGTGGTTTGTTGCAAGGTTACTCCACTCCAGTTTAACAATAGATTCGTCACGTTTTGACTGATACTGATTTCCGGCGCCCCTTCCACCACACAACCCGCACTGCCTGGCGGGATGCTGAGGGTCAAAGTGGCGTTGGTGCCGTTGATCTGCGGAGTCAAGAGTTGTGCATTCCAAGCGTCATAATATTGGGAATTGGTGCTATAGGGCACCGTCAGCAACTGGCCAGTCACGGTCTGGCTGCCAGCGTTATAGAGCGTCCAGACCGTGCGGTTGGCCCCGGGAAACTCGTTCGCGTAAATGTTGGTATTGAGCGTCGCCACCAACGGGATGGGATTCGTGCTGCGAAACGCATCCGCATATTCCCTCAAAATAGCATGCTCCTTGGTAATCAGACTACAGATGTTGGTGGGGAACCACGCAGTGTTGGTGACCACCCCTTCAAGCCAGAACCCCTCACCGTTGAAGAAGACGTTCATGTATAATTGCGGATTGTTTCCCACTGGCGCATCCACACTAAGAATTTCAAATACTTTGTAGTCCGGTAACGCGAAGCGGGCCAGATTGACACGCGAAGGATTGTCGCTGGTGCTGCTTTGAGAGATGGAATAAGTAAACGAGCCGTCCTGATACTGGCTATTCACATCAACGTTTCGTTCTTCCGAGTAAAGAACCGTCGAGGCCGGTAGGGACAGCCGTATCTGTCTCATCATCGCCCCCTCGGCCTGGACCTGATCACTGGGCACCACGTGACCATGATCCGAGTCGTAGCACAAATATTGCCAGCCAAAGCCGAATTCATCAATGTAAACCCCATTAGCCGCACAGTTTGAAATCGCGGCCACACACCTGCCGGTTATATAGTTCGTCCAAGCCGAGACATCCGGACAGGGATAGTAATAATTCGCCCCCTCACGGGTATAGGGCGCTTGCGACGAGTTCAGGAGCTGCCAAGTGGTACCATAAGTTTGGCCGACAGTAGAGTTTGTAGCCAGCAGGTAGCCTTCGAAATACAAGCCCACTGAAACGTTTGTAGCCTGCATTTGGGCGACTTGATTGGAAAAGGCGGCGACGCTCCCCAGATAGGCCCATGGATTATAATCGCCACACCGGCCATTGGTCGGGGTTTGTGACCAATCGAACAGGTGGACATAATCATCACCACCAAAGGCCGCCTGATCCTGTGCCAGCAACGAGCTAAACGAGTAGGTCTGCGTCGTCGGATTGTAGGCCTCGTAGCCCCCCGTATTTCCAATTGCAGAGTTCGTATAAAGGAACATCTCTCTGAGATTGTAAACGTCCTGGAACCAGGACTTCCGGGGAACTAGGGGCGCATACCAGGTTGCGACCCAGTTCCGGTAGGCGGTGAACGCAGCATGCCAGTCTCCCGTATGGGCGCCTATTACAAACGTTAAGATCCAACTGGTGCCGGGCTCAACCGTTTGGCTGGCATAAACCACCATGAAATTTATACTCGTGCCCGTCACGTCGTTGATTTCGTACTCTCTAAAAGCGTCCGACAGGTCGTGTGTCATGACATAGATGCCGCCTGCCGACCCGTCGTAAACATCCATGAACTGCATCGGAAAGTCGCCGCCGTAATACCTACCGGAGAACCCAGTGGCGGTGCTACTGACATCGCCAATCTGCGGAAAGCAGTAGGTAAGAGTGCCGTAACCGGCCCCCGGATTGGTGAGCCCCACGAGGTAAGGAAATGAGGGAGCAACAGTAATGTTTGTGGCGGTGGAATTCGTCAGCGTCAGCGTGACCAGTATTTCGCCGTTCGTGAGGGGTGTATAACTGACAGACGCGGTGAGGCCACTCCCCCCCGACAAACTATACATAGTGGCGGGTGTGGTAATCCAATTAATACCGGTAAGACGATTTGTCAGCCCCACGGCATTGCCTGATGAATTAATCACTAACCCGAGGTTGCTCGAAACATAGGATGTATTGACTGCTTTAACCACCATCCACAAATTCATGATAATGATAAACATCAGCGTGCGCGTAATAAAGAAGCCTGCCCGCCCGGCCCTTGAATTGCATGGGAATTTAGATAATTTGATTTTTACAAATGTTTTTTTCATACAGCGTGACTCCATTTCATTATGTCGTCGTTGATCACTCAAATTTTTTCCGGCCTTCAAAATGTTCCTCGATTTCTTCCAAGGTTTTTCCCTTGGTCTCCGGCAGAAAGAACGCGGCGGTGACGAAAAAAATCACGGTGAATCCGGCAAACACGAAAAACATGGTCGAGTAACCGTATTTGCCGACGGTCGGCAGGAAAATAGCGGCGATGGTGGTCGAAACAGCTTGGTTGATGAGCAGCGCGATGCTCATGCCGTTGGAGCGGATGCGCGTCGGCATCAGTTCCGACAGCGCCAGCCAGACACATACGCCAGGCCCGATGCCAAAGAACGCCATGAAAATGAAAAGACAAATGGCCACCAGCCAGCCGCTGTGTTCGCTGGGCACGGGCGTGACCAGCGCATTTTCAATTTTCAACGGTGCGGTGCGCGCCACATCAAGATTGGCGAACGGGTTCGAGAAAAACGCTACGACCTTGTTGGGCGGAACACAGTTCGCACGTGTAATTTCAACGGGCTTGGCCGCCGCGTCTTCGGAACGGGCTACTGCGGTCGCCGCGCGAAAATCACCATAGGTATAGATTACAATCAAGGAAACCGGTTCGCCGCAGATTGTTCTGCCTGCGAGAAGATTGCTGGCCGTGGTTTCGTTGAACGGGAGCGTGAGCGTTTGATCGCTGGCAACCATTGCTTGGACGGCACTCTTGCAATCCACGCGCAGTTTTTCAGTTTGGCGAAACAGACCGCCGACACAAATGAGTGAAACGATAATGCCGAGGCTCCCGAGGGACAGTAAAGACTTGCGCCCTTTGCGATCCACGAGCATGACGGCCCCGATGGTCATCAGGAAATTTACCAGCGTGAGAATGACATAACCCAAATGGGCTTGTCTGTCATCCAAGCCGGCTTGAATCAGAATGTTTGCGTTGTAGCCGATGATGGAGTTGACGCCGGTGAGTTGGGTGCACGCGAGAATGATGCAGGCCAGCACAAAAGGAATGACATACTTGCGGCGCAGTAGAGACTCCTTGATTTTTTCTCCAGTTGTCGAGGTTTTATTTTTTTCGGCCGCGGCGGTTTCCTCCATTTCTTTCAATTCAATTTCCGCTTGTTCCGCCGTTCGCGAACGGAGCAGCGCGGCATGAGCCGCCTCCGTCTTGCCGCGCCGGCACAGCCAGCGTGGTGATTCGGCCACCATGAAACTGCCGATGACGAATAAAATCCCCGGCGGCAATGAAACCCAGAAAATGCTGCGCCAAGCGATGTCTTTGAACGCGAACAGTCTGGGGGCATCGCCGAGTTTCGCCACTTCATCAACACGATTGCTGAAATACAAACCGATGATGGCTGCTGCGACAATTCCCAGTGTCAGCAGCCATTGAAACATGCCCGTGCCTTTGCCGCGATGCGCCGCGCCCAGACATTCCGCTAGATAAAGTGGAACAACCACGCCAATCAGTCCGGCGCTGATGCCTTGCAACAAACGACCGAAAACCAACGGGCCGTAGCCATGTGCCAAGGCAATGACGGGAATACTGATGACAAACAAGATGCCGCTCAAGATCATTAAGGTTTTGCGGCCCAGCCAATCCGCGAGCGCGCCGGCAAACAAGGTTGAGATGACGCTGCCGAGCAGCACGGCGGCAACAATAAAAGAAAGTTGTCCGGCGTTCAGGCCGGAGGTGGCTTCGAGATAAGGCAGCGCACCGGCAACGATGCCAACGTCCACACCGTAAAGCAGCCCGCCGAGTCCAGCGACTAGCAGGAGAAAACGATTGTATCCAGTCTTTGCCGCGCCCCGACTCTCGTTCATGCTTTTGTTGCAACTGCGTTTTTAATATTGGCTGTCGTTAGCGCACTAAATTAAAAATGGCACCCGGATTCTCGGTTGCACTGATTTGTTTTCCGCCACTGAACACATTTTCGATACGGCCATTTTTCCATTGGCGCAGTCGGTAAAGCGTGGCAAACGCGAAATCGGGAGCCAGGCCACCCTGCCCGCCGACCAGTTCGGCGCCGCGTCGCACATTGTCCTGCAACCACGCGGGCATTCGCAGGTGATACGGATTGCGCTGGACTTCACCGACGTGAAACGACAACGCGGCCAGCAAATCCGCAATGTCGTCCACGCTGGATTCGACCATCAGGTTCGGCGATGGCATCGGTGCCCAATATTCAGTTTCAATCACTAGGCAGTGAAAATTTGTCGGCAGGGTCTTCAACACGTCCATGACCAGAAAATGTGTGCCGATGTGCGTGCTGTTCCAATCGAGTTCGTGCGGGAAGAAGATTGCATGCGGTTGATACCTAATGAGAATTGCTGCGATGATCTTCACCCCATCGGACCAGTGTTTTGAATCGTTCGTCCGGGTTTTGGAAATAATTTTTTCCAAGCCATTTGGCGCAGTTTGTTCAAGTTCAAAACCCAACCAGCCACAGGCATTTCTTAATTCCTGCAAGCGGGGTTGTTGCCGGTCCTTGTTACTGCCCTGGGTGACGGCGACGTTGATAATTCGCGTCCCGGATTCGCGCATCAGGCGCAGCGCGAATCCGCCGATGAGGCACTCATCGTCCGGGTGCGGCGAAAAGATGATTGCCGCAGGCGCATTCGGCAGGGGTTTGGGTTTGCGGTGCGGAGGAATGCCACCCAAGGGCAGTGATTTCCCCGCCGCGACGAGCTGGGCAAAAGACGAAACAAGGTTATGATAGGGGTTCATCGTAATTTCAGTGAAACCAAACACAGAACATATCGCACGCGTCAATTTTTCACAGGAAACCCCACTTGTTCAACCCCCCATTCAGGGGGTTGTTGTAATGAGCACCTTAGATACCAGCCGGTCAAGGGACGAGCCCTTGACTAGGGCCGGTGCGTCAAGAGTGCGGGACGGCTCACGAGAGCCGCCACGCACAAACGTCGAGCGTTATCAGCCAAGAAAGCCGAAATCGAGTCGGGCTGGGAATGGTTTGTGTTCGAAAAGCGCAGTCAGCAGACGCGGAAACGGAGACAGGGCGAGAAGCATCCTAGGTTAAACAATCGGCCGTAAAAAAGCGACCCCTCACGAGGTCGCGTGCGCTTCACGGCGTCAAGCAGGTTTTCAATTGTTCAGCCGTCAAGTCTGTCGGCTGTTTGCCATATAACAACTATGACAGGGTTTTATGTAACCTGCTGAATAAGAATGAACTTGTCTTTTGGCAAAAGCGAGACCCGTTTCGCCAAAGCCAACTCGTCGCTGTCCTTATCGATTATTTCCTCACCCGACAACGCCACAAACAGACCCCTGTAGGTGGCCAGCAGTTCCGGCAGCTTGCGCCGGAAGACAGCCTCTTCGTGCTCGAAGTTTCTTTTCAGTGATTCATTCCACCGCTGAACCTCAAGGTTCGTAGTTGCCAATTTTTGGCTCATAAAGTTTTAATGTTTGAGCAGGATGGACGCCATCTGGATGGCAAGGACAGCCGATTCAGGATGGTGCACCGTGCGCGATTGTGATGGTCCATTTAACCCTTCCTTTCAAAGCAGCTATTGGAGACTGTCTGACTCGAATTACAGCCTGAGTATCTAGCGCAAGTCTAACATAGCCAGTGGGATAGGCAAGTCGTGGCAACTGCTTGGCCAGAAATTGTTTCTTTTATCCGGCACAGAAACATAGTCGGCGGCGGTATAAATACCTCAGATCTGATTAGGTCAATCTGTATATTTATTGAACCCTGCATGGCCTATTCGTAGGCAGCGATCAGTGTTGATTTTCCGGTGGTCGTATTCGTCGGCGGATAAAGTGGGGTAACAACACAAGTCCGAAAAGCGTCATGCTATTCCTATCTTGGTGTATGACGAAATGTTTCTTTGGCCCATGGAAGGTAAAGACGAACTGCGCCAGACAATCACGCCCTAGAAGGATTGTATCCCTGTCCATGAATGCGACCTTGACGGGTTCAAGCATTCCGAAATCGTGGTGGGAAATTTGTACGTACACTACCGGACACGTTTCTGCAGCCGATCCTGTCAAAGTGACGGTGTTTTGGGGCACATTCGGAGCTGCTATATTGATGTCCAAATACGCCGCCGCTCTGGTTGGGATAATCGTCCTATCAGATCCACAATCAATCACACCGGACCAACCCGGACAAACATGGAAACCTCTCAAATCCTGCACACATACATCACTTATTATTGGTGCCGGAAAACTACATGGATAATCCTTACGCGATAGTGGCTGCCAACTCACTTTGACAACCCTTCAGTTGGTCGGCTGCTTGATCGGTCCGAAAATTCTTCCACTCTATGGATGAAAAAGAACCTGTCTTTTGGCAAATCTGACACTCGTTTGACCAAAGACAACTCGTCGCTGTCCTTATCGATTATTTCCCCGCCGGACAACGCCACAAACAGACCCCTGTAAGTGGCCAGCAGTTCCGGCAGCTTGCGCCGGAAGGCAGCCTCTTCCTGCTCGTAACCCTGTTGGTATCTTGACAGGAATCGCGCCACTGTTTGTTCACTTATTTGGTTAGAATGCGTGGGGAGGGTGAGAGTGCGAGCGCTCATAGTACCTTTACTAGATCTATTCATAAGAGCCAGATATTATGAACATAATAGTTTCACATAAAAAACGCAAGCTCAAAATGATTTTGGGTTCGACGGTTGTACCGTCACTGTAAAACCACCCGTTTTGGCGTCAAGCAAAATCTTTGACTTCCTTGAGCCTCCCCAATCATTACGATGTGATTGTTGTTGAACGATGAAAGGTGTGAGTCAAGAGCGAGAACAGCGACGCAGGGACCAATCTTCCCCTTGAAATATCCACAGAGCCTGATGCAGTCGCGTTTCTAACAGGGTTAGCAGGGGGAAACCATGAACCGCTGGTTTGATGGACTTCCTGAGGTTCGCGGGGACAGTGTCGGATGTGGGGGGCCCGGGCATTGAAGCGTTCGGAATGATAAGTGAAAGCTGTCCTGCCTTAGTTGCAGGCCGTGAGGTAACGTGGAGCTGCGCCGGAACTGATTTTGAAAATAGGTGGCACTTGCCATGCTATTGGTTGCCACATTTACGCTCCCAAATTCTGAAACGCAAGCCCGTATCCAGCAGCTTAAGCTGGGTGTGAATTGGCACGCTGAACACCTGCGTGTGGTTCAGGTGTGCGATGGTCACCCGACTGAGAAATATGAACCCAGATAGCGTAATCGAGACTTGTGCGATGCACTTGAAGCCGATCGGCGGCTTCCTCCACAACTTCGCGAATTGCGGTATAATTACTCGACCTAAAACCTGCGCGCTGGACAAATGTTCTGATGTGTCTATCAACCGCGACAGCTGGAATTCCTACCAGCATCTTGAGATAATCCACCGTTTTGGGACCAACAACTCTTATGCTTTCCAAGTCCATTGCATTATCAGGCGATTGCAGCCAGTCTCGTAGATAATTTTCGGTTTCGATGCTTCGAACGTAAAAAGAGTTTGCAATAGTAATCAATCGTGTCGGCTTCTCTGGATGTTTCCAGTTCAAGAGATGTTCAGCTCCAAATTCATCGATCAAATCTAGAAACTTTGATGTAGTCGTGGCTCGTGGGAAATTATGAAGCAAGCGTAACACTCTCGGTTTGACTACTGTGTTGTAATTCAAACCTGCTTGTAAAATTGCATCACTCAAAGTCGCTCCCATGTGTTTGTAGCCATGAGCGACGGAAGCAGAAGTCATTATTCCATGGGAGCGGATGAAGCGGACTAGATTGTCAACATGTTTTGATGAGGCCATACAAAATCAAGTCAGTGATTCGAAGGCATTCAAACGATCCACACAATTTGGACAAGCGCCACAGGGAATCCAAATCCCAACGAGCCGGTATTAGTTGCAGGAGAAAAGTGCTATACGCCGGCAGCTCTGGCTACTGAAGTCCGAAATGGAACAGAATTAGGTAAGACATTGAGGATGCACATGATTGAGATAGCGGCCCACAAGCGGTAGGAGAATTAGTTCCTCCCTATAAAATCGGGTCGCGATTTAGCTTTAATCTGGAGCTTCTCAGCCCCTTTCTGTGCCCATCAAGAAAAAACGTCAGCTCTACAATAGCAAAAGCAACGAATCTCCATTCGCTGCTTTTTTTTGAAAGCCTAGGATTACTCGTTTTTGAATGGACACAATGCCCGGATTACCGCGTTCCTCGGTTATAACCCATTTCTGAAATGAGAAAAATACAAACAAGTGAGCGTGCCCCTGACCGGGTTCACTTTTCTGTACCACTCATGAGTTAGTCCGTGGACTGAGTTGCGCCGCAAAGCGGGCCGGGCTCAGATAGCCCAACCGGCTGTGCGGCCGTTGTTGATTATATTCACATCGGTAATCTCCGATCACGACGCGCGCTTCAGTCAGCGTCCACAGTTGCTCCCGATTCAAGCACTCGTCCCGAAAACGGCCATAAAAACTTTCCACAAAGCCGTTCTGCCAGGGGCTGCTCGGCTCGATGTAAATCGTCTGGATGTGGTTCTCCGCCAGCCACCGCTGCACGATCTTGGCGATGAACTCCGACCCGTTGTCCGAACGCAGATATTCCGGCGCGCCTTCCTAACCAGCCACGTCCCCGGCTCGGCGGGCACTGTCAAGGTGGAGCCACAAAAAAAACCCTGCGCAAAGCGACACGTTTTATTTGGACAACCTTGACAGGCGCAGTCGAGCATACAATGGACGAAACGAGGTGCGCCGGAGTCAGCCCTTGCGGATGCAAATCAGGGAACTTCTTAGTTTGCATGTTGAGCAAAACTATTAGAAGCAAATTCGGTTTGGTATTGGCAGCGAGCATTTGCGAACAGCCACTCCACGCGAATTCCCGCGTTCATCTTACCTGCGTCCACCAGGCAAAAAACATAGAACAGTTCGGCATTCAGATTCTTGGAGAAACGATGAGGCGATAAAACCGCTGTAGCGAGGAGCCAAGTGCGTTGGTATCCAGCAGGGTCACGCCGTAGTTTGTCGCCGCAAAAGCCTTGTTCAAATTGATCCAATTCGTCTGTAGAAGGTTGGTTTTATATTGGACCTGATAGACCAAGCCGGTGGTGGTGATCCAAGAAAGCTGAAAACTACTCCCGGATTTTGCCGACGTATTGAATACGGGCGATGGAATCGGCGTTATACTGACATCATCCAAGCCAAAATAGCTCGGATCGTTTTCCGCCTGGATTTGAAGGGTTGTATTTGTGTCCGTGGCGCTGACGAGAAATTGGAGATTCGTCCATGAGAACGCCGGCGGATTTAGAATGGAGTAGAGGGTGTTGGTTGTGGTTCTGGTATTCCAGTTCAGAATGAATTGCTGCACCGTTCCGCTGGAAGGATTGTCGAGCCAGAGCGAGAGCAAGTAGTATTGGCAGGGAACCGTCACAAAGGATTGCGAAAGCGATGCCAATTGCGTATCGCCCAAAAAGGCGCCGTAATTTCCTGAATGCACAACCAAGTATCCGCTGGATGAACTTTCCACGGCATTATAGACGTAACTTCCAATAACGGTGTCGCCTGAAAGGATCCAGCCTGTAAAATCTCCCGTTTCAAAACCTCCATTCTGAATTAAGGACTGACCGATTGACAATGCAAATGGGACCAACACTGCCGCACCGCGATTCGTTGCAAGCAATGAAACATTGTAAACGCCCGGCGTTAAATTATAGGCTGGAGTTGCCAGACTTGCTGAAATCGGAGCGATAGAGCCAGCGGCCAACGTGCCGTTAGTTGAAGAAACATTCAGCCAGGACGAGGTGTTGATGAGCGACCACGTCAGCGATGACGAACCGGCGTTAGTGAGCAAAATGATTTCTGCATCGGGGCTGAAGGGACCGCCTACAGGTCCGACGGCTGTAAAACCGGTTGGCGGCAGCGTTCCCAGCCAATTGGTCACGCCTGACAGGGCGTTGATCAAAACCTGTCCGAACGGCGTGCCCCATCCGGTGCAAAGATCGTAACCGTTTGTCGCGTAGAATAGATTCGGGCTGTTGCTTGAAACATTGTTGCCGGTCGTGATGTCATGGAAATTGGCGTTGAAACCCGCACTTTTGCCGATGGTGTAGATCGCGGGGTTAAGGAAGCCAACGTTGGTTCTACCTGCTGACACGGTCTGTTGGTTGATTAAAGCTGTCAAGGCGGCCCACAAGGGCGCCGCGCAACTCGTTCCTCCCACTGTGGCGCTGGATCCGTTGCCATAAGTTACATAGACGTTGTCCGCCGTCAGGGCCACATCTGGGATATTTCGATAACTGGTCGAACCGCCGTTGGCTGACATACTGACGCCCGTTTGCCAGTTCGGAATGGGATAGTAAGAACTGATTCCACCGCTGCTGCCGACATAGCTGCCTTTATATAATCCCCAGTTCCAGACCGTCTCCGATGACCACGCGCCACCCGGCCCGGTCGTCGTCAAGGTAGTTCCGCCGACAACGGTGATGTATGGATTGCTGGCAGGAGCGTTGGCCAGCGAGGTGTTATCAACGCCATTTGCCGAGCTTGACCCGGTGGTGTAAGCATCGCTGTCCCCGGAAGCGGCAAAGAAAGACTGTCCCTGCGCGGCCATCTGTTTGAAAATGCTGTCCGTGGTCGTGCTCGGACCGCCTGACCATCCCCACGAACAACTCAATTGCTTCACTTGATTGCTCGCGGCCATGGCATTCAAAACATCGTTGACGATTCCGCTTGGTCCGGCCTCAAACACCAAGATTTTGGAAAGTCCCGGCGCCATGGACATGGCCATCTCAATGTCCAGTGAAACTTCGATGTTGCCGTTGCTGGTTGGCGTGCCGCCGTAACCATCCAGCAAAACTGTTTGAACCGGCACTGTGGGCAATCCCGCCTTTGAGGCGTAGGCCACGATGTCACTTGTGTAAAAGCCGTCGAATTGAACTAGGCTAACCATTTGGCCGACGCCGGTGATTGTCACTCCCGGCAGGTAAGCCGCGCGAAAATCATTGCCCATGTAAGTGCCCGAAGGGCCTGAACCAGTGCCGTTGGTGACATTGCCTGCGACGGCTGGGCTGATCTTGACCAGTGGATGTGGCAAGGTGTAATTGTTCAAGCCGCTGATGTCAGCTATCGGCAGCCGCGCGTCCACGGACGGCTCCCGGTCAGGCGCGTAAAAGTCGCGGTTCTCGGAAGGATGATGGTAGGCGAGTAATGTGATGTGAAATGCCCGCTGGATATTGTCCACCGATCCTCGCACGTCGAGGAGCAGGCGATTGCCGTGCGTGGCGGTGATGGTCAAGCCGTTGGTCCGCGCAAACTCCATGATCGCTTGATAATCCCCGGCGGTCGGGCCAAAACGTTCGGTGAATTCCTCCAGTGTCAGGTAATGCTGGTAATTGGTGCTTGCCGGGTCATAAACCTGTGCCAGAAAATCATCCAAGCTGTTTTCGTCACGCAAAGGCAGGCCAATGGCCAGACACAATTGGTTCGTTCCGGGCAGTTGCCCATTGGATGCCAAGCCGGCTGGCAGTTTTGGCAAATGGCCGGGCAGAATTTTCAAGCCGGTATTTGCGGCAAAGGATGAAGTGATCGTTGCCAGCAAGCACGAAGCAATGATTCCAAAGATAAGATCGTGTCTTGAGTTCATGGTTGTGTTTACTGGGATCGAAAAAGGCGGTAGAACCGGCTGCCGACAGGCGGGGTCGCGATAATGAAACTAGCCGTGCCATTGGTGTTGACTGCGGCGGACGAAGTTTCCCAATTTGCGCCGTTCAGATTAGTGCTTTGCTGAAGCGTCCAGTCGGTCGTCGAGGATTGCCAGGAAATTACCACCGCGTTGGTGGCGGTGAGGGCGATGGTCAAACGCGGCGCGCCCTCGGTCTGCACGGCGTAGAGCGCCCAGAACCCGCCCGTGAGCGAGTAATTGCCACCTGTCATCGGTTCGCCACTTGCAGCGGGCTGGCCGATGGTACCGCTGACGGAATATACGCTGCCGGTGCTTGAGCCGCCTCCGCCGGCAATTGTGAACCAATCAATCGAGTAGCTTTGCGCACGGGCACCAGCCGCAAGCATTGCCGACAGCAACAGGGCAAGCAATGGGGTGGAAAATGGTTTCATTCAAATTGTTCCTGCGTTCGTCCTCATTGCTGTTGGTAGAGATACATCAACTGGGGGAGCGTGTAGGCGGCGGTGTCGTTTAAATTAGTGACGCTGTTTCCGCCGCCCCAGATGAGCATTTCGTTGCCCGTCCAAACAGATGTGTGCAGCGCTCGCTGTGCTGGCGCGCCACTGGTGATCATGGATTGCCAGGAGTTTGCAGTCGGACTGTAATATCCGCCATCATTGAAGAATGCGTTTGTTGACTCCCCGCCCCAGACGAGCATCTGGCTGCCAGTCCACAATGCCGTGTGATAGTATCGTGGTTCGGGAGCACTGTTGGTGTTCAATGACGTCCAGGAGTTGGCCGATGGAGTGTAAAGGCCGCCGCCATTCAACGCGTTTCCATTGTAGCCACCCCAAACAATCATCTGACTCTCCGTCCAGACTGCGGTTGGGTCGGCACAGGCGGTGGGCGCGCCGCTAGTGGGAAGTGCGGTCCAAGTGTTGGATGCAACATTATAGCTTCCGCCGGTGTTTAGATAACCGCCGCTGTTGTAACCGCCCCAAATAATCATATTGTTGCCGGTCCAGACGGCGGTGTGTTGGGCGCGTGCGGCAGGGGCGCTGCTGTTGGTGATGGTGGTCCAAGTATCGGATGTGGGATTATACGCCGCGCCGGTGCTCAAGAAGCTGCCATTGTAACCGCCCCAGATGATCATCTGGCTGCCGGTCCAGATTGCGGTGTGATACTCGCGTGTGGTGGGTGCATTTGTGCTCGAAATGGCGCTCCAAGTGTCGTTGGAAGGATTGTAACGCGCGCCGTTATTGAAGTAACTGCTGCCATTATAACCGCCCCAAATGATCATTTGCGTGCCGGTCCACACGGCCGAATGCCCATAGCGCGCCGTCGGCGTATTGGAGGAGGTTGACATTGGTGTCCATGTGTCGGTCGCAAGATCATACGCTGCGCCGTTGCTCAAGGCGCTCCCGTTATAGCCGCCCCAGATGAGCAGCTCACTCCCGGTCCAGACCGAGGCTTGCGAATTACGCGGACTCGGCGCGGAGTAAGCCATCATGCTCCAAGTGTTGGTCGTTGGATTATAAAGGCCGCCGTCACCAAGCCCGCCGCTACCGCTTGTCGTGCCACCCCAAATGATCATCTGTGTGCCGGTCCACACCGCCGTATGCCCGTAGCGTGCCACCGGCGCGTTGTTCGTCGCGACGGCAGTCCAGCTGTCCGCCAAAGGATTGTAGCATCCGCCGGAGTTGAATTCGGTGCTGCCGTTCTTGCCACCCCAGGTCACCATGAGGTTGCCGGTCCAGACGGCGGTGTGGTTTTCACGTGCGGCGGGCGCACCATTGGTGGTAATTGCGGTCCAGGTGTTGTTGACCGGATTATAACTCGCCCCGTTGCTCAAATAACTGCTGCCATTGTAACCGCCCCACACAATCATGTTCGTTCCCGTCCACACGGCCGTGAGGTTTTCGCGCGGGGTGGGCGCACCATTGGTAGTGATTGCGGCCCAAGTGTTGTTGATCGGGTTATAACTCGCCCCGTTGCTTAGATAACTGCTGCCGTTGTAACCGCCCCACACAATCATGTTCGTTCCCGTCCACACGCCCGTGTGGTTTTCGCGTGGGGTGGGCGCACCATTGGTAGTGATTGCGGTCCAAGTATCGTTGACCGGATTATAACTCGCCCCATTGCTCAGATAACTGCTGCCGTTGTAACCGCCCCATAAAATCATGTTCGTTCCCGTCCACACGCCCGTGTGGTTTTCGCGCGCCGCCGGCGCGTTGCTGGTGGACATGGGTGTCCATTGGTCGCTGGCGGGATTGTAAAGCCAGCCGTCATTGAGCCAGCTGCTGCCATTGTAACCGCCCCAGATGATCATTTGCGTTCCCGTCCAGACCGCAGTGTGGCCGACACGGGCGGTGGGAGCACCGTAAGGCGTCATGGCCGACCACGTGTTGAGTGCCGGGTTGTAAATGCGTCCGTCGTTATAGTAGTTCACCCCGTCATAACCGCCCCAAATAATCATTTCCGTTCCCGTCCAGACGGCGGTCTGGTCGTAACGCGGCTCGGGTGCAACCGCCAGCCCGAGGGTGGTCCAGAGTTCTCCCAGTTGGGTCTGGCCGATTTTCAAGTAGCCGGTGTTGAGCAGATTGGTGGCGTTGGCAGACGAGGAAAGAACAATGCCGCCTGCAGCCACACCGCTTTGACCAGAAGCCTGGAGGTTGGCGGCGGCCGTCCCCGGCGCCATCTGCGTGCTGGTGATCGTGCCGCCTTGTATCTGGCTGCCGTTGATTGTCCCGGACACACCGGCCGCAGTGCCGGCATTGCCCGCAGTGATGGCATAAGGCGAAGCCGTTACTGCCTGTAGAGGACTCAATAGAGCGTAGGGACCACTGCTCCCGTTGGTACGGACGCCGACCTCCAGCCAGCGTTGCGGTCCGGAAAAGATTCCGTTCCCAAAATCCAGCGTTACCATGAACAGCCCGTTGCTGACTGCGGTTGGCGAACTCGTTAAAGTGGTCCCGACTTGATTTCCGCCACTGGCTGAGTCGAAGATGGAAAACGTCAAATCGTAGTTGCCGTTGGCAGGGCTGACACCATCCAGAAGTCTTCCCTGATAGGAGAACGCAGTGCCTTGGGCAAGCAACATGTTGGCGGCAAGAAGCATCCCCAACAAAATGGTGGTATGTAAGACCGGCCGAAATTTTTTCATAAGGGAGATTTCAAATTTTAACTGGAGGTTAATGCAGGCGTGGCCAAAAGAGCTCACGACTCAGAGGTACTGGTTCTGCTTTCGTTTCAGTCGCAATACATCGAGTGCGACCGTGAATCCGTTGGGCATGTAGGCAGGATTCCACGGCTTCAATAAGTTCCTGAGATGAGAACGGCTTGGGAAGCATTTGGGCAGTATGCAAACACCCTTTGCCAAGAATGGCGAAAAACTCAAAGGGGGACGATGCAATAGTGACGGGCAAATTTAGTCCATGCTGACGAACTTTGAGCACAAGTTCGACGCCCCTTAGATGAGGCATCTCATCGTCAGTTATCAGCAAGTCGAAGGGGTCCGTTTTCAGCGCCTCCCATGCTTTCGGGCCATCGTTCGCGGTCACGACTGTATAACCGGCACGCTCCAGCACACGCGCAACGGTGCGGCATATCATGGGTTCATCATCGGCATGGAGAATCCGCGGCGCTTGGGAAGAATTTCCAATCTTCATTGCAGAGGTGCGCTCGCCTTTCGCAAGAAATTCGTTCACGTTAATCGGCCGATTTTATATTTGTGGCTGATTGCAAAAAATCTCCGCAATCGGAGTAAAGGGCTGGTGGCAGCAGTTGTGATGAACCGCCAGCCCGTTGGCGCCGGGCAATCAGTTTTGGTTGTCTGGAGGTGGTCCGCCAAATCCGCCGGATTGGTTGTCGGGCGGCGGTCCGCCGAAACCACGGGGCGGCCGCCCCATCAGCTCATCCATTGTCAATTTGCCATCGCCGTTTTTATCGAGCGTTTTGAGAGCAGCGGGTGCGTTGGCGATTTCATCCGCGTCAATCACCCCGTCACCATTAGCATCCAGTGCTTTTACGATTGCTGGCAGCGGCGGTTGCGAACCGTCCTTGGGTGCGTTTGCCATCTGTGCCGGCAGATATTCGTCGGCGGTCAATTTTCCGTCGCCATTTTTATCCAGCGTTAATAATTCCGCGCTGGCGTTGGCGATTTCGTTGGAATCAATGACACCATCGTGGTTTGTGTCCAGCGCGGCGATGATCGGTAGCATCGGTGGCCGACCGCCACCAGGTGGTCCTCCATTAGGCGGTCCTCCTTCTGGTTGGGCAAGACAGGCTGTTGTTGCGAGTCCAAAGAGAAGTGTGAGTACTATGTTTTTCTTCATAATTTTATTCCTTTGAAATGTGGCAACCGCACGTTCTGGTCGCAGTACGGTTGCCACGCGTTTTCGAGGTGGTGCGGCCAGAAGTATTTGTTCGTGACTGTGGCGAAAGGGGATGCCTGGTGTGGACGTACGCCGCCAGGCGCGACGCTCAGAAGGGCAGATCGGCTAGTTTGGTAGCCGCCGGGCAACCGATCTGCGAGGCCGTCCACTGGCCCAACTGCCCGAGAGATCCCGGCGGAAAGCGCATGCCGCCAGCATGCCGACGATGAATGACCCGCGTCGGCAGGTGCTGAAAGGCGACTATTAGGCCATAGGCGGCCAGAAGGCACACCAGCTACGGCGGCCGAAAAATTAACATTGACAGGCATGTAATTCACATTGTTCCGAGACAGGTTTTATCGAGTTTCCGGTAGAGTGAACAAAACCCGGAGCGTTTCGGTTCTGGAAATGGGATTAGACGGCCCGGAATCGGGACGAACGCCATCAAATCCGGGATCAATTCCACTAAGCGCGGGTAAGGATTTCGCGTCGGAGCACTGCAATTGTTCCTGCTGAAAGCGAGTCCGAACGACTTGAGCCATTTCTTCAAACAGGCACGGAAAAACCAAGCATGGGTAGGTGGTGGTCCACGCCAGTTCGGCCGCTTGATTGGCAGCTCCGTAGATCTGCTTGAAGAGTACTACTGTATTGGTTGTTTTTTCCAAAGCCGCGTGGAGCAAATTCCGTTTGAGTTGATACAACTGTGGATGTGTTTGCCCATTCCCACCACTTTCAACGGGGAGGGAAATTCTTCCTGGCGGAACACCTTTCGGCGCTGATTCCAGGCACGAACGGAAAAACATCCGCTCACGATATTGAATTCGATCTGGGCGGTTCATGGTGATTTCAGGTTAGGGATCAATGCAGTTGAAGGATTGCTTCCAACAGTGGCGTTCGCATGTGGGCGCGCTCGTGAATCTCGTTGATGCAGTTGTCGAGATCACTGTCTGTCGGCTCAATCACTTCCGAAAAGAAATCCATGCCGGCTTCGTGTGCGATTTGCTTTAGATCATCATAGGCCGGAGCGAGTTGCAGCCCCATTCGGATAATGCCATGGAACTGTGCCGCGACTGCACCACCAGTGCGGGATTTGCGCGCATACCGGCTGACCCAACTTCTGACAAATGGTGGCAATGACTTGTCGCCGTTCACGGCGATGAGTAACAGACCAGACTGCGTGGCTGCTTCTGCGGCGGCCTGCGACAAAGTGAAAATCTCCAGGGCGGCTAGATTCCAGAGGTTGACATTTAATTCATAGTCTGAGCCCAATCGCTTTTGAAGCCGGTCACAGAGTTCTTTTGCGTGTTTGCCAGAGCAGACGCTGTCATAGAGAATCAGCACCCCTATCTCCATTCGCGGTTTTTGAATTTCAGTTTTCATTTTGTCACCTGCAAGGAAATACACCGGGAGTCGCTGTGGGTTGTTGCTAATGGGACGAAGCAACGAAGAAACGAGATGAACTGGCCAAAAGAAACGGGAATTTGAAAAATCCCGCGCGAAAATAGCGTCGCAGGAATTCCAGCCGTTACTGAGTCTTCCGCGTGACCCGCGCCAGCAAAAGTTCCTTGCCGTTCTTTAACACGATCTGAACGCACGTGCCGTCATTTGATGCATGCTCAAAGCCGGCTTTGCCACCTTTACATTCCTCACGCAATTGTGGCTGCTTATCACATTTTGTCCCTGTTTTATCCCTAATGCCTTTTTGCAAACAGCGCAATGCGGTTGAATTTGCACATGATTGCAGAACAATCACTCTGCACCTCTCCCAAAGCGCCAATGATTTTTGGCGTCCCCTCAAATTCATGCTTTGATTATTCGGCAAGGATCAACCCCAATGAAAAACCGACATACCGGATAATGGGGAGGCTTGGCGGTTGTAGTTTCCTCCCTACGCCGCCAAGGCCCCCTGCCGCCGCGCCTCTTTCTGCCGGGCAAACAAACGATTAACAAAACACCATGAAAAGGAGAACAACAATAACGCAACAGAACGAATTGAGACTGGGGAGCCGGACGGGCTTCGCGAATTGCAGTTGGTTGCGAATGGTGTCTGCAAGACTGGCGCTGGTCTGCTTTTTGACTTATGGAAACAGTCAGACAGCGGCTCAGGAGGATGATTGGGTATATTCCAGCGGGAGCACTAGTTGGTTTCAATCGGCCAATTGGTCGTCAGGTGTTCCCACGGACGCCAACGACGTGAACTTCAGCAGCAATTCGGTGGCGTTCGTAGAGGGGACGACGGCGGCCGCGGCAAAGAGTGTTACTATCAACACCGGCGGTGTTGCGGTTGGCAACATCAATTCGGGCACCCTCAATGTTGCCGGCGAGATTGCCGTCGGGGCGGCAGGCACCCCCGGCAGTTTCAGTCTGAATTACGGCACTGTTTCCGCCAACAAACTGTCCATCGGCTCAAGCGGAACCTATTCAGACACATCCTATGGCATTCTGAATCTCACCGGCAGTGACCCGACCATTCAAATGGCGGGAGGAATCACCGTCACGGTGAACAGCCAAATAGTGGGCACGAACGGATTGAACAAAGGCGGTTTGGGCACACTGGTGCTCACCGGCAATAACTCATACAGTGGCGGCACAACTATTTCCATCGGCACGTTGCAAGTCGGCAACGGCGGCAACTCCGGCAATCTCGGCGACGGCGACGTGGCCAACAACGGCACACTGGCTTTCAACCGTGCTGATACGATCACGGTCAGCAACTCGATCAGCGGCACTGGCAATTTGATTCAGGAGGGCAACGGCACCACCATTCTCGCGGCAGATAACACCTACAGCGGCGGCACCAGCATCAGCAACGGCGTGTTGCAGATTGGTGATGGCGGCGCTGCCGGCTCGCTTGGCTCCGGCAATGTGAGCATGACCAACAATTCGTTGCTGGTTTTTGATCGCAGCGACAGTGTTGTGGTCAGCAACTCGATCAGCGGCGCCGGCAACCTGTCCCAAATCGGCAGCGGTACCACGATCCTTACGGCCAATAATCCTTACACCGGCGGTACCACCATCACCAACGGCGCGTTACAGGTGGGTGACGGTGGCACTACCGGCTCACTTGGCTCCGGCAATGTGACCAACAACTCGGCTTTGGCTTTCGACCGCAGCGACACGATCACCGTCAGCAATTTAATCAGCGGAACCGGCAGTTTGTCACAGCTCGGCAGCGGCACGATGATTCTCACAGCCGACAACACCTACAGTGGAGTTACCACTATCAGTAATGGCACTCTACAGGTGGGCAACGGCGGCGGTACTGGGTTGCTTGGCACCAACGCAATTTATGATTATGGTTCATTGGTCTATGACCTGACCAACAGCAAAGCTGTCAACAACGTCATCAGCGGCACCGGCAGTTTGGTCCAAGCTGGCCAAGGCACGAACAGCATCTTGACCCTCACCGCCACCAACACTTACAGCGGCGGTACTTCCATTCAGAACGGCGGCGCAATCAGCGTTGCAAACGGCTGGGCGCTGGGCACCGGTGACGTGAACGTGGATAACGGCACACTCGAAGCCAGCACCACGTCCGCAACGAATAAGACTATAATTCAAGTGGGCGGCAATTATACCCAATCAGCCAATGGCACTCTTCAATTATCCATCGGCGGCACGGTTTCGGATGCAGGAACCAACGAGTATGACCAGCTCAACGTTGCCGGGAAAGCGAACCTGAATGGGACATTACAGTTGAATGGAGCAAATGGCTATGTCCCGGAGCATAACGACGAGCAAACGCTGGTGACGGCGGATGGCGGCGTGACTGGAACTTTCTCATCCGTTTCCAATGAAATCAGCCACAGCGCCTTGCTGAATCCACAATTGAGCTACGGCACGAATGACGTGTTGCTGCAATGGATACAATTGTCGTTCGCGAGTTATTTGAAAACCAACGGCTTGACCCTGACACGAAACCAACTCGCTGTCGCTAGAGGTCTGGATTCCATTGCCAACTCTACCGCCACTAATGATGTCAAACTCATCAATTATCTGGATTATCTCAACAATCTGACCAACGACCTTCCGGCGGCTTTCAAACAAATTTCCCCCGACCAGTTGACCTCCATGCTCGTTGCCGCCCTTGTCGTCATGGATTCGCAAGGCAACGAGTTTCTGAAACGCGCCAACGAATTGCACTCTGATTACGCTGCAATGTATAATGCCAAATGGCGAAGTATTATTAAACCGTCCTCGACGGGAACTTTCAATAATTACATCAACCGGACCTGGAATTTTTATGGTGAGATCCCGGCCAATTTCGCCAGCGTTCACAGCGACCAAAACGCGGATGGCTACAACATCAGCGGGGCGGGCCTGATGGTGGGTGCCGACACGCAGTTGAACCAACAGTTGTATGTCGGCGGGTCGCTGGGTTATGCCAATTCGAGTGCGGGGCTGGACAACGGCGGTTCCATGGACATGAACAGTTTCAACGGTATGGTGTATGGCACTTGGTTTAATCAGGGATGGCATTTTGAAGGCATGATTGGCGGCGAAATCAACATTTACGACACTGACCGCGTATCCGTTGGGGGCGACGCCAAGGGCAGTGCGGTCGGAGTTGGCTACACCGGACTGCTCGGCGGCGGTTACGATTGGGAACTCGGCCCTTGGAAACTTGGGCCGCAATTGTCCATGCAATATATGTCCGCCTACATCAGTGGTTTTACTGAAAGCGGCTCCCTTGCTCCCCTGCAAATCCTGTCGCAGAGCGACGACGCCCTGCATTCGCAACTGGGCGTGAATGTGCGGTATCGCTACTTGGTGGGCCGGTGGACTTACGTCAATCCCGAAGTGTTTTTCGGCTGGCGGCACGATTTCTACGGCGGCAGCCTGCCGTTGACCGCAAAGTTCGCCAGCGGTGCAGGGGATCCGTTTACCGTTTACAGCCCGGAACTGGGCAGCGACAGCATCGTGTCCAGCCTGGGTCTTTCCATCCAATGGAATCCGGCCTTCAACAGCTTCATCAACCTCACAATGGACCTAGGGCGCAGCGGTTACGATTCGGAGAGCCTAAACGTCGGAGTGTGCTTTAGTTTCTAAAAATTGCCGCAATCAAAATTCCGAACCCAGTCGACGCATCCGACGAAGCAGTGGGAAACAAAAGGTTCGCGCGCGAAAAAAGCATTAAAGAAATTCCAGCCGCCGCTGAATTTCCCGCACGCCCCGCGTCAGCGGAAGTTCTTTGCCGTTTTTCAAGACGACCATGTATTCCCCGTGCAGAGCCGGCTTGACCCAAACGACTCGTTCCAGATTGACGATGGCCGAACGATTGACGCGCAGGAAAACTTTGGGTGACAGATGGGTTTCCAGATTGGTGAGCGTTTCGCGCAGAATGTGATTTTGCGTGCCGACGTGCAGAATGGCGTAATTGGCCGCAGCTTCGATGTAGTCCACGTCATGGAGTTTGACAAAAACCGTTCTTTCCCCGGCTCTCACCGAGAGATGACTGGGATAAAGAGACTCCGGTTTAGCGGCCTCAAGCAAAGTCCGGAGACGCTGATCCAATGCGCTCACGTCGCGTGACTGAAGAAGCTGTCGCGCCCGCTGCAACGCCTCTCGAAAGCGCGCCGGTTTAAGCGGTTTCAGCAAATAGTCGGTTGCGCTCGCCTCGAACGCTTTCAGGGCGTGCTGATCATAAGCTGTGACAAAAATGACAACCGGCATTTGTTCAAGCGGAATAGCGGCCAAGAGTGAGAAGCCATCCATCTTGGGCATTTGCACGTCAAGGAACATCAGGGCTGGCCTCTCGCATCGAACGACCTCTAATGCTTCGTGTCCGCCGGCGCACTCGCCGATCACTTCAATGTCCGTTTCTTCTTGCAATAGTTGCCGGATGCCTTGGCGGGCCAGCGGTTCGTCATCCACGATAAGGCTGCGTATTTTCACCACTCCTCGAAAACACCTGAAACTGAGATTGGTTTCGTGTGAAATGGCATTTCCAGTTCTGCAACGCAACCTCCGCCCGACGCGTTTCGAACCGAGAAACGATGTTGGCCGGGATACAAGCTCTGAAGACGGGCTTTGGTGTTCGCGATGCCAATTCCATTCTGTGTTGACGTCTTCGCAATGTCGTTTGTCAATCCCACGCCGGTGTCACGCAGGGAAATCATCAACCGATCGGCAGCGCGCCAGGCGCTGATTTCGATGGTTCCCGGCGACAAGCCCGGTTCGATGCCATGCCGGATCGCATTTTCAACCAACGGTTGAAGAATGAACGTCGGCACCAGCGCATTGCCAGTGTCCGGCGCGATGTTGCGTTTGACCTTCAGCCTGTCGCCAAACCGGACTTGTTGGATTTCGAGATAGCAATCCAAAAATTTTAATTCCTGCTCTAGCGCAACCTCCGCTTTCGACTCGCTGTCCAGCGACAGGCGCAGCATTTGTCCCAAACTGCCAATCATTTCCCTGGCCGCCCCAGGATTACTATTAACGAGCGTCGAGATGGTGTTAAGCGTGTTGAACAGAAAATGCGGGTGGAGTTGCATTCGCAACGCTTGGAGCCGTGCCTGTCCAAGTAGGGTTTCGAGTTCCAAGGTGCGGCGGCCCCGCTGTTGCGAACGGCGGAAATAGGCAATGGTATGACAAAGACTCACAATGGTCAGATAGATCGGAACATTAAACTGGGCGCGAACCAATAATGGCGGACGATTATCGTGGAAATGAGGGGGCGGCGGTTCGCCGTGCGGCAATGGATTCCGACTTTGTCCAAACGGCGGATTTCCCGACGGCAGCGGACGATTTACAAATTCCCGTGCGTCGCGTCCAAAAGGCGGCAAGTATGGAGCAATAATGTAATCGCTTAATCCTGCGCACGCCACCACCGACATGACTCCAACAATTAAGTGAGCGGAAATTCGCCATGCCCAACCGTTTCGCTCGATGGGAAGTCGCAGTGTGAACCAGAAAATCAATGGGGAGAGCACCATCCAAGGAAGCCATTGATTCAGGGCCATGCGGACCGCCTGTTGCCAGGTAAATACGCCGCCTAAAACGGGCATGGCGCTCACCAGAACAATGAAGACACCCCAAGCTGCCACCGCCACCAATATGTAACAGAGCCACCGACTCATACTTGAACTTGGAGAATTAATGCGCAATCAACGGGAAGATAGCAAAAATTGCGAAGATGTCCTGAAAAATTCTCTAAAAATCATCACGACTTTCGATGCTTTTATCCCACCTTTGACAGCTTTCATCCCATATTGCTCGTCGAGCTTGGCCTTCACTGATGGAATCAGCAATAAGATCAGGCAGGACTCGATGCGTGGTTTAATTCTGAGAGAGCCGTTGCGTCGCAAAATCAAAGAGATGTTCCTTGAACTCAGCTTTAGGTTCGAGCCTTTACAGCGGCGCCACAGGAAACAAACCTTGAATTCTAAGAGTAAGAAGTGGAACCAACCATTTTAGAAGACAATCTGATCGGTATCCGGCAATTTCATCCGGGTGATGCTCAACTTTTGTTCGAGGCCGTGCAAGAATCGGCCAAAGAGCTCCGCCTCTTTATGACTTGGTGCCCTCAAGGTTATTCGTTGAAAGACTGTCGAACCTTCCTCGCCAGATGTGGTTCCGACTGGCAAAAGGGGAAACAATACAACTTTGCCATTGTTGACATGCGAGATCAAACCCTGCTCGGGAGTGTGGGGTTGACCCGTGTTGACTGGGTGAACCGTTTTGCCAACATCGGGTATTGGGTGCGTCATTCCCGTACGCGATTAGGCATCGCGACCACCGCTGCCCGTTTAATTGCCGCATTCGGGCTGAAAAAACTTGGCCTCCATCGGCTGGAAATTCTGATTCCTGGCCACAATCTAGCAAGTCAGCGAGTTGCCGAAAAAGTCGGCGCCAAGTTTGAAGGTGTCCTGCGAAATCGGGTGATCTTGGCCAATAAGCTTCATGATACGCATCTGTACAGTCTAATTCCGGCGGACTTGGCAAAATACTCGCCATAGTCTTTCCACCAAAATGCTTTTTAAGTTTTAAAGCCCACCGTTTCCGCCACTGCCACCAGAACTACCGGGGCTGCCAAGGCCGCTGGAGGCGGTTGTCTGACTCATGGTAGTCACGGCCTGTTGCCGGCGCGTCTGGAGCGCGCTGGATTGCGAGCTTGTACCGGTACTTGATGTGTTGCCATTCGAGAACAAGCTTTGCAACACCTGTGCCACCTGTTGCGGATCGCCGTTTTTTAGCTGAATGACCGTCACGTGCTGATCACGGTCCGAGGGCATGTCGAGCGTCGTCATGATCCCGGCAATTTGGTCCATCAAGTTCTGTGGCGCGGACACAATGACCGCTTGGAGACGCGAATCGGCCACCGCAGTGACTAGTGTTGCCTTTTGGTTGCTGCTCGAAGTCGTTTCAATGCCATCAAGAACGGAAGGGGGGCCGAAATCCGGCTGGCCGTCAGTATCGCCGAACATGATCGGCACTTGGTCGCCAGAAGAATTGGAAGTGGGAAACACACCGCTCAATTCATTGGCTACGTCCGTCGGGTTGGCGTATTTCAGGCGGAACACGCGAATTTCTGTCCCGGCCCGGGCACTATTGTCCACCGCTTGAATGATTTTGGCTAGGTGCCGGATGTTCGATTGCGTGTCAGCGATGACGATGGAATTGCCGGCTTCGTTGGCGGCTACTGTGGCTTGTGCCGAAACCAATGGTGACAAATCCGAAACCAGTTGCCGTACCTCCACGAACCGGATGGGAATAATCCAGGTTGCAATCTCGTCGTTGTCTGGAATGGCCTCGGGGTTATTGCCTGTTTTGACCGGGATGTTGCGAGTCTTCGCGCTTTTTTTGTCCACGACGGTCAGCGCCCTTCCATTGCGGATTGCAGCGTAGCCGTTGCGGTTCAGTTCGGTATTCAACAGGTTCACCGCCTCGTCGCGGCTCAATGGATGTGTGCTGATGACGGTCACGTTGCCGCTGATGTGCGTGTCCACCACGACGATGAAACCGGCCGCATCACTCAAATAATTCAAAACCTCGTCCAACGGCGCGTTGCGGAAATTCAGCCGCAACTCATCTGAACCTGTACTGACCGGTTGCGCAGGCGGCGCAAAGGCCGACGGCACTGTTTTCGCCGCGCCATTTTGCATGTCTGTCTTGGTGGATGATTGCGTAGCTTGGTCCGGCATTTCAGGGGCGGCGTAGTTCTGCACTGGGGCGTTGGTTGACGCCTGCGCCAAGCCCGGAAGCAGCAGCCCTACAACGCAAAGGACTGTGAGCGTCGTTAGGATTTTAGTTTTCATTTCAAATCTTATTCTGGTTGTTGCATAAGACTTTTAAAATGTTGGTCGGTGCGCTGGCGGAAGGTGGAGCGAAATCCGCACTGGCGCTGATGCTGTCGTTGCCATTCATAGCGGGAAGAAATAAGGCGGAATGCGCAGTGGTTTCAGCGGCGACTTGCGCCCATGCCGGCTTTTGCAGTGCCGCCAGATTCCATAGGCTACGGTCCAGTTCATACTCTGAACCCAACCATTGTCGAAGCCGATCGGGGAATTCTTTTGTACGCTTTCCGGGATGGAGATCGTTGTAGATAATTTGCACTCCTACACTGATTGCAAATTTATGTGTTTCAATTTGGAGCATTTCATTACTTGCAAGAAGATACACCAAGATTTGTTCGGAGGTGTTTCGAATGGGATGAACGTGCGAAGAAACGAGACGAAAGCGGCCAAATAAGGTGGCAATTCAGAAAAATCGCACCGAAAAACAGCCCTGCAGAAACTTGAGTTGCTACTGAGTCTCGCGCACCTTGTGTCAGCGAAAGTTTTTTGCATTTTTCAATACTTGTCGTGCGGATTTGGATTTATCTCCCTTTTTTCCCGGTTCATCACAATTTTCGCTGTATTCGTCTCAAAATGCCATGCGAACTATGAGCATTGAGTTACCGTGCGTTCCATGATTCCGAACTCGAGCCGAGACTTTCGATGATTTCATCGTTTGAATGATTTTCCGTGTGAGTTATGCTGAAGTCATTGAATGCTTTCCCGATAGACGGACGTATCCGAAGCAGGCTCATGCCACTTTGGATTGCGTTGGGCTTGTGGACGGGTTTGGTTTGTTTGTTTGCCATCCAGGCCGTCGTGGTCAATTCCGAATCGCTTCCCAGTTCGCTGTCTCATGCTTGTTCCTTTTGGCTGCTTTGGTTGTTCTTTCTACCGGTCGTGGTGTGGCTTTCACTACGGTTCCCGCTGGAACAGCCAAAAGTATTTTTGCAGATCGGCCTCCACTTGGCTGCTTGTGCTCTCATTATCGCCGTCAGCCAGGTGGCTTACCGGACTTTTATGCCGCTGCCGCAACCGCCGCCCGAAAACCGACCGCCCCCAAGCGCTTCGCAAGCCCCGCCTCGGGGAATGGGTTCACCGGGAATGCTCGCGGCGCCCTACATCCTGATTTATCTGGCAACCATGAGCGCGTGCGTGGCTTTTGCGCACTATCGCAAGTCGCAGGAGCGCGAACGCCGCGCCATCGAACTCGAAGCGCGCCTGGCACAAGCCAAACTTCAGGCGTTGCGGATGCAGATCAATCCGCATTTCCTTTTCAACACGCTCAACGCCATTTCTTCGCTCGTCCACACCAATCCGCACATCGCTGACGACATGATTACGGACTTGAGCGAATTATTCCGCGTTTCCCTCGAAAGCTCGGATGAGCAGGAAATCCCGCTTGGGCGCGAACTGGAACTGCTTTGCTGCTATCTGGCCATCGAACAGCGGCGGTTTGGTGAACGGCTGTTGGTCGAACAGAAAATTGCGCCCGGAGTTTTCAATGCGTTGGTGCCCACGCTCATTCTCCAGCCGCTCGTCGAGAATGCCATTCGCCACGGCGTTGAACCGCAAACGGCTGCCGGCAGGATTGCCATTCACGCGTTGCGGAACGGCGATAAAATAACATTGACGGTCAGTGACAACGGAAAGTGGCCAGTGGATTTTGCGGTGCTTGAGAAAAAATCCGCGCAGCGCGGCATCGGGTTGGCCAACACGCAGGCGCGCCTGCAACAGCTTTACGGAAACGAGCAATCGCTTTCCATCGGCCAGGGCGAGTTGGGCGGCTGGACGGTGGAAATCAAAATCCCGTTTCGCCCGGCCCCGGCCAAGCCATGAAAATTCGCGCGCTCATTGTGGACGACGAACCCCTTGCGCGGGAGCGCATTCGCATTTTGCTCCGCGACGAGCCGGATGTGGAAATTGCCGGCGAATGCGCCAACGGCGCGGAGGCTGTCGGTCAAATCGGAAAGCAAAATCCCGATTTGCTGTTTCTCGACGTGCAAATGCCGGAGATGGACGGTTTTGAGGTGTTGCAAAATGTTCCGGCTGACAAATTGCCGGCCGTCATTTTTACTACGGCCTTCGATCAACACGCCGTGCGCGCCTTTGACACCCACGCGCTGGATTACCTGCTCAAGCCGTTCAAACCCGCGCGGTTCAAGAAGGCGGTGCAGCGTGCCCGCGATCACATCGCCAGCAAGGAGGCTGGCACTGCCGCGCGCGGATTGTTGGAAATGCTGGCGGAGCGCGCGGCAACAACCCAGTTCACACGGCTCGCCATCAAGACTGACGAAAAAGTTTTGTTCATCGCTGTGAACGACATTGATTCGATTGAATCCGCCGGAAACTACGTCGTTGTCCACATCGGCAAGGAGGAACACGTCTTGCGTGACACATTGACGAATCTGGAAACGAAATTGCCATTGGGGAAGTTCTTGCGCGTCAGCCGTTCAGCCATTGTGAATTTGGAGAGAGTCAAGGAATTGCAGCCAATGTTCCGGGGTGAAAGTGTGGTCATCCTCAAAAACGGACGAGCAATTCCGACAACGCGAAGTCTCCGGGAAATTCAGGAAAAGCTAGAAATCCACTGAATCTGAGCGTGGGAATCGGTCTCAGTCCATCACGATTTCCAAGACTTTCATCTCACTCCAAGTCAACCTCATCCCAAACCGCCGTCGTCGGGCAGGTAATTGGTTCATAATCACGCCGTAATGGAAACGCGGTTATGAATGTCCTCTTAAATAGACCGAAAGACGCCGGATTGGCTCATCAAATCCACATTCTTCTTGCTGACGACGAGACGGACATCCGCCATTGCGTCACCTTATATCTTTCACGCGCCGGCTACGCGGTCACTGCGGTTGCAGATGGACAGCAGGCATGGGAAGCACTCCAAGTCGGCGCTTATGACCTTCTCACTACCGACCAGCAAATGCCTAACCTCACGGGTGCCGAATTGATTTCAAGGCTGCGGCTTGCGGACATAAACTTGCCGGTAATTGTCGCGGCCTCGGATTTGGAACCGTTCAGCGAATCCCAATGCAGCCGTCTGAAAATCGCCGCGCTGCTTCAGAAACCATTCGGTTTGGACGAACTCCGCCGCGTCGTGGACCAATCATTGTCCCCCATCCTTGCCTATCCGCAACTGGAGGCAATGGACATGCAACTGTCAGGTTGTCACTGATCGCCAGACCTCATTATGACCCGATCCTCTCTTTTAATTCTGTGTGCGGCGTTAATCCTGTCCGGCTGCACCATGATGCCCAAATATCAGCGCCCCCCCGCGCCCGTGGCGGCACAATATCCGGGCATGACGGACACGAACAAAGCTGATGCGGCAGATATTGCGTGGACAAATTTCTTTGCGGATGAACGCCTGAAAAAATTGACTGAGCTGGCGCTGGCCAACAATCGCGATATGCGCGTGGCCATTCTTAACGTCGAGGAAAGCCGCGCGGAGTATCGCGTCACACGGTCGGCGTCGCTTCCCACCATTGAAGGCAGTGGCAGCTACACCCGCTCTCACGCCGCCGACATGACTTCCGAGCAATGGAGCGCCAGCCTCGGCACCACGGCGTATGAAGTGGATTTGTTTGGCCGGGTGCGCAGTTTGAACAAACAGGCTTTGGAAAAATACTTCGCCACGGATGAAGCCCGACACAGCGAGCAAATTTCCCTCGTGGCGGCGGTGGCCACGGAATACTTCACGTTGCGTGAAACCGAGCAGTTGCTCGAACTGTCGCGCGAGACACTCAAGTCGGTGCAAAACTCCTACGACGTTAATAAGGCCATGTTCGATGCGGGAGCGAGCACCGCGCTGGATTTGCGCGAGGCGGAAGGCCAAGTGCAAACGGCGAAAATCAATGTGACAATTTATGAGCGCCAGAAGGCGCAGGCGGAAAATTATCTGACGTTGCTGGTCGGCCAGCCGTTGCCGGCGGATTTGCCCGCACCGCGCCCGTTCACGGACACCAATTTGCTGGCGGAAATTCCGGCGGGATTGCCGTCCGAATTGTTGCAGCGGCGACCGGACATATTGGAAGCCGAGCACACTTTGAAAGCCGCGAATGCCAACATCGGCGCGGCGCGGGCGGCATTCTTTCCCACCATTTCACTGACGGCTTCGATTGGTTCCAGCAGTTCGCAACTTTCGGAACTCTTTAGTTCGGGCACCGGCGTTTGGAGTTTTTCCCCGCAGATTACGGTTCCCATTTTCACCGCCGGCCAGAACCTCGCCGATTTGGACGCCGCGAAGGTCAGCAAGCGGATTGAGATTGCAAATTACGAGAAGGCCATTCAAACGGCGTTTCGCGAAGTGGCGGACGCGCTGGTCGGCACCAGCAGTTACACGAAACAAATTGATGAGGAAGCGGCCTTGGTTGACGCGCAGCAAAAGCGTTATGATCTCGCCGAGATCCGTTATCGCCACGGAGACGACACTTACCTGAATGCGCTGACCGCCCAGCAGGACCTTTTCAGCGCCCAACAAGGACTTATTCAGACGCAATTCAACAAACTCGCCAGCCAGATTTCGCTCTACCAGGCGCTTGTCGGCGGATGGAAATGAACCACAACAATTCAATGAAACTGAAAACCAAATTCCTGCCGGCAGTAGTTGAAACAGTTCCGCTGAAGCCAGTCGCCGGCAGCCGCCCTCCTGCCTCTGAAATCGCGCGGCGTGTTTCCACTTTTTGCAAAGGCGATGCTGATTTATGTCCAGCGGCACCTTGCCGTCGCCCGGAAAAATCCATGAGCCGCTTGGCGCTTCTCGCGGCGCTCAGTCTAGCAATGCTCACTGGCTGCAAGCCCTCCGGCGGCGCGGCCCGATATGAAACGGTGGCGGCTTCACGCGGAAAAATCGTTGCCCACGTCACGGCCAGCGGCACGTTGAGCGCCGTGGTAAGCGTGGATGTCGGCTGCCGCGTCTCCGGCCAGGTTTCCGCGCTTTACGTGGATTTCAATTCATCGGTCAAGAAGGGCCAACTCATTGCGGAAATTGACCCCACCGTTTATCAGGCCCAGTTGAATCAATCTGAAGGCCAACTAGCCAGCGACAACGCGAACCTCACGCTCAAGGAGCAGAACCTGAAACGTAAAAAAGCTTTGCTTCCGCTCAAGGCTGCGGCGCAAGCCGACGTCGATACGGCCGTCGCCGAATTGGCACAGGCCAAGGCGACGGTGATCATGGACCAGGCCGCGTTGGAAAGCGCTCAGGCCAATCTCGGCTATTGCCAGATCACCGCGCCGGTGGACGGCATCGTCATCACGCGTGACGTGGACCTCGGCCAGACGGTGAACGCCGCCATGAACACGCCGGTGCTGTTCACCGTGGCCCAGGACATCACCAAGATGAATATCAAAGCAGACGTTTCCGAGGCGGACATCGGCCAGGTCAAGGACGGCCAGCCGGTGGACTTTACCGTGGACGCCTTTCCCGATGACGTGTTCCACGGCACGGTGACGCAAGTTCGCAAATCGCCGACCACGACGCAAAACGTCGTCACTTATCAGACCATCATTTCCGTGGACAACCCCGAGCAAAAACTTTTCCCCGGCATGACGGCGGATGTTTCCATTTTGGTCGCCGAGTGCGACAATTCCTTGAAGATTCCGAACACGGCATTGCGCTTCACGCCACCGGATAGTGCGGTTTATGATGGAGCGCCACCCGCGACGTTGCAGCGGAACGAGCGCCTCGTTTACACCACCAGCGCCGATGGCGCGAAACTCAAGCCTGTCATTGTCAAAGCCGGCATCACGGACGGCGTGGACACGGAAATTCTCGACGGCTTGAGCGAAGGCGCGCGAGTTGTCACCTCAACGCTTTCCGGCACCAGTGCCAGCAGCGGCTTCGGTGGCCCGCCGCCGCAAACACCCCAGTAGCATGAGCACACCGACTAATCCCGCGCCAGTCATTCAGCTCCGCGACCTCGTTAAAACTTATCAAACCGGCGAGGTTGAGGTGAAAGCCGTGCGCGGCGTCACGCTGGACATTCAACGCGGTGAATTTGTGGCCGTCATGGGCGCGAGCGGTTCGGGCAAATCCACGCTGATGAACATAGTGGGCTGCCTAGATCAACCCACCAGCGGCAGTTATCTGCTCGATGGCGTGGCCGTCGCCGGTCTGAACCGCAAGCAATTGGCGCGGTTGCGGAACAAGAAACTCGGTTATGTTTTTCAGAGCTTCAATCTTCTGTCCCGCACCTCGGCTTTGGAAAACGTCGAACTGCCGCTGTTTTACACTCACCCGCTGGTGACGTTGCGCAACCGCCACCAGCGTGCCGTGCAATCGCTGGAGCAGGTTGGTTTGGGCGACCGAGGCGGCCATCATCCCAGCCAGTTGTCCGGCGGCCAGCAACAGCGCGTCGCCATCGCCCGCGCGCTGGTCAACCGGCCCGAACTGGTCCTGGCCGACGAACCGACCGGCAATTTGGATACGCACACTAGCATCGAAATCATGGGCCTGTTCCAGGAACTCAACGATGCCGACATCACCCTCGTCATGGTTACGCACGAATTGGACATCGCCGCCTATTGCAAACGCATTGTCGTCATGCGCGACGGCCTGGTCATCAGCGACACCCGGAACGAAAAACGCCGCTCGGCTGTTGAAGAGATCGCCACCCTCAATCAAGCCGAGCAAAAGGCCAAACTTGCATGAAACCAGTAAGCCGTCGAATCAATGGGGAGCGCACGCGTCCCGCGTGCCGTTTCCGGCGTCGCGCCGGAACCCCCGCCAACGCAAAACTTTTTCCAAAGAAAATTTGTCGAACGAACTGCCAGGCGGGACGCCGCGCAGGGCATGACGGAGGCGTGCGCTCCCCGTTCGTAAAATAAGTTTTATGACTGCCTTGATTCAAATTATTTTTGTCCACACCTTGCAGACCGCGCTGATCGCCCTGCGCGCGTTGCGCCGCAATAAACTGCGTTCCAGCCTCACCGCGCTGGGCATCATCATCGGCGTCGCGTCGGTCGTGGCGATGGTCGCCGTCGGCAACGGCGCACAGGCGCGCATCACGAATCAGATTTCCGCCCTCGGTCAGAACTTGCTGACGATATTCGCGGGCAGCAAACATTCCGGCGGCGTGAACTCCGGACTCGGCAGCGCCAGCACCATCACACTGGCGGACGCCGATGCCATTGCCCGCGAAGTGACGGATGTCGTGACCATCAGTCCCGAAGATTCCACCACCGCCCAAGCCATTGCCAACGGACGAAATTGGTCCACCAGCATTGTCGGTGAATCACAGGATTATTTGAAAATCCGAGATTGGAAACTTTCTTCCGGCTCGATGTTCACGGAACGCGAAGTGCGTGGCGCGGCCAAGGTCGCCGTCATCGGCTCGAAAACTGCGAATGAACTTTTCGGACCGCTCAATCCTGTTGGCCAAAGTGTGCGGATTAAAAACATCCCTTTTGTCATCATCGGCCTACTCGAAAGCAAGGGCTCGGGCATGGGCGGACAAAATCAGGACGACCGCCTCATCATCCCCTACACGACCGCCATGAAACGCCTCACCGGGGACAAATATCTGCGCTCTGTGAACGTCCAGGTCGTCAGTTCCGACCGGATGGAAATTGCCCAGCAGCAACTCACCAGTCTGCTTCGCCAGCGCCATCGCTTGATCGCCGGCCAGGACGACGATTTCAACATTTTTAACCAAAAGGAAATCGCCGACACGGTGAATTCCGTTTCGACTATCATCACCCTGTTGCTTGGGGCGGTGGCAGGCATTTCGTTGCTAGTCGGCGGCATTGGCATTATGAACATCATGCTCGTCAGCGTGACCGAACGCACCCGCGAGATTGGCATTCGCATCGCCGTTGGCGCGCAACCGGGCGATATCCGGCTGCAATTCTTGATCGAGGCCATTACCTTGAGTCTGCTCGGCGGATTGATCGGCGTGCTGTGCGGCATCGGCGCGTCGAAATTGGTCGGGGTCGTAGCCAATTTTCAGGCCATCGTTTCCACCGGCTCCGTCCTGCTCGCCTTTGGCGTCAGTTCCATCATCGGCATTTTCTTCGGCTTTTATCCCGCCCACAAGGCCGCTGCACTTAACCCCATCGAGGCATTGCGATATGAATGATTCCAACACCATGGATTATCGGCATCCATGTCAACACTATGATTCGCACATAATATCGACATCGTGGAACGCAATTCCAATGTGGTCGCACAGAACATCGCCATGTTCCGCCGGAAACGGAGTTGGACACAGGAGGAATTGGCGATCAAACTTCAATTCCTTGGTTGCAATATCACACGCCAAATTCTCACCTATATCGAAACACGTCGTTGTATTGTAACCGATGCACAAATTGTTTTCTTTTCTGAAGTTTTTTCTATTCCGATCAAAGACTTATTTCCACTAGTTTGCAGTCTGGCAATCGAATAACGTGGCTGGCGAAACATAGTGTGACTTGGCTAACCCTGTTGCGAAGCCGGTGCTAACCGTTCTGCTAACCGGAAAAGAACTTACTTCTATGGTGGCGTTACTTGCTTGTCGGGGCGGCGTCCGAATCTTTGCGGCTGGCGTGTGGCCGGCGGTCGTCACGGGCCTGCTTATTAGGCGCTCTGGCTGCCGCGCCTGGCAGCGTGGCGATGCTGGCGCATCGCCTGATTGCTTTCCGTGCTGTGTTAGCTCGCTGGCGATTTCGATTTCAGGCTGGCCTCGAATTCTTCCCGTTCGCTTGGAGTCATCATTTTCACGTTGGCGATGTGCGGTCCGCGTGAATGGTATGGCGAATTTTCTTTTGGTTGCGGCGTGCCATTGCTCGCCGGCGCAGCAGTCGTCGCTGGCGTGGCCAGCGCGGGTTTTGCTGCCACGGCTGGCGCGGTTTTCGCCTGTTTTCGCCGTTTGCGCTTTCTGCCGTCTTCCAGGACGATGCGCCCGTATTCGGCCACGCGCGCACGGCTGGTTTTTACCCCATGCTGTTGCAGCAATTCCGCAATGGCGGAATAGGACACATTTTGCTTGCGCAATTCCACAATGGAATCGCCGGTGAGAACATTGCGTATGCCTCCCACATCTTTCCGAGCCATGCTCGATCCGGGTGGGACCACGACTTTGGGAGAGTCGCGGCGCGTTATCCGGTGGTGATTACCGAGTGGGGTTTCATCGACAAGAAGCAAACACCCAATCCGCCTGACAGCTATCTCAGCGGCGATGCCGGCACGTATGGCGCCCCGTTGATGTCTTACTTGGCCGAGCGCGGGATTGGATGGGTGGCGTGCTGGTTCGACGAGCAATGGCAGCCGGCGATGCTCCTTCCGGGCGGCAACGGGTATACCAGTTGGGGGAAGTTTGCGGCACTGGAGTTGAAGAATACCAGATGAACAGGCAATCACTAGGCCCAATGTTCTTGTCCCGCCAGACTTCACCCACACTCTTGCCACTGTCCGCTTCCCGCAGGATGCGGATCTTGTCTTCGGTCGTGTACCGTTTGCCTTTCGTCGTCTGGTCCTTTCTTAAGTCCCGGACTAACACATCAGATGGCCCGGAAAAATGCAGTCACGTCGCCAAAATAATTCAATGATTCTGCCAACCATCTTGGGGCCAGGTTTATAGATTCCGCGCTCCCAGTTTTGAATGGATATGCGATTAACGCCGAGAATCTTTGCCAATTGTGCCTGTAAAAAGTGCCTTTCAATCCGGTGCTTTCTAATATGCTCGCCCAATGTTTTTGGCTGCGTTGGAACAGTCTGTGCGTGCTTCCAGAGGTGGGGGTAGGGGCAACGCATGGCACGGCATGCTTTGTCTTTCGTGGGCAGAATCGAGTGTTAGAAATTCAGCGAAGTGGTTTTCAATGAATGAATAGCCTTCCAAAACCTGCGGTTTGGCTTCGCCCGGCCTCGCTCCCAGTTTTTGAGTGTGCCCGAGCTTACGCCCAGTTTTGCCGCAAAGGTTTCCCGAGTAAGGCTTGTTCTCGCGCGGTATTCTGTCAATAATCCTGCGAGCGATTGAGTACTGTTTTGGCAGGGTGGCGAATCCACCCTTATGGCCTTGATCACCAGATGGCAAAAAGGGTGCAGAAACGACTCCTTCCGCCGGTTTCATCTTCCGGCGAAATTCGACAAAGTTCCCCGCCCACGATAAAATCCCGTCGTGACGAAGCTGCAAGTCAACGGCATGACCTGCCCGAACTGTGCGCGGCAGGTTACCGATGCCATTCAGAGCGTGCCCGGTGTCCGCAGCGCGATAATTTCGCTCAAAAATAAAAATGCGACGGTGCGCTGGAGTTCCGATGCGCAGCCGGATGTTCCCGCTGTCATCGAAGCCGTCAAACAAGCCGGTTACGAGGCGAAGGAAGTCCGGGCTGACACTTCCACCGGCTGCGAAACCGAACATACGAACTGGCAACTCAATTTGTGGCTGGGCGTTTTCGTCACCGCTTTTCTGATGATTGGCGAATGGGGGTTCAGCCTCGGCCCGAAACCGTGGTTCCAGTGGCTTTCCCTTGCGCTGGCCGGCGCCGTCCAGATTTTCGCCGGCGCGCCATTTTATCGCGGCGCGTGGAACCAGCTCAAAATCGGCAGCTCGAACATGGACGCGCTCGTTGCGCTTGGCTCGACGACTGCATTCGGTTACAGCACCTGGGCCTTGTTGGCAGGCCTTCGCCCGGAGACTTCGGCCCTGCAAGGCGGCGGCGGGCATCTCTATTTCATGGAAGCCGCCGCCATCATCACGCTCATCAGCACCGGTCACTGGCTGGAAGCCCGCGTCGGCGACCGCGCATCCGGCGCCTTGAAATCGCTGTTGAACCTCGCCCCGCAAACCGCGCGAAAAATTTCCCCTCACCCGGCTTCCAGCCACCCTCTCCCCGCCGGGCGGGGAGAGGGACAGGGCGAGAGGCGCGTGATTGGTGAAAACAAAACCGAAGTTCCCGTCGCCGAATTAAAAATCGGCGACCTCGTCGCCCTTAAACCAGGCGACCGCGTGCCGGTGGACGGTGTTGTTATGGAGGGTGATTCTGCCGTTGACGAGGCGATGCTTACCGGTGAGTCCGTGCCGGCAGATAAAAAATCCGGCAGCGAGCTTTTCACCGGCACAGTGAATTTGAACGGCCGGCTCGTCATGCGCGTGACCGCCACCGGCGAATCCACCGCGCTGGCGCACATCATCGCTGCCGTGCAACGCGCCCAAACCAGCCGCGCCGACATCCAGCGCCTTGGCGACCGCGTGAGCAGCGTGTTCGTACCTGTCGTCGTTGTCATCGCCATCGCCGCCGGGCTTTGGTGGGGACTCGCGCCGGAATCGGCGGGCGGGATCCATGGCGCGCTGGCGCGATTTTTCTGGCACGCGCATGCGCCGGCCGGCGTGGCGGCGGGTTTTATCATCGCCGCCGCCGTGCTCATCATTGCTTGTCCGTGCGCGATGGGCCTGGCCACGCCTGCCGCCATCATGGCCGGTGCCAATGCCGCCGCGCGACGCGGCATTTTGATTCGCGATGGCGTGGCGCTGGAAAAGGCGGGCAAAATTACCGCTGTGGTTTTTGACAAGACCGGCACCATCACCGAAGGCAAACCCGGAGTGGCGCAAGTCTGGGAAAATCTGCAATCCGCCATCTGTAATCCAAAATTTCTGGCCGCTTCGCTGGCGCGTCATTCCACCCATCCCATCGGCCAGGCGATTGCCAAAATTTCGGACGAGATAATCGAATTGGCCGGCTGGAAGGAAATTCGCGGCTGTGGTGTCGAGGCAAAAATCCAGCCCTCAACCGCCCGTCTCGGTTCGTTGCGCTGGCTCGAGGAATCCGGTGTGGATTTGGCGGCGGGCGAAAAATTCACCGCCGAATGGTCGAGTCAGGGCGCAACCATCGTCGGTCTGTCCGCCGACAAAATTTTGCTCGGCCTGTTCGCCGTCCGCGACGCGGTGAAACCGAACGCGGCGAAAGTCGTCGGGCAGCTTCAACAGCAGGGATTCAAAACTTTTTTGGTCACCGGCGATAATTCATTGACGGCCGCGAGCATTGCCAAACAAGTCGGCATCGCGGCGATAAACGTATTTGCCGAGGTGCGGCCGGAGCAAAAGGCGGAGTTTATGAAAAAACTTCAGGCGCAGGGCGAGCGCGTGGCGTTTGTGGGCGACGGCCTCAACGACGCGCCAGCGCTCACGCAGGCCGACCTCGGCATCGCCGTGAGCCGCGCCAGCGACATCGCGCGCGAGGCGGCGGACATCATTTTGCTGAAATCGGAAATCGAGGCCGTGCCGGAGGCGCTCGGTCTGGCGCGCGCGACGTTGCGCACCATCAAACAAAACCTGTTCTGGGCGTTTTTCTACAACGCGCTGGGCGTGCCGCTGGCCGCGCTGGGCTTCATCAGCCCGATTTTCTGTGCGGCGGCCATGGGCGCATCGGACCTGATTGTGATTGGCAACGCGCTGCGGCTGCTGCGCTGGCGGTAATCGGTGATGGCGGGGTTACCGCACCGCCGTGCACCGCAGCAGCGGCGCATCTGCCGACATCAAATCCGAACGCTGCCCAATTGCAACGCCGCTCGACAAAACTTTTTCTCCGCGCCATGCTGCGGTCATGGCATTTGAATCGGATTCGCCGCTCGACCGGCTCTGGCAGGAATACGGCCGGGCGTTTCGGGAATGGGACGACCACACGCTCGCGCGCTGGCTGGCCCAAACCCTCGGCGAACTGGAGGGCAAGGCGTGGCGGCTGTCGCATCCGCTCGTCGGCGCCTACCGGCTGGCGGCGCAACTCGCGCACGACCGGCAGATCTGGTTCAAGCGGCTGGCCACGCCGCCGGCCGCCTACGCCGAATCGCCGTGCTGCCGCGCGCCGGTCCTGCCGTTGCTCACGCGCGATGTGCGGGAGTCCGGCCTCATCTGCCAGCATTGCAACGAAACGCTGGTGCCCTTCGACGAAATCCCAGCCGATCTGCGCGCCGAACTCGGAGTGTGGGCGCAACAGTATGAACCCGTCCACTCCGTCGCGCACTGGGACGACCGCCAGCGCCGACGCGTGGGGAATTACGACGCCGCCTACGAAAACGCCGCGCAACAGGCCGAACAAATGCTCGCGCGCGCCGGACGCGAACTCGCGCCGAAGCTGTTGCATTCCTACGCCGCCGCCGTCTGGGAGGACCAGGACGAATGCCTCGAAGTGCGGCCGGAAGACGTGGCAATTTGATTTATGATTTGCGATTTACGATTTGTTTCACAATTTGGGTGTGCCGCGTAAATCGTATATCGTATATCCAAAATACAAATGAAGTGGATTTTCAAATGGCTGTTCCGGCTGTTCCTGCTGGCCGTAGTGCTGGCCGTCGTTTTGCTGCTGTCGCTCAACTCGATCCTGCGCGTCGCGGCGGAACATCGCATCCGCGCGCAGACCGGCATGGACGCCGAAATCGGAAAGTTCTCGGTCGGCCTCGTTGAACCGACGGTGGAGATTCAAAATCTCAGGCTCTTCAATCCACCGGACTTCGGCGGCACGCCGTTCCTGAACATTCCAGAGATCCACGTTGAATACGACCGCGCCGCGCTCGCGCGCCATGAGATTCATGTCACGCTCATGCGTTTCAACCTCGGGGAACTCGACATTGTGAAAAACGAGGCCGGCCGGACAAACATCTTTGCCCTCGGCGTCCCGTTGACGGCCAAAAAAACCGGCAGCGGCGGCGCAGCCAGCTTCAAGAGACAAACCGGTTACGACTTCAAGTCCATTGACGTTTTGAACGTGTCCGTCGGCACGGTCAAATTCATTGACCTGAAAAACCAGCGGAACAATCGCGAACAGGCCATCGGCCTCGACAACCTGGTGCTCAAAAACGTGAAGTCGCAAAACGACCTGGCGGGCCTGGCCGTGCTGGTGGCGCTGCGCGGCGGGAATTTTTTTGGCTCGCTGCTGGCGCCGCCAAAACCGGGGGCCGGCGGAAATTGATTTTTGCATTTTCCGCACGGGGACCTGCCTGCCTCAGGTGCGGACTTGAAGTGAGTTTCATCACACGGTAGATTGGAAGCATGAGTGCAAATCAGCTTGCCGTTGTTCTCGAAAGCAACCCGGAGATTCAGGGTGGCACGCCTGTTTTTCGCGGCACGCGCGTGCCGGTGCAAAGTCTCTTCGATCACCTCGAAGCCGGCGATTCCATTGAATCTTTTCTCGAGGGATTTCGCACCGTAAAGCGTGAACAGGTCATTAAACTTCTCGAAATTTGCCGCGCCGAAGCATTGGCGCCCGCCGTCTGATGCGGATTCTCCTCGACGAAAACCTGGATTGGCGCTTGAACCGCTCCTTGCCCGGGCACGAAGTCGAGTCCGTGCAGTCGAACAACTGGGCTGGTATCAAAAACGGTGAATTGCTCAGTCGCGCCGAAAAATCCTTCGACGTGTTCATTACGATGGACGGGAACATCCGCTTCCAACAAAACATCGCGAAGTTGCGACTTGTTCTTATCACCCTTCGCGCGCCAAGCAACCGTCTCGCTGACACGGCACCGTTGATGCAAAAAGTGCTGGCCGCGTTGCCCGGTTTGCTCCCGGGAACCTTGACCGTGATTTCATAAAGATGGATTCACCTGCTACTTTTGCATTTTCTGTGCGCGAATTTTTCCCTAACCTCGGCGCGTGCATCGTGACCCGCTCAAAACCGCCGTCCGCCTCGTCGTGAAACTCGGCACGGGCGTGCTCACCGACAGCCGCAAGCAGCCCGACCCCGCCCAACTCGAACAGGTCGTCGCGCAACTCGTCGCGCTCCGGAAATCCGGCAAGGAGGTCGTTCTCGTCACCAGCGGCGCGGTCGGCGCGGGCATGGGCGCGCTCGGCCTGGAAAAGCGCCCGGCGGAACTCGCCGAATTGCAGGCGTGCGCCGCCGTCGGCCAGTCGCGGCTTATGGCCACGTATGCGGAACTGTTCGCGCGGCACGGCCTGCTCGTCGCGCAGGTGCTGCTCACGCACGACGACCTCGAACATCACGAACGCCACCTCAACGCCCGCAACACGCTCGTGACGCTGCTCGGCCGCGGCGTCGTGCCCATCATCAACGAAAACGACGCCGTGTCGTTCACCGAAATCAAATTCGGCGACAACGACAGGCTGTCCGCCCTCGTCGCATCGCTGTTGCCCGCCGATTTGCTCGTCATCCTCACCACCGTGGACGGCGTCATCGAAAATTTCGGCAGGGCCAATCCCCAAACCATCTCTGTTGTCGAGAAGATTGATTCCGTCCTGGAAAAACTCGCGCGCGGCACGGACAGCGACACCGCTGTCGGCGGTATGAAATCAAAAATCGAGGCGGCGAAAATCGCCGTGCGCTCCGGCATCCCGCTCGTCATCGCGTCGGGCAAAAAGAAAAACGTGCTGGCGAAAATTCTCGGCGGCGAGGACGAAGGCACACTGTTTGTCGCGGAACCCAAAAAATTGCAGGGCCGCAAGCGCTGGATTGCGTTTTTCCATCATCCCCGGGGCGCGTTGTTTGTGGATGACGGCGCAAAGCACGCACTGCGCGAAAAGGGCAAAAGCCTGCTGCCGCCGGGCGTGGCGCGGTGCGACGGCGAGTTCGCCGCCGGCGACGTGGTGCGGATATGCGATCTGGACGGGACGGAATTTGCCCGTGGCATTGCGCGGTTCGATTCCGCCGCCGTGCGCACCCGCAAACTGCCCAAGGAGGAACTCGTGCACCGGGACGACCTGGTGATTCTTTGAGTTCAAACATCGAACATTCAACGCCGAACATCCAACATTCAAGTCATTGCCCAAGTTCCGCCCGTTGGAAGTTCGGTGTTGGACGTTGAATGTTGAATGTTTACAAAATATGAAACGCAAGGCTGCAATTGATGATCTGTTGCGCGTCATGGCGCGGTTGCGCTCACCCACCGGTTGTCCTTGGGACCGTGAGCAAAACCACCTGACGTTGCGCCGCCACGCCATTGAGGAGGTCTATGAACTGATTGACGCCATCGAGGCGGACGATGACCACGAGATGGCTGAGGAACTCGGCGATTTGCTGCTGCAAATCGTCTTTCATTGCCAGTTGGCGCGCGAACGCGGCGCGTTTGATTTTGAAGAGGTCTGCCGCCTGCTCGTGAACAAGCTCATCCGCCGCCACCCGCACGTCTTCGGCAAAATCAAGGTCAAAGGCGTGGACGAAGTCTGGGCGAACTGGGAAAAAATAAAGCGCGCCGAGAAACATGGCACCAAACACGCCCGCCATTCCGCGTTCGACGGCATCCCGAAACATCTGCCCGCCCTGCTCCGCGCCGAAAAACTCGTAAAGAAGGCGCACAAGGCGGGCTTGTTGGATTCAACGGCAGGGCTGCGCGGCAACGCAGCCAAAACTAATCACGGACGCGCGGCAACGCGTCCCTACCAGGAGAAAGTGCGCAAGACCGCCGTGGCCAGGGAGCTTTTTGAACTCGCGGCATTCGCCCAGGCCCGCGGCTGGTCGGCGGAGGAATTGCTGGCCGGCGAAATCCGGAAACGCGAGCGTATTTTGCGCCGCCGCGAAAAGGCCTGAGTTGATTTTATGCAAACTCGAAGTTTGCCCCCGCTGTTGTTCGTATATGCGTTGATATCGGGATTCTTCGCCATCGGCGGCGAAACGGTCGGCGGGCGGGACGCCGTGCTCAAATCCGAATTTATCTACGAGCACGCGCCGTTTCCGGCGTGCCACGCCTCGACCATCGTTGAAACAAAATCCGGGCTGGTCGCCGCGTGGTTTGGCGGCACCGGCGAACGCCATCCCGACGTGTGCATTTACATTTCCCGAAATGTTGATGGACATTGGACTCCGCCGGTTGAAGTCGCGAACGGGGTTGGTTTCGAGAGCAACCGTCTGCCAACGTGGAATCCGGTTTTGTTCCAGCCGAAGAATGGTCCGCTGTTGTTGTTCTACAAAGTCGGTCCCAGCACGACGACGTGGTGGGGAATGCTGACGACTTCCCCCGACGACGGCAAAACGTGGTCGCCGCCGCAGCGTCTGCCAGATGGCATTCTTGGTCCAATCAAAAACAAGCCCGTGCAACTGGCCAACGGCGACATTCTTTGCGGGAGCAGCACAGAGGGCAAAAACGGCTGGTTCGTGCATTTTGAGCGCACGAGGGATTTGGGAAAGACCTGGCAGGCCACGCCGCCGGTGAATGACGGCAAAACAATCGGTGCCATCCAGCCGAGCATTTTATTTCAGACCGATGGAAAACTGGAGGCGATTGGCCGCACACGCAACGGGAAGATTTTCAAAATCTGGTCCGGTGATGGCGGCGTGACGTGGGGCAGGATGTTGTTGACCGATTTGCCGAATCCCGATTCCGGCACGGACGCCGTGAATTTGAAAGACGGACGCCAGCTTTTGGTTTACAACCACAATACGAAGGACAAAACAGCCAACAGCGGCCGCAGCCCATTGAACGTCGCCGTTTCTGATGACGGACTAAATTGGCAGGCCGCGCTGGTGCTGGAAGACGACCCGTCCGCGCCGAGTGGCTTCGCCTATCCCGCCGTAATCCAGACGAGCGATGGTCTGGTTCACATCACTTACACCTGGAAACGCAAACGCATTAAACATGTCGTCATCGACCCAGCAAAATTAAAATTGCGTCCCATGCCACGAGGCGAATGGCCGAAATAATTTTTGCGCTCGCCATTCGTGCAAAAAGGCTTAAACAGCCTTCCTTCCGCAGTTGACAGCCCGCGCAACTCGCGCGATGTTTGGGTGTTGAATCTTTAGGTGCTGATTTTATGAAAACGCGAAGCCTTCAAAGTCTGGCCCTGACCATGACAGCCGTTACGGCAGTGACTCTTTTGGCGGCGAAAGCCGTGGCCCAGGATTCTTCCATTTCCACAACCGCAACGACCACCACGCCCGCTACTCAACCGGCAGCCGCGAGCCAGTCCACCCCGGTATTGTCGTATGGCGTGTCGCAAGTCGTGCAACTCGCGCACGCGAACATTGGCGAGGATGTCATCGTCAATTACATCCAGAATTCCGGCAACGCCTACGGCCTGGATGCGAACCAAATCCTTTATTTGAAACAACAGGGAGTTTCCGACCACATCATCAACACCATGCTGGGCCAGCGCAGCCGGGTGGCGGCAGCCGCCCAAACCGCACCGCCGCCGAATAATCCGGATGCCAGCAGTGCCCAAATTCCGACCACGACCCCGCCACCCGCGGTTTCTTATGTCCAAACGGCTCCGCCTCAGACGGTCTATGTCATTCCTGATACGCAGACCTATAATTACTACGCCTATTCCTACCCATACTACTATCCTTACTACGGCTGGCCGGCGGTGTCGCTCTCATTTGGCTGGGGCGGTTACTATGGTGGTTATCGCGGTGGCTGGCATGGCGGTGGCGGCTGGCACGGTGGTGGCGGTGGTTGGCATCACTGACGGGGAATGCCGGGCATAATTAACCGCCGATATTGCGGTAGGGTTGCGCCGCCGCGCAGCCAGGCCGGGCGACAGCTTGGCCCTACCAGTGAAAAGATGAAATTCCTGTGCCTGCTGCGCCTTTTTGCGGCAAATTTTATTCACGGAGGCCTCGGCGAAAACGGGCCACCTTCAAACATTCCGAATCTATTTTTCCTTCGCTCTGATTTCCCTCGCCAGTTTTTCAGCAGCGGCAATTTGATCGCGGCTCATTGAAGCCGCGCACGCTTTCAATTCATCTCCCACTTCCTCGTCTCCCTGCAGTTGCGCCAGTTTCAGCCACTTGTAGGCCTCGAGGTAATCCGGTTTCACTCCCCGTCCCGACTCATACATTTTGCCGAGCTCTTTTTCGGCCTCGACGTGGCCCTGAGCTGCGGATTTTCGAAACCACTGGACCGCCAATTCATCATTGCGCCTGGACCCCAGACCGTCGCGGCAGAGGACGCCCAGGTTATATTGGGCGTCGGCATTCCCCCCGATGGCCGCCCGGCCAAACCATTGCGCGGCGCCGGCATAATCCTGCCGGGACACCGCGAGAAGCATCCCCAGACTGTTCTGCGCATCGAGATGTCCTTGTTCCGCCGCCCGTTGATACCAGGTGGCGGCCTCGGCGATGTCTTGTTTGACACCGAAACCATTTTGATAGGCCCGCCCGAGCGTGTATTGCGCTTCCGCGTCGCCTTTGGGCGCTGCCAAAAGCGCTTCCTGAACACTCAACGGATTTGGCTGGCTGCCCTGCCCCGGTTTCGGCGGGGCCGGTTGGATCGTGAGCTGACCGGGTTCACTTTTCTGTACCACTCCATGGGTTAGTCCGGGGACTGGGTTCATGTTAGTTTTTGGTTCTGGTTTTGTCCATGCCCGGCAGAGGGAGGGCGTAGCCCGACCGGCGCCGGGG
>Ga0181538_10000226_pt1 | contig 65271 bp, 48 predicted proteins | sample PEATcosm2014_Bin_40_FD_119773 | JGI IMG/M metagenome (GOLD analysis project Ga0181538, IMG submission 119773) | Peatland microbial communities from MTU Mesocosm Facility, Houghton, MI, USA - PEATcosm2014_Bin23_30_metaG | ecosystem: Environmental > Terrestrial > Soil > Wetlands > Peat | place...
AAATTCGCAGAGGGCTTCGGCGCTCGCGACAAATAGCCATACTTTGCTCACGAAAAGTGACCCGCGCCACCGGTACGTCCTGGTACCACGTTTGACGCTCACGGGCGGCAACGGACAACTTGCCCAGCGGCCGGCTAAACTCCGTGTGTCAGGGGTCGCTGCGGATGGGACCCAACCGATGAACTCCTGGCCGCTGACAGCCTTATGATGTCTGCATGCTGCGCGGATGATGTAACCGCGAACCGCACGCCTTCGGCGTGGATGATATCGCTGTTCTCTTTGCCCACGGGCAAATCCGGGCAAATCGTGTTCTTCGTGTGGGTCACTTTTGACGAGCGCAAATGGTCTATTCTTCCCGAGTGCCGAAGCAGAGGGCTATGATAGTGTTCTGATGTGCAATATCGCTTTCCCTGGACACGTGGGAAAGGATGTCCGGTGCTTGGTCGAGGTGCCGTAATTCTGCCGGTGGTGACGGAATTGCGCGTTTTGGGAGCCCGACGCCGCTGACGGGCGGGCTCGACCTTCGAGACAAGATGGGCTACCACGCCTAGCGACGCGGAGGTTTGTTGGATTGGTTTCCGCCGCACAGGAGTTCACCGTGCAAAACGACGTACAGCGGGACGCGTTGAGCCACAAACTGAGTTCGTTCCGGCCGCGGCTCCTTGCCGTAGGTTGGGACGATGCGTTCATCGAAGCGTCCCAAAGGGAATTTGACGTAATCGAGTGCTTCGGAGAAAGCGAGGTCATTCGACAGCTCGAACCTCACACGGTTGCCGTCCTGCTGCTCGGTCCAAAACTGCCACCGCGAGAGGCGCACCGGATCCTGGCCGCCTGTCACAGGCAGTTTCCTAGCGGTGCTGCGCCCACGAATATTCTGGTGGGCGTCGGATCGGCTGCCAGTTTGTTTCAGGAATTCGTTGATCGCGATTTGGTGTTTTACATCGCGCGCGGGCCTCTGACTTCCGAGCAGCTTCGGCCTATTCTTCTCGCCGCGTCGGATCGATTCCGTGCCAAGTCGCAGACAAATGCTGACACAGGCGCAACCGGCCTTGCGATTACGGATCTGGCTTTGGAGTTCTGCGATCGCCTAACCTCTCAAAATGACCTGCCTGGCATGGTCGAAACCCTGGTCGAAGCTGTTCAGGTACTACTGGATGCCGATCGGGCTCAATGTCTGATTTACGACGGCAATTCGCAGATCCTTACGGCTCCTGGCATTGCGGGAACTCCGGACCGCGTGGAAAGCGCTGCCTCGGGATTACTCGCGTTCTGTGCGAGGACTGGAGAAGGTTTGTGCATTGACCGGGTCGGCGGCGATCCCCGATTCGATGCGGAGGCCGACGATCCGAACGGGGACGGAACAGCCAGGTTTCTGGCGGAACCGGTCAGGGCAACTCGCGGCGGCGCGGTCGCCGTGATCTCTGCTGTACGGAACGGGGACCGGGAGCCGTTCTCGATGGAACAGGTTGAACAGTTGCAAATGCTGGCTTCCTGCGCAGCACCGGGTTTCAACTCCGTTCTGGCTCATGATCGGATCCAAGCCACGTTGGAGGACCGACTCCGGGTGACCCGGGGACCGGACATCTACTTGAAAGAGGCCCTGGATCAACATAACCTGAGCTGGCAGAATGACGGCGATCTCCTGCGAACTTCGGCAGGTTGGCTGCGCTGGGCCCATTGGCTCACGGTTGCCATGTTGCTGGCGGGCCTCTCATTCGTAAGCCTTGCCAAGATTGACGAATATGCCACCGGTCCCGCAATTATCCGCGCCCGCAACAAGCTGGCGGTGACAGCGAATTCCGCCGGTCTGGTTCGGACCGTTAGTGTCTCGGCGGGCGACCGGGTTCGGGCTGGAGATCTTCTGATTCAATTCTTCGACCCTTTCGGAGCCGCCGCCCCGGACCGTTTGCGGGGAGTGTTCACGGCGCCCGCAGACGGGGTGATCAGCGATCTCCGCGTGCGCAAAGGCCAGCAAGTAACTGCGGGCGACCAGCTTGCGAGTATTATCGATGAAGGAGCCGGCTATGAGGCGATCGCGATGTTGCCTGGCTCCTACGCTCCGTTAATCCAGCGCAATATGAGCATGACGCTGAAATTTGCACAGTACGCCGACTCCCATGAGACAGTTCCGGTGGAGAGAATCAGCGAAGAGATCGTAGGCCCACGCGAGGCGGCACGATTCATTGGCCCCGAAAGCGCAGATACTCTTTCGCTGGCAGGGCCGGTGATCGTGGTGCGATCCAGCCTGGGGAGATCGCGTTTTGTTTCGGGCGGGCGATCCTACGCCGTCCGAGACGGCATGACCGGACAAGCGGAGATTCGCGTGCGATCGGAACCGATGCTCTTGAGCCTATTGCCAGGCCTGAAAGAACTATTTCGGCGTTGATCGGAACTCGATGGGCAATTCCAGCACATTATTCCATCGCTTTCCCGCATTGAAGCGCATCGCGTTCGGCGCGGTTCGCCGCAGAGTTCCGGTAGTCCGGCAACTTGCAGTCGCCGACTGCGGGGCGGCGGCCCTTGCTATGACGCTGGGATATCACGGTAGAGAGGTCTCGCTAGAAGAGATCAGGTCCGCGGCCGGCGTCGGGCGAGGCGGAGTGAATGCGGCGTCGCTTTTGCGAATCGGCAGGTCATACGGTTTGCGGGGCCGTGGCGTCCGTATTGATATCGAGAGCCTGGAGTATCTGCCGACAGGTTCGATCTTGTTTTGGGAATTCCGACACTTTGTGGTCTTCGAGAGACTCTCGTCGCGTCGTGTCGAAATTGTGGACCCGGCCTTTGGCAGGCGATCCGTACCTATCGAAAAGTTCCGACGGGCATTTACCGGCGTCGCGCTCATCTTTGAAAGCACAGGGCGGCTCGCGCCTGGCGGGATCAAAGCGAAGCCGATATCGGGGCTGTTCACCCAGGTTTTCGCCCATCGCGACTTGCTGGCGCGCGTTATCTCGACATCGCTTCTGGTCCAGTTGCTGTCTGCCGCGATGCCTCTGATTACAGGCGTACTAATCGATCGCGTAATTCCACATAAGGATTATTCGCTCCTCCTCACGCTCACCGCGGGATACATCGTTTTTCAACTTTTCAATACTCTCGCCGGGTTTGTCCGCGCCCATCTCTTAATCCATTTGCGCACCAAAATGGAGGCGGAATTCACTCTTCGTTTCCTGGATCATTTGGTCGAGCTGCCCTACTCGTACTTCCAGCAGCACACTTCGGGCGACCTCATGATCCGCCTGGGCAGCAACAACACGGTCCGCGAGATCCTGACGTCGACCGTCCTGTCAACACTGCTCGATGGCACGATGGCCAGTGTGTATCTCGTTTTTCTACTCATGGCAAGCGCCCCTCTGACCCTTCTCGTGGCGTCCCTTGCTGTCGCCCGGTTCGCGTTGCTGGCTCTCATTCGGTGGCGGCAGCGGCAGTTTCTGGCGGAAACGCTCGAGAACCAGTCGAGATCGCAGACTACCCAAGTAGAGATGTTGAGTGGGATGGAAACGCTGAAAGCAATGGGCCTGGAGCACCAGGCCGCGGAGCACTGGTCCAACGTGTTTGTGGACGGTTTGAACATTTCGATTAAGCGCGGCGGTCTCGATGCCATTTTCAACGCGCTTTTGAGCGTGCTCGGAACGGTGTCGACCCTCGCGTTGATGTTTTACGGGGCCTATCTTGTGTTGAATGGCTCGCTAACCCTAGGGGTGATGATGGCTTTCAGCGCGTTGGCGGGAGGCTTTCTTGGTCCGCTGAACAACCTGGTTTCGACGGCACTCCAGTTGCAGTTGCTGGAGGTCTATTTGGAGAGGCTGAACGACGTGATGCAGACCCCGCCGGAGCAGGAGTCCGCCGCTGTAGTATCCGCGGGCTCATTATCCGGCGCCATCCATCTCGAAAGCGTTGCCTTTCGCTACAGCGCTCAAGATCCGATGGTGCTCGAAGAGGTTTCGCTGGAAGTCACACCTGGCTCGCGGATCGCCCTGGTCGGACGGACCGGATCGGGCAAATCCACACTCGCACGGCTCCTGGCTGGCTTGTACCTTCCCGTTTCGGGCCGAATTCTATTCGATGGTCAGGATTTGAAAACTCTGGACCGTAAATCGTTGCGAAGCCAACTCGGCATTGTCACGCAGGAAACGCAGCTCTTCGGCGGCTCCATTCGCCGCAATATCGCGCTTTCCGATCCAACCATGGGCCTTGACCGGGTAGTCCGGGCAGCGAAACTTGCCTGCATTCACGATGAAATACTTGCGATGCCGATGGGGTACGAGACTCCGCTCGCGGACCGGGGATTGTCCCTTTCCGGAGGACAGCGCCAGCGGCTCGCGATCGCCCGAGCAGTGGCGGCCAACCCGAGGGTTTTAATTCTCGACGAGGCGACGAGCCACCTGGATGCTGTGACCGAGGAAGAAGTGAATAAGGGCCTCGCTTCCTTGCGGTGTACGCGAATCGTCATCGCTCATCGTTTGAGCACCATTCTTGACGCCGATCAGATTATGGTGATGGAATCGGGCAGGATTGTCGAGCGGGGTACTCACGTCGTCCTGGCATCTAAGGAGGGGCCATATGCAAAGCTCCTTGGCGCTCAACGCCAGCAGGATCTCTCGGCTCGCCAGGCGATCCGGTGACACCCCTGGCGCTATTGCAAATGAAAGCCAAGATCGTCGAGCAGATCCCCTACAGCCAGGTGGTAGGCAATGAGGTCGCGGCGAAACGCGATGGATTGCATGAGGAGATCACTTTCAGCCTGATTCAACTCGGTTTGCGCGTCTAGCACGAAGAACACTTGAGTAACGCCCAGTTCGTACTTTCTTTGTTCGGCTTCGACGCGTTTCAGGGCGTTTTGGCGTTCGACCTCAGCGTCCGCCATAGCCGATTTCACGGTTTCTAGGTCGTCGAGGCTATTTGCGATTTGCAGCCGAAGCGCCTGCTCGATCTTACGCAGTTGCAACAAGTCGGTTTTCTTCTGTACGGCTGCATCTGCGAGATCAGCCGCTGCGGCCCGGCCGCGCATCGGAAGGGTCAATGTCACGCCCATCGTATATACGGGGAAGCCGAATCCGAACACCTGACGAAGAGTATCGCCGAGCCCACTTGTAATTGTCGCTCCATTCGCTGCGAGCGAGTTGTAAACACCCCCAACCCCCTGCGAGGTATAGCCGGCGTTCAGGGAAAGATTCGGCCGAAGTTCCTCAGTCGCGCTTCGAATGTGCAGGTCGTCTCCGCTTACCATTTCCAGACCAGCCAACCGGTCGGGCCGCAAAGCAAGCGCCCGCTGGATTGCAACCTCTTTCGCTGGTAGTTCTGGGGATGGGCAGGCATAAGGCTCGCTCAGAACCACGGGAAGAGTCGAAATGACCGGATCGAGGTCCGCTCCAATCTGGCTCCTGAGTGCATTCGTGGCGTGCGCCAAGGATTGGGCAGCCTGAACGAAGACTACCTGAGCAGCAGCGTACGCCGATCTTGGTTGGAAAAGGTCGACAGGTAGGGCGGCGCCGGCATCGGCCTGCTTCTGGATGCGATCCAATGCGGCTTTTCTCAGCTCCAGAAAGCGCTTTTGAATCGTCAGATTCTCGCGCGCCTGCACCAGATCCCAATAGGCGTTCAACGCTGACGCGAGAAGGTTATTGATTTGATTACGGCTCTGATGGCGACTTGCCGCCAGATTCGACTTGACGATCAGAACGTTAAGTTTGTTGACAATACCGAACCGATTGCTCAGAAGTGGCTCGCTGAACTGGACGGAAAGCCCCGCGCTGAGAGCGGGATTCAGCGTAACGTAGCTGCTGTTGGAAGTCGTCCTCTCAGCCGTAAAGGTGACGTTGTAGTTCAAACCGTCGGGCAGCGTCTGTTGGTAGGAGAAGGCCGCGGGTTGGGTCAGGGAACTAAGCGTTGGGGCACCCTGAAGGATGCTGGTAGTGGGCACCGTGGACCTGGTTGCGGTAAAGCTCGCGTTGAAAGCGGGATCGTATGCGGACATTGCCCTTGTGACGGCATCGGCCGGCATCACAACCTGAAGTCTGGCCAAGGTGATATCGGTATTGTTTTCGAGCACTAGCTGCGTATAAGCGCGAAGGGAAAGTTCCAGCCTCCCCTCCACCAGATAGTCCGTCAGGTGAATGGGGTCTTGTAACTCAACATTCGTTCTGCCCGCGCTGAGGTGCTCCGAGAACCAAGACCAGCGCGGAAATATGCCCGGCGTTGTGGCATCGCCAGCTCTAGCGAGGGGCGCCACGACGGTACAGGTAGCGATCCAGAGAACGGCAACTCGCATTTTACTCCTACCGCAGACGAATCAGATCGTATCCCTCAAAGGCCGACATGTCGGAGAGAATGATACGGTCGCCGGCGTTGAGGCCTTCCAGAATCTCTATTTCCCGAAGGGAACTGCGCCCCAACCGGACCGGAACACGCCTGGCAGTCTTCCCGTCGGCCGATACCTTGAATAACGAAACTTCGGAGCCTTCTTGAGTTCCCACAGGGCGCTTCATTTTCAGCACGTGGCTGAGGCGCTCGATCTCGATTAGTCCGTCTACAGTTTTATCAGGCACGGCACCCGGTGGGAGCATGCCATCGAGTCTAACGTCCACGCTTCGCGTACCGTTGATTACTGACGGATCGATCCGGCTCACCCAGCCCGAAGCATTACCCTCGGGCGTCTGGATTTCCGCCTTTTGGCCCACGAGTATCGATCTTGCCTGGGCCTCAGGAACCGCCAAAACAGCCTTGAGCCTTCGCGGATCCATCACGACTGCAATATCAGCCCCGGCAGCAAGCTGCTGGCCAACTTGCACGAGCATTTGCTCGACAACGCCGGCGGACCCGGCCCGCACCTCTAGGGATTGGAGTTGTTCCGACCGTGACCGCAGCGTTTCCCGCAACTGATTCAAGGCGGTCTGTTTTCCGGCGATCTGCGCTTCTAAGGAGTCGCGGAGGGCCCCGCCCTTTCGCCGTTCAATGTCCAGGCGCGCAGACAAGTCCTGTACCAGATTAGTTGAAAGGCGGAAGTCCAACTCCAACTCGAGCCCCTCCTTATACAAAACTTGGTCGCGGTCGTTCTTGAGTTTCGCGTCGCGATACTGATTTTGGAGAGTGCCGACTTCGGAGTCTTGGGCCAAAAGCTGACTCTGCGACTGGGCTTTCAGATTCGCCAGATCCGATTCGGCTGTTTGGACGCCGAGCTTTGCGTCCTTCACCAACTGTTCGATCTCAGTGCTTTTCAGCTCGGCAATCACAGTTTCCGGTGAAACCGGCGCGCCGATGACGATCTTCAGAGTGTCCACCCGCCCGGCGTACGGAGCAGGGATGTGAAAAACTTCTTCTGGAGTCAGTTCCCCTAAACCACGAACCTCACGCGTCAAATCCCCTCGCCTAGCAATATCTTGCTCGACTGCTCCCGAATCGATCTCTGGGAGAGGCTTGGATCTTGTCCTGACAAGTGTGATAAGCAAGAGAACGGCCAACGCCGTAACACCGAGGAGGGTACCAACAACCCGAAATGCGCTTCCACTCCGAATTCCATATTTGCTTGAACGCCTAAGATCCTGGGACATCTGGTGAGCCCCACAATAACGATTCGCAGTCAGTGTAACAGATATCCCTTTCGGTGCAAAGTTACCAGGGGCCTGTTACCAGGGGGCTGTGTGGCACCAGGGTGTGGCAAACATGGCCCGGTGGGGCTGTTCGAATAAGCGATCGCGAAGTCGCTGCCGGAACCAGTATTTGGGGCTGCTGCCTTGCGATCAGACCCGATCGGGAGAGTCTTCTGTAATGACTGTTTTATTGCCGGAATGGTTGGCAGTCCCTGGCCCTGCTCCTTTTTGCATCCGAAAACCGCGCATTGCGGAGTTCAGGGTTGGTCACCGTGCTAGCGGCTGCCCGTGTGTGTTGACGCGCTCACGGAGACTTCGCACTTGGGTGTGGCTATTCGAATAGGCAATGGCGACATCGGCGCCGGAATCGGGCAGGTGTTCGAGCAGATGTTTCATATGGGCCACAGCAGTTTGAGCCGACAGGCGCTGAACCACGTGATAGTCCGTTTCTCCAATGATTCGCCCGTTGTACCTGCCACTTTGGATCTGTGCCGGAAATGTGCGTGCGGACCCGCCGAGGGCATCCGCCGTTATTTTCTTGGCATCGGCAAATGACGTCGCCAAATCCCCAGTGTTCGGCGCGATCCGGCTCGCCACGGCCAACTCGTCTCCCGGTCCGTCCATTTCTGGCTCCTTGCCGTGTACGACTGCGGTCCCGTGTGATGCGGCGACATGGCGATTCTCGTCGGCGGCCTGCCGATTGGGCGCATCGACAACCGGCCTTCGATCGGCAACAAGGGTCTCGTCTTGCCATGCTCCGACTCGCGTAGCTCCTCCGGTCCCTTTTTCGGGAGTCACGACCGATGGGGCAAACTGCGAATCTGCGAGTTCGACGGCTTCAATTCGGGAAATCTCGTGGTCCAACGACAGCACGTAGTCAGTTGCCAATGATGCGTCATGCGCAGCGCGGAATATTTCATTTTTGTCGTCGCGTAGTGCCTTAATCCACGAACCGACATACGCCGCGTGGTTGCCGGAATCGTGTGGGACACCCAACTCGGCCGCGATAAAGACGCTGGCAAGCTCGGCCCGGAGTTCGTCCTTCGCATAGTTGAGGTCGCCGAAACGGTACGAGTCCGAAAGTGTGGGCCGGTTCAGCCGGGAGGGGTGGCCGGTCCAATGCGCCAGCTCATGCAGCGCTGTGCCGTAATATCCAGGTGCGTCTTTGAAGGCATCTTTCGGCGGGAGATGGATGCTGTCAGTGCGACGGTTGTAAAACGCATTGTCGAGTTGATCGTGCTCGATTCGAGCGCCGGAATTGGTCAGAATTCGTTCACCAGCATGGACCGCCTCAAATGGCGAGTGTTGCTTCGCCTGGTACTCGGGGATACCGTCAATCTGCTTCGCGTTGAACACGGTATAAACTCGGTGTATCAGGCGCTGGCCGTTTTCCTGGGCCGGAGACTCGGTGCCGTGCGGTTCGGGTGCGGCGTCTTTTTCGTTTGAACGCTCCTTCACCTCCCAGAATTCGATGTGAGTTCCCTTCTCGCCTTGGCGTACTTGCCAGCCCTGTTGTGCGGCCTGCTTGTATGTCATCCATCGCGGATCTGCGTATTCCCGCCCGATTCCGGTGGCAAGGAGGTGGAGGGCGTTCCCGCCACGATAGGAACGTTCCGTGGTTGGGTTGAATGGCATGACTGAACCTTCCCATGGCTTCTGCCACGGGGCAACGCCCTCTTCCAGCATTTTGATGATCGAGTCGGTTACTTCGCGGCGGTGGTCACGGTTCTCCGCCCGGTTCGCGTTTTCAGATTTCGCGGGAGTCATCGGGCACGCTCCTCCAAAGGCTGGGTGTGCTCTGTGGTGAAGTCGGGATCAGACGGCTCGCCTTCAAAACCAGATCCGAGTAGTGGTTCGCCTCCAATTTCGTCGGGCGACGGTATTGGATTGTCGTCAAGGTCGTTCAATATATGCCTCCAGGAGTGGGTCAAAGAATGGCAGACCCCACCCGGTAGGTCGTAGCGGCGCACGGCCGTGACATCGAGGACTCGAGGTCGCTAGCGCTGGTGGGGTTCTCGGTGGCTCTTTTTCACCGCATCCCGCTCAATTGAGACGGCGGCTTGTGCAAGCGCGACCTGATAACGGCCTAGCCAACCACCCCAGCCATCTTCGGTGGGGATGATGCCTCGTTTGGCCAGCGGACGAACCGTTGCCTCCAGGTAGCGTCGGTTCCGCAGGATCTTCTCGGCATCGCCAAAGTCCTCGACTTCAACTATCGGTCGCCCGTTCTCGAACTGCTTTCGGAGACGCACGAACGAATTCGGACGGAGTTGCCCTCTGCCACGCGCATCTTCTAACTCCGGCGAGTAATATACCAGGTGTACCCTGGCATCGGTGCCTTCGATGAGGACGTATTGGCGCCCGGCGTTCCCGCCATGCTCGTCTTCGCCATGTACCAACACGCGGCCCTCCAGGGATCTTAGATTCCGTTGGTCTAAGACCACAAGCTGCAGACGCTCGTCCGATAAGAGTGTGCCGTGCGCACCGAGCATCTTCTGGCGATCCCCGGCACGCTGCATCGCCCGCAGCACACCCTCAAGATCGCTCCGGACATGCCACTCTCCAGATCCGACCTCCTCGGCAAGGCCCATTTTCTGTAGTACCATCAGCCGGGCGGCGATATGCTGCTCCCGGGTCTTTGCGAATTCGCCGCGGACCGCGTTGACGTTCCGGCGCACAACGAAGTGGCTGCCGCCATTCCCGCCGTCGGTCTGCCTGGCAGCGCTTGCCCGATTGATAATGCGGTCCAAGGACGTATACCGGCACTCCTGAATCTCCCGCCGCTCGGCCGCCATCGCGTCCGCCTGGTTCCGATACCCAATCTGACGCGTGCAAAGATCCTCGGCAATGGAACGTATCCCGTTGCGGATGTACTCGCGCCCGAGATCGAGTGGGGAGCCATCATCTTTAATTCCGCGCAGAGCTACGTGAACGTGCGGGTGTTCGGTATTGAAATGTGGGACAGCAACCCAGTCCAGGCGCGACCCCAGATCCTTTTCCATCCTGCTGATGAGATCACGACTCAGTTGGTTCAGGTCGATTCGTTCGCCGAATTCCGGCGATATGATCATTTTCCAGAGTCGCAGATCGCCGGCTTTCTGCCACTCATCGAGAATATCAGCCAGCCCGACGCCGTCGGCCTGGTTCCCAAAAACGCTGGCTTGGTCGCTTAGTCTTACGCTCTCGCGAGATATGTAGCGGCCATGGGCTCGCCACTGCCCAGTAATTCTATTCGGCGAGTACATCATGCGCACCGCGCATCGCTGGTTGAACTCCCGCCGACCGCCACCGGCACCGTGGGACCGCCGGCTTCGGCGCCGCCGAGAGCTTCTGGCGTATCGAAGGACGGTCCTCATAGCGGGAGACCAGGCGAACGCTTCGCTTTCCCGCGAAGCTCGGGGGCGCCGAGGACGAATCCGGAATTCCCGCTCGCCCTCACTTTTCGTTGCCACGGCCCAACAACTCTTTCATGGCGGCATCGGAATCGCCGGCCATCCCGATGCCCACGCTCTTAAGAAAACGGTCATAGCGCGCTTTACCGCGTGCGACGGCTTGGTCATGTACCTCCTTCGGAGGCTCTGGCACACAGGTCAAGAGTGTCTTCGCCAACACATCGACAAAAGCGAACAGCGCCTGCTGACCTAAACGCAGATTGCGAATTTCTCGGGCCATTCGATCCAGAGTCGCCGCGATTCTCTGCTCCGCGGCATCGACGCCGCTTTCCCGGCCAGCCAGTTCCCGCTCAATCGCGGCACGTATAAACGCACTGCGACTGGCAAACCCGCCTCTCTTCGCCGCCGACTCGATCTGATCGTGAAACTTCGCGTCATATCGCAGACCATGCGTACCAGCCTTCTGTTTCCGCACTTTCGTCATTGGTACCCCCCTCTGTAGGTGCGGGCTCGGCCTCTATGTGACACCGCCAGCGCCGTTGCACAACGTGCAACAGAACAGGTTCGCCCGTTGCACGCGAAAACCTATTCACCAGGCTGATCTTAGGGGCAGATCCGTCCTCATCTGCGCCGCATTTCCTTTATGTTCCACTACCGGTATTTGCTGCCGTTTTTCGCGGAGCCAAGCTGACTACCCTGTCGCAGGATGTCGCATGTTGCCGCAAATCATCGTGGCGCTGCGGATGGTCGCGTTATGCCGCAATGCGCCGTGATTTGCCGCAAACATGCTTTTCCTCACAGCGCCGCTCCAAAATCTTAACGCCCGTGTCCCGCCCCCCCTAGCCCATGGCTTACAGTATGTGGACCAGTTTCCCACACTGATGGACCGTCAGATTCTTCGAGCCGGCACGAAAGTGCTCAACGCAATTTCTGCGGTTGCGCGTCCCAAAATGTCTCCGGCAGTCAGTTCGTAATTAGAGCGAGGATTTTTGTGCCCAGTGAACACGACGCAGATAATTCGCCCAATTGGATCAGTCAGACGCGTTCCCGCCTCGCGTTGCGCCGCTCGGAAAAGCCTACCACCAAGGCCGGCCAGATCCGAGCGTTATGGCCTGACATTGAAGCCGCCATCGCCGTCGGCCAAACCATGAAGACCATATGCGCATGGTTGGCGGAAGATGCCGGGATTACTCTTACCGTTACCAGTCTGACCTCCTATATCAGCCGCAGACGACGGCGCGAAAAAGCGAATCGGCACTCTGAAGTTCCATTGCCGCAGCCGGTTCAACTTGATTTCGGATCAGTTCCAACATGGCGCGGGCCTAGCCCACGCCTTACTCCCGAGACTCGGATCACGCAACCGGCTCACGATCCGCTGGCTCAGGCCATGCGTGTTCTATCGCGGCCTAAGATGGATATCCGGAAGATGCACAACGACGGCGACCCAGAGGGCGGAAATCTGATTTGAGGAGAGGAAATCACTATGGCCAAAAACAGTACGAACGGAGATGGAGCGACAATCACTAACGGCTCCGCTGCTACTCCCACGGTTCACCTGGTTCTCCAGGGCAAGGGCGGGGTCGGCAAGACCGTGGTAGCCGGCTGGCTTTCGGAGTTCCTGATCAGCCGCGGACAACCGGTTCAATGCATCGACGGCGATCCGGTCAATCGGTCCCTTGCGCAGTACAAGGCCCTCCCGGTCGAAAAATTGGATCTGGTGAATCAGGACGGCGTTGTCGTGCGTTCCTGCTATGACGGGCTGATTGACCGCTTCGTGAAAGAAGAAGCTGTATTCGTTCTGGACAGCGGCGCGACCGCCTTTCTGCCCTTCTGGAGCTACATCGTTGAATCGGACATCATGGCCGTCCTGCGCGGGGCGGGCAGGCGCGTCTACGTGCATATTCCGATCAGCGGTGGAGAGATGCTGAACGATACGTTGCTCGGGTTTAAGACCCTTGCGGAGACCGCCGTCGAGAAGAGCTTAATTGTGTGGGTCAACGAATATTTTGGTCCCATCAAGCGCGACGGCAAAACATTCGATCAGATGCAGGTTTACGTCGACAACCGGGACAAGGTTCTCACGTCGATTGGAATCCCTCAACGTTCACCCGATACGTTCGGCGAAAATATCCGGCGCATGCGCGAGAGAAAGCTCACCTTTCAGGAAGCAACCGGAATATCGCTCGACTTTTATCTCGTAGAGAAGTCGCGACTCTGCCGGGTGCGCGACGAATTGTACGAGCAACTGGAGCAGACGCCATTTGCGTGAGCTGGTTCTTCGGGCCATACGCGCGCCGCGCCCAAAACCTGATTCAACTGGCAGTAGCGACAAAGCGGTGAATCTATGAGCCCGGCCCGCATCGCCCCACCGCCACACGATGCAGGTAACCACTTCGAGCACCCTGCTGAGTCAAGACAGACTGCACCCCCGAGAGTCGGCGAAGGCTCTCACACACGTGGTGTTGTCGTGGCGCGATGACACCACCTTGCAAGTGCGTGGCATGTTCCATGGGTTCGACATCCCGAGCAAAGGCAAAGTGGCCATAAGCTTCAATCCCGAGGATGATCGGCTGCCCGAGATGTTCATTCGGGGCGCAGGCATGTACCCGGCACATCTCAACCCGGAGAACACCGTCGGCACGGTGCAAGCATCGAGCATGCGCTGCGATCGCTGGAGAGAGTTGCCACTCAACAACAGGAGCGCGCCGGTTACCTCCAGAAGACGCTCACCGATTACCAGGCCCAAGCGAACCGGCCGTTTCAGAATGAAGCGCGCCTCAAAGAATTGCTTGTGCGTCAGGAACAAATCAATGCCTTGCTGGACCTCGACAAGGACGAGCGACAGGTAGCGGAAGCGGCCCGCGATCGCGACGATCTCACGGTGCCAAACCAAACGAAGGAGATCGCGGCCGCGCCGAACGTTGAGCATTCCTCCTTGTCGCTGCCACAGAACGGCACCCAGAAACCGTCGGAGAACGGCCGGGCCGACCTCGCCAAGTCGGCGATGGAATACATGCGGCATTCGCGGATGTCGATAGCCGCGATCAGTGAGCGAACTGGCCCAGACACCGGCGTAGTGAGCGGGACCGCAGTCGCGATCAATGGTCACCCTCCTGGCGGTCGCTACTGCCCCCAATCGGTCGTGGTCCTCGAACTCAGCAGTTCCTGCGGCAGTGTCGCGGTGGGTGCCGACGTACGTATACGGTTCAGCCAAGGACGAGCCACCGTTGAGGCTCCAGAGCGAGGCCGCAGCCGGTGAGCGGGCTGCGCCGATTGAGACTCGCCGCTATTCGCTGACGTCAATAGAACAAGCCAGCGGCCCGGTCGGCCGAAATCCAATGGCAGGTCTGTTGCCGACGAGAACCCCGTCGCCCACAGGCTACGGGCGCAGAGGGCGCGCCGTTTATAATGCCGAATCGCTGTCGGGTGAAGGTCCTTTCTGTCCGCTACCAGTTATGCCGGACAAACTGATACCCAACGCCCCTAGATCCTAGAATGCCAAGGAAACTGCACCTGCGCAATCTCCCGTGCTGGTGTCCGCACGGCGACCCTATGCGACCGGCGTCACGATTCGCAGGCGTTGAGGCGTACAGATTAGGCAGGCACATGGAAAATGCATCGAACATCCTAAGGCGATGGACGTTAGCTTCCCGAGCGACGCGAATGAGCGATCCTCGGGACTGATCATGTAATCGTGACCACCGGAGCCCTGCGCCGGGCTTGAACGGGCGACGAGCTAATTATGAGTCATCAACCGATTGCATTCGAGCCAACGTTGACCAGCGAGGAAGCGGCACGGCTCCTCAACATCCACCCGAAGACCCTTCAGCGCATGGCGCGAAGGGGGCAGGTGCCGGCACGTCGTATTGGAGATCTCTGGCGGTTCCGCGCATCGGAACTGGATGCCTGGTTTCGCGGCAAGCGTGATAAATTGGAATCGCCACTCGTGCCGTGATTGACGAAAGGAAATACGTTGATTACGCGCACACGATATCAGTACGGAAGTTTGCAGCCGAAGGCGCGGACAAGCGGCGAGATGATGTGGGAATTCCGCTATTACGAAATCGACTCCCAGGGCGAACGGCAGCGCCGTACCGCCACGGTTGGATCGCTGGCGGATTACCCCACCGAGTCCGCGGTTCGCAAGTCACCTGAAGTTCAAGCCCTGCTGTTGCGGATCAATTCCGAAGCGGCTAAACCCGGTGCCCCTGCTCTGACATTTGGAGCGGTGCTTGCCCGTTACGAAAAGGAGGAAATGCCCGAACGATATTCGACGAGCTCGTCATACAAATCCAACATCAAAATGCATATTCGTCCGCGATGGGCCGAGACGCCTCTCGCGGCGATGAAATCTCTGGCCGTCGAGGATTGGCTGAAGAGCCTTTCCCTCGCGCCCAAGACGAAGAGCCACATCCGGAGCCTAATGCACACAATTTTTCAGTGTGCCCGGCGCTGGGAGCTGGTCGAAAAGAATCCGATCGAGCTCGTACGCGTCCGTGGCGGATCCAAACGTCTGCTGACGCCGCGGGTTTTGACGCCAGAGCAATTCTGCTCCCTACCGCCCCTGCTCCAGGAACCCTACCGAACGCAAGTCTGGATCGCCGGGTGCCTTGGGCTTAGGGCAAGCGAAATCATGCCGCTGAAATGGTCGGACCTGGATTTCGAGGACCGCACCATCCTTGTACAGCGCAGCATGGTTCATGGCAGAGGCTCCGATGTGAAGACGGAGTATTCCAGAGACCGGGTGCCTCTCGATCCGGCCCTGCTTGAAATCCTGCTCGCGCATCGCGAGCGGTACCACCGCACCGAGGAGGATTGGCTGTTTGCCAATCCCGAAACCGATCGGCCCTACCATCAGGACACGATCCAGCAGAACCATATCCGCGAAGCCGGCAAGGACGCCGGTCTCGGCGATGGAATCGGTTGGCATACGTTCCGGCACAGCTACCGGTCATGGCTGGATGACACGGGAGCGCCGACAACCGTCCAAAAGGAGTTGATGCGCCACGCCAGCATCCAGACCACGATGAACGTTTACGGCAAGGCCATGACAGACAGCAAACGTCGGGCCCATAGCAAAGTTGTTGAATTGATCTTAAAGCCCAGGAAAAACCCGGAATCCGAAAGTGGCGACCACGCTGTCGCAGCTGTCGGAGCCTAATGGGAGTTTTTGGGAGTTTCTCGGTTCGCTCGTAATCCGCGTAACCTATTGAAAAAATTGGTTGCGGGGGAAGGATTTGAACCTTCGACCTTTGGGTTATGAGCCCAACGAGCTACCAGACTGCTCCACCCCGCAATCACATCGTAGCGCATGACGCCCCATCGGTCAAACTTCCATCGCGCAATCGGTTAGTGCTGATATACCCGCACATAATCGACCAGCATTGTCTGAGGGAATTTCGACGTATCGTCGGGATTCCCCGGCCAGCCACCGCCGACGGCCAGATTGAGTAGAAGATAAAACGGGTGATCGTAAGCCCATTTGGCGCCCGCCGGTAGACTCGCCGGGGTAACGGCGTGATATTGCTTGCCATCGACGTACCAGCGGATCGCTTCCGGCTCCCATTCGACGGCGAACACGTGGAAATCATCGCAGAATCGCTGGCCCCCCGGCAGCGAAAAGGGCGCGCCGATGCCATGCGCCCCCGAGTAGCCGGGACCGTGGACAGTGCCGTGCACGGTCGACGGCTCGCGGCCGATGTTCTCCATAATGTCGATCTCGCCGTTGGCCGGCCATCCCGAGGCGACCTCTCCCATCATCCAGAATGCCGGCCAAATGCCCTGGCCATACGGGATCTTGATGCGCGCTTCGAATTTGCCATAGGCCTGCGCGAACTTGCCGCGCGTCTGGATGCGCGCCGAGGTGAATCCGCGCGCGACGCCGTCGGGGCCGCGGTAATTCTCCTTCAGCGCTTGGATCACCAGCATCCCGTTTTGAAGGTAGAGATTCTGCGGCCGGTCGGTATAATACTCCAGTTCCCTGTTGCCGAAGCCGTTTCCGCCTTTCACATAGGTCCACTTGGCGGCGTCGAGCTTCGCGCCATCGAATTCATCGTGCCAGACCAGTTTCCATTCCGGCGCCTCGCCCTGTGTTTCCGCAGCGCCGCCGGCGAGCGAGCGATAGTAGTCGCGTAGAACGTAGAACGCCTCCTTGCGTTCGCCGCGATCGGAAAAGAGCCCCTTGCGATTGAAATAGTCCTGGATGCCGGCCAGCAGACGCCGCGGCGAGCGGAAATCCACCAGCACCCATGCGATGGTTCCGCTCAGGAACGGGATCCGCTGGAACATGGCCACCTGGCGGCGGTAGACATCGGCTTGAAACTCTTCTGTCCAACGTTCCCCGGCGGCGCCGTGACGCCCGGCCTGCGCGTCGGCTCCGAATTCGCTCAGCACGAATGGCTTGTCGAATGCGGTTTTCCACTGCGTGCGATCGATTCTTTCCGGCATGCCATCGTACCAGCCGATGTATTCATTGCAGGAGACCACGTCAAGGTACCGGCCGAGCGAATCGTCCACCATGACCGTATTCGCATCGATGCGATGGGTTTCGAGCGCCGCGGTCACCAGGCGCGTGCTATCGAGTTCGTGCGCCAGGGCCGCCAATGTCGAGAGGAATTTCAGCCGCGGTTCGCTCAATGGCGTTTCATTCGCCACCGACCACAAAATCACCGAGCCGCGATTCTTATCGCGCGAGATCATTTCCGTGAGCTGCTGTTCGGCATTGCGGAGCGTCTCGGGATTCTCCCACGCGATGGTCCAATACACCGGCACTTCGGACCACACCAGCAGCCCCATCTCATCCGCCAGGCGGGTCATTACTTCGTCGTGGGGGTAGTGCGGCAAGCGAACGAAATTGCATCCCGTCTCCTTCGCCCACCCGAGCAGCGTGCGGGCATCGGCCTCCGAGAACAGCCGGCCCGTGTGAATCGGCGATTCGGCGTGCACCGAGACTCCGCGCAGATGGAGCGGCCGGCCGTTCAGCAGGAGCGTTCGGCCGGATGCCTGGATGGAACGGAACCCGATGCGGTCGGCGACGTGCTCATCGCCCGTCTCAATCGAGACGTCGTATAGCTTGGGATTCTCCGGCGACCACAGGGTGAGGTGCGCGTCCACGGTGAACTGGGCATACCCGTCGGCATCGGGCGTCACGCTCTTCGAAATCCCGGCCTCCGGAATGCGGATGGTCACTGGCAGTTGTTTGCGCGCGCCGTTCAGGCGAACCCAGCCGGCGATTCGGGTCTCCGATCCCCTCTCGAGTTGCACCAGGTAGTCTTCGACAAAGGTATCCGGCTCGTCAACCAGCTTTACGCTCCGCGTGAGTCCGCCATAGTTCCACCAGTCGGTCATGAGTGTCGGTACGCCTTCAGCGTGCCGCTCGTTGTCCACCATCACGATCAGAAAGTTTCCCTTGTCGCGCAGGAGGCCGGTGATTTCGAATTGGAACGGGGTAAATCCGCCAAGGTGTTCTCCCAGCTTCTTCCCATTCAGGAATACGATGGCGTGGTAATTGGCCGCTCCGAACCAGACGAACTGGCGCCGGCCCGGTTTGGCGCCGTAGTCGAAGTCCTTCTTATACCAGACGGCGCCCTCATAAAACAGCAATTCGGGCCGCTGGGTGTTCCAATCGCCGGGCACGGCCAACTGCCCGGAGCTATCGAAATCGTATTCCACCACTTCGCCCGCGGCAGTCGGTTTCTTATTGGCCCCAAATCCGCCATCGGCATATGGCCGGTAACGATAGTCGAGATATCCCGACTGATAGGGATCGACGATTGCCCGCCATTGCCCATCGAGCGGGACGGTCTGGCGTCCGCCGGCGTTTTGAATGAGCGGCGCCTGATTTGCGGCAGAGAGATCCGCGGCGGACAATATGCCACCCAGGCACATCGACGCCATGAAGAGGAAAGCAGTTTTCATCAGATTGCTCGCTTTGCAGATATTCGCATCTGCGACATGCCATTCCTGCCCGATGGTATCATGAGGGCTTCGATGTGAATCAATTTGCCGGCAGCACGACCACTCCGCCCACCGAATGGCGCGAATTGTTGCAAAGGGTGGCGGCCGCTCCCCGTTTTCAGAAGTCGAAGCGTCTTCGCGAGCTGCTTCTTTATCTGGGCGAGCGAGGTCTTCAAGACCCCGCTTACATTCTGCGCGAGCAGGAGATCGGCGTCGACGTCTTTGGCCGGTCGGCGGACTACGACACCAGCCATGACACGCTGGTCCGCGTGCAGGTCTCGCAACTCCGCAAGAAATTGCAGGAGTACTTCAGCGAGGAAGGCCGCGACGAGCTCTTAATTATCGAAATTCCAAAAGGAAACTACGCGCCGGTTTTCCGGCCGCGCGCCGAATTGCTGGAAACCGCGCCCGCCGCGGCTCCCTACCTGCCGCCGCAGACGGCGCCGGCGTCCGCGCCAAAAAGGCGGCCGACATTCTGGCTTGGAATGGGCGCGGGACTGCTATTGATGGGGCTGGCGTGGTGGCTGTCCGGATCGTTTCGGCAGCCCGCCGTCAATCGCACGGTGACTGACCTCTGGCGCCAGCTTTTCGGCAACGGACAGACCACCTACGCGGTGCTGGCCGATGTCAACCTCATGATCTTCGAGAACCTGATCGGCCGCACCATCCCGGTCTCCGAGTATGAGACGCACGAGTTCGATGCTCTCGCCGAACAATACATCCCCGATCCGGCTCAACGCGCCCTGGCCCACGAGGTGGTGAATCGCGTAGCGACCTCAGTGTCCGACGTGCTCGCCACGCGAGAATTCGGAGTCGTGGCCGCGTCGCAGCGCCTGCCTCTGAATCTGTTGAGCGCGCGCGACTCTTCGTCCTCGCTGGTGTCCTCCCAAAACACGATCCTGCTGGGAAGTTTGCGCTCCAATCCCTGGGTCAGCCTGTTTGAGAACCAAATGAATTTCCAGACCGACTACCAGGAGAAACCGGCGGCGGTGCGTTTCGTGAATCGTTCGCCGCTCGCGGGAGAGGCGGCGGACTACCGGGCCGAATGGCGCCGGACCGGATATTGCCGCGTCGTCTTCCTGTCGAATCCCAAGCGCACGGGGAATGTGCTCGTGATTTCCGGCACGGATGTGATCTCCACCGAAGCCGGCGCCCGCTTCGTCACGTCGGAAGACTCCATCCGGCAGCTTCGTCAGAAGCTGGGGCTGCGGCCGGGGGAGCTCTTCCCGCATTTCGAGGTGCTGCTCCAGACGCAGGTATTGAACGACAGCATTCCCTGGTTCGAACTGGTGGCGTACCGGCCGCACAAGCGCGGCCGAAACGGCGGGTACAATAAGTGATGCGGGCCCTTCGCGGCACACCTCGATGCGGCTATACACATAACGGGCTTGGTTGCCACCTGTGAGACGAGACGTGGCATCGTCGAGCCGAAAACTGCCAGCGCGATCGATGTCAAAACCAGGTAGCCGGCCCAGGCCCAGCCGGTGGTTCGCCGAACTACCGCCGGTCACGTACGGCGATAGAGTACGTGTCCGAGCGGAACGACTAGTCGACAGCGCCAGGACATTTCAAAACGGGGGACACAGCCCGGGATTATGCACTTGCCTAGGAGTCATTTCGCGGCGGGCCAAAATGGTACGCAATGCTACAGTTTTGGCTCAAATGCATCCTTCGCCGTGGGGTTAATTCTTGTCGACGACAGTTGCCCACCGTTACAAGTACTGATAGTCCTAAACCCATCGAAATTGCACCTCGTGAAAGTTAAGAAGTGCAGCCGTCTTTTGAAATTCCGACGACGAAGGACGAGCCTGCTGCTCCGCCCGTTGCAATTCCGGATCCGTCCAAACCGAAAGGGCCCGTACCCATCGCGCGGGAAATCCCCGTAGAGCCACCGGTGGATGAACCCCAGCCCCGAAGAGCCCCGCATACCCCACGCCGAGTTTTGGGTAATCGACCCCGGAATGGTCGCGGCGACTCTTCAAAGCGGCGGCGATTCTGGCAAACGACCTGGCGATCGGCGCTGCGGGGATATGAAACGCACGACTACCGGCTGCCGAGGACGCTGGCGAACCTGCGCGTGGTGCTGGCGCTATTCAGCCGCACCGATTGCGGAACAGTGTTGCCGTCGGTGACGCGTTGCACCCCGGGGCCTTTGCGATCCCACTGGACCTTCACTTGGCCGTTATCGGCCGATACGGAGAGTGCCAGGTAGGGATTCGGCTCATGGGGCAGCCCAGCCGGCGTCCGGTACGTTTGCGTACGCCCGGCACGCGGAACGCGTTGACGTGACGCGGATTGCGTCCGAACCGGCGGGCCAGATGGCGAAAGAACAGACCAGCTTCCTCGGCTGGCTGCCGGCGCAGAAGGAGACGGGGAAGATCCGCAAACGGCCCAGGATCGCGATGCCGAAGCGCAAAGGGCCGACAAGCTGCAGAAGGCTCTGAATTCTCAGGCGGCCAAGACGCGCAAGCTGGAAAAAGATCTGAAAAAGGGACCAACTGGAGAAAAGCAAGCAGACTCCTGAGGTCGCCAAGAACAACCAGGCGCGAGTGATCTCGCGAAAGCGATTTAAACTCAGTACGTTAATCGACGTAGCCTACGGTAATGCACTTCCTCCGAAGGGAGCATGGACCCTAATATCGTGGCTATGTTGCTCCGAGAAAGTCGTCTGCTTTTCTGGACGCTGCCGCTCGTGTTTCTTCCGGCTCGCCGAGACGAGCGCGCCGTTCTCCGTCGAATTGCTCTCGTGCAACTCAAGAAGTGCATCGACGCGCGACATTGTCCGTCGTACCCTGGACTGACCCCTCAGTCGTATTTTTCTCTGGAGAGTCAAAAGTGATTTGTCCCAGCCAGCGCATCCCAGTACCCTTATTTTCTGTCCTTAGTCTCCTTTTCCCCGTCTTAGCTTTCGGTCAGGATGGCGCCCTTCGTGTCATCGACCCGGCGCCGTCCAAGGATGGAACGATCGTCACCACCGAGGCCGCGCTTTCTCTGAAGGGCACTCTGGCCTGGAAGGGCGGCGACAAGCGCGTGTTGTGGGAGAGCAATCGCGGATTCAGCGATCTGGCTACGGTCACGTTAGCGGACGACCGGCAAACGGTTCTGTGGAACTCGACTTCGCCGATACCTCTGCGTCCGGGAGTCAATCATGTGCGAATCAAAGCGCTCGGACAACCCGGCGCGGCAACATTCGTGAACGTCCTGTATACGCCGCGATCGCCGGCGGCCGCCGAACCGTTGAGAACCACGACCTTTCAAGGGAAGCAAGTCAGGTACGAGGAGCGGGACGGACTGGCGATTTATCAAAATGATATTATCCTTGGCAAGGCTGCAGATCTGGCCGCGGGTACATCCACGAATCCGCCTTCGCCCAAGGGAATAAAGGGGATGCACGCCAATGCATTAACCATTGGCCCCAATCTTTTCACTTCGACAGGGCTATGGCCGGTGGTGAATGGCGTGGCCCGGGTACCATACACGATTACACCTCAGAGCACCGCCAACACGGCGAACATCAATGCCGCGATCGCAGAATCCAATACCCAGTTGACAGGCATCGTGCAATGGGTCCCGGCTACCTCCAGCGACGTGAATCTGGTGAATTTCGACTTTGATCCTACGAATCTGAGCGGCGCGTGCGAGGCGTCGGTGGGAATGGTTGGGAACACCCAGACCATTGGAGGTTCGATCAACTGCACCGTCACCACCATTCTGCATGAAATGGGGCATGCACTCGGTCTGTACCATGAGCAGTCGCGCGCGGATCGCAACGCCTACGTAAACTTCATGGAGCAGAACATCGACAAGCCCAACGAAGGGAACTTCGACCTCATACCCGCGAACATCGCCTCTGCGAGCGTCGACGCCGGCCTGTACAATTACGCGTCGATCATGGAATACGGTCCCTTCAGTTTCGATAAGGATGGAGTCTCGCCCACCCTGGAAACGATTCCAGCCGGGATGGTGCTCGGTACGACGATGCCTCAGTACACCACGGGCGACCTGGATGGAATCATGCGCCTCTACGCGCATGCGCCGAGCGCCATCACCGTCGACACCAATCCCAGCGGATTGCAGGTGCTCGTGGATGGGGCCCAATGTACTGCCCCGTGCGCCTTCACCGCTTGGACAACCGGTTCCCAACACACCCTGAATGTCCCGCTGGATGCCCACAATCAAACGCTGCAAACGCTCAACGGCCAAAACTATATTTTCGGGCGCTGGAACGCCTCCGCAACTGGGGGGAGCGTTCCTTCGAACGGAGGGTGTCCGTCGACAGGCTGTTCGGTGATGGTTACCAATTCGCCAGGCAACGGCACATTGCTGAGTCCCTCCACTTCACCCGCCATTACCGGCTATCTAGCCAGCTTCATTCCTGTCCATCCTTACAGCCCCGTGGTGTCGCCCGCGGGCGATGGCACAATCACGCCAATGCCCGCGCCCAGCACGCTGACTATCAACGGCACATCCGCGAATTATTATCAGGATCGCCAGTTAGTCACGTTCACGGTAACCCCGAACGCCGGGTTCAATTTTCTTTTTTGGGCCAACGTACCGGTTTTTAACATTTACATAAATCCTCTTACGTTTTACATAACTGACAATTTTGATTCTTCCTTTAATGGCAACCCTACAACCGCCACGCTGGTGTCCGACGCGGTGACCACCATCACGGCCAGTTCCCCGGATCTCAGCGCGGAAGGTATTTTTCCGGGATTTGCGATCGCGGTGACAGATGGGAAGGGGAACACGAGTACAGCCTACACTCCGACCAACTTTGACGCCACCTATAACGGCGCGGGGTTCGCTTCCGGAGAGACGCTCACCTTCACTTCCGCGGCCTCTGCGTCGCCGGTGACCACCAACATCAGCTATACGTTTAATAATTGGTCGGGCGCGGGGACCCCGAGCGGCGATACGCTCAGCGTGCAGGTGCCAGCCTCCGGCCGGAGTAATTCCACCGCGAACTATACGCCCAGCTTCCGTTCGATCGTGGACCCGGCAATTGGAACTGCAACGTTCTGTCCGGACAGTTCGGGCCACAACGAGTTGACTGTGACCGCCTCCCCCCCTGGAACCAATCAGAACGGGACGTTCGGCAATGTGGACGCGTTCTTCAACACCGGTACTGTGGATTTCACCGCGAGCACGGGAGCGAGCGGGTTGAGTTTCGTCGGATGGTCGCAGGATTTTTCGGGGACCACTAACCCGCTTTCATATCCTCTCACAGGGCAGGTGCTCGGGACGGCTAACTTTAATCTGAGCGGGATCACAACTCCGCTTTCGGTCACCGGCATTTTGCCCGTTCCGACGGTAACCACCGGGCCTGTGACACTTACCGTTACAGGCACCGGGTTCTCCACGAGTACTTCGACGCTCTTCACATACTACGTCGATCCCAGCACCGGCATTTATCACTACCGTTCCAATACTCCGGGCACTTCGACTCAATTGACGATGCAATTGTGCGGAGCAGGTGCGGGTTGCCCTGACGGCGAGCCATCCACTTGGCCCGGGGATATTTCGACCGCGGGTTATTACCAGATTGTGGTGCTGAATGTGGAAACCGCCACCAACTGCAACCCCAGCGCAACGGCTACTTTTGCTGTCGCCAACTCCGCCGGACCACCGGTGCTCGGAATCACCAAGTCGCACGTTGGAAATTTCTCTCCCGGCCAACAGAATGCCCAGTACACCGTTTTGGTGAGTAACACGGGAACCGGACCGACTGTTGATCCCGTCACCGTGACTGAAACCGCGCCATCGGGTGAGACGCTGGTCTCGATGTCGGGATCGGGATGGACTTGCACGTCGGGCGGTAATACCTGCACGCGATCCGACGCTTTGTCCGCCGGAATGAGTTACGGCGCCATCACCGTGACCGTCGACGTTGCTTCGAATGCAACTTCGCCACAAGTGAACACGGTCCTGGCGAGTGGCGGGGGATCGGCTTCGGCGACGGCTACCGATTCCACCATGATCGGTTCCATGACGGCGCCGACGATTGCCAAGGCGTTCAGTCCCGCGTCGATTTCATCAGGTGGATCTTCGACGGTCACGCTGACCTTGACCAACAGCAACACTACGGCTCTGACCGGTGGCGCGTTCACCGACACGCTTTCGAACATGAGCGCGGCGGGCGGTTCGGTGGGAGGCACCTGCCCGGGAACGACGCCAGGTGCGTTGACCGCCGGGGCAACGGCCCTGAGCTTCAGCGGGATCACGATTCCGGCCAGCGGCAGTTGCACTGTGACATTCAACGTCGCCAGCACGACAAACGGCACAAACCCCAACACAACCTCCGGCGTGACGACAACTCAAACGCCGACTGCCGGTGCGGCCAGCAATTCCGCCGATCTGACCGTCACCGCGCTCGCGGCGCCGACGATTGCCAAGGCGTTCAGTCCCGCATCGATTTCATCAGGTGGATCTTCGACGGTCACGCTGACCTTGACCAACAGCAACACTACGGCTCTGACCGGCGGCGCGTTCACCGACACGCTTTCGAACATGAGCGCGGCGGGCGGTTCGGTGGGCGGGACCTGCGAAGGAACGACGCCAAGTACGTTGACCGCCGGGGCAGCGGCCCTGAGCTTCAGCGGGATCGCGATTCCAGCCAGCGGCGGTTGCACCGTGACATTCAGCGTCACCAGCGCGACAAACGGCACAAACCCCAACACAACCTCCGGTGTGACGACGACTCAAACGCCGACTGCCGGCGTGGCCAGCAATACCGCCGACCTGACCGTGACTGCGCTTTCGACGCCGACCATTGCCAAAGCGTTCGCTCCGGCGACGATTCAATCCGGCGGATCTTCCACCGTCACGCTGACTTTGACCAACAGCAACACTATCGCGCTGACCGGCGGCGCGTTCACCGACACGCTTTCGAAGATGAGCGCTTCGGGCGGTTCGGTGGGCGGGACCTGCGTGGGAACGACACCCACGTCGCTGACGGCCGGGGCAACGGCGCTGAGCTTCAGCGGGATCGCGATTCCAGCCAGCGGCAGTTGCACGGTGACATTCAGCGTCACCAGTTCAACAGCCGGTTCACTGCCGAACACAACCTCCGGTGTGAAGACGACGCAAACACCCACCGCCGGTAGCGTCAGCAACAAGGCGACACTGACGGTGCTGGCCGCGCCGACCATCGCCAAGGCATTCAATCCCGCGTCGATTCTATCGGGCGGATCTTCCACTGTCACGCTGACCTTGAAAAACACCAACACTACCGCGCTGATGGGCGGCGCATTCACCGACACGCTTTCGAATATGAGCGCGGTGGGCGGCGCGGTGCGCGGCACCTGCGCAGGAACGACGCCGAGTACCTTGACCGCCGGTGCAACGGCGTTGAGCTTCAGCGGGATCACGATCCCAACCAACAATAGTTGCACGGTGACGTTCAGCGTCACCAGCTCCACGCCGGGCTCGCAGCCCAACACCACTTCCGGTGTGACGACGACGCAGACGCCGACCGCGGGTACGGCCAGCAATACCGCCACGCTCAGCGTCGGCTTACCGACGATCACGAAGGCTTTCAATCCGACATCGATTCCATCCGGTGGATCTTCCACCGTCACTCTGACTTTGAAAAACACCAACACCACCCCGCTGACCGGCGGCGCATTCACCGATACGCTTTCGAAGATGAGCGCGTTGGGTGGTGCAGTGGGCGGGACCTGCGTGGGAACGACACCCACGTCGCTGACGGCCGGGGCGACAGCACTGAGCTTCAGCGGGATCACGATTCCGGCCAACAGCAGTTGCACCGTGGCCTTCAGCGTTACCAGTTCGACCGTGGGCTCGCTTCCCAACGCAACCTCAGGCGTGAAGACGACGCAAACGCCCACCGCCGGCACGGGGAGCAACACTGCGACGCTCGACGTGGGCGCACCGACCATTGCCAAAGCGTTCGCTCCGTCGACGATTCAATCGGGCGGATCTTCCACCGTCACGCTGACCTTGACCAACAGCAACACTGCGGCTCTGACCGGCGGCGCGTTCAGCGACACGCTTTCGAAGATGAGCGCGTTGGGTGGTGCAGTGGGCGGGACCTGCGTGGGAACGACGCCCACGTCGCTGACGGCCGGGGCAACGGCCCTGAGCTTCAGCGGGATCACGATTCCGGCCAGCGGCAGTTGCACGGTGACATTCAGCGTCACGAGTTCAACAGCCGGTTCACTGCCGAACGCGACCTCCGGTGTGAAGACGACGCAAACACCCACCGCCGGTAGCGTCAGCAACACGGCGACGCTGACGGTGCTGGCTGCGCCGACCATTACCAAGGCATTCAATCCCGCGTCGATTCCATCGGGCGGATCTTCCACTGTCACGCTGACCTTGAAAAACACCAACACTACCGCGCTGACGGGCGGCGCATTCACCGATACGCTTTCGAACATGAGCGCGGTGGGCGGTGCGGTGGGCGGCACCTGCGTAGGGACGACGCCGAACACGTTGACCGCCGGTGCAACGGCGCTGAGCTTCAGCGGGGTCACGATCCCAGCCAACAGCAGTTGCACGGTGACGTTCAGCGTCACCAGCTCCACGCCGGGCTCGCAGCCCAACACCACTTCCGGTGTGACGACGACGCAGACGCCGACCGCCGGCACGGCCAGCAATACCGCCACCCTGACTGTGAATTAGTTGTTGGCGCCAGCCTCACGCCAATGAAAAAGGCGGCTCAAAGTGTCGCTCATTTGAGGAAGCCGGAACGGCACACTTGGGATATGTCTTTCGATGGCAGCTTTCGCCGGGCTCCTCTGCGCGCACACCGATTCGCGCACGCGGATTGCAGCATCACGCGAGCGCCGGGACTGACCAGCATGACACGGTACGAACCGATCTGAAGCTCCTCAGGTTCGTGATACATTCATTAAGGCACACCATGTTGACTCGTCTTGGGGAAGCCGGCGCGGACGCGTTCACCATCATGCGGATTGCAGGGCTCAGTAGCGTCACTGTGTCGCAACGCTACATGCACCCGACTCCCTGTTGAAATTAACAGATCGGGCCCTTAGCTCAGCGGTTAGAGCAGCGGACTCATAATCCGTTGGTCGTAGGTTCAAATCCTACAGGGCCCACCAACCATCACCACTCCAGCATAATGGGGAAGAAATGGAACCCCTCCCCGAACCCTGGCTCCGCGGACCGATTGACGGCATCAGCCCCTCTGTGGCGCCTCTACTTTTCTCGTTCCAGCAGGCTCGCGAAGATCTGCGGCGGACCGTAGAAGGTCTGACAGGGGTGCAGATTTGGGCATCGCCACACGGGTTCGGGTCCGTTGGCTTCCATTTGCGACACATCGCAGGCAGCGTCGATCGCCTGACGACCTATCTTCAAAACCGCGCTCTCACCGCTGAACAAATGGCGATCCTCGCCGCCGAACATACCCCGTCCGGCGCCGGACCGGAAGATTTGCTCGCTCTCATCGAAGACGCCTTTCGGAATGCGGAGGCGGTCGTCAGGGCCATCGACGTCTCCGCCCTTTCGGACCGGCGAACCGTTGGGCGGAAGCATTTGCCCACCACCGTTATCGGCCTCCTGGTCCACATCGCGGAGCACACCCAGCGGCATGTCGGTCAGGCCATCGGCGCGGCGAAACTGGCGCGTATTTAGCCGCCCATGTGCTTGTCGCACTCGGCGATGTCGTCGTTGGCTTCTTTCAGACGGCGCTCCGTCTCGGAAGTCTGCGGCTTCCAGGTCTTCCAGCGAGTGATGTTCTTCTGGAACAGCAGCCTCGCCTCGCCGAAATAACCGTTGGAGATCAGCATCTTTCCGTAAATCCGGTCTAGATCGGCGATGGCCTCCATGGCCTCGAAGGTGGGGCGCGGAGCGGCCAGCAGCCGCGCCTCGAGAGACTGTGCGCTGGTGATGATAGCCGCCGCTTCCTGCGCACGGCCTGCCTGAAAGTACTGTGCCGCCGCGCGATCCAGGTTGGCGAGCCGCTGGGCGCTTTCGGCGTACCAAGCCTCGCTGGTGGGGTCTGCTTTGGGAGTCTTGGCCGGCGGCGCGGAAGGCCCACAGCCGGCTAGCAGCGCGGCCGCGAGCAGGAACACGGAGCATGCACGATTCATGAAGAGGACTCCAGCCGCTCGGCGATAGCCAGCAGCTTGCGGACGGTGGTGACGTTTCTTGCCGTACCGGGCGCCTTCAAAAGTTTGCCGATGAGCGGCCACGACAGCTTGGGGCGCGCCAGGCCGTTCGCAAAATAAACGTACACCTCGCGGCCGTCGATGTGCAATTCCTCGGGGGCGATGTCAAGGGCGCGCACTTTTGCGGCGCCCTCCGGGTCGGGGTCGCCGGAAAGAAACGTAATCAGCAGCTTCGCGGGGTCAATGTCGAGCCGCTCCGCGAAGGGGTTGCGCGCCAGCACATCGCGCAGTTCGCCGGCGCTGCGGAGGACCACGTCGCATGGGAAGCCGAACTTCTTCTCGATGGCGCCTTCCAGACGCTTCGCGAGCGCCATGCGGTCGCGCGCCTGCGTCGTGAAAATCACGTTGCCGCTCAGAATGAAAGTCTCCACTTTGCGCAGGCCCAGCGATTCGTAGAGGCCGCGGAGGGCGTCCATTTTGACCGTATGATGGCCGCCGACATTCACGCCGCGGAGCAGTGAGACCAGGACAGGCATATCAGCATCAGGATATCCCAGCGCTAGACGCTCTCGAGCGCCGCCTGCATCATGGCCCGCGCATAAGCCACGCTGAACGTGATGCCATCATATCCGCCGCCGCCAGGATAGCCGCCGATGCGGCCGCCGGCGCCGACGCGGTCGCGATCGGCGTCGAGCGCGCGCGGATGCTCAGGGTAAATAGTGCCGGTGTATTTGTTCTTCACCAGCGCCTTCATCACGCCGAACATATCGTTCATTCCGGCGTCAATGAATACTTCCTGGTATTTCTCGTACGGCTTGTCTACCAGGACGTTGCGGTAGTGAACATGGTTGATGCGCCGGCGGCTGGCAAAATACTCGGCCGCGGCGATGGCGTCCTCGCCCAGTTCGCGCGTCACGCCGCAATCGAACGTGATGCCGTTCGCGGGACTGTCGACAATGGCGATCAGATGCTTCCAACCCGCCAGCGTCGCCATAATCTGCTGCGACCCGCGGCTGATGGGCGCGGGCGGATCGTTGGGGTGGAGGGCCATGCGGATGCCCGCCTTTTCCGCCACGGGAATCACGGCCCTCAGGAAGTAGGTGATGTTGGCCCACATCTCGTCCAGGGTGTGAGCGCCCTCGCTCGAGAGCGGAGGCAGGTCCTTGAACTTCACCTTCCTGGCGTTGGGGAAGGCGGCCAGAGTCTCGGGTGTGATCTTCCCGTTAGCATCGCGATAAATCGGGCCGGCCACGCGCCCGTTTTCGTCAATCAGCAGTTCCAGTTCGGAATCGAATCCGGTATATCCGGAGTTCGCCCTGCCGACGGTTTCGTAGTAGCCTTCGGTGGCGCGGTGCTCGTAGAAGTTGTACTCCACCACCGTCAATCCGCCCTTGCCGGCAGCTTCGATGGAGGCGATGAACGGCTCCAGGTCCTTGGCGCGCGACTCTCGCCCGTAAATCACGCTCGGAGGAAGATTGATCATGGCGTTGTACGCCACCAGGCCCGCTTCTTTGGCGGTATCGACGGTGCGGCGAACGCTCTCCTCCGTCCACACGCCGCCCGGACCCGATACATTGACGCCGAGCAGGTGGGTCACGCCGAGCTGCCGGATGCGCTGATAAGCAATATTCAAGCCGGTTGGCGCCGGCTCCGCTTTGGGATCGAGGAATCCGCCGAAATTACCACCAGTGCCAGGGCCGCGCCCGAATGCACTGGTGTCGGCCCGCGGCTGGAGGTCCGCCGGCAATGGCCGGCCACCATCTCCGGGTGCCAGACAAAGCTTGGGAGTGTCGGGACCTTCCTCGATCGGCCATTTACGGGCCGCGGGTTCCGCGTCCGCTGAAAACTGGAGGGACTTGGCTACTGCCGCGGCGCCCGCTCCCGTCATGATCCTTCGGCGTGAAAATCGCAGTTCCATTTCTGCTGGCAGTATATCAACAGGCGCGCCTTGCCCCTGGTTTGGGTAAGCTGGTGGCATGAAGATTCTGGTGGTCGGCGGGACGGGATTCATCGGGCGTCCGTTGGTGCACGAGCTTGCCCGCATGGGCCACGAAGTCTCAGTTCTCACTCGCGGCGGCACGGCAAGCGATTTGCCCGCCGACCTCATCGTCGGGGAGCGGCGCGATTTGGAAGCCATGCGTCCGAACACCGACGTGGTGATCGACTTGATCCTCAGTTCGGGCGCGCAGGCGCAGCGGCTGATGAACGCATTCCGTGGTGTCGCCAAACGCGTGGTCGCGGCCAGCAGCATGGATGTGTATCGCGCGTGCGGAATTCTTCACGGCAGCGAGGAGGGTCCGTTGCAGCCCGTGCCGTTGACCGAAGACTCCGAGCTGCGCACCAAGCTGCAGACCTACCCGCCCGAGAGTATCAAAGCGTTGCAGAAGACTTTCAACTGGCTGGATGACGAGTACGACAAAATCCCCGTGGAGCGTGCGATCCTGAGCGAAGCTGTACTGCCCGGGACGGTGCTTCGCCTGCCGATGATCTACGGCCCGGGCGATCGTCTGCGCCGGTTTCAACCGGTGCTGAAGCGGATCGATGACGGACGCCGGAAGATCTTATTGGAAGAGGGTGTTGCCGCGTGGCGGGCGCCGCGCGGGTACGTGGACAACGTGGCCGCCGCCATCGCCCTTGCCGCCGGATCGGAGCAAGCCGCCGGGCGGGTCTACAACGTCGCCGAACAGCCGGCGTTTTCGGAGCTCGAGTGGGCGCGCAAGATCGCCGCGGCGGCGGGCTGGAGCGGCGAGTTCGCGATCCTGCCGAAGGACCGGATGCCCGCGCACCTGGTGCAGCCGGGCAACAGCGCGCAGCACTGGGAAGCCGATTCCTCGCGCATACGCCGCGAACTGGGATATCGCGAGCCGGTGCCGCTCGAAGAAGCCATTGCCCGCACCATCGCATGGGAGCGCGCCAACCCCGGCGGCGAATTCAGCATGCACGAATTCGATTACGCCGCCGAAGACGCCGCGCAATAGTCTCCACGTTTGCTCGGCGTGCCGCGTCAGAAGTGGCATTAAGCTCATGGCCGCCTCGCTTCTGGCCGCCGCGGCATGGGCGCAAACCGCGCCCGCGTTCGACGCCGCCACCCTGAAGCTCAACACGGCCAACGATCAGCCCTTGGGCGACTACAAGAACGGCCGCTTGATCGTTTACAATATGTCGCTGCGCAGCTTCATCGGCGGCGCTTACCACGTCCCCAACGAATATATCTTTGGGCCGAACTGGCTCGATTCCGTCCGCCTCGACCTTTCCGCCAAAACCGACGCCGGCACTTCCGAAGACGACTGGCGGCTCATGATGCGCACGCTCCTCGAAGAGAAGCTCCAGCTCAAAGTTCATTTCGAAAAGAAGGTTCTGGCGGTGTACGCGCTGAAAATCGCGAAGAACGGACCGAAATTTTCCGAATCGAAACCGGATCAGGACCGCACACCAGGGTGCGCCAAGTATCATCCGCTCGAGTGCTACGACATGACGGCGCCCGCGCTCTTGAACGCTCTCTACAACGCTGCCAGCTCGCAGTTCGATCTGCCCGTTCGCGAAATGACGGGCCTCAAGGGGCGCTACGATTTCCGGTTGTCGCTCGAGCCCGACGCCAGCGGACAGAGAGTTTCGATTTTTGACGCGGTGGAAGAGCAGCTCGGGCTGAAATTGGAGAGGATGAAGCAGTCGATCGACGCGATCATCGTAGACCACGTGGAACGCGCACCGGCCGATAACTGAGCTCTGGTGGGGCAGGCAATCGTGCCTGCAGCCGGCTTTCCAGCCGGCTCGACCTGCTGGAAAGCAGGTCGGCAGCCAGGATTGGCTGCCCCACATCTCGCGTTACTCCGGCTCCACGAACTGATATCCCACCCAGGGAACGGTCAGAATATATTTCGGCTTGGCCGGGTTGGCTTCGATTTTCTTGCGCACCTGGTTGATGAAGACGCGCAAATACTCCGGCTCGTCGCCGTAATCGGGACCCCAGACGGCTTGCAGCAGCTCGCGATGCGTTACCGGTTTGCCGGCGTGGGCTACCAGGTAGCGGAGTAATTCGAATTCCTTCGGCGTCAGGCGGACATCGGCGCCGCGCGCGTGCACGCGCCGTGTTTCGAAATCGATTTCCAGGTCCGACGATTGAAACGACCGCGGGCCCCCTTCCGGAGACGAGCGGCGCAGGGCGGCGCGGATACGCGCCAGCAGCTCTTCGATGCCGAAAGGTTTGGTGACGTAATCGTCGGCGCCGGCGTCGAGCGCGGCGACCTTGTCCTTCTCGGTGTTGCGCACCGAAAGGATAATCACCGGCGTGTCCGACCCGGCACGAATGGCGCGGCAGGTTTCCAGGCCGCCCATACCCGGCATGTTCATATCGAGCAGAACCAGATTGGGCGACTCCTTCGGCAGCGTCTCCATCGCCTCCTCGCCAGTGCGCGCCTCCACTACTTCGTAGTTGTGACCCACCAGCGTAGCTTTCATGACGCGGCGTATCTGCGGATCGTCGTCCACCACCAGAATTTTCCCGGCGCTCAACCTTCGCGACCTCCGGCGCTTGCGGCCAGCGAGAAATAGAATACCGCGCCCTGCCCCGGTTCGCTGACCACCCAGATTCTCTCGCCGTGGGCTTCCACAATTCCCTTGGCGATCGCTAAACCCATTCCGGTTCCCTTGGTATCGAAGCGATGACGCCGTCCGCGATAAAACTTATCGAAAATACGCGTGCGCTCGTTCTCTTCAATGCCGGGACCCCGGTCGCCCACACCGATCACGATTTTCCCGCCCTTCAACTCCGCTGAAATCTCGACGGGCGAGCCTTCGGGAGAATACTTGAGCGCATTTTCGACGAACTGCCTCACCACCTGTCCGGCGAAATCGCGGTCAGCGACGGCATTTGGAATATCGCCCGGCACGCGCAGCGTGAGAGGCCGTCCGCGGAGCGGCACGCTCAATTCGGAAAGCGCTCCGGCGATCAGCTCGGGCACCGCCACGGGCTGCTTTTCGAGGTGCAGTTTGCCGGCTTCGATGCGTGCCATCTCCACTACTTCCGCCGCGAGCCGGTTGAGCCGGTCGGCTTCCTCATTGATGATGGTGAGCAGTTCGTGGTTGGCCGGGGACGCGCCGCCCAACAGGCTGGTGACCGCCGCTTTGATGGAAGTGAGCGGCGTTTTGATATCGTGCGCCAGGGAATCGAGCAGAGCCGATTTCAAGACCTCGCTTTGCCGCGCGGCTTCCGCGTGGCTCGCGTCCTCGAGAGCGCGCGCTTTTTCGATGGTGATTGCTACCAGGTTGGAAATCGCGCGCACCATTTTGTCCGACGGCGGCGATCCGATGAGCGCCATGCTTCCCACCGGCCGGCCGCCAAAACGCACTGGCGCGAGCGCTACGCCGCGCACCAGATCGACGGAGGGATTTTCCACCTCGCTCTCCACCAGCAGTTCGTGGTCGGTAACCACCTGGCTTTCCGGACCGGAGCGAACGAACTCGTCGGTGGGCCGATAGTAGAAGGCCGCCGCGGTGCAACCGAACACCTGGATGGCGCGATTGACAAACTCGCGAATGGTCTTGCGCGCGCTGCCGGTGAGCACCATGGATTGCACCAGGCTGTAGAGCTGCTCGATTTCCACCTGCCGCGCTTCCGCTTCGGCCGTCCGGCGGCGGGCGTGCGCGGAAAGCTGGCTGGCGGAGACGGCGGTCACCAGAAACGCGACCAGCGCCACCCAGTTCTGCGGATCCTGAATGGTGAGCTTGCCGATCGGCGGCAAAAAGAGGATGTTGAACCCGAACATCGCCGCCACGGAAGCCGCGAGGGCCTCGGTAAGTCCCAGTTGTGCGGAGATTCCGAGAATGGCGAGCAGCAGAGTCAGAGCGGCGGTGGTGGCGTTGACGCGCAATTGCGAATCGACGGCCGAAACAGCGCCGATGATCGCGATGGAGGCGGCGAAGCGGAGGGATCTAGCGAGCATGAGTGTGGGGCAGGCAATCGTGCCTGCAGCCGGCTTTCAGCCGGCGCGTTCGTAGCCGGTATGTGCCGCCTGAAAGGCGGCTGCGGCCAGGATTGGCCGCACTACCAGGGTGTCTCATCATCCGAACAGCCGGTGGAAATAATCTCGCGTGCGCCCGCGGATGTCTCGCAATGTCGCGTCAATGCGCTGGCCATGCAGATGTTCGGGCGTCCAGCGCCTTACCAGATTGGTGAGCACTTCGAATTGCGCCTGCGATTTCGGCAGGCTGCCTTCGGCATGCCCGGTGGAAACACGCTGGCCGTGGTCCAGGGCGCGATAGAAGGTCGCCGCCTCGCGCAGAAAATCGGCATCCTCGCGTTCCAGGTGGCCCATCTTCTCGATGACGTCGATGCGCTCCGGGGTGTTCAGCGCCTTATAGAAGATGCCCGCGCCTTTGAGCCGCAAATACATCAGGGCGAAATCGATGTCGTAGTATCCGCCCGTGCCCGCCTTCAGCGGATTGCGTGGGCCCTGTTCGCGTTCCAGCCGCGCTCGCATGGCCGCAAGGTCCTTGCGCGAACGCATGCTCTGTCCGTAGCGGCGCCAGTCGACTTCCTGGAGTTCGTGCAGGAATTCCGTCGCGCGGTCCAGATTGCCGGCCACGGCGCGCGATTTCATATACGTGATGCCCTCCCACGCTTCGGCGCCGCGCTCGAAGTAGTTTTTGTATGCTCCTTCCAATTGCACCAGGTCGCCTTCGCGGCCATTGGGGCGCAGGCGCGTGTCGACCGTGAACATGACGCCTTCGCCGGTGTAGGAACTCATGGTCTGGATCATGCGTTCGGCTACGCCGGTCCAGAAGGCCGCCTCGCCGGCATCGGCGTCGGGCAGAACGAATACCAGGTCGGCGTCGGAGCCGAGATCGAACTCGTTCATGCCCAGCCGGCCGAGCGCGACCACCATCATTTGATCGCGCGGTGTATAGTCGAGACTCGCGGGCGGCAGCGAATCCTGAACAGCGATGCGGTATGACGCCTCGATCACACCGTCGGCCAGCGCCGACGTCTGGCGCAGCGACGTGAAGATGGGCGCCCCCGCGAGCATGCTCTCACTCTGAATTCGCAGCATCTGGCGGCGATAGAATCGCCGCAGCGCGCCGCCTTCATCCAGCGGCTCGGAAGCCTCCTGGACGGGCGCGCCGATTTCGTCGAGCAATTCCGGTTGCCGCAGCAAATCGTCGGCGAAGTACGGGCTGTTCTCGAAGATATCGAGCACGCCGGCGGCCAGTTTGCCGTCGCTATTCAGACGGTCGAGCACCGCCGGATTGGCAAATGCCTTTTCCAGGAAGTGCTCGAATCGCATGCGCCCGCGATTGAGGCCGGCGCCCGTTACCGCCGTAGCCAATTGCGGCGCGCGCTGCTCCAACAGACGCGTGAGGCTGTTCACCGGCCCCGCCGGTTCCGGCTCGTCCACGAGTTCGGGCAATGGCGCGGGCGAATCGTACAACGGCTTTTGCGCGTGGATCACGCGATCGTAGATCTCGAGCACCGCGGCGAGGTGCTCATCGAGCCGCTGCTTGAACGAAGCGGCGTCGCGCGCATCGCCGCTGCCTTCGGGGGGCATTTTGCGCGCCAGGAGCTCGAGAGCCTGATCGCCGGATGGCAACGCATGAGTCTGCTGATCCTCATCCATCTGCAGGCGATGCTCCACGTAGCGCAGAAACTGGTAAGCCGCGGCGAGGCGCGCGTACTCGGTATCGGAGAGCAGCCGCTTATCGCGTAGTCGGAACAGCGCGAACATCGTTCCGCCGTGGCGCACCCAGGGTTCGCGGCCCCCATACAGGCGCTGCAGACATTGCACCAGGAATTCGATATCGCGGATGCCGCCGGGAGTAAGTTTGATATCGAGGCCGCGCTTGCCGCGCTTTCTCGCGGCGGCTTTCTCGCTGATGCGCTGGCGCGTTTCCGAGACCGCTTCCACCGCGCGAAAATCGAGCGAGCTTTGGTAAATCAGCGGCTCGACGAATTCCAGCAGGCCCGCGCCCGGCTCGGGTTCTCCCGCGGAAACGCGCGCTTTGATGAGCATCTGCTTTTCCCAATCGCGACCCCGTTCCACATAATAGTGGCGCGCTCCTTCGTCGGAAACGCAAATCTCGCCGAGCGTGCCGTCCGGGCGCAGGCGCAGGTCGACGCGATAGCACAGGCCGTCGGCGGTGTAGGTGGAAAGCAGCGCCGTGTACTCATTGGCGATTTTCTTGCAGAACTCCTTGTTGGTGATGCGGGAGGGCCCATCGGTTTCGCCGTTGCCGCCATAAACGAACATCAGGTCGATATCGGAACTGTAATTCAGCTCCTTCCCGCCCAGCTTGCCCAGCGAAATCACCGAAAACCCGCACACACTGCCGTCGCCGAGCCGTGGCTCGCCGTGCTGCGCCACCAGGCGCGCGCGAATGCGCCGGTAGGTGAAATCCAGAATGGCATCGGCGAGATTGGAGAGTTCTTCGGTGATCTCGGCGAGCGCCGCCACACCCATGACGTCGCGCAGGGAGATCCGAAGCAGTTGCCGCCGGCGGAAGCGCGCGAGATCGAGGGCCGAAGGCATATCGCGGCGCTCCTTGCCCAGGAAGTCGTACAGGCGCTCCTCGTAGCCCTCCACCGAAAGCGCGCGGTAGAAGCTGCCGGAGGCGGAGACTTCCAGAATGCGCTCGGGCTTCTTCAGCACGGCATCGGAAAGGAAGCGGCTGTAGGAGAAGATATTCACGGCGCAGCGGAGGGCGGCGGCGGAACTGATGATGCGGTCGAACGCGGAAGGCGATTCGTGGAGGAGACGTTCCAGATAGCGCTCGACAGCCGGGGGATCGGGCACGGAGGCCAGCAGCAATTGAATGCGGCGGGCGATGCGTTCGGGAAGGCCGGCGGCTAAGCGGACAACAGGCGAGCTTTCCATCGAGATCAGGCAACGTGCGCCACGACTGCAATTATATCGCCCGGCGATACCGGGCCCGCGTCCACCACGCTCAGATAAAACCCGCTCATGCCCCAGCGCGGCGAATTGTGATCGCGCGCCTTTACGCGTTTATCGTAGATTTCTTCCTTGATCGCCGGGCCGTAGATATCGAGCTGCGAGCATGGCCCGCGGGGCTTGGTGATCTCGAGCAGTGCGCCGCCGGCGCGAAGGTGATCGCCGATGCGCAGATGCCGGACGTCGATGCCGCGGGTGGTGAGGTTTTCGCCGAGCGAGCCGAAATCGACCGGGTAGCCACGGCGCTGTAACTCTTCGACTACTTCGGCGGCGATGAGAAGTATGGCCTGGCGCGGACCGCCGTGAATTTCAGGGTGCGCATGGCGGTCGCCTTCAACACCGAGAGGCGTAATAAAGCCTCCCGAAACCGGACGTTTCGGGAGGCCTCCCGGAGAGATGTTGACTTGGACGATTGTGCCCTGCACAAATGCACCGCTCCCTCGCGGTCGCGGCTCATTAAATAGGGTCGCGGCTCATTAATAGGGTCGCGGCTCACCGAAATGCGATCGCGGGCTATTAAATATCGTAGTAGAGCTGGAATTCGTACGGATGCGGCCGCAACCGCACGGCCTCCGCCTCGTTCTTCCGCTTGTACTCGATATACGTTTCAATCAGGTCTTCCGTAAACACATCGCCGCGCATCAGGAACGCGTGATCTTCTTCGAGGCAGGACAGCGCCTCGTCGAGCGATCCCGGCATGGAAGGTACGGCCTTCATTTCTTCCGGCGAGAGATCGTAGATATCCTTGTCGAGCGGTTCGCCGGGATTGATCTTGTTGATGACACCGTCGAGACCGGCCATCAACATCGCGGAGAACGCGAGGTACGGGTTGGCCGCCGGATCGGGTGGGCGGAATTCCACGCGCTTGGCCTTCGGGCTCGCAGAATACATCGGAATGCGGCAGGCGGCCGAACGGTTGCGGCGCGAGTACGCCAAGTTGACCGGCGCCTCGTAGCCCGGCACCAGGCGCTTGTAACTGTTGGTGGTGGGCGCGATGATCGCCGAGAGAGCGCGCGCATGCTTCAGCAGTCCGCCGATGTAGTTCAACGCCAACTGGCTGAGGCCGGCATAACCATCGCCGGCAAAAAGCGCCTTGCCGCCGCTCCACAAGCTCTGGTGGGTATGCATGCCGCTGCCGTTATCGGCGAAGAGCGGTTTCGGCATGAACGTCACCGTCTTGCCGTACTGGTTGGCCACGTTGCGGATGATGTATTTGTACATCATCATGTTGTCGGCCGATTTCACCAGCTTGTCGAACCGCTGATCGATTTCGCACTGGCCACCGGTGGCGACTTCGTGATGGTGACATTCGATATGCAGGCCGCACTGGATCATGGTCTGCACCATCTCGCTGCGTAGATCCTGGTAATGATCGGTGGGCGGCACCGGGAAATAGCCCTCTTTATAACGCGGCCGGTATCCGAGGTTGTCTTCTCTGCGTCCGGAATTCCAGCGCCCTTCCTCGGCGTCGATGTAATAGAAGCCGCAGTGCTGATTCTGGTCGAAGCTGACGTTATCGAAAATGAAGAATTCGGCCTCCGCGCCGAAATACGCGGTGTCGGCAATGCCGCTGTTCTTCAGAAACAGTTCGGCTTTCTGCGCAATCCAGCGCGGGTCGCGTTCATACCGCTGCTTGGTGATCGGGTCCTTCACATCGCCGTACATGACGAGCGTCGGAGTCTCGGCGAAAGGATCCATCAACGCCGTCTCAGGATCAGGGATCAGGAGCATGTCGCTCTCATGGATCGCCGCCCAGCCGCGGATACTCGATCCATCCATGCCGAAGCCTTCTTCGAAGCTGCTCAGATCCAATTCGCTGATCGGGTAGGATACATGATGCTGCAGGCTCGGAATGTCCGTGAACCTCAGGTCGAGCTGCTTGGCATCGTTTTTCTTGGCAAATTCCAACACTTCTTGCGGACTCATCCATCCTCCAGGAAATACTGTACGTGGGATTGTCGCAGGTCGCAGATTTTCGACTTAGGTTAGCTCACAGACATACTGTGGGTCAAGCCAGGGGAGACAATCGGCGGTGTCTGCCCACCAATAACTTCTGGATTCTGGCACGGCCGGGCGAGGTGGCGGCATCGAGGAAGAAGCACTTGAGCTTCGACCAAAATGCCAGGGCCCCACAAATGCACCGTGGGGCCCCAATCCGGTCGAAGCTAGAAAGGAGGTCCTTTTATGTGGATCCCCTTGAGAGCGATGATTAAATTCATCGTCCGGATCGTGATCGACATCCGGTTCCGAAAGGGCCGGTAGTTGACCCGAAGGGCCGCGGCAGTATCCACCTGCCGCGGTTCTCATCTAAACAATAGCACAGACCACCCCTACCGTACCAGCTCGAATTGCCCGCGCAAGCCGCTCGCGGCATCGGGCGCGATCCATACCTGGAACTGGCCCGGCTCGGTAACCAGTTGCGCTCCATTATGAAACGCCAGATCGCTGCTCTTCAGCGTGAAGTCCAACGTCTGTTTTTCGCCCGGCTTCAGATGCACGCGGCGAAAATCTTTGAGCTCGCGCACCGGTTGCGTCAGACTGGCGGCCAACTGGCGGATATACAGTTGGACGATTTCGTCGCCTTCCGTTTTCCCCGTGTTCGCCACTTCCGCCGACACGGTCAAGCTGCCGCCGATGCGCATTTCCGCGGAAGAGACACGCAGATTGTCGTAATGGAAAGTGGTGTAGGAAAGACCGAAGCCGAAGGGATATTCCGGCGTGAAACTGACATCGAGATATTTCGACCGGTATTTATCGCTGGCTTCCGGGCCAGTCTCCGATGCCGGACGGCCGGTGCTCATGTGGTTGTAGTAGATCGGCACCTGCCCCACCGTACGCGGAAATGTGAGCGGCAGTCTGCCGGATGACGGCGTCTTGCCGAGCAGCACGTCGGCGATCGCAGGACCGCCCATGGTCCCGGGATGCCAGGAGTACAACACCGCGGCGGCTTTGGCCGCGACGTTGTGAAAAGTCAACGGCCGCCCCGCCATAATGACCACGATCATTGGCTTGCCCGCCTGCGCGACATCGTTCACCAGCGCTTCTTGTGCGCCCGGCAGATCGAGGTAAGCGCGCGAACTGGCTTCGCCCGAAAGGCTGGCCTCCTCTCCCAAAAACAGCAGGACGGCATCCGACCGCCGGGCCAGCGCCGTTGCCAGAGCGAACCCGTCGTGGCTTTCGTCGCGGCTGTTCTTCAGCCCCGGAGCGTACACAACTTGCCCGGCTCCGAGCGCTTCACGCAGCGCGGTGAGCGGCGTAACCGCGGTATCGGCCGGACCGGACGCCCAAGTGCCCAACTGATCGCGCGGGCTATCGGCGAGCGGGCCGACGACGGCAACGGTGCGCGCCGATTGCGCCAGCGGCAGCGCGCCGTTCTCGTTCTTCAGCAGCACCAGGCTTTCCGCGGCCAGTTTCTGGGCGGTCTCGAGAGCCGCAGTGGTCGGCGGCGCCTCGCCCGAGGGTGTCGCGAGCCCCTTGGCGTCGAACAGCCCCAGGCGGAATTTGATTCGCAGGATGTCGCGCACGGCTTCATCCAGAAGCTTGGGGTCGAGCTTTTTGCTTGCGATGAGGTCCTTGCCGTGATCCCAATAATCCGTGCTCACCATCTCCATTTCCACGCCGCCTCGAATACCTTTGAGCGCCGCATCCGCGCCGTCGGCGGCGTAGCCGTGAGGGACCAGTTCAGCGATAGAGGTGTAATCGCTCACCGCCAGGCCGTCGAATTTCCATTCGTCGCGCAGAATCTTGCGCAGCGTAAATGGATTGGCGCTGGCGGGGACCCCGTTGAGGTCGTTGAAGGCCGACATGATGGTCGCGAGGCCAGCCGCGACAGACGCGTGAAATGGCGGCAGGTATACGTCTCGCAACAGATTCTCGGGAATCCAGGTGGTGTTGTAGTCGCGGCCGGCTTCCGCCGCGCCGTAACCCACGTAATGTTTGGCGCAGGCGGCGATGGAATCCGCGGCATCGAGCGAATCGCCCTGATAGCCGTGCACCATCGCCACGGCCATCCGCGATGCCAGCAGCGGGTCCTCGCCGAAACCCTCCGCAATGCGCCCCCAGCGCGGATCGCGCGCGATGTCCATCATCGGCGAGAACGTCCAGTTCGTGCCCACCGCGGCAGTTTCGCGGGCAGCGACGCGCGCCGCCTGCCGGACCAACTCCGGATCCCAGCTCGCGGCCTGGCCCAGCGGGATTGGGAAGGTGGTGGTCTTGCCGTGAATCACATCATCGCCAAAAATCAGCGGGATGCCGAGGCGGCTTTCCTTGAGCGCGATGCGTTGCGCCTCCATCTTTTGCGCCGGCGTGCCGCCTCCGAAAAACGAGCCCCACCGTCCCTGCCGAATCTCTTCCTTTCGCTGGTCCGTCAGATCGCCGAAGAGAGTCTGCGACATTTGCCCGAGCTTCTCCTCGACGGTCATCCGCGCAATCAGCGCGTCGATCTTCTTCTCGATTTCCGCCGGCGTTGCCGCGCGCATTATTCCCGAAGTGGTCGCCACCGCAGCCGCCAACAGGGCGGCGCCGGCCATCCATTTATTCCGCATCGCCTTCATAGGCCACTCGCAGCCAGCGTTTCACCTCGTTATCGACATCGGCCGGAGCCGAAATCGGAATCCGGTGCGTGATTCGGTCTTTCTTCGCGTACCCGCCGGTCTCGATAAGCCGTCCCTCGGCTTTCAAGGCTCCCAGCGCGAAACCCATGTCAATGCGCGTCTGCGTGGAGGGTTTGATTTGCGCAAAAACATGCCGGCGGTAAAGCGGCACCATAGTCTCGCAGGGGCACGCCTTGACGTCTTTTCCCATACTGAGGCCGAGCGCCAGTAGTTTGTCGTAAAGCGGCCGCAGGTTCGCCTTCTTGCCGCTGTACATCTTCTCAACGTACTGCTCCGCGGCGCGCAGATAGGTCTCGGGATCGCCGGTTTCGTCCACTTTTCCCGCGGCGCGCTCGGCGAGCCAGAAGGCGGTGTTCATCCCCATCTTGAATTCGCGCCGCAGCCACTGGCGTTGGTCCTTTTCGGTTTTCGGCCCGGATTCCTTGAGGAGCGCCAGCCACTCGTCCAGTGAGCGGCCCGTTCGATCCTTCAGGCTCGACACCCATTTCTGGGTCATCTGCACGCCGGGATGAACGCTATAGAGCGACTTGGACTCAGACATGGCTCTCCCAAAGTATAATCCCTGGCGATCCGCCATTCATGCGTCAAAGTGGACGCTGGGACCATGGGTGGAGGGTGGATTGAGAAATCTCTTACTTTGATTTGCGCCGCGGCTTACGCCCTGCCGCCTTATTCCCGGCGACCCTGAGCTGCCAGGCCGCCCGCAATGCGCCGGCGAGGACGTCTTCATTGGCGGCTGCCAGGCGAATGTGGGTGGCGCCGTTCCGTCCCCATCCGCCGGCGATCGGCAGAAACAGGTCCGGCGCCTCGGCGACGAATTCGGCCTGCAATTCCGGGGTGAGCATCAGGTTGCCGTACCCCTGGCGCTCGGATGCGAGGGTGGCGAAAATTCTGCCACCCACGCGGAAATCGGGCGCGCCCATATGCGAGCTTTCCTCGGCGCCCTCGAGGCTTAACGCGATGCGTCGAAAATCGTTGGCGTTCATCCCTTCACCGGCGAGGCGAGCCACCAGTTGATGCCGCACGAATCGAGCACGCCTGCGTTGCGCTGGCCGTAGGGCATATCTTCGGGCGCGCGGAGCGAAGTTGCGCCGGCGGCGAGCGCTTTTTGATAGACCTCGTCCACATTCGGCACCCAAAGAAACAGCGAGCCGGAGAGCGCTTTCCATTGCTCGTTGGCCTGGCCCATCATGATGGTGGAATCGCCGATGACGAATTCGGCATGCATTACGGCGCCATCGGGCAGGCGTTGGCACATTTTTTGGGTAGCGCCGAATGCCGCCTCCACGAACTTGATTTCGCGATCGGCATCGGGCACGACGAGGTAAGGAGTTACGGTACGGTAGGTTTCTAATGTATCTGGCATGGTCGGATCATCGCATTTCCGCCGCGGAGTCGGCTTGTAAAAAATGGACGTGATTGCGAAATTGCGTTCGCCCGGCGTCGTAACCGGTCGGGGTAATACCGGAGAACGCACGGAAGTCGTGAATAAAATGCGCCTGGTCGAAATACCCGCAGTCCAAGGCAATGCGCGTCCAATCCGCCTGCCGGCCGCGCTCCACGTAGGCCAAGGCGCGCTGGAACCGCAAGAGCCGGCAGTAGCGCTTGGGGGGCAGACCCACCGCCGTCTTGAAACGTTCCACCAGGCGCTTGGCGCTGAGACCGAGCCGGGCGGCGACGTCCGGGATAGTGGCAACATCCGGCTCGCCGGCAAACGTCCGCAGTGCGAACTCGATGGCGGGATCGAGCCGCTCCCTCCATGCGTCCAGCATGGCCTTTTCCAGAGCATCGAGTTTTGCCGTGGGGCCGTCCGCCGCCAGCACCTGCTCGCGCAGCCGGGCGGCGCGGCCGCGATCCCATACCAATTCCAGCGGGATGCCCGAGTCACAGAGATGGTACGCCGGCATGGGAAAAAACGCCGCAGTGCCTCCCGGCCGAAAACAGACTCCCGCGACGCATTCCTGCTCCACGGTATCGATCACACTGTAGCTGGTCGAGATGCCGGAGAGGATCGTGCCGCCGCTGGCGGCTACCGCGCCCGATTCCGGATCGTACATCCGCGTCCGGTCTTCCTTCAGATTGACGACTATCTGCGCCGACCCGCTGGGTAGCACCCGTTCCAGTGTGAACGGCTGCGGCTGGCCCTGGTGGTACCAGATCGACGAGATGAAGCGATCGAGCGGCGGCGATGGCCGGCGGTCAAGGTAGAGCATGGCAGCCCCGTGAATAAAGTGTACCGCCGCCGGACCCTAACGCTGTGCGCCGGTTTCCGCGGGCAATTCACTATGCGCGCTCCATTCCTCCCAGGACCCGTCGAAAAGGCGGGCGTCGTAACCCAGGTATCGCGCCACGAAATAGACCACCGTGGCCTGCTGTCCGATATGGCAATACGACACCACGCGATCGCCCACTTTCACGCCGGCATCGTGGAACATGCTGGCGAGCACTTCCGGCGATTTGAATTTTCCGTTGGAATCGAGCAGGGTGCTAAAGGTGAGATTGCTGGCGCCCGGAATGTGGCCCGGACGCTTGCCGGTGGCCGTGCTCGCACCCGTGTAGTATTCCGGATTGCGCGCGTCGACGATGTCGACTCCGGGATGGTGCAGGTTGGCGCGCACGTAGTCGATATCGGCGACGACGTCGGTTCGCGGATGGGCGGTGAGCTTACCGGACTTCACGGCCGGGACGCCGTCCGTGACCGGCCGGCCCTCGCTTTTCCAGACGCCGAGACCACCGTCGAGAATCGAAGTGTTGCCGCCCATGCCGATGGAATCGAGGGTGAGGAAGACACGTGTGGTGCGCGAGGCCCAGTTATCGGCACTGCAATACAGGACGATGTGCGAATCGTTACTCACGCCGAGCTTGCTGAAGGTCTCCGCGAGGTCCGCGGCGGGCGGTAGTTCGAGCGTTAGCTTGCCCGCTCCGGGCGGAGTCTGGATGGAAGCGTAGTCCAGGCGGATGGCGCCGGGGATATGCTGCTGGTAGTCGTTGGCATCGCCGACGAACAGCAGCACGAGGTGCGAATCGTGCAGACGATCGGCGAGCCATGCGGCGGAAACCAGCAGACTGGCGCGAGTTCCGTGGGCGCCATCGGCGAGAGCGGCGGCGCAGAAAATTGCGGCGAGGATGAGTGCGCGCATGTTTACTCCTGACGAAGTGCGGTTAGAGGATCGATAGTGGTGACCTGCCGGGCGGGAACATAGCAGGCCAAAGCTGCGACGGCCAGAAACAGGGCGGCGACGGCGGCGTAGGTGATCTCGTCCGTAGGGCTGGTGGCGTAAAGCAACGTAGAGAGCAGGCGGGCGAGCGCGACCGCGCCCAAGATACCGATCAGGGTGCCGCACAACGCCATCATAAGCCCCTGGCGCACCACCAATCCGACGATGGCGCGGTTGGCTCCGATTCCCAGCGCGAGGGTGGCAACCACCGCCCCGGCATAGCCGGGATTCTTACGAAGCACGCGGATGCCATAGCGGATATCCTGAGCGAGGATTTCGATGGCGCGGCCGAGGCGGGCTTCGCGGCAATCGTCCTTGAGAGGCTCGATGCCGCCGACGGAAAGCACAGCCTCGCGGCGCGCCTGAGCGGGCGACATGCCGCGCCGGATATTCAGCTCGGTCTGGCGGCCCACGTGATATTGCAGTTCGGCGTTCAACTCGTGCTCGACTTCCGGGCGCCGGAAAAGGAAGCGAAGGATGGATTTCCATTGGCTCGCCATGCGGTTCTCCTTAAGCCTCGCCGACCATGCGCGCCACGGCGGCGGAAAGGCGCAGCCAGTTATCTTTCTCTTTGGCGAGCTGTTTGCATCCGCGGCGCGTGAGCTCGTAGTACTTTGCCTGGCGGTTGTTCTCGGACGTTTTCCATGAGGACTCGATCCAGCCCTGCTCTTCGAGGCGATGGAGGGCGGGGTAGAGCGAACCCTGGTTCACTTGCAGGACGCTGTCGGAAACCTGGTGGATGCGCTGCGAAATGCCGCATCCGTGCATGGGCTCGAGATCGAGCGCTTTGAGAATCAGCAGATCGAGCGTCCCTTGCAGAAGGTCGCTTTTGGGCTTGGACATGTTCCTCCAGACAATCTACAGAAGAGGGTGCGGCATCTCTTGTAGATTGTCAAGGGGAAGGGCGGGGAGATTTACAAGGTTAGGGATAAAGGAGGTCGCCTGGCTTGGAGCGTCCGATGATGACCAGCGCTTTGGTCTTTGCACTAATGAGACTCGCATAATAAGGTGACAGCTCAGCCAGACCAGAAGAACCGCTTGCTGGCGCGCGCGGCTCGGTGTGAGGCGTACCGCCGCTGGCTGAGCCGCGACCGTGAGAGAGCGGTGCTTTTGCTGTACTGTTCGAAGAAAGGCACCACTCCCTTGCGGTCGTGGCTCAGTAATCTTTTACAGCTTCTGAGGGAGCGGTGCTGTCGCTGTATTGCGCGCACCTCAATAGCCGGCAGCGCCGGAGGGAGTGTCAGGTTAAGCGGATTCCAGATCGACGAAAGCGCGAACGTATCGGGTTGTCCGGTCACACTCGGTCCAAGGCGGGGAGGCGAGGTAGGTTTGCAGGAAGCTTTTGAGGGAGTCCTCAAGAGCGGCGGCCCGGGCCGGCACGGAGCCCAGTATGAGAATCAATAGTGCGGCCCGGATTGTCACGCTGTCGTGCCCTGTCCCGGCCGGTAGGGAAATACCGGCGTGGGCGGACGCAGACCGAGACCGCACTCGGCGTGCACCGCGCGGACGGCGTTTTCGAGCCCGCCGCGCCGCACCACCACCGCGATGGTCAACTCGCTGGAACCTTGCGCGATAGCGATGACGTTGACGTGCGCACGCGAAATCGCGGTGAAGATGCGGCCCGCGAGACCGGAATGGCCCTGCATGCCTTCGCCGACCGCGGCCAGCAGACCGACGTCGCGATCGACGTGGATGGGCTTCAGATAATCGTGCGCGAGCTCCAGCACCAGCGCCGATTCGAGGGCTTCCAATGTCCGCGCGAGTTCCTCTTCGCGCACCAGGAAACAGAAATTCTGGCGATAGCTGGAACTGGACAGCAGCAAAACTTCGACGTTCGCGCGAGCGACGGCATCGAGCGCGCGCGCCATCACCTGCACGCCGTTCAGTTCGGGGCTGGCCGGTTCGAGCGATACCAGCGCCACCTTGGTCATGGACGCCACGGCGCGCGCGCCGCCGGGAAGGGAAGGCACGGTGGGCACGATTTTCGTTCCGGGCTTTTCGAGGGCGAAGCTGTTCTTGCTCCACACCGGGATGTTTTTGTTCACCAGCGGCGCGAGTGTCCTGGGGTGCAGCACCTTGGCTCCGTTGTAAGCCAACTCGGCGGCTTCCGCGTAGGTGATGGCATCGAGCACCTGGGCGTCGGGCACGAGCCGCGGATCGGCGCTCATGATACCGTCGACGTCGGTCCAGATCCAGAGCTCCGCGGCGTCGAGCGCGGCGGCGAGGATCGAGGCCGAAAAATCGGATCCGCCGCGGCCCAGCGTGGTCGGACGGCCGTCGGCAGTGGCGCCATTGAAGCCCGTGACGATGGGCAGTGTTCCTTGATGGAGCAGCGGCAGCAGACGGGCGCGCGCTTTCTCGCGCGTTGGTTCCATGAGGGGCGACGCATTGCCGAACATAGCGTCGGTGACCACCACGTCGCGCGCGTTCACGGCTTCGGCGGGTGTGCCGGTGGCCACCAGGTATTCGGAAAACAGGGTGGCCGAGAGCCACTCGCCGGTCACCACCGCCTCATCCACGGAGCGCGGCGGCCGGTCGCCGAGCATCGCCATGCCGTTCACGATGCGCTCGAATTCGCCGATCAGTTCCCCGATGCGGACGATGACGCGCGCCTGGCATTGGGGCGGCAGCAGGTCGCGGCAGGTCTCCTCGTGGCGGCTGCGAAGGTTGGCCAGATTGGCGTCCACGGCGGCGCGATTTCCGGCCTCGGCATAGCGCATGGAATCGAGCAGGAGATCGGTGATTTTCGACATCGCGGAGACCACGACCGCGACGGGCCGCTTCGGAGTCTCCTCCTGCACAATGCGGGCCGCCACGCGCATGCGTTCGGCCGAGCCCATACTAGTGCCGCCGAATTTCATCACCAGCAAGTTCTGCGGATCACTCATGGCTGTGATACTCCCTTCCATTGGTGACGCGGGCGCGCACCATCTTCAGGATGGCCTCGGTAACTTCGTCTTCGGTGAGGTTGGTGGAATCGAGATAGACCGCGTCGGGCGCCTGGGCGAGCGGCGCATCGGCGCGCGTGGAGTCGCGTTCGTCGCGCTCTTTCATCTGGGCGGTGAGCGCGGCGGCGGAAACTTCCACTCCCTTGGCGCGCGATTCCGCGAGCCGGCGGCGGACGCGCTCCTCGAGAGTCGCGTCCAGGTAGACCTTCACGTCGGCATTGGGGAAGACCACCGTGCCGATATCGCGGCCTTCCATCACCACGCTGACCTTCTGCCCGATTTCGCGCTGCTTGGCCACCATGGCGCGGCGTACGCCGGGAATGACGGCGATTTTCGACGCTCCGTTGGTGACGTCCGGCGTGCGAATCGCGGTGGTGACGTCCTCAAAGTTGAGTTGAATGCGGCCCGGCGCCAGTTCGATCTCGGAAGCCAGCGCAAGCTGTTCCATGCGGTGGTAATCGTCGAAATCGACGGACTGCCGGAGCGCCCACAATGCCACCGCGCGATACATGGCGCCGGTGTCGATATAAGTGAAGCCGAGCCGGTCGGCGAGGCGTTTGGCGATGGTGCTCTTGCCCGCGCCTGCCGGCCCATCGATGGCGATGACGATGCGTTTCGGTGTGTTCTCGGCCAAGATTTAGCATAACAATCCGACGTTCAGAGTTTGAGGGGTTGCGTTTCGGAAGCGCCGAGCGGGGGCTCGGGGGGAGTTGGAGGAACGAACCCATTTTGCGGGTTGGGCGTTAGGATTCCTGGAGTTGCGAGGGTTTCGGGTTCGAGATCGGCGAGTTCGGCGGGTTCGATGGATTGGAGGCGTTCGAGCTCGTGGAGGGCGTGGCGGTAGTTGCGCTGGGTGGAATCGATGCGGCGCTGGAGGCGGGCGAAGGCGTCGCAGTTGTGGCGGAAGGCTTCGCCGAGGATGGATTTGTGGACGGTGTTCTGCATGCCATCGTCCCAGAGTTGGGCCTCGATGCGGCGGAAGCGGCGGATGAGCCACTCGCAATCGATGAGGGTGTCGACGAGCATGCGCTCGACGGGGGTGATGGGGTGGAAGCGGTCGCGGTACTCGATCTTGAGATATTCGAGGTCGGCGGGAGTTTCGAAGTGGATGACCTGGGACTTGGCATCGATGCCGGAGCGGAGGGCGTTCACGGCGGAACGGGCCTTGCCTGCGGCGGTGCGGGGTCCAGTGGAATTCTGCGCGTTGAGTCGGTTGGCTGCGAGTTGTTTTTGAGTCGGCATGGAGGGCGAGGATAGCGGGTAGGTAAGCGGTGGGAGTGGGCGCGCGGGACTAAGTAGATGAAAAGGCGGGAAAGATAGGCCTAAGATTTCTGCGAATGGCTGCGTGCCGGAATTCAATTTCAAATCGAGTGGGGATTTAGGGCCGCGGATTCGAATTCATTGCTCGCTATCGAAGTGGAACGGTAAGCCGGCGAAGAAGGGCACGGGCTTTGCCTGCCGCTGGAGGCGCATCAGACGCCCGATTTCCGGGCAACGACGTGCGACGCCTGGAGAGCGAGCGCCTGCCTTAACTGAGCACTTATGATCTTCACGATCCGTATTCTACAAGCACTTGAAGCGGTGGCGGGCCACAAATGCTCCCACCGGGAGCAGGGTGACTGTCAAGTTGACGAGAGACACCGGAACTACCGATGTGGTCGGCAGGCTTCTACGAGGTCCGGATGTAGAAGATTAGCGGCGCGGTGGCGACTTATGGGGAGTAATGCGTGTGGAATGGTAGAATCGGCTTCGCGAATGCCGACGATCAGCGTGTTCTATGGAATCTTGATCCGAATGTTTTTTAATGACCATCCTCCGCCGCATTTCCACGCTCGCTATGGCGAGTTTGAGGCCACAGTTGACATCGGCACCCTGGAGGTGATCGAAGGTCAACTGCCACGCAGGGCTTTGAATCTGGTCCGGGAATGGGCGATGATGCATAGAGAGGAATTGTTGGAGAACTGGCGTTTCTGCCGCGAGAACACCGTCCCGGCGAAAATTGAGCCACTGGCATGAACGGAGTCGATATTCCATGTACTGGGACGTAGTCGAAGTCAAACCGGAGCCCCACTACTGCCTCTTTGTTCGATTTAAGGACGGGGTGGCGGGTCGCGTGCAATTGCGGCCGGAACAACTGACCGGCGCACTCGCCCCGCTACGGGATGAGCAATTCTTCGGGCAGGTATTCATCGATTGCGGCGCGGTTGCCTGGCCCGGTGAGATCGATCTGGCGCCCGACGCCATGTACGCTCAGATTGCCGGCCAGCACGACGGAATGCAACACGTTGGCTGAGCCCTGGCCGACTTAGCTGGAGGTAAACCGGCAAGGACCTAGCTGGTCGTGGGGGATCAATAGTGAAACCCAAGGCCAAAACGAAACCCAAGGCGGCGGGCTAAGGCCGCGTCGCTTTGTTTCACAAAGCGGACAAATCACTTATTTATAAAACCGGACAACTTGACTTGTTTACCGACAGAAGGGTTCTACGGAGAATTGAAATCTCAAACTTTGCCCACGCGTAGCGTCCGCCGCGATAGCGGCTTAGTTGAAACGCCCGACTGTGCTGCAATCAAATGAACGTGAAGCAGCCGAATCGCGGATTACTTAGGCCTCCGGGGGTGCGGTCCCGAACCTGGCACGCGTAGCCGTAACCGGCCTACTCACCAAACCGTACAACCCACAAGTCAAGCAGGGTCCCGAGAAACCACCGGAGAAATGTCCGAGGTCTTCAGCCTGCCGCGAGCGCTTTTCGAGCTTCGCGATCCGGGTCGTTCTCCGCTTTGCAGGTATCGTCGAAGATCATGGTTTCCCCTTTGACCGAGGAATATTTCGGCCAGTTGGGGAGGCCGGGGCCATTGGGATTGCCGGTCTTCATGAATTGGAGTAACGCGCCGGCCATCCTGGTGGAGAGGGCTTTGGGTCTGGGACCGCCGCCGGTGTGGGTCACCATCAGGTCGGTATTGTAGAACCAGAAGCTGATATCGACGCAGTGAAACGCGCGCATGCGGTTGTCGAACAAAGGCGGCTGCCAGGTGAACCAATTGACATATACCGGAGCGGGCTGCCTGGATTTCACATCGGCCAGTTCCACCACGGATTGGCGATTGCTGCTGGCCAGCGACCAGATTTCCACGGGCTTGCGGCCGGGAAAGGCGTTGGCATAAGCATCGACGACCGCTTGCGCCTTGTCGCCGAAACCGGCGCCGAAACCGGCTCGTTGCTTAAGCTTTTCGACGACCTGGTCCATGGTCAGGGATTCGAGGGAAGAATCGGTCCAACTCGGCGACTGTTCGTTCTGCACGGAGCTGATGATCATCGGCACTGCAGCGGCGGTTGGCGCGCCTTCAGGGTCATAGGGATGCTGCGGCAGGATGCTGCCGTCGACGACGGGGCTGAAGCCGCGGGTGAGACCGCCGCCGGGGCCGGCTTCGCGCGCCGCCGCCATCTGTGCGCGCGTGGCGATGGCATAGAAATCCTTCCAGGGCATGGCCTGGAGTTTGTCCATGTCGTTGGCAGTGAGCCCGGCTTCCTTTACTACGGCGGCGCCCAAATTCTCGGAAGGCGCTTTGTCCGCAGCTCTGCGGGAGGCTCCGCTCAGGACCACGGCTTTATGGAACAGCCCCTTGGCCGAAGGCATCGCGGTGAGGATGCAAACCTTGGCGCCGCCGCCGGATTGACCCATGATGGTGACGTTGCCGGGATCGCCGCCGAAGTTGGCGATGTTGTCGCGCACCCACTCGAGCGCCGCCACAATGTCCATCATGCCCACGTTGCCGGACGCGGCGAATTTCTCACCGCCCACGCCGGCGAGATTGCAGTAGCCTAGAGGACCGAGGCGGTGGTTGATGGAACAGAAGACGGCGTTTCCCAAGCGGGCGAAGTTCTCGCCGTTGTAGCCATCCTGCTCGATGCCGTTGCCATTGGTGAATCCGCCGCCGTGGATCCAGAAGAGCACGGGCCGCTTCCTGCCGTCGTTGGCGGGGGTTTGGACGTTGATGCGGAGACAATCCTCGCTGACATCGCCGTAATTCCAGTGGTCGCGGAAAGAGGCGAACTTATTGGCGTAGCGGTTGTCCATATTCTGCGGCGCCGAATCGCCCCACCAGAGCGCGGGGAACACGTCGCTCCAGGGTTTGGGTTTTTGGGGAGGCATGAAGCGGTTGGCCCCGGAGGTATCGGCGCCGTAGGGCATGCCGAGATAATACTGGATGCCGCGGAGGATATAGCCTCTGACCTTCCCATATTGCGTGTTGGTCAAGGCGATGTTGTCTCCGACGATCAGGAGCTGCCCTTCGTTATTCTTCGCCGCACCGCTGGTGGGACCCGCCGCACTGGCCGCCATACTCATAGCGACTCCGGCTGAACCCGTCCCGAGCGCCTGCATGAATTTTCGTCTGTTGGCTTTCATACTTTCAGATCCTCATTTCATCGAGTGTGGAGGTTGGCTTTTGGAACCCCCCGGAAGCAACCAGTGTATATCCGCTCAAGATCCGGCGGATGCGCCATCTCCCGGTGTTCGTCTGTGTTCGAGTTCTGAAAAAACGGGAAACAGAATAGCGGAGGCCACGGAGAAATTCCCGAAGGGAGAATCGTCGCGGCGTGCAAAGAATTTGCCGGATAGTAGAACGGGAGGTCTCACGGCGTTCGGCTCGGCCGCGGGCTTTTTTGTGCCGGGGAATGCAGTGGGATTGTCGGGTTCGCCCGGTGTCGCGCGGCCATTCGACGCCGCCTCGATGGCTCTGCCGGTGTGTTTTCGGCCGGGATTTAGAATAACAATTGGGATGAGTCCGCATGAATTCGACCGGCTGGTGGCGGAGGCTTACGCCCGCATTCCGGCGCGGTTCCGCAAGCGTCTGAAGAATGTGGCGCTGATTGTGGAAGCCGAGCCGGGCGCGGGACAGTTGGCGCGAGGGCGCGTGCCGCGGGGCGGCACTTTGCTGGGATTGTATGAGGGCCGTCCGCTCACCCAGCGCAGCGTATTCGAACCTTTCGCGATGCCGGATAGAATCACGATCTTTCAGGGTCCGCACGAACGTCTGGCGCGCACGCCGGAAGATCTGCCGCGATTGGTGGCCGATACCGTGTGGCACGAAGTGGCGCACTATTTCGGGATGGATGAATTACAAGTGCGGGCGGCGGAAAGACGACGCCGGGTGCGGCGTTAATCGGCTCGGAAAAGGCACCACTCCCTTGCGGTCGTGGCTCAGTAAGAAGCAGCATGTGGATCAGTAAGAAGCACCATATGGCACCCTCATCCTGCTAAACTCAGAAGAGTCCCCTCGTCATGGATTTCCTCAAAGGGCTGAACCCGCCACAGCGGGAAGCGGTTACCACCACGGAAGGGCCGCTTCTGATTCTGGCGGGCGCCGGTAGCGGCAAAACCCGGGTCATCACGCATCGCATCGCCTACATCATCACGGCGCGGCATGTGCCGCCGTCCGCCATTTTGGCGGTGACGTTCACCAACAAAGCCGCCGGTGAGATGCGCGACCGCGTGATGAATCTGCTGGCGGATGTCCAACTGGATTCCTCCCCGAGAATCTCGACCTTTCATTCTTTCTGCGTGCAACTCCTGCGCCGCGACGGAGACGCATTGGCGCGAATCCGTCCAGGTTTCACCCGCCGTTTCACGATTTATGACGAGGAAGACCAGTTGGGGGTCGTGAAATCGGCTTATCGCGCGCTGGGGCTGGACGAAAAGGATTTCCTGCAATACCGCGCGGTGCTGTCCAGGATCAGCACCGCCAAAAACACCAGGCAGCAGCCGGCCGACCTTTATAAAGCCGCCGTCAATAAAGAAAGCGAAGCGGTAGCGGCGGTTTTCGAAGAGTACGAAAAAACACTACGCACGGCGAACGCGCTCGATTTCGATGACTTGCTGCTCGAGGCCGTCCGCCTGCTGCGGCACGACGATGCCACGCGCGAGGCCTGGAATCGGCGGCTGAGCTACGTAATGGTGGATGAATATCAGGACACCAATCGCAGCCAGTATGAGCTGATGCGCCTTCTCACCGAGCAGCATAACAACATATGCGTGGTGGGCGACGAAGACCAATCCATCTATAGCTGGCGCGGAGCGGACATCCGCAATATTCTCGATTTCGAGCGCGATTTCCAGAACGCCAAGACCATCCGGTTGGAGCAGAACTACCGGTCCACCAAGAACATTCTGGCGGCGGCGGGCGCGGTAGTGGAGAACAACAAAGAGCGCAAAGGCAAGAAGCTTTGGACGGAGTCCACTGCCGGCGACAAGCTGGGGCTGTACGCCGGTTTCGATGCCGAGAACGAAGCGCTGTTCATTGCCGACACCATCGAGAAGCACCTGGCGGCGAATCCAGCCGATCACGTGGCGGTGCTCTACCGCACCAATTTCCAATCGCGTCAGATCGAAGAAGCGCTGCGCCGGTACGGGCGCACTTATAGCGTGGTCGGGGGCTTCAGTTTTTACCAGCGGGCGGAGATCAAGGACTCGGTGGCGTATTTGAAGCTGGCGGCGTCGAATTACGATTCGGTAAGCCTGCTGCGCATCATCAATACGCCGGCGCGCGGCATTGGCCGCACCACCGTGGACCAGATCGAAAAATACGCGCGCGAGCACAATTTGAGCCTGTGGAACTCCATCGAGCGGATCATCGACGATGAGAAGCTGTCCACGCGGTCTCAGTCCTCGCTGGTGATGTTCCGCAATCTGATACAGGAACTATCGTTAGTGGCCAGTTCGCGCCCCTTGCCGGAACTGCTGAAGTTCATTCTCGATCGCACCGGCTATCGCAAGATGCTGGAATCCGACAAGACGCCGGAAGCGGAAACGCGGCTGGAGAATCTGGAAGAATTGATCAATGCCGCCACGGAAGCGGGGGAGCGCGGAGAATCGATCGAGGATTTTCTGGACCACGCGGCGCTGGTGGCGGATGCCGATGCGGTGGACGAGCGCGCGCCGGTCAACCTGATGACGCTGCACAACGCCAAAGGGCTGGAATTTCCGATCGTGATTCTTGCCGGGATGGAACTGGGACTGTTCCCGCACAGCCGCTCGATGAACTCCGAAGCGGCGCTCGAGGAGGAGCGGCGTTTGTGCTACGTGGGCATGACGCGCGCGCGCAAGAAGCTGATTCTCACCTGGGCGCGATACCGGCGCCGGTTTGGAGGGGGCGAGCAGGAACGCTCGACGCCGTCGTGGTTTCTGCGCGAGGTGCCGCCCGAGTTCATCGTCGACCTGGGGCAGCGCGACGAGCCGGGCGAAGTGAATCTCCTGGCCGAGCGGCATGATGTTCGCCAAGCTGCCAGGCGCAATACTTTTACCGGGAAGACGTACAACTCGGTAGAGAATATTTCGCAATTTTTCGGCGAGCGCAACATCCCGTTCAATGCGGCGAATAAGCCCGTGACCGCTCCGCAGCAGCCTCCCGGGCCGATGCCGCCGCAGTTACCGCGGCCGCCGTTGCCCGCCAAGCCTGTGCCGCCGGCCGCTCCGCCGATCCGCCGCGGCGCGCGCGCCGGCATGACGGTGGAGCACCCCAAGTACGGCATGGGAACGGTGGTGAGGCGCGAGGGGGAAGGCGATGATGCTAAGATCACTGTTAACTTCCCTCGCTACGGACTCAAAAAACTGGTGGAAAAATACGCAGGACTGAAAAGAAACTGATGAACACGAAGAAAGTCACCGATAAGATCGAACGCAAGAAACTGAAGCGCGTGGCGCGCAAGAAGGTAGCGCCGAAGGCGAAGCGCGCGGCCGGAGTGGCCCGCGGTTCCATGAAGAAAAAGATCCGCCACCAGGCGCAAGGCCAGCGCAAGCGGTAGGGTTTGACAGCCCGGTCGGGCAGGCAATCGTGAGGCAGGTGCCAAACTTAGGCGCCTACTCAGCCGCGACCGCAAGGGAGCGGTGCCGTTTTATCTGTGTGCATCCGTGTCCATCCGTGGCCGAAAAATCACCGCTCCAAGAAGTTCGCGACACTTCGGGTTCAGCCGAATTTGGTTACTTAGAAATTGGCCACGGATGGACACGGATGCACACAGATAAACCCAATCACCTAACAGTCACCGACAATCGTGTCTTATCCAGGGCTTCGGGCAAGCGGACCCGCGGACTTTTGCCCGCCCCAGCGAGCGGTGCCTTTCGTGCGCCTCAAGATTGGCTGCCCATCGGGGCGCTGGCCCGCCGAGTGTTTTAGCTGATAGCTGACGGCTGATTGCTGAAAGCTATTACCTACTGTTTCACCACGCCGGCCGTCGGCGTGCTCACCAGGATTGGGAATGCCGTCGGCCGCTTGTCGCCGCCCTCGGCTGTGAAGTACCGCTGCTCCGAAAGATTCTTGTAAATCGACCCTGCCACCGCCGATGCCACGCCGCCACTGACCGACTTGTTGACCGCCGCGAGCATCACCACCACTACCAGTTGATGATTGCCGACATCGTTAAACGACGCGAACCAACCCATGTGGCTGGAAGAGTTGAAATCGGTGCAGGTGCCGGTCTTTCCGAGAACCGGCTCGTCGACCGCATAGGCCGCGCGAGTCGCGGTGCCGAAATCGACTGCGCCGCGCATCCCCACCTTAAGATCCGTGAAGCTCTGCGGATCGAGTTCCAGCGTCCGTTTCACTTTGGGAGCGAAATGGAAGACGTCGTCATCGCTGCGCGGATATTGCAGGTAATATAACGTCCCGCCATTGGCGATCGAAGAGACCAGCGCGGTGAGTTCGAGCGGTGTCACCAGAAAACCTTCGCCGTAGGCGGTCATCAGCCCCATGCCGCCGGCCTTGGGAGGCGCGGAAGCAATGGCGCCGGGCTGCTCGCCTGGGATGTCCCAGCCGGCCTTCTCGCCCAAACCGAGCATCTGGGCGTACTTCGTCACGCGGTCGAACCCCAACCGGCTCCCCAGGGTAGCGAAGTATTCGTTATTGGAATGGGCGATCGCGGTCGTCAGGTTGAAGCTGGTGTAGCGGCCCAGACGGATGACGGTATCGCGCTCTACCACGTGCTCGTTGAGCGCCGCCAAGCTGGTAACCAGTTTGATGGTGGAGCAGGGCGTGAAGCCCGCCTGCAACCCCAATTTCTGGTTCACCATGGTCAGAATGCGGCCAGTGTTAGGATCGGCCACCACTACGCTGCCGCGCGTGGTCCCCAGCGCGGCTACCGCCGCCCGGCGAACCGTGAGATCCTCGCCATCGACGTTGTCACCGTCGGTGGGATCTACAGGCGGTGGCGCACGCCGCACCACTGTTCTTTTCGACGGGGCTTTCCTTGCGGCGGAACTCCCCTGGGCTTGCGCTCCGGCGAGCTGAACGCCGATTATGAGGCCACCGGCCACCAATGGCAATAGGAGGCGTTGCATTCGTGACGACTCATTATCCAGGATCGGCAAACGGGCCGTCAAGCTTTACTATTGATTACTGCATTGATTTGATTACACTTTCGCAGCCACTGATTTGGCCTGCAAGAACAAAAGCAGGTAATCCGGGCCGCCCGCCTTGGAATCCGTCCCGGACATATTAAAGCCGCCGAACGGGTGCGCGCCCACCATCGCGCCGGTGCATTTCCGGTTGAGATACAGGTTGCCGACGTGGAAACGGCGCTTGGCTTCCCGCAAATGTTCGGGGTTGTTGGAGAATACGGCGCCGGTGAGGCCGTATTGCGAATCGTTGGCCAACTCGAGGGCATGCTCGAAATTGTCGGCTTTCGCGACCGCCAGCACGGGGCCGAAAATCTCTTCCTGGAAGATGCGATCCTTGGCTTCGATATCGGCAATGATAGTGGGAGCGATGTAGTAGCCGTTGCCGGGAACGGGGGAATCGCCCGCCACCAACCGGCCCTCCTTTTTCCCGACCTCAATATATTCCAGAATGGTCTTGCGGGCGCCGGCGCTGATCACCGGCCCCATGTAATTGCCGGGATCGTCCGAGCTCCCCACCTTGATCGCTTTGGCTTTGGGCGCCAGTTTCTCGAGGAACCGGTCGTAGACCTTGGCGTCGACAATGGCGCGCGAGCAGGCCGAGCATTTCTGCCCCTGATAGCCGAATGCCGAGACGAGGACGCCATCCACAGCTGTATCGAGGTCGGAATCGGCGTCGACGATGATAGCGTCTTTGCCGCCCATTTCCGCTATCACGCGCTTGATCCAAACCTGGCCGGGCTGCGGCCTGGCGGCGAGTTCGTTGATATGCAGGCCGACGTCGCGCGAACCGGTGAACGAGACGTAGCGCGTCTTGGGGTGCTGCACCAGGACGTCGCCGACGGCCGCGCCGCTGCCCGTCAGAAGCGTGAAACTATAGGCCGGGAAGCCGGCTTCGAGCAGCACTTCGGCGAATTTCGCCGCGATGGTGGGAGTTTCGCTGGATGGTTTGACGATGGCGACATTTCCGGTCACCAGCGATGCGATGGTCATCCCCACCAGGATGGCGAGCGGGAAATTCCATGGTGGAATCACCACGCCCACGCCGAGCGGGATGTAGATCATCTCGTCGTGCTCGCCGGGCAGTTGGACCACTGGCTGCGGGCCGGAGAGCCGATCCATTTCGCGGGCGTAGTATTCGCAAAAATCGATGGCTTCCGAGACATCGGCGTCGGCTTCGGGCCAGGTTTTGCCGGCTTCATACACCAGCCATGCGTCGAATTCGAACTTGCGCTCGCGGATCAGGCGGGCGGCTTCCACGGCCATGCGAACGCGTTCCTTGTCGGGCGTCGCGGACCATTTCGGGAACGCCGCGAAGGACTCTTCCACGACGCGGTTGGCAAGTTCCGCCGTGGCCTTGTGGTGAATGCCCACCGTCTCGCTGGTGTTCGATGGGTTGACGGAAATCAGTTTGTCGCCGGTGCGGATCTCAACGCCCGCGATGCGCAACGGGTATTCGCGCCCGAACTCGGCGCGCACTTTCTGGAGCGCTCTCTCCATGGCTTGCCGGTTGGCTGGCTGGGAGAAATCGATAACGGGCTCATTACGGAATTGGGAAAGAGTAGCGGTTGCCATTCATTTCTATAGTGGCACAGAGCGGCAGGCTGCAAAGGGGCGGGACCATCGTTCCCTGGATCACCGCAGGCGCGGAGAGAAAATGGAAAACAGTGTTCACCACAGAGGCACGGAGGCCACGGAGGAAAAACAAAACCAGCACAAAACCAAAATCCGAGGGCACGGAGATGACGGAGGCCACGGAGAGATTCAGAGAAATCGTCGGGGCGCGCCAAGATTTTGCCGGATAGTAGTACGGAGAAGACAAACGCAAAACTGACTGCGGGGGTTGTGCGCGCATCGTCTTCCCGAAGTAGAGGTGGCGGAGGCCGCAGAGTTGGCCGCCTGCCGGCGGCTTTTTGCGGACGCCAGCGGAGAAGCGCGGAAAAATCGGCGCAGCTCGCACCGATTCTCCGCAGTAGTGCCACAATCACCACACCCGCCCGCAATTGGAGTAGCGTAGATAGTCCGTGCTGCTCTACGCGCTCACCATTTCTCTTTCGGCCTTCCTGCTTTTCGAAGTACAGCCGATCATCGCCAAGATCATCCTGCCCTGGTTCGGCGGCACTTCCGCGGTGTGGACCACGTGCATGTTGTTCTTCCAGGTTGTGCTGCTCGGCGGGTACCTTTATGCCCACTGGCTGCACGAGAAACCCCGTCGGAGACAGGCATGGGTGCACATTTCCCTGCTCGGGCTGAGTTTGGCGGCGCTGCCCATCATTCCTGCCGCGGCGTGGAGAACAGTGGCCGGGGGAAATCCGGCGCTGCGGATTCTGGCGCTGCTGGCGGTTACCGTGGGAGCACCGTACTTTCTGCTTTCTTCCACCAGTCCGCTGCTGCAAGCCTGGTACGCGCGCCATCATCGCGGCGGCATGCCATACCGCCTGTTCGCGCTCTCGAACGGCGCATCCATGCTGGCGCTGCTGAGCTATCCGATTCTGGTGGAACCGAACCTCCCGACCCGCATGCAGGCGCTGGCCTGGTCCGCCGCGTACCTGGCGTTCGCGGGGCTATGCGGATTGCTTGCGTGGCGTTCCTCCCGAGAGCCAGCCGTGACGGCCGAAGAACCCGCTAGCGAGCCGACGGGTCCGCCGCCATCCGAGGATCGATTCCTGTGGCTGATGCTCTCCGCCTGTGCGTCGGTACTGTTGCTGGCGGTGACCAATCACCTCACCGAGGACATCGCCGCCATCCCGTTCCTGTGGATTCTCCCGCTGAGCGTTTACCTGCTGAGCTTCATCGTCTGTTTCGAAGCGCCGAAATTCTACCGGCGGATTGTGTTTCTGCCGCTGGCCGCTCTCGCGCTGGTTTTCATGGCCTACGAGTTGTGGCCGTTCCGGCAGGATCTTTACGTCAGGGGAATGCTGCGGCCCGTCTTGCTGTACTTCCAGAACTTGCCCATGCGCGCTTCCATCGTTCTGTTCGCCCTGGCCCTGTTCATCTGCTGCATGGTCTGCCATGGCGAACTGGTGCGCACCAGGCCACATCCGCGCTACCTCACGCGCTTCTATGTGGCGGTCTCGCTGGGCGGCGTGTGCGGCGGCCTGTTTGTCGGATTGTTCGCGCCCGCCATTTTCCACTCCTATGACGAATTCCCCATCGGGCTCGCGCTTTGCGGCCTGCTGATCTTCCGCGTCCTCTATCCCGGCACGTCGCGCCTCCCGGGCATGTGGAGGTGGTTCGCCACGGGCGCGCTCGCGGCAGCGGCGTGCAGCTACGTAGCCGGTCTTCTGGCGGTGATGCAGGAGATGAACGCCGGATACCGCCTGGCGGAGCGTAATTTTTATGGCCAGCTCAAAGTTCGGGAAGACGGCGATCCGGAGCTTGACGAATTCGCCTGCTTGCAGCTCATCCACGGCACCATCAACCACGGCGAGCAGTTCGTTCACGAGCCGCGCCGGCATCAACCTGTAACGTATTTCTGTCCCGATTCCGGGATCGGGCGCGCCATGCGGGCGCTCGAAGGCCATCCGCGCCGGATCGGCATGATGGGCCTGGGATGCGGCACGCTCGCAGCTTACGGACAGCGGGGCGATACTTTACGCATCTATGAAATCAACCCGTTGGTGGTGGATATCGCGACCCGCGAGTTCACCTATCTGCGCGACACGCCGGCGAAGGTTGAAATCGCCATGGGAGACGCGCGCCTGAATCTGGAAGCAGAGCCGAGCCAGCAATTCGACATCCTCGTCATGGACGCCTTCTCGGGCGATTCCGTGCCGGTCCACCTGATTACGCGCGAGGCATTTGAGACCTACTTCCGCCATTTGAAGCCCGGCGGCATCCTGGCGGTGAACATCACCAACAATTACCTCGATCTGGAGCCCGTGATGGGAAGTGCCGCGGCCGCCGTGAATAAGGCGGCGTATTCCTACTTCTTCGAGGGCGATCCGGAAGACCCCGTCTGCTTTACTTCCTCCTGGGCGCTGGTCATGGATGGCAGCACCTGGGACACTCAGCTCGCATTGCATGCCAACGCCAAACTCCTGCGCCCGGCGCGAAAATTCCGCACCTGGACGGATGACTTTTCCAACCTGTTGAGTATTCTCAGATGAGCCGCTAAGCCGCAAACGGCGAAACGGTGTCCTCGGCGAATTCGTACAACTGCGGCGCGCCGCGCCGGGCGCACTCCGCGCGGCAGGCCTCACGACGCGCCAGAAAATCGGTCGATCCCCCTTCGCGGTCCAGTCCCAGACCCGCCAGCCAGACGTAGTCCTCGGTAACGCTTTCCAGAAGATCTTCGGGAAGCGATTCGAGGTAATCGCGAAACGTGTCCAGCCCCATACCGCACCTGAGGACAGTATCGGCGGGATCGGTTGCGCCCGCCATATTGGCCTTAGTTATAGGACTTCGCTATAACTCTCGAAAAACTCTACCGCCCGGAAGAGCCGAATCCGCCCGTTCCGCGCGCCGAATCGGCCAACTCCCCCTCCACCCATTCCACCGCCTCGTAGCGTGCCACGATCATCTGCGCGATACGGTCGCCGGCATGCACGGTATACGGCTCGCGCCCCAAATTCAGCAGGATGACGCGCACTTCGCCGCGATACCCGGGATCGATGGTTCCCGGGGCGTTGGGCATGGCGATGGCGTGCTTCAGCGCGAGGCCGCTGCGCGGACGCACCTGGCCCTCGTAACCGGGTGGGATCTCCACCGTCAGGCCTGTCGGCACCAGGCGTGGGACGCCGGGTTCGAGGGTGGTGTCTTCCACCGCGCAGAGATCCATGCCGGCGTCTTCCCCGGGACCGTGAGCGTATTTCGGCAGAACGGCATCCGGCCGGAGCTTTTGAATTCGCATTCGCACCCCGTTATCATAACCTCTTGACTCCCACCAAACGCGTCATTACCGTCGCGCCTATGCCGCCCGAAAAGAGCGCCTTCGCGCTCGCCCGCTACAGCCGCTCGCCCGATTCTATCCGCGACTCCATCGAGTGGGTGCGCACGCACGATTCGCAGAAATTCCTGGAGAGTTTCTATTTCCAGTACGGCCACGCCTCGATTGCGGATCTCGGCCACACCGTCGTGTGTTTCGAAGGGATCTCCGAGTTGGCCGCCACGGAGATCGAGGAAGAGCCGCTGTGGGATGGACAGGCGAAATCGTCGCGCTACCAGGATTTCTCGCGGTCCGGCTTCATCGCTCCGCCCGAACTAGGGGCGGAAGATGCCGCGGCGTTCCAGCACGCGGGTAGCGCGCTGCTCGCGGCCTACACCGAGGTGCAACAGCGGGCTTTCGACTGCCTCGCCCAACGCCTGCCGTGTCCCGCCGACATGAAACCCGACGCTTACCGGCGCAATATCGCCGCGCGGGCGTTCGACGTGGCGCGCTACCTGCTTTTCTGGGCGGTCCCGACCAACGTCGGCCAGGTCGCAAGCATTCGCACGCTCGAAAAGCAGATCCGCCGCCTGAAGGCATCCGAGTACGGCGAACTGCGCGCGCTCGGCGAGGAACTTGCCCAATCCTGCGCCGCGGAACCGGATTGCCGTTGGGATCTCAACACTCCCGCCGAAGCAATCGCACCGACGCTAGCCCGCCATGCCGATCCCGATACTTTCGCCGAGGATTCGCGCCGGCAATTGCGCCAGTGGGCCGAGCAGAATCTTCCGGCGGCGTCCGGCGCTGCTCCGGAACGAGTCGATCTCGTGCGGCCTACGAATGTCCCGGCCGATATCGTCGCCACCCTGCTTTATCCCGTTACCGCCTGGCCGTTCCGCGAATTGTACGAAATGGCCGCGGGATGGAGCGATCGCCGGCGCGCGGAGGTGATCGACGTCGCGCTCGCGTCACGCACCCGCCGCGATGAAATTCTCGCCGGCTTCCGCGGCGGTCTCTACGCATACGATATGGCGATCGACGTGGGCGCCTATCGCGACCTGCATCGTCACCGCCGCTGCCAGAAATTCCGCCAGGCATATTCCGGCGATCTGGGGTTCGAAACGCCCAAGGTTGTGGCGGAATCGGGCGCTTCCGAGCTCTACGAATCGGCCATGCGGCAGGCGTTTGAGACGCTTCGGCGCCTGCCTCGGCCGGGCGCCGATTATCTGCTGCCGTTCGGCGCCCGCTCGCGCTTCCTGTTCAAGATGGATTTCGCCGAAGCTGAATACATCTCCCGTCTGCGCAGCGGCGTCAAAGGCCACTTCAGCTACCGCGAAATCGCGTGGGAAATGAAGTGCAAAATGGAGCAACTGGAACCGGAACTGGGGCGCTTGATCGACGCGACGCCTCCCTGGATTGAGGATCCGCTGAAACGGTAGGCGTTGCGGCGGCGGCACGAAAACAGCGGCAGGTTCGCCGGCAGCAGGCTGCGTGATACGCTTTGGGGCCACTGTACGAGAACCCCACTTCCCTGGCGCGACCCCCTGTTGCCGAAGTGCCCAACGATCCATGCAGTGAGCCGGAGCGGCAAACAAGACGACGCCCATGACGATCTGTCTTCGCTATGGCTCACACGGCTTCTTGCGAGTCATTCCCGGATCGGAGGTGGATCAGGCTCGATTACTCGACTTTACAGATGACCGACATTATGTCGTCCGCCTGGGGCGTATCGCCAGCGAAGGCGCGGGCAGCCCGGTAGAGCCCCTGTACGAGCTCGCCCGCCGTGCCCTGCTGCCTGTTTCTGATGAAATCCAACGCCCCCTCGGCGCCAAACATGACGTCATCGATGTTCGTTGACTCCGTGATCCCGTCGGTCAACAGCACGATTGCGTCTCCGTGCTCCAGGGAGATCTCGCAAATCGAACAGAACTGCTGATCGGGAAAAATCCCCAGCGGTGGCGCAGTGCTGGCAAGCACGCCACCAATAACACCGGAACGGCGCAGCAGATACCCTGACTCATGTCCCGCACTGACGTATTCCAGTGAGCGTTTCTGTGGGTCGATTCGGCCGAGGAACATGGTGACGAATCGGTTTCCGCCGAGGGTGGCCACGAGGGAGCGGTTGACGCGGCCGAGGAGAGCAGGTATGTCCGGCACCATTGACGCATACGCCCGCAGAGAGGCGCGCACTTCCGCCATCACAAAAGCGGATCCGAACCCGTGGCCCGCGATATCAGCGATGACCATGTAGAGCGAGCCGTCGGGT